>QWCY01000401.1_pt1 | contig 164360 bp, 166 predicted proteins | sample 1972631 | NCBI WGS metagenome assembly QWCY01 (sample SAMN09866696, study PRJNA288562) | Human gut metagenome isolate pre1_stool, whole genome shotgun sequencing... | isolation source: gut | host: Homo sapiens | place: USA: California
CTGTCTGTCTGTCTGTCTGTCTGTCTGTTAAGATTGTGTTACCCGATTCGGCAAATGTCAACAACTGATCTCGGTAAAATTCGTATTGCTTTTTGCGTAATTCTATTTCGGCAGGTAGTCCTATATTTAAATCCGAACAAATAGACTCAAAATTATCTAACACATTTGCGAAACGTTCCTGTACCTCTAATGGCGGAAGCGGAATCTCTATATCTTCTATTGATGGGACATTTGAGTGAACCACTTTGCTTTTTATTTTTCCTTTACTTTTTTGCAATCTTGCATTATATGTCGAAAGCACATACGAAAGATATTTGGGATTTTGCCTATGCTTCATAACGACAATATCTCCACCAGCTAAACACTTTTCATGTCCTACATAGGCAGTAGACTTTGCAATATCTTCAACGCTTTCACCAGTAATCGCAAATAAAATATCTCCGTGCTCAAAATACTTTGGTGAAGGAACATATTCTAACTTTGTATGAGATACACACTTATCAAACCATGTATTATAAGTAGTGTAAATTTCTCCATATCTTACACATGAAATTCCTTCAGCTGTCACTTCTTCACGTTTGATTCCCGAACCACGATAAAAATCGGTCGCAATATCTTTTAATTTAACAATTGGAATTTGCTTGTCAACCGATAACATTGTATCACGATAATATTCATACTGTTTTTTTCTCGCTGTAAGCTCTGCTGTAAGCTCTGCTGTAAGCTCTGCTGTAAGCTCTGCTGTAAGCTCTGCTGTAAGCTCTGCTGTAAGCTCTGCTGTAAGCTCCGTGAAATTGTCCAAAATACGGACAATTTCACGTTGTATTGGCAATGGTGGAAATGGGATTTTTATCATCGAATATGTGCTTATCCACAATCGTTTATGTTCATCCGATGTAAATTCCATGCTGCCCATAACATGAAAAACGTATCGTATCATTATTTCATCTTCTTCACTTGTAAGAATTTTCATTGCAGATGATTTAACTTTAAACGGAAAATTAACCCATTTAAATGCTCCGGTAAAATCATCAAAGATTATTACCGGGTTTTCTTTGGACGCATTATATATTCCAACTTTTTCATCTGTATATCCTAATATAAAAGATTGACCAGCGGTAAGTACTGGAATTGAAAAAGCATCACTATAATCTGTACTTTTCACTATATAATTTGTTGGCTGTTCATATTTTACAACTTTTCCTATTGCTATATACTCAACTCCATCCGGACACAACTTAGCAATCAACTCATCCAATTTACTCATTTCCGCCTTCACCTCCCTGCAACAGTTTCTTTACTTCTTTATCAAAATCCGAAACAATTTTCTGTGTTTTGTTAAATTCAGCATATTCTGATACAGCTTTTTCATCTGCTGCTTTCTTTGAAATTCTGCCTTTTCCTTCCAAAACATCATATTTTCTAAATGCTAAAAATTCATTAATACTGGTTGCAAATTCTGTCATAGTAAATGTGGTTTCTCTCTCAATCAAATCTTCTATGTAGTCAAAATATCCCGTCACAGCTCGTTCCAACTGACGAATCTGTTTTTCATCAAGATAATTTTTTGCAATCGTTACATCTGATTTCAAAATTCTTCCATCCGGAGAATTTTTCCATGTAGTTAATCCCATATGCTCTTTTGTATGATCTGCTTTTGTATCAATGATTTCTGCAGCAGTTTGTCCGGTAATTGCATAATGAAACTTGTTTTGAACCATTGCATAAAAATCATGTGTCGTTTGCGAATCTTTATCATAATCAATGCTGCATTCTGCAAATATGTCCGTTATCTGCTGCCATATCCTTCGTTCACTTGCCCTGATAGAACGTACTCGTTCCAACAGTTCTTTAAAATAATCTTTACCAAACGCTGTTTTCCCCTGCTTTAAGCGTTCATCATCCATCGCAAAGCCTTTTATCATATATTCCTTTAAAATCCCTGTTGCCCATATTCTAAAGTTCGTTGCTTTTCTTGAATTAACACGATATCCGACTGAAATAATTGCATCAAGATTGTAGAAATCCATATTTCTTTTTATACTTCTTGAGCCTTCTTGTTGAACTATTTCCATTTTGGAAACAGTTGAATTTTCATTTAACTCACCCTCTGCATAAATATTTGCAAGATGCTTACTTATCGCCGGAACACCAACATCAAACAATTCAGCCATTGCCCTTTGTGTCAGCCAGATTGTCTCATCTTTTATAACGGCATTAACTGAAACATTTTCTTCAGGAGTATTATAAATCAAAAATTGTAATTCTTTATCCATAGTTACCCCTCGATTTCCGCAATAATTGCATCTATTTCAGAACGTAATCTATCTATGTTCTTCACTGTTTTCTTTATTTCTGCATTCAAAACATCAATATCAATAACCTCTCTTGTATCTTTTTTATCTACATAAGAACTTACAGACAAATCATAATTGCCTTCAGCAATTTTTTCATTATCGATATTTTTTGAAACATATTCTTTTTCTTCCTTGCTATCAAACAATTGCATGATTGCATCAATATGTTCCTGTAACAATATATTATTATTCATTTCTTTTTTATAGAATTCTTCCCCACTCGCATCTATAAACTGAATGTTTGTTTCTGTTTTATGTTTTGAAAGCACCAGTATATTTACTGCAATGGATGTGCCATAAAACAAATTTGGTGCAAGTGAAATAACCGTCTCTACAAAATTATTATCAACTAGATATTTTCTAATTTTCTGCTCTGCTCCTCCACGATAAAATATACCAGGAAAACACACAATAGCTGCACGCCCTTTACCCGATAAATAACTTAAACAATGTAAAACAAACGCGAAATCCGCTTTCGATTTCGGAGCAAGTACACCTGCAGGTGCAAAACGATCATCATTAATAAGTGTAGGATCATCACTACCAATCCAATTTATAGAATAAGGCGGATTAGACACAATTGCATCAAATGGCTTTTCATCTCCAAATTGTGGATTTGTAAGTGTATTTCCCAATGCGATATTAAACTTATCATAATTGACATTATGCAAAAACATATTCATACGTGCAAGGTTATATGTTGTATGATTTATCTCCTGTCCGTAAAATCCCTCCTGAATCACATGATTATCAAATTGCTTCTTTGCTTGCAATAATAATGAACCAGAACCTGCTGCCGGATCGTAAATTTTATTAATTGTGGTTTGACCATGTGTCGCCAGTTTTGCTATAAGTTTTGATACACTTTGAGGGGTAAAAAATTCTCCTCCTGATTTACCGGCATTTGCAGCATAATTTGAGATTAAATATTCATACGCATCTCCAAACAAATCTATCTGATTATCTTCAAAATTTCCAAAATCGAGTCCTTCAACACCTTTAATAACCGCTGCCAAACGTGTATTTTTGTCTTTTACTGTATTCCCTAGTCTATTACTAGTTGTATCAAAATCAGCGAATAAACCTTTAATATCCTTTTCTGAAGGATAACCACTTGCTGAATTTTCAATCGCATCAAATATCGCTTTTAAATCCGTATTCAAACTTTCATTTGTATTTGCATTTTTAGCAATATTAGAAAACAATTGACTCGGATAAATAAAATATCCCTTTGTTTTAATGGCATCGTCTATGATTTCTTTTGTAATGATTTTATCATCCAATTCTGCGTAATGTACACTTTCATCTCCACCTTCAATATAATTCGAAAAATTTTCACTGATAAAGCGATAAAAAAGTGTTCCTAATACATACTGCTTAAAATCCCATCCATCAACAGAACCACGAACTTCATTTGCAATTTTCCAAATTTGAGATTGTAATTCTGATCTTTGTGCTGCACTTGACATACCGATACCTCCAATGTTATATTAACCTCTATATAAGAGTATTTATTCAAAAAAATCTGTAACCATTCAAATCTGAACAGTTACAGAATATTATACCACATCATAGTCGAAACTTGAAGTAAAGATTAACGTACAAAAACACAACTTTTACGTTGTTATTATCTCATTTTATCTTTGTGTAGCTTTCTTACCAGCACCTCTATCGCTTCCATCCCTCTCTCCAACTGTTCCAACGTCCCCACTCGATTCTCCGCTTTTATCTCCTCCTGCACGCTTTCGATACTATATTGCTCTTTCGTATTCAGATTCTGATATGCTACCAGCCTATAATTGTATCCTTCATTTCGATAATCCGAGAACACCGGTGCTACTTCTCCTTTACTTATCTGCCACCGCATTAATCTTGGAAACCAACAGATTCCATCCACTATCAACTCCTTGAATGAATTAAGCAACTCACCTAACGCCGTCAGTAAACCTCTGAAGCTATTACCTGCCTGTATCTCCCTTTTTCCTTCCACCGCATTGGCATATTCCTCTATCAATGGAGATAATGGCATATATAAAGCAATATACTGTTTCAGATTGGATAGACTTTCCTTATACTTCTCAAGTTTTGAGATTTCTTCCTTATATTCGTGTAATTGAGATTTCATACATGAAATCTGAAAGTCCAGTTCCTTAATCCGAGATTCCTTACTGCTAACATCCTGTTTCAGATTATCCAGTTTTCAGTTTCTTCTTGTTCCATTCTACTATGAACAAGTTGTGATACCATCAAAGAAATATCCTCATTTTCAACCTGTCTCTGTAATTCTTCCAAATGTTCCGTTTCCTTTGCAACTTTATATTCCATAACAGATAAATCGTAATTTCGTCCTTGTTTCTTCTCTGCAAGCTCCTCTTTAACATTAAACTTAAAGCACCTTCCAGCTTCTTCCCTCAATTTATCCTGCAAAATTACTGACAATATTTCTGGTGTAAACACATTCCTTTTAGACACTTTCTTCGGCAATCCCTTTTTCGCACCTTCCCACACTGATACTCCAACTACATGCATATGCGGACTGGCTTCATCAAAATGAATTACCGCATTAGCCACTTTAAAATCTGGAAGATACTCCTGTAACTTACTCAAAAGATACGAAAAAACATAATACATTGATTATCATTTTATGGAGTATTTTGGAAACAAGAAATTAAAGGATATTACCACCGCTGTTATCAGCCACTTTTTCTCTACCCACAAAACAGAGATTAAAGGCGAAATGAAAACACTATCTCCTGCCAACGCAAAAAGAATTTACTGTATTTTACAAAGTCTGTTCAAATTTGCAGTTACACAGGGTTGTATTAAAGAAACACCATGCAAAAATGTTATCCTGCCAAAGAAGAACCCACTGGAAGAAAAGAAGCGGACACACTTAACAGCAGAGGAACTCCCAAAATTCTTAGATTTATTTAAAGACTATTCCTCATTCAATACATTTATTTTGGTGTTACTCTATACTGGTATGCGTTCGGGCGAATGTTTAGGTTTACAATGAGAGGATATTGATTTTGAACAAAGAAAAATTCATATCCGACACACTCTGACTGATGTAGATGGCAAACATTTTCTTACGACACCTAAGACTGCTACAAGTATCAGAGATTTGTATATGAATGATAATTTAGTGGCATTGTTAAAGAAACATAGAATTGAACAAAAGAAGCTACAAATGGCTTTAGGTTCAGATTTTGCACACCCCGAAATGGTATTCACTTCTGCAACTGGTAATTATAAAGACCGCAGTTCTCTAAATACCTCTTTAAAAAGATTTCTAAAGGGTACAGAGTTTGAATATCTTACATTGCACAAATTAAGAAACGCAACTTTATTACTGAATAATGGTGTTGATTTGAAAATTGTATCAGAACATTTAGGACATACAGATAACAGCAAGCACTTACACCGCTGTTTTAGACAGCTCACGCATTAAAACCGCTAATCTTATGGAGCAGATTTTAACAGAACAAACACCAAATAAACACCAAATGCTTGGAATTGGGTAAAGAAAAACCCCTGCAAACCAGTGTTTACAAGGGTTTTGAGTGTTCTGATTATTATCTCTTTGAGAACTTCAAACCGCATAAAATAAGGATTCCCGTAACGTTTGTGTGCTATAAGGGTGTTACGAAAGAAATGCTATCCCCATTCTATACAACCTATGAACACGCTTTTCTAACATATTAACCATATCTCTACTATATTATAGCTCATTATATCATCAATATAAAGCCTTTTATATAGTAGTAACAGTATTTTGATGGGCTTTTTAAAAATTATTGGGGCAACTTGTGTGGCTTAGTAGGCTTGTACTATCTTACATATATAACCCCCTCCCCCTATTAGTATACTATTCGGCAGCAGTCAGCATAATAAAAGGGCTTCCAGCTTGTCAGCCTTTGCCCTAATCATTATATATTTACTTCCAATTCTGTTTTAAGCTGTGACTTGTATTTGTAATAAGTGTTTCTCGCAAGTCCTGTTATCTTCATAACTTCAATATCACTGTTAGTCCCCTCAAAGTCCTTTGATAATTTCAATATATCCTGTTTCTTTTCCTTTGCCTTTCTAGTTTCAACCTTTACACCTTGTAATCTTCCTACTTGTTTACCCTGTAATTGTGCCTGTCTTACTCCCTCACTTGTACGCTGGTGTAAATAGTCTACTTCTTTTTGTGCCTGTTCAAAAGCTATCTGTATTTGTTTCTTTGCTAGTATCATCATAACTTTGTTGGTAGCTTTGATATATTCGTCAGCTATTTCATTTCCTGTCATTTCAATACTGTTCTTTGTGGCTTCCCTGTAAACATTGGTGTTTATATGTGGCTCTTTAATAAATACAAGCTCTATACCCATATTATAAAGCTCCTCATACAGTTTCACACCCTCATTTGCATTTCGGCTCATTCTGCTAACTTCATCAAATACAATAGTCACAGCTTCACCTTTACTTGCTTTATCAATAGCCTGTTTATATAGTTTATTCCAATTTGGTCTATTTGTAGTTGTACCTGTGTACTCTTCTGTAATAATTACAGCCTCAGGATATTCACGTTTAATGTTATCTATCTGTCTTTGTATTTTCTGCTTCACTGTTGATATTCTACAATAGCCATAAATAATATTTTTCATAGTATCATACCCTTCCATGCTATTTGGCCTTAAATTAGTATTTATATAAACGACCGTTATTTTTGATACATTTATATTACCACTTTACCGCCATAATTGCAATGTTTTTGATACTTTTTATTTTAAGGTTTATTTTGATACCATGTATTATTTACGCTTATGTTTTCCCCCTTCTTCATTGTCAGGTTGATATAGGAATGTAAAACTATTTTGTACTGGTATAAAATATCTACTTGTATCTTCTCCCTTTGCTTCCAATTCTATTTTACACTTTTCAATCTCCTGTAGTATTTCTTCTTTGCTCACACCAAGCATTTCAGCTACTTCGTCAGAACTAAATAATTCCTGCTCATTATATTCACGTCCTAAAGTCATCCTTAATCCGTTATAGCAAGTTTCAACGCTCAATCCATAGTTTTTCATTCCATCACATATTAACATCCATATTTTGCCCTTATCCAGCCCGTACTTTCCGTATGTACTATATAAATTGTTTACAGCATCAATTAATGTCATAATTTGCCCCCTGTTCCATATCTGCTGCCACATAGTCAGTAAAATACTTTTCTTTGTGCTTGTTAAAATCTTCCTGTAGCCTTATACATTCTGCCTTGAATTGCTCATACTCGGCTTGTGTATGCTTCTTTGTACTTCCATAGCAATCAAACATTGAAAAACTGTCTATATCATATCCCTGTAGGAATCTTGCAAAATAATATTGTCGTTCTGCTTCGGTTTTAAATGCCTGCTGACTTGTTTCATGTTCTTCATGTAATGCTTTCGCCTGATCTGTTAATTCTTCAAAAAGCTTCACCCACATAAATTGAAACAATTCTGTTTTATCTTCATTATTTAGCATTGGCAGCAGTTCTTTGTGTTCCTCTCTTGTCCACTGCCAAAAATCCTTTATTGTCTTTGCACTTTTCGGGTAGTATCTGTTTATATGCTGTTCTTTGCTTTCAGCTTCCCAGTTATCCTTTACAATCCTGTATGGAATCTTTACAAACTCTGCAATTTCTACATAAGTTTTATGTTTCATATATTCCAGTCCCTTTTTTATATCATTAAAACGCTTTTTATAAAGTGCCTGTTCCATATCCTCAACTGTTGGCATATTAATACACCCCCTTATCTTCTACATATGTCTGTGTTACCTCATCCCATATCAAACCACTTTCTTTTATTTCAGCTTCGAGGGCTGTTCTTTGCTCCTGTTCCTTAGTTGGTGCAGTTTCCAGCGATAACTTAAATTCGCTAGTATTAATATAATTGTGATTATTTGCCATATCAAAAGCAAATACCATAGGTGGTATTTTGTAATGTAACGCCATCTCTTTTTTATAAGCAGCTATCGCATTTTTAAAGAGCTGTATTGTATCTTTCCATTCTTCACTTCGCTGTTCGTACTTAAAAATACTTTGTCTTGTAAGTCCCAAATAAGTAGCCCAGTTTTCAACATCTGGTACAACTGCCTTTTCAGACTCACGCCCAGCATTCACTGCTGCCACATAATCAAAATATGCTATTGATTGTGTTCTAAAGTCCTGTATGCCCTGTTCACTATTAGGAAATACAGCCGGTCTGCCCTTCGTATTTCTTAAAGCTGTCCTCACAATATCGCTTATTGCTTCTAAATCAGAACCTACCGCAAGTTCACATTGTCCTTTATTCTTTGTTTTTACTATTTCTGTCATTATATTGTCTCGCTTTCTATAATTAAAATTGATAACGCTTTTTTCGTGTCAGTATAAAAGCCCCTTATACTTAGCTTCTACTCTCTCTTGCGATTATAGAAGTTATGTATCTTCTTATGGCATGAACCGCACAAAGTACATATATCTGTAAGCACATTCTCATTTCCCAAATTCTTATAAGTAATATGATGTACCTGCACGCTCCTGATCTTATCTAACGGTCTGCCACACATACAGCAACCGCCATCAATGGCTATACGCTCTCGCTTCTTAGCTTCCCATGCTTCACTACGCATATAGTCTTTATACTCTTGTGTCTGCATTAGTTTTCATCTCCTTATGGATTCTTTCAAATTCTGTGATTTCTGAAAGTAATAGATTGACTATGAATTTACATTCTCCATATTTTTTTGCAATCACACCAGACTCATCAACTACAGCCTGCCAATATTCATCATCATCTTTCACGCCATCAATGTATTTTTTATGAAAATTCCACACATCTTTGTACATCTCAAAATAGTTCACAATACACCTGCTTTCATAATCTCGTTACAAGAAACCGTATGATTTTGCTTACATCTATTTTGCATACTATAATCAAATGAAGTCCTTGAAACCCTTGATTTTACTGGTTTTTTCATAGACTATGTAAAAATGTGCATTTCTTATGTGACATTCTAAAGTTAGCTTCTTATAGGAAATTTACATTTATTTTGCACAAATTTACATAGTTCGTTTTTTAGTCGAATGGTAACGGCTGGGAATCATCAATTTTTACAAAATCTGTTTCTATCGTGTAGCCCCTTACAATATTTCTAACGCTCTTTCCCTCTACCGTTCCGCTACTCATAAATAACCCTTTTGTTTTCAGTTCTGCAAAAAAATTACCTTTATTCTCGCAACCATAACCGTTATCCTCACACCATTTGACATAGACCTCATAAATATCTTTAGCCTTGCTATTCTTCCCTGTCTTTGACAAGCATTCATTAATGAAATTACCGATTTTGTCGCTGTCAGTTCTATATACCTCTGTAGCGTTCTGTACTGCCTTAGGTGGCTCTAAGCCCTCTTGACGATATAATTGCAAGCCTTTAATACACCAGTTCAAAATACCGCTTAATTCGTTCTTGTCACGTAATTTATCTTTTAAATGCTTATCTTGTTCGTGTGGTTCAAAATGTCGGTCAAAACTGATCACATTTATTCTGCCAGAGCTGAACACAGTATCATCTGTAATTGTTGGCAGATAATTTGTATTTATTACAAGTTTGAATTTAGGTATAAATGAAAACTCACGTTGATGTAAATGTCTCGCCGTGATGCTATCTCTACCCAACAGCGATTTTAATAGTGCTGTATCAAATAACATTCGTTTAGGTGGCTCTGATGCATTGCAAAACCTACAGCCTGCCAACCTTGCGACATCTCCACTTGCTTGCCTGCTGTCCAAATTCTGTTTTATTGCCAATGTTTCTGGCTTCATAGTCAACGCATAATCTCCTAACAAATGTATCAATGTTTCGCAAAATGTAGATTTTCCATTTCTCGTAGAACTTCCATAGAGAATAAAACAAGTTTCCTGCTCTGTATTCCCAGTCAAGGATAACCCTGCGATTTTCTGTAAATATTGGATTTTCTCTTTATCTCCCTGCATAATCTCAAGTAAAAATTTATCCCATTCTTTACAAGTGGCTTTAGGGTCATACTCTACATTACAAATTTTTGAAAGCATTAGATCGGGACTATGCTTTATAAATCGTGGTTCATTCTCTGATAAATCAAGTGTTCCATTCTCAACATTGAGCAAATAGTCATTTTTATCTAAATCCTCATTCGTGAAATAGTACACATCTCTGCTATCCTGCAACATATTATTTCTGTTTCTGATATTGCAAAGAGGTGCTACTTGCTTTAGATACTTACCGTCACTATCAACACCAATCGCATACTTTACAAGTGCATCTGATAAATCTTTTGCTGATGCCCTCGCAGATAGTCCCTCGATATCATCTACCCACTTCTTACCGTCATACAGCATAAAATCCTTACGTGACGGATTATATCTATGCTTGTCCTTGAAAACCGTTGCAAATAACCGCCCAAATCCCTTATCTGACGTTTCATATCGTTCTGCGTGTAAATCCCTCAATACTTCATCTAAAGTCTGCCCATGGGCTTTCTGTGATTCTATACGGTTTTCTGTAACGGCACTTATGAGCTGTTCAAACTCCTGCTTTGTATGTCCGGCTTCAAAATAATCTGTTATATCAGCTTTGGGGATATCTGGCATAGGTACAACAATCTTTACACTCTTAACAACTGTCTGAATATCTTTTAAAATCGTGTTTGCTACTGTAATACCAGGGGTATCATTGTCCGCAAGTATAACCACATCTGCCCCCTTTACAAGTTCCGCAAATTCTACTTGCCAATCTCCACATCCGCCATATGTGAAAGCTGTATATCCTTGTTTTGTCAGCGTATCAACGTCCTTTTCTCCCTCTGGGATAAATATAGGTATGTTTTCTGTTATTGCTTTATTCAAGGCTTTAATGCTTCCGTAAAAGGCTTTGAGTGACTTTCTCGGGGTATTCCTTGGCAAACCATAAGTAAATCGGTCATTTTCCAATACTCCGTAAAGTATCTTTTTTCCCTCTAACCTTATTTTGGTAAAAGCATAAGTACCGTTACAAGAAACGTAATTATAAACTGATTCAATCCTGCGTTTCTCTCTGCCCTCAATGTATGCTCTCCAGTTTGCTTTTAAGGGTTGTGCATCATAGAAAGTTTCCTTTTTTAAAATTCCTGCTGCCGATAATACAGCATCTACCGTACATCCTGCATGGCAATAAAATAATGTACATTTTCTACCTTGGGTTATCGTAAGTGATGCTTGCTTATCATCATGTGCAGGGCATGTGCATTGTGCTTTATTGCCATAGCGTTTTAAGATTTTGAAGCGTTGTAAATTATTCTCAAATATTTCATTATCTGTCATATTGCACCGCCATTTCTAGTACTTGCCTTATTTCATCTGCCTGTTGATCTAGCACATCCATCTTTTTTTGACAAATGCTATAAATAAGTTTGATATGACTAAAATCAGTCTGCACACTTTCCCATAATTCACGTTCTTTTAGAATTTCATTTCGCCATTTTTCCAGCGCTATACGTTCATTTGTACTCATAATTCTGTAACCTCGCTATTATTCACCTTATATGGCTCTGAAATATACACTCTTGGAGTACGTTTCTTTTCAAAAGTAATTACAATATCCTGCAATATTTCCTCTGCATCCTCATTATCTAATTGGAATGTCAACGTAAAAGTATCTTTTTCATGGCAGCAGTACACCCAATTATTAGCACGTAACCCTTTTAACTGCTTCATTCTCTGTAACGGTTTTAATACTGTTCTTGTAATAAGCATGGCTATACCTCTTCTTTCTTCTCCCGGTAACTATATCCGGTCAACTCATAAAATTTCTGCGCATAAATTATGTAACTGTACATCTTGCTCCCTGGTCTTTTGTATGCAATTCCCCAATCTACTAATTTATTTTGTAGTAGAAGCCTGACGGTCTGGCAGTCCATTTTTAAAACCTGCGCTGCCACAGCTACTGGAACATTCCCATATTCAATTTTTTCTCTCATATTTCACCGCCTTATTTTTGCTAATTCATCTATAATCTTTCGTATCTCCACTTTCTTATCTTCTGTAAGTTCGTGCCTTAATACTCTCGAGAATGAACTTTCATGTGAATACCCTAAGCGTTCAGATACTTCCCATAGATTCACACGTCTTTCAAGTGCATATTGCCTTATATCAATATTGTGCATATCCGCTAACCTCAACTTCCTTTGAATTGTTTATAACTTGTTATTGACATCCGAATGTTCTAACTTTATAATAGCAATCAAAGAAAAGGATGTCAGTTACCTTTTTATTACTTGTTTTAGGTGGTGATTATTTCAAAATGGGACGCAAATTACCTATTTCATGCGAAATACTAAAAAATTTGAGAAAAAAAGAAAAATATACTCAAAAATACGTTGCTGAACAATTAGGTGTAGAAGTAAAGACATATCGTTCCTGGGAAATCGGATATTACAAGGATAATATTCAAATGTTCCCAACAATAGATAGCGACAAACTTATAAAAATATCAGATCTTTATAATGTTTCTATTGATTATATTTTAGGCAGAAGCAACATAACACAAGTGGATAACACCTATATTCATGCTAAAATAGGATTATCAGAAAATTCTATATTTGCTCTTGAAAAAGCAAAGAATGATCAGTTTACTGTATATAGTAGCTATATCATAGAAATAATAGACTTCCTTTTAAACCATGATGAAACAAAAGAACTTATTAGAAATTTATATTATTATTTTTTTGGTGATTTTAGTAAAACTTCAGATAACAAAGATAACATTAGCTTGGTCGATAAATATAATCATGGAATATCAATAGAATGCAGCAAGTTATATACTATTTTTTTATCTTCTATCATAAATTTGCTTCCAAAAATAAAAGCTACTCTTATTGACGGAAACCCTTTGTACACAAATTATGGAAAGCATCAACCTACTATCGAAGAATTAAAAAATACTATCATGCTTTATCAGCAATTTGAAAATCAAGATTTAAAAATTATAAAAGAATTTACATCACATAATTTGCCCTGTGAATCATTTAAGAAAAGCTTATCAGAGCATAAAAGAATAATATCAAATGCTAAAAACTTATTATTTCAACTATACGGCATAAAGGAAGGTGAAACTAATGAAATTACCTAATGGCTTTGGCTCTGTATATAAGCTGTCTGGCAATCGCAGAAACCCATACAGGGCTATTGTAACGGAACGTTGGCTAATTGATAGTGATACTGGAAAATGGAAACAGAAGCGTAAAACAATAGGCTATTATGAAAGCAAAAAAGATGCGTTGCAAGCATTAGCAGATTACAATAAATCTCCTTATGATGTAGATGCTTCAAAGGTTACTTTTGCAGAAGTATATGATCGCTGGAGTGATGAACACTTTCCCACTGTATCAGAAAGTAACGCCAAAGGTTATCGTGCTGCTTATCTGCTTTGTGATTCCATTTCAAATAAACGCATGGCAGATATTAAACTTGACGATTTACAATATATTGCTGATAATTCTGGCAAAAATACGCCTACACTACGCAAATATAAAGTACTCGTCGGTCTTATGTTCAAATATGCTGTTATTCACGATATTATCACACCAGATATGAATAAAACGCAGTATATTGACATTAAAAAGGCAGGCAATCCAAACGCATATAATAGAGAGCCATTTAGTAAGAAAGAAATTGATACAGTCTGGAAAATGCATACTACAAACGTTTACTTTAACGTAATTTTAATATTGATATATTCTGGCTGTAGAATATCTGAATTGTTAGACTTGAAGAAAGAAAACGTTAATATAAAAGAACGTTGGTTTGATATAACTGCTTCAAAGACAGATGCCGGTATAAGAAAAGTACCTATCTCTGATAAAATACTACCGTTCTTTGAATATTGGTACAATCTCAATGATTGTGAATACTTACTTAGTACACCAGATGCGCAACATTTTGAATACAGAAATTATTATGATAGTTACTGGAAGCCTTTAATTGAGCAAATGGGCATGAATCACCGTCCACATGATACAAGACATACTTGCATATCATTGCTTGCAGAAGCTGGTGTTGATGAGAGACTTGTTAAAAAGATAGTAGGTCATAAAGGGCAAGGAGTTACTCAACAGGTATATACTCATTTTGAAATAGAAGCCCTTTTAGATGCTATAAACAAAATCTAAGAAGGGAGTTGATGCAGAATGAATGTAATAAAACAAAAGGCTTTGTAGTACCGCAAATACCACAAAGCCACGCCCTACAAACACACGCTAATGAATTTAAGGGGTATGCAAATTATAGCATACTTCCTGTAAGAACGAAAGGAAGAAATACATATGGAAGAAAATGGAAATAATATAGAGTTTTATAAGAGACAAATAACCGATATTGTAAATCGGATTAATGACACTGATGTACTTAATTATATTCATATTATTGTATCTGACATTGGAAAAGAGGTAGGTGTAAATGAGTAAAATTGATACAGGCAATGATGCAGGATTTTACAAGAGAGAAATAATAGAAAAAATACAAAAATGCGACAGCCATTATCAATTAAGATTAATATTTTTTTATATATTAGGATTATTAAAGTAGAAAATAAGATAATATCATTTTTGCGTTTCTTACGGAGGTATTAATATGAATAGAGTAAATTGGAAAGAAGAATTTAATAGCGCAGATGCAGAAAGAATGGAACTATATCACATGGTGCAAAAGGAAGAGCTGCGCAAGATAATTATGAAGTTGGCATTGACCATTGATAATGAAGACAACCTATTATTCGTTGCCGCATGTATGGCTAGAATTACAGGTAACAGGGTTGAGTATGGCTCTAATGGCTATACATTGAAAGAAGGTGTAGCATAATGAAAGAGCAGACACTAATTAATAACCGTTACAAGAAACCGTTATATTAAATCATAGTTATTCAAATTGCAATACAAACAGTAGCACACAAATTTGAATATACTTAACACAGGGTATGCTTGACTGCGTACCCTTTTATTTTATGATCTCTGTATCTATTTCGATTTTAGCCCCCTAAACCGTCATAGTTGCCCCAACAAAGAACACAATATGAGATTATACGCATAATATCAGCTAAAACCAAAAAAGTCAACTTTATTTGTGTGCTACGTGTGTGCTATGTGTGTGCTACGCTTCAAAATAAGCTAAAATTTGCGGATATCTATAAAAACTTTGGCATAAAGAAAACCCCCAAAGTATAAGGCTTTGAGGGCTTTTTGTAAATTTTGTATTCTGTTTGGAATTATCTCTTTGAGAACTGTGGTGCACGACGAGCTGCCTTTAAGCCGTACTTCTTTCTTTCCTTCATACGAGGATCACGTGTTAAGAAGCCTTCCTTCTTGAGCACTGGTCTGTAATCTGCATCTACCTGTAATAAAGCTCTGGAGATACCATGTCTGATAGCACCAGCCTGTCCTGTATAACCACCACCACATACGTTAACAAGAATATCAAACTTATCTGTTGTATCTGTAGCTACTAAAGGCTGACGAACGATAGTCTTTAATGTCTCTAATCCAAAATATTCATCAATAGTTCTCTTATTGATTGTAATGTTACCTGTACCAGGTACTAAGTATACTCTAGCGATAGCTTTCTTTCTTCTACCTGTACCATAATATCTTGAAGCATTTGCTGCCTTTGCCATTTTAATATCCTCCTTTATTTGTCCCTTTGATTAAAATGTCAATACTTCAGGTTTCTGAGCTGCATGATTGTGCTCTGGTCCTGCGTATACATAAAGTTTCTTGTACATTTCTCTTCCTAAAGGTCCCTTAGGGAGCATTCCCTTAACAGCATGCTCAATAACCTCTACAGGCTTTGTGTTCAACTTATCCTTTAAAGTTGTTTCCTTCATGCCGCCTACATATGCGGAATGCTGATAATAAATCTTCTGATCAAGCTTTCTACCTGTTACAGTAATCTTCTCAGCGTTGATTACGATTACATAATCACCTGTATCAATATGAGGTGTGAAGATAGCCTTATTCTTACCTCTTAAAACCTTAGCAACTTCTGCTGCTAAACGTCCTAATGTCATACCTGTAGCGTCTACTACATACCATTTTCTATCAATTGTAGCTGGGCTAGCCATAAATGTTTTCATTATGTTACCTCCATATAATAAGCCAACGGCTTTCCTATGATTGGTCTACCTTATGTGAATCCTTCTGCTACGGAATGTCCGGCCGTATCATCCACTATTCACCGGTTACCATTATACATCCAACACCATGCTTTTACATAACATCGGGGCTTTGATCCTATCTAAACGCACACTGTCACAGTTGTTTATTATATTATACGAAATGAAATGTGTCAATAATTTCCCTGGAATTTTTTTATCTTTTCTCAAATTCATATGCATACAGTGTCAATCCGCATGCCGGCGCTGTAGGTCCTGCCTTTTGGCGATCCAATGCAGCCAGTATTTGGGGTATCTGCTCCGGGCTCATACTGCCTTTTCCCACTTCCATAAGTGTGCCTGCAATAATACGAACCATATTGTACAGAAAGCCTGAACCGGTGGCACGAATGGTAATCATATCCGATTCCTTCGATACCTTTACCGAATAAAGTGTTCTTACTGTTGTTTCCGCTACTGTATTCACACTGCAGAAACTCTTAAAATCATGCTCTCCCACCAGATAGTCCGCTGCCTGCTGCATTCTGGTCACATCCAGCGGCACATATGTAAAATGCGCATATAACCGATAGGTAGGAAGAGGAAATTCCCTGTTCAGTATTTTATATTCGTATGTTTTTCTGCTGTTACAATGTCTGGGATGGAAGTCCAGTGGAACTTCTCTGGAATCCTCTATTCTGATATCCTGTGGCAGACGTTGGTTCAAAGCATAGGATACCTTATCCCCTGGCATTCTTGCTTCTGTGTCAAATACCGCGATATTTCCCAGCGCATGCACGCCCGTATCTGTTCTGGAAGCTCCGATAACATGAATCTCTTCCTTGAAAAGTGAAGATAAAGCTTCATTCAATACGGATTCTATCGTTATTACATTAGGCTGTATCTGCCATCCATGATAATTCGTTCCATCATATGCAACAGTTAACATAATTCTTCTCATAGTATACCTACAATTCTGCCCGCTGCTACACCTGCAGCCAGATAACACACTACAATTGCATAGGCAATATAGTCTCTGCGCTCATAATGCAATGGCTTCATCTTGGTACGTTTATCTCCACCGCGATAGCATCTGGCTTCCATTGCCATTGCCAGATCATTGGCTCGCCTGAATGCGGAAATGAACAGCGGCACCAGCAAAGGCACCATACTTTTGGCTTTTTTAATGACATTCCCACTTTCAAAATCTGCACCTCTGGCAATCTGTGCTTTCATGATTTTGTCTGTTTCTTCTAATAAAATAGGAATAAAACGCAATGCAATCGACATCATCATGGCAATCTCATGGACGGGCACTTTAATCTTTTTAAGAGGGCTCATCATCTTTTCCATGGCATCTGTAAGCTGATTTGGTGTGGTAGTAAGAGTCATAATAGAGGAACCTATGATCAAAAAGCTAAGGCGCACTGTCATTAATGCAGCAATCCTCAGACCTTCTTTTGTTATGGTAAGCTTCCATAATGTAACCAGCGGTTCTCCCGGTGTCAGAAGCAGGTTGCATATTACGGTCAAAAGTATCAGGAATACGATTGCCTTCATACCCTTTACCATGAATTTAAAAGGCACCTTTGACAGTTTAATCACAATAACCAGAAAAATTGCTGCAATCGCATAACCTGCCACATTATCAAATACAAATAATGAAATGATAAAAGCCAGAGTTGTTGCAAGCTTCACTCTTGGATCAAGTCTATGTATAATGGAATCTGTCTGATAATACTGTCCAAGTGTTATATCTTTAAGCATCCTGTCTCACCTTTTATCCCTTCTTACTCTGTGCAAGTTCTTTAAAATAACGTTCTATCTCTGCTTTTGCCTCATCTATTGTCGTCACGTCATCACTTACCGGCATTCCATGATCCCGCAATTCTTTCATGATATATGTTACCTGAGGAGCTGCCAGTCCGATTTTCTCCAGTTCCACATAATGTCTGAATACTTCCCTTGGAACATCATCATACATAACGCTTCCTTTATTCATAACAATGATTCGATCCACATACCTTGCCACATCATCCATACTATGAGATACCAGTACTACTGTAATTCCCATCTGTTCCTTCAGTTTTGCAATCTGATCCAGTATTTCATCACGTCCCTTAGGGTCCAGCCCTGCAGTTGGCTCATCCAGTATCAGTACCTCAGGTTTCATTGCCAGAACGCCTGCAATGGCAACTCTTCTCTTCTGCCCTCCAGACAGATCAAAAGGTGACTGATAAAAATATTCATCCTCTAATCCTACAAGCTTCAATGCTTCATATGCTCTAAGCTGAACTTCTTTCTGAGAAAGCCCGAGATTCTTTGGTCCAAAACAAACATCTGAAAATACATCAGTCTCAAAAAGCTGATGCTCCGGATACTGAAAAACCAGCCCTACCTTGCTTCTGAGCATCTTTTTATCAAAGCCTTCTCCATCAATATCCTCTCCATTAAAATAAACAGAACCGGAAGTTGCCTTCATCAGTCCATTCAAATGCTGTACCAAAGTTGATTTGCCAGACCCCGTGTGTCCGATCAGACCAATAAATTGACCATCGGGCAGAACTAAATTTACATCATTTAACGCTTTTACAGCCATGGCTGTGTCTTCACCATAGACATGACTGACATGATCCAAAATAATTGACATATTCTCACCACCTTTCTCTATTCGTGAAGCTTCTGCACACAGTTCAACATAGCATCACGAAATTCTTCTTTGGTCAGAATTCCTTCCGGTATTGGAAATCCATCCTCACGCAGTTCATGTGCAAGCAAAGTTACCTGCGGAACATCCAGACGCAATTCTTTCAGTCTGTCAACCTGAAAAAATACTTCCCTTGGTGTACCCTGTAATGTAACTTTTCCTTTGTCCATTACATAAACCTGATCTGCATAAATAACTTCTTCCATATAATGAGTGATGAGTATAATTGTAATTTTCTCTACATCATTTAATGCCCTGATGGCTCTGATTACTTCTTTACGTCCCTGCGGGTCCAGCATCGCAGTCGGCTCATCCAGTACAATGCATTTAGGATGCATTGCGATCACACCTGCTATAGATACGCGCTGCTTTTGTCCACCAGATAATTTGTTGGGTGAAAACTTGCGAAATTCATACATTCCTACAGCTTTAAGACTTTCATTCACTCTCTCCCATATTTCCTTCGTCTCTACACCCATGTTCTCCGGTCCAAATCCAACATCCTCTTCCACGATCTGCCCAATAATCTGATTGTCCGGATTCTGAAACACCATTCCTGCGGTCTGTCTGATGTCCCATATATTTTCTTCCTGCTGTGTATCTTTTCCATCTACCCATACAGAGCCTTCCGATGGATAGAGAATTGCATTCATATGTTTCGCCAGGGTAGACTTACCCGAACCGTTATGTCCCAGAATCGCAACAAAGTCTCCCTGCTTAATATCCAGATTCACATCATCTACTGCCTTCGTAATTCCTTCTACATTTCCTTCTTCGTCACGTCTGATATATTCAAAAATCAAATCCTTTATCTTAATGATTCCCATTCTTATCCACCATTCTAATTTTACAATATCCACAAATTCACTTGTTATATTGTACTAAATTCATGCTTCAAATACAAGGCAAAGTCAATGGGAATCCTGCTCCTGTTCTTCCTGCAATTTCTGCTGCATGAACGCCTGATAAAGCTTCCTCTTTTGCTCTGCCTCTTTTTTCTCCTGATCCAATGTTATCTGTCTCTTTATTGTCTCAGCAAGCCAGATTGCCCTGATTTTATCCAGAACTTCCTCTTCTTTTGATTTTGGTTGTTTTACAGTAGAATGCTCATATTGGGCTTCTGCCCTTTTTTGCCGCTCCTGTATATCTCTCTCCTGCTTTTTCTTACGTTCTGCTTCCAACATCTTCTGTTTACGATATTGCTCCCTGACCTGCGCATTTGATTGAAAAATCCTTGAACTACGCTGCATCGTATTTCCTTGTCTATTGGAATACATATTACTGTTATTCGCCTGCGTACAATAAACAGGATATTGCATCAGATATTCATAAGATTCACATACTTTTATATAATAATCTTTTACATCTGCTCTCGGATTGATATCCGGATGATACATTTTAGCAAGTGTATGATAGGCTTTTTTTATTTCATCTATAGACGAATCTTCTCTGACTCCAAGATAATAACATGCTTCCTGTCTTGTCCTTATACTGCCTTTACCCATATTCATCATGATTTCCCCACATCTTTTATTTACACATGAAATATCATGCGCTGATTTCTATGAGAGCTTGTCCACTTTTCTGATCAGATATACCCCTTATACCCAAATTTCAGATAAAAATAATTATATCATTATACAGGCTGTGGCACAATATCAGGTAACATAAAAAGGATGCTCCATACGGAACATCCTCTATGATCATTCTCAATATAAATTATACTAACTCAAGTACAACTTCCATTGCAGCGTCACCCTTACGAGGTCCGATCTTGATGATTCTTGTGTAACCACCGTTACGTCCTGCATACTTAGGTGCGATTTCATCAAAAAGCTTAGCTACAAGGTCGATTTCCTTTGTATTCTTCTTCTTTCCAGAGTTCTCTGTAGGAACTTCTGTTACAGAATATAATACTTTAAGCATCTGTCTTCTAGCATGAAGTCTGGAAGGAAGATCCTTCTTGATTTCCTTTTCTACTTCATCATAAACAGTAACTTTCTTACCGTCTTTTACTTCTTTGACTCTCTTGCCATCTTTGTCTTTCTTAGCAACCTTAGCTGTTACTTTAACCATTTCATAGTTATCTTTTTCTTTAATAGCTAATGCAATAAGACCTTCTGCAATCTTCTGTACTTCCTTAGCTCTTGCTTCAGTTGTAATGATTCTGCCATCTTTGCTTGCAAATAAAGAAGTAACCTGACCTCTTAATAATGCTTTTCTCTGACTAGATGTTCTTCCGAGTTTTCTATAACCTGCCATGATAGGCTCCTTTCGCTCGAGGACAATGAATCTACTATGTAGATCACCCTCATTAAAGTGGAACAAATGACAACGCTCTTTGGACTTACTTATCAAATGTTAATTAATAAATTCCATTTTATGAGCACAGAAACGAACACATTGGAATTACCGTTTCTGTCCTGTGAATCTGTTATACACAGTATTCACAACTAAATCTTCAATCATTCATCCATAGGATTTAACTGAAGACCTAATTCCTTTAACTTAGCCAATACTTCGTCTAAAGACTTACGTCCTAAGTTACGAACCTTCATCATATCTTCTGATGTCTTGTTCGTTAACTCTTCTACTGTATTAATACCAGCTCTCTTTAAGCAGTTGTAAGAACGAACTGATAACTCCAATTCATCGATACTCATTTCAAGTACCTTTTCCTTCTCGTCATCTTCTTTCTCAATCATTACCTCTGCATTCTTAGCATTCTCAGAAAGGTTTATGAACAGCTTCAGATGCTCACTTAATACCTTTGCAGCAAGACTGACTGCCTCATCCGGAGCAAGTGTTGCATTCGTGTATACGTCTAATGTCAATTTATCATAGTCCGTAATCTGACCTACACGGGTATTCTCAACAGTAACGTTTACTCTTTCAACGGGAGTATAGATTGAATCTACAGCAATGACACCAATTGGTAAATCTTCGCTCTTATTCTTTTCAGCACTGATATATCCTCTACCCTTGGTAATCATAATTTCCATGTAGAGTTTACTGTCTTTACCGCCGTTAAGTGTAGCAATTACCTGATCAGGATTCATGATTTCGATGTCCTGATCTACCTGAATATCGGATGCTCTTACAACGCCTTCACCCTCAAAATCAATAATTGCCTTCTTAACTTCATCAGTCTCACAGCTGTTCTTTATAGCCAGACTCTTCAGGTTCATAATGATTTCAGTAACATCCTCTTTTACACCTGGAATAGAACTGAATTCATGTAAAACACCATCAATCTTAACCTGACTTACAGCGGCTCCTGGTAAGGAAGCAAGCATAATTCTTCTAAGAGAATTACCCAGTGTAATTCCGTAACCTCTTTCCAAAGGTTCTACTACAAATTTACCGTACCTTTTGTCTTCAGAGATTTCTGCCACTTCAATGTTTGGACTGTCAAAATCAAATGCTAACACTGTAAATACCCTCCTTTATGAATGTGATGTAGTTGTCGTAAATGGCGACAATAGAAAGTACGCATGCGCACTTTCTATTATCACTAATAAGATGCTAATTATTTAGAATATAACTCGACGATAAGCATTTCGTCTACTGGAACATCAATAGCTTCTCTTGAAGGAAGTTCTTTAACTGTTCCCTTAAAGTTCTCCTGATCTACATCAATCCATTCAGGAATTAATCTACCGTTAGTAACTTCTGCGATATCCTTAAATCTCTGCATACCAGCAGACTTCTCTTTTAATTCGATCACATCGCCAGCGCTTACTAAGTAAGAAGGAACACTTACGCACTTTCCATTTACTAATACATGCTTATGACCAACGATCTGTCTAGCTTCTTTTCTTGTTCTAGCTAATCCCATTCTGAAGACAACACTGTCAAGTCTTCTCTCAAGAAGGATCATCAGGTTTTCACCAGTCATACCCTTCATTCTATCAGCTTTATCATAGTAATTACGGAAAGGCTTCTCAAGTACGCCGTAGATGAACTTAGCTTTCTGCTTCTCTCTTAACTGAAGACCGTACTCACTCATCTTCTTGCCAGCTCTTGGAGACTTTCTTTTAGACTTCTTATCATATCCTAAGAATACAGGATCTAAATCAAGAGATCTGCATCTTTTAAGAACAGGGACTCTATTTACTGCCATGTTTTTTTCCTCCTAAATTAAACTCTACGACGCTTTGGTGGGCGACATCCGTTATGCGGAACTGGTGTTACATCCTTAATGCTTGTAACTTCAAGACCACATGCCTGAAGTGCACGAATTGCTGCTTCTCTTCCTGAACCAGGACCCTTAACCATAACATCTACAGACTTTAAACCATGTACTAAAGCCGCCTTAGTAGCTGTTTCTGCTGCCATCTGTGCAGCATATGGAGTAGATTTCTTTGAACCTCTAAATCCCAGACCACCAGCACTTGCCCATGAAAGAGCATTTCCTTCATTATCTGTCAATGTAACAATTGTATTGTTAAAAGAGGACTGAATATGTGCCTGTCCGCGTTCAACGTTTTTCTTAACGCGCTTTTTTGTCACTTTTTTTGTAACTTTCTTAGCCATTTCTAAACTAACCTACTTTCTCAATTAAACTTATTTCTTCTTGTTTGCTACTGTTCTCTTAGGACCTTTTCTTGTTCTTGCGTTTGTCTTAGTTTTCTGACCACGAACAGGAAGACCCTTTCTATGACGGATACCACGATAGCATCCGATTTCCTGTAATCTCTTAATGTTCAGTGCGATTTCTCTTCTGAGGTCACCTTCTACCATATACTCCTCATCGATAACTGCACTAATCTTCTTAACATCATCATCTGTTAAGTCTCTTACACGTATGTCAGGATTTACACCTGCTTTTGCCAAGATCTTATCAGCACTTACTCTACCAATTCCGTAGATATAAGTTAAGCCGATCTCTACACGTTTTTCTCTTGGTAAGTCAACACCAGCAATACGAGCCATGTTAAAATTCCTCCATTTTGCTTCATGATGAAATATAAATTCCATCATATATTAATAGTAAACTAATTGATTGGGGTATACAATACCCGATCGGATAACAATCCGATTTGTCCGATACTACATCGGCATCTGGTTATCCAGATGTAGGTGGGCAGTCTTCATTTTTCCCACCGTGTTTCCTGCGAAACTTTTCTCGGTATCAAGAAGTAAACACACGACAAATTCTAATTATATCTGTCATATATTTAATAGCATATATTTCTTGACGGTATAACTTCTCATAATAAAGTTACAGAAATATACGCTCCAGCCGCACATTCGTAAAGACTCAGTGTTGAATTAACCCTGTCTCTGTTTGTGTTTAGGATTTTCACAGATTACTCTGATCTTTCCTTTTCTCTTGATAATTTTGCATTTTTCGCAAATAGGTTTTACTGATGATCTAACTTTCATGTTAAACCCTCCTTTCAAAAAGACCGTCTTATATTATAGCATGCATGTTACTCATTTGCAATACCTAATTAATATTTATTTATCTCTCCAAATGATTCTTCCTTTGGATAAATCATAGGGGGATAATTCTAATGTTACTTTGTCACCCGGTAAGATACGAATAAAGTTCTGTCTTAACTTACCGCTGATATGTGCCAATACACGATGACCATTCTCTAATTCTACCTGAAACATTGTGTTCGGGAGTTTTTCTACAACAGTACCTTCAATTTCAATTACATCAGATTTAGACATTATTTTACCTCCTGCATGTCTTTGCAATATTGCTTAATCTCTCTTTTTATCATTTCATTTGTTATTGCATCCGCTGATGCGGATACCTTGTGGCGAATCAATTGCACATGTTTCTTATTTTTCTTTTTTAGATGATCCAGTGTTCTGTTATCACCATCCGTCAGCCATACAGACTGTTCATCTTCCTGAATTACTGCATACACTTTATACTTATCATGCCCTGCCATGGAATATACCAAATATCCTACCATATATACTCCCCTAAATAAGTGTCAATATTTCAGGCTCACCATCTGTAACTAATATTGTGTTCTCATAGTGAGCGGATAACGAACCATCTTCTGTAACTACAGTCCAATCATCGTCAAGCCATTCAACATCCGGACGTCCAAGATTGATCATTGGTTCTATTGCCAGAGTCATACCTGCCTGTAATCTGATTCCCTTGCGTTTCTGTGCAAAGTTAGGAATCTGTGGATCTTCATGGAGCGAAGTACCTATTCCATGTCCTACCAGTTCCTGTACAATACCATATCCAAATTTAGAAATATATGCATCAATTGTATTGGATATATCATGTAAATGATTTCCATCCTTTGCTTTCTTAATGCCTTCAAAAAAGCTGTTCCTTGTCTCATCAATAAGCTTCTGAGCTTCAGGACTGATTCTTCCTACGCCATAAGTTCTTGCAGCATCAGAATGATATCCTTTATAAATAAGACCTGCATCCAGACTGACAATATCGCCTTCCTGCAATATTCTGTCTGCCCTTGGTATACCATGCACAACTTCATTATTAACAGATACACATATAGATGCAGGATATCCATTATAATGCAGGAAGTTGGGAATGCATCCATATCCGCGGATCAGCTTTTCACCCAGTCTGTCAATATCCAATGTAGACATTCCAGGCTCAATTGCCTGCCCTAATTCTTCATGAACCTTATAAAGAATATGTCCTGACTCTCTCATTAAGTCAATTTCTCTTTGAGATTTAATTGTAACAGCCATTTTAAATCCTCCCGTGTGCTAATAAACACACATTATACCATCTGCGCTTATTACAACACATATATTATTTCTCCAGAATTGCAACGATTGCTGCAAATACATCTTTCATATCTACTGTACCATCTACAGATCTTAATACACCCTTCTCTGTATAGAAATCAATCAAAGGCTGTGTCTGCTTATGATAAACATCCAGTCTATTCTTTACTGTCTCAGGCTTATCATCATCCCTGAGAATAAGTTCGGAACCACATGTGTCACATACTCCTTCTTTCTTAGGTGGAATATGTACAATATGATATGTAGCTCCACAAGTAACGCAGGCACGTCTACCGGACATTCTCTTTATAATATTCTCATCCGGTACATCAACATTGATTGCATAATCAATCTTGTCACCTAATTCAGTCAATGCCTTATCAAGTACCTCTGCCTGAGGAATTGTTCTTGGGAAACCATCCAGAACATAACCATTCTTACAATCATCCTGAGCTACACGGTCAAGAAGAATCTTTACTGTCAGTTCGTCTGGGACCAAAAGTCCCTGATCCATATACTTCTTAGCTTCCTTACCAAGTTCTGTACCATTTTTAATATTTGCTCTGAATATATCACCTGTAGATACATGAGGAATACTATATTTCTCTGCAATCATTTTTGCCTGTGTACCTTTACCTGCTCCCGGAGCGCCTAACATAATAATCTTCATACCAATTCCTCCATACTTAAATCCTGTGCTACTTTACTTATCTATCATAAAAACCTTTCGGTATTTTTTTCTAATTCATATAACTGAAAAAACGTAAGCCAAGAGCTTACGAAACAGAATCATCACAGTTTACGTATTTATTCATGGAGAAAGCAAAGACAATGCTTTGCTTTCAACCATGTATAGATTAATCATTCAAAAATCCTTTATAATTACGTACTAACATCTGAGATTCAATCTGCTTGATTGTCTCTAAGATAACACTTACTATAATAATTAAGCTTGTTCCGCCAAATGAAACATTGGCACCGAACACACCGTTAAAGAAAAATGGAATGACTGCTACAATAACAAGTCCAATTGCTCCAATAAAGATGATAGCATTCAATACTTTTGTCAAGTAATCAGTGGTAGGCTTACCAGGACGAATACCTGGAATAAATCCACCCTGCTTCTTCATATTATTGGAAATCTCTAACGGATTAAAGGTTAATGAAGTATAGAAATATGCAAAAAATACTGTCAATACGATATATACAACTAAACCAATAGAATATACTAATTGATCTGGTTTACACCAGTTATCCTGATTTAATCCATTTAAAATCTGTCTCCAGACACCTGTTCCCTGATATCTTACTAATGAAGATATAACAATCGGGAACTGCATCAGTGAAGATGCAAAAATAATAGGAATAACACCTGCTGTATTAACCTTTAAAGGCAGGAATGTTGACTGACCGCCAACCATTTTGTTTCCCTGGATTTTCTTGGCATACTGAACAGGGATCTTACGAACACCATCATTCAGGATAATTACAAGAACTATCATTGCCAAGATAATTGCTATAATTACAATAGCAGAAACAACTGCCAAAGGAACAGATTTACCTTTTACAAACTGTTCATACAGATTGCTAAAGTCATCTGGCATACGAGAAATGATGTTGATAATAAGTACTATAGAAATACCATTACCGACGCCCTTCTCTGTAATTCGTTCACCAATCCACATAAGGAACGCACTACCTGCTGTTAATGCAGCAATTACTGTTATGACATTCAAAGCGTTATACTCTTCTAACAATCCCTGATTGCCAAATCCGATTGCCATTGCAGCACTCTCGATCAAAGCAAGAGCTACTGTGACATAACGTGTGATCGAAACAATTTTCTTTCTGCCGTCCTCGCCATCACGCTGCATCTCTTCCAATTTCGGAATCGCAATTGTAAGAAGCTGTATAATGATGGATGAAGTAATATACGGTGTAATATTCAGTGCAAATACAGACATGTTCAAAAATGAACCGCCTGTAAATGCATCAAAGAAGTTGAACGCACCGCCGGTTTGAGCCTCAAACCATGAAGAAAAGTAATTTCTGTCTACGCCCGGAACCGGAAGCTGAGAGCCAAATCGAATCACTATCAGCATAAGAAAAGTAAACAGCAATTTCATTCTGATTTCTTTAATCTTAAACGCGTTCTTTAGTGTTGTAAACATTAGATCACCTCTGCTGTTCCGCCAAGTGCCTCAATCTTTTCTTTTGCAGACGCACTGAAAGCATTTGCCTGAACATTAAGCTTCTTTGTAAGTTCACCATTACCAAGAATCTTAACACCATCTCTAGGGTTCTTAACAACGCCACTTTCAATTAATGTCTGTACAGATACTGTAGAACCATCTTCGAATTTCTCTAATGCGCCTAAATTGATACCAACGATTTCCTTTGTGTTTCTGTTCTTGAAACCTCTCTTAGGAAGACGTCTGTATAATGGCATCTGACCACCTTCAAAGCCTGGTCTTGGTGCTCCAGAACGAGCCTTCTGACCCTTATGACCCTTACCAGCTGTCTTGCCGTTTCCTGAACCGTGTCCACGACCTCTTCTAAAATTATCACTATGTTTAGAGCCTTCTGCAGGTCTTAAATTTGATAATTCCATTCTGACACCTCCTTATTTATGCTTCTTCAACTTTTACTAAATGATTTACTTTACGAATCATACCTCTGGTTGCTTCGTTATCAGGAAGTTCAACTGTCTTATGAAGCTTGTTCAGTCCAAGAGCTTCAACAGTTGCCTTATTCTTAGGAACAGCACCAATTGTTGATTTAACTAAAGTAACTTTTAATGTTTTTGCCATGTTCGTCTACCTCCTTAAGCCATGATCTCGTCGATAGATTTTCCACGATTAGCAGCTACTTCCTCAGGAGTCTTTAACTGAGCTAAGCCTGCGATTGTAGAAAGTACAACGTTCTGCTTATTGTTGGAGCCTAATGACTTGGTACGGATATTCTTAATACCTGCAAGCTCACAAACGATACGTGCAGGACCACCAGCGATGATACCTGTACCTTCGGGAGCCTTCTTTAATAAAACGCTTGAAGAACCATACTTACCAATAAAGTCATGTGTAATAGAATTGTTCTCATCCATAGCAATTTTGATCAGGTTCTTAATTGCATCTTCTTTTCCCTTGCGGATAGCTTCAGGGATTTCTACTGCTTTACCAAGGCCGGCACCTACGTGACCATTACCGTCACCTACTACTACCAAAGCGGTAAAACGCATGTTACGTCCACCTTTAACAGTTTTGGTTACACGCTTAATGGTAACAACCTTATCTGTTAATTCAAGCTGACTAGCATCAATGATTGTACGTTTCATGTGATTTTCTCCCTTCCTAGAATACCAAGCCAGCTTCTCTTGCTGCCTCAGCTAACGCTTCGATTTTTCCATGGTATAAAAAGCCGCCTCTATCAAAGACTACCTCTGAAATACCCTTATCCATTGCTCTCTTTGCAATGACTTTTCCTAAATATGCTGCTGCTTCAACGTCATTGGTCTTATTCAGTTCAGCCTTGATCTCTTTCTCAAGAGTGGAAGCTGATACTAATGTATTTCCAACTGTATCGTCAATAATTTGAGCATACATATGATTATTGCTTCTGAAGACTGCTAAACGCGGTCTTTCAGCTGTACCGCTGAAACGGTTACGTATTCTCATGTGTTTCTTTTCACGCATTTCTGCTCTAGATTTCTTACTAACCATTTTTTACGCCCTCCTTATTTACTTCTTACCAGTTTTACCAACTTTACGTCTGATTGTTTCATCAGCATACTTAATACCCTTGCCCTTGTAAGGTTCAGGTCTTCTCTTATCTCTGATTTCAGCTGCGAATTGGCCAACTTTTTCTTTATCAATACCCTTAACGATGATGATGTTCTGTCCATCGAGTACTGTTTCAATTCCTTCAGGATCGATCATCTCTACTGGATGAGAATATCCTAAAGATAATGTTAACTTATTACCGGATTTAGCTGCTCTGTAACCTACACCGTTAACTTCGAGCTTCTTCTCATAACCCTGAGTTACACCAACAACCATGTTGTTGATCAGTGTTCTTGTAAGACCGTGAAGAGATTTCATCTTCTTTAAATCGTTAGGTCTTGCAACAGTGATTTCAGAACCTTCTACTTTGATTTCCATTTCTGCGGGTAATACTCTCTCAAGAGTTCCCTTAGGACCTTTTACAGTCACTTTATTATTTTCTGCAACTTCTACAGTTACGCCTGCAGGAATCGCGATTGGCATTCTTCCTATACGTGACATGCCCGTACCTCCTATTTATGAATCAATTTAATAACTACCAAACAAATGCTAAAACTTCGCCACCAACCTGAAGTTTTCTAGCTTCCTTATCAGTGATTACGCCCTGATTAGTAGAAAGGATTGCGATACCAAGTCCACCAAGAACTGTAGGTAATTCATCCTTGCCTGCATAAATACGAAGACCTGGCTTAGAGATTCTCTTTAAGCCTGTGATGATCTTCTCATTCTTATCAGCGCCATATTTTAAAGTAATGTGAATTGTCTTAAATACACCGTCTTCGATTACTTCAAATTTCTTAATATATCCTTCATCTAAAAGAATCTGGGCAATAGCTAACTTCATCTTAGATGCGGGTACATCTACTGTATCGTGTTTTGCAGTATTCGCATTACGGATTCTTGTAAGCATATCTGCAATCGGATCACTCATTGTCATTTAAGTTTCCTCCTTATGGATTTCCTATATATTGCTCGAAACATATTGCTATCTAGCGGTGAAAACATTGGCTTAGAGCCTGTTTCCACCTGATATGCATTTATTTACCAACTAGCTTTCTTAACACCAGGAATCTGTCCCTTATATGCTAATTCACGGAAGCAAATTCTGCAAATTCCATATTTTCTTAAATAAGCATGTGGACGGCCACAGATTTTGCAACGACTATATTCCTGTGTAGAGAATTTAGGATTACGCTGCTGTTTGATTTTCATTGACTTTTTAGCCATGAGAATTTACCTCCTTCTTATTTAGCGAAAGGCATGTTGAACTGTGTTAACAATTCACGTGCTTCTTCATCGCTCTTTGCAGTAGTAACAAAGATAATGTCCATACCTCTTACCTTGTCAACCTTATCGTACTCGATTTCAGGGAAGATAATCTGCTCTTTAATACCAAGTGCATAATTACCTCTACCATCGAATGCATTAGGGTTAACGCCTCTGAAGTCACGTACACGAGGCAGTGCAAGGTTTACAAGACGGTCAAGGAACTCATACATCTTCTCACCACGAAGAGTAACCTTACAGCCAATAGCCATACCTTCACGAATCTTGAAGTTAGCAACAGCCTTCTTAGCCTTGGTTGTAACAACCTTCTGTCCACTGATTGTCTCAAGATCCTTTACAGCGGTCTCAAGAGCCTTAGCGTTATCCTTAGCCTCTCCTACGCCCATGTTGATAACGATCTTATCGAGCTTAGGAACTTCCATAATATTTTTATAGCCGAACTTTTTAATCATAGCATCTACGATTTCGTCTTTATATAAATCTTTAAGTCTGCTCACCAGTTTAGTCCTCCTTCCTTAGAATTAATCGATTACTTCACCTGTTGTCTTTGCAAAACGAACTTTCTTGTCTCCGTCCATCTTGAAGCCAACTCTGGTAGCTTTTCCTTTATGAAGGTACATTACGTTTGAAATATCCAAAGGAGCTTCCTTCTGAATAATTCCACCATTCTGGTTAGCTGCTGATGGCTTAGCATGCTTTGTGATCATGTTAACGCCTTCAACTACTACTTTGGAATTCTTGGCATCTACAGATAATACTTTACCTTCTTTGTCTTTATCCTTACCAGCGATAACCTTAACAGTATCGCCCTTCTTAATTTTCATCATGTCAGACACCTCCTTATAATACTTCAGGAGCTAAAGAAACAATCTTCATAAACTGTTTCTCACGAAGCTCTCTTGCTACCGGCCCAAAGATACGAGTTCCTCTCGGAGTCTTGTCATCCTTGATGATAACAGCAGCATTTTCATCAAATTTAATATAAGAACCGTCTTTACGACGAGCGCCCTTTACAGAACGTACAACTACAGCTTTTACTACATCGCCTTTTTTTACAACGCCGCCTGGTGTTGCATCTTTAACGCTAGCAACGATTACATCGCCAATATTGGCATATCTTCTTGTAGAGCCGCCCATAACTCTGATGCAAAGTAACTCTTTAGCACCGGTATTGTCAGCGACCTTAAGTCTGCTTTCCTGTTGTATCATGCTAAATCTCCTTCCGAATCACATTTTTGTGACTAAATTGCAAACATGCAATTCTTATTACAATCTATTTTGCTCTTTCGATAACTTCTACAAGTCTCCATCTCTTATCCTTAGATAAAGGTCTTGTCTCCATTACTTTAACTGTATCGCCAATGTTGCACTCATTGTTCTCATCATGTGCTTTTAACTTATAAGTTCTCTTAACGATTTTGTTGTAAAGAGGATGCTTTACATGATCTTCAACAGCGACTACGATAGTTTTCTGCATTTTGTTGCTAACAACCTTGCCTGTACGTGTTTTTCTTAAATTTCTTTCCACGACCATTTTCCTCCTACTCTACATTTTTAAGATTTGCAGTCATAACAGTCTGAATTCTGGCAATATTTCTTCTTACTTCTTTAATTCTGGCTGTATTATCTAACTGATTTGTTGCATTCTGAAATCTCAAATTGAAAAGTTCTTTTTTTGCAGCTACTAATTCCTGTGATAATTCTGCAGCTGATTTGGTCTTTAAATCTTCTACATACTTATTAGTTTTCATTTACTGCACCGCCTTCCAAATCTGCCTTAGAAACAATCTTACACTTACAAGGAAGCTTGTGTGTTGCAAGACGTAATGCTTCTTTAGCAACATCTTCACTAACTCCGCTGATTTCGAACATTACACGACCTGGCTTAACTACTGCTACCCAGTACTCAAGTGTTCCTTTACCGGAACCCATACGAGTTTCAGCAGGCTTAGCTGTAACAGGCTTATCAGGGAAAATCTTGATCCAAACCTTACCACCACGCTTAATATAACGTGTCATAGCAATACGGGCTGCTTCAATCTGGTTAGATTTGATCCAGCAAGGCTCCAGTGCAACGATACCGTACTCACCATAAGTAATTGTATTACCTCTCTGTGCTTTTCCGGCCATAGTTCCACGGAACTGTTTACGACGCTTTACTCTCTTTGGCATTAACATTATTTATCGCTCCCTTCCTTATTTCCCTTAGTAGGAAGTACTTCGCCCTTGTAGATCCAAACCTTAACGCCTAATTTACCGTAAGTTGTATCTGCTTCAGCGAAACCATAATCAATATCTGCTCTAAGTGTCTGAAGAGGAATAGTACCCTCGCTGTAGAACTCTGTACGAGCCATATCAGCTCCACCAAGACGTCCTGATACAGCTGTCTTAATACCAAGTGCACCAGTCTTCATTGTTCTACCCATGCAGGACTTCATTGCTCTTCTGAAAGATACACGATTCTCAAGCTGTAATGCAATATTCTCAGCAACTAACTGTGCATCTCTGTCAGGTCTCTTGATTTCCTTGATATCAACAAGGACATTCTTACCTGTTAATTTCTGAAGTTCTTTCTTAGTAACTTCGATTTCTGCTCCGCCCTTACCGATTACTACACCAGGCTTAGCTGTGAAAACGATAACCTTTACTCTGTCAGATGCTCTTTCGATCTCGATCTTAGCAACACCTGCGCTGTATAACTTCTTCTTTAAAAATTTTCTAATATTATAATCTTCAACTAAGTAATCAGAAAACTCAGCATCAGCATACCATTTGGAATCCCAATCTTTAATAACGCCGACTCTTAAGCCGTGAGGATTAACTTTCTGTCCCATTTTCTTCCTCCTATCTCTCGTCAAGCACAACTGTAATGTGGCTCATTCTCTTTTCGATTCTATAAGCTCTACCCTGTGCTCTAGGTTTTACTCTCTTCATTGTAGGTCCCTTATTTGCGAAGCAAGCTGCAACATAAAGGTTCTCTGCGTTCATACCGTTATTGTTCTCAGCATTAGCGATAGCTGACTCTAATAACTTCTTGATTACGCTTGAAGCATATCTGGGATTGTATGTCAGGATTGCAAGTGCGTCCTGAACGTTCTTACCTCTTATGGCATCTAATACGAAGCATGCTTTCTGAACAGATACTCTAGCGTAAGAAAGCTTTGCTGAAGGTCTTGTTTCTCTATTTTCTGCATTTCTTTTTCTCTTATAACTTGTTCTGCTGTACTTATTCTCAGCCATGGTTGAACCTCCTTTCAAAAATTATTTCACCTTAGATTTCTTTTCGTCTTTGCCGTGTCCTCTATAAGTTCTGGTTGCAACGAATTCACCAAGCTTATGTCCAACCATATCTTCTGTTACGTATACAGGCACATGTTTTCTTCCGTCATGTACTGCAATTGTATGACCTACGAAAGCAGGGAAAATTGTAGAACGACGGGACCATGTCTTAATTACTGATTTATTTCCGGATGCGTTCAGTGCATCAACCTTCTTTAAAAGGCTTGCATCAGCGAACGGACCCTTTTTTAATGATCTAGCCATTAGGTTTGTTCCTCCTTATGATCGATAAACTTCATCACAATCATTTCGATTGTTTAAGCTGCACTATAGTCAATCTTGAGCCAGCAAGAGCGATTATTTAATCGCTTTGCCGTCTCTTCTTCTAACGATCAACTTGTTAGAAGCCTTCTTGCTCTTTCTTGTCTTCAAACCAAGAGCTGGCTTGCCCCAAGGTGTAGATGGTCCTGGACGTCCAATACCAGTCTTACCTTCACCACCACCATGTGGATGGTCATTCGGGTTCATAACGGAACCGCGAACTGTAGGTCTGATACCCATATGACGCTTACGACCAGCCTTACCGATCTTAACAAGGTTATGATCACCATTACCTACAACACCGATAGATGCTCTACAAATGATAGGCACCATTCTCATTTCGCCTGAAGGAAGTCTTAATGTTGCATATTTGCCTTCCTTAGCCATTAACTGAGCGCTGTTACCAGCAGAACGTACTAACTGTCCGCCCTTGCCAGGATATAATTCAATGTTGTGTACGTTAGTACCAACAGGGATTTCAGAAAGAGGTAAGCAGTTACCAACTCTAACTTCTGCCTGAGGTCCGTTCATAACCTTCATACCATCAGTTAATCCTTCAGGTGCGATGATGTATGCCTTCTGACCATCTTCGTAGCAGATCAAAGCGATGTTTGCACTTCTGTTAGGATCGTACTCAACGCCGATAACCTTAGCTGCGATTCCATCTTTATTTCTCTTGAAATCGATAATTCTATATTTCTGTCTGTTTCCACCGCCATGGTGTCTAACTGTAATTTTACCCTGATTATTACGTCCGGCATTCTTCTTCTTAGAAACACAAAGAGACTTTTCAGGAGTTGTCTTTGTAATTTCAGAGAAATCTGAGCCAGTCATATTTCTTCTAGAAGGTGTATATGGGTTATATTTCTTAATTCCCATTGTCGTTTCTCCTTTTCTATTTTATTATCACACTTGTCTGTGTATAGTCGTTGCAATCTCTATTTTATAAACCAGAGAAGATCTCGATATCCTTGCTATCCTCTGTTAACTGTACGATTGCTTTCTTGGTCTTTGCAGTCTTACCAACTACAGCACCACGTCTCTTGTTCTTGCCTTCCATGTTGATTGTGTTTACTTTAGCAACCTTTGTGCCTTCGAACATCTTTTCAACAGCTTCTTTAATCTGAGACTTGTTTGCTTCTGTATGAACTAAGAATGTATATTTCTTCTCGCCCATGCCAGCCATGCTCTTCTCTGTAATCACCGGTTTGAGGATTACATCATAATACTTAACGTCTGCCATTATGCGTACACCTCCTCGATAGTCTTAACGGCATCCTTAGTAAGGATTACTGTACCGCCCTTCATAACGTCATATACATTAATTGTATTAGTTAATGCTGTCTGAACGTTAGGAAGATTTCTTGCTGACTTAACAACCTTCTCATCATTCTCATTAAGAACAACGTAAGCCTTGTTAACCTTTAAATTATCCATAACTGCCTTGAAGTTCTTTGTCTTGATTTCATCGAACTTAAGCTCGTCGATTACGATCAGCTTGTTCTCCTGAACTCTGCTTGTTAATGCAGACTTGAGAGCTGCTCTCTTTTCCTTCTTGTTCATCTTGAAGGAGTAATCTCTTGGTACTGGAGCGAATACTACGCCGCCTCCTGTCCACTGTGGAGCTCTTGTTGAACCCTGTCTTGCATGACCTGTTCCCTTCTGTCTCCAAGGTTTTCTTCCGCCACCGGATACTTCAGAACGTGTCTTTGCTTTCTGTGTACCCTGACGATTATTTGCAAGCTGCTGAACTACTGCCATGTGTACTAAGTGTTCGTTTACTTCTACACCGAAGACAGCATCATTTAAGTCAATACTTTCGACTTCCTTGCCTTCCATATTATAAACAGATACTTTTGCCATCTGAATGGTCCTCCTTTCGTCCTAATTAAGCCTCAACCTTAGTGGTTTCTTTGATTGTTACTAAAGCCTTCTTAGGTCCCGGTACTGCACCCTTCACTAAAAGTAAGTTCTTTTCAGCATCTACTCTTACAACTTCAAGATTCTGAACAGTTACCTTTACGCAGCCCATATGACCTGGCATGCCCTTACCCTTGAATACTCTTGAAGGAGAAGAACAAGCGCCGTTTGAACCCTGATGACGATGGAATTTGGAACCATGTGCCATAGGTCCTCTGTGCTGACCAAGTCTCTTGATTGCGCCCTGGAATCCTTTACCTTTAGAAATAGCGGATGCATCTATCTTATCACCAGCTGCAAAAATGTCAGCCTTGATTTCATTTCCTAATGCATACTCTTCTGCGTTTTCAAATTTGAACTCTCTTAAATATCTCTTGGAAGAAACGCCTGCCTTTTCGAAGTGTCCCTTCAGAGCCTTGTTAACGCCGTGTCTGTGGATAACTTCTTTCTTACCACTCTTATCTTTGTTAACAATCTTGTCTTTCTTGTCTACAAAGCCAACCTGTACAGCCTTGTATCCGTCGTTCTCTACTGTCTTGATCTGTGTTACTACACAAGGACCAGCCTGAAGTACGGTAACTGGAACCAGTGTTCCGTCTTCGTTGAAGATTTGAGTCATTCCGACTTTAGTAGCTAAAATAGCCTTCTTCATTTCTTTACCTCCATTTTGTCTACAGCGGAACGGATTACCCGTTCATACTAGTAGGGGTCTTATTTGTTTTTCATTTTGATATCGATATAAACACCAGCCGGCATCTCTAATCTCTGTAAAGCATCTACAGTCTTAGGTGTCGGTGCGATGATATCAATCAGTCTCTTATGAGTTCTCTGTTCGAACTGCTCTCTGGAGTCCTTATACTTGTGTACGGCTCTCAGAATTGTTACAACTTCCTTCTTTGTAGGAAGAGGTACCGGTCCACTCACCTGTGAACCATTTTTCTTTACTGTTTCGATAATTTTTTTGGCAGATGCATCAACTAACTGATGATCGTAAGCTTTTAATGTAATTCTCATTACCTGACTTGCCATAAAAAAAGTCGCCTCCTTTTCGCACTTTCCATTTCTAAGTACGACAAGCGGTGACTGTACACTCTGCCGTGTGTGTCATGCATTTCACACCACCAAAGGCGCACTCCTTTTATCCAGAAGTTTGCATTCTTCACATCGTCTCTACCAATATGTTCGGTAGGCATTCTAACCTTGTACAGTGACTTGTCGCCAGTTTCCTAACTTGACATTCGCTCCGCGGAAAACCTGCCTCATTCTGAAGCAGCAACCTCACGTTTCATCGCTATCATGTCACAGCAATTGATAGTATATCGTATGTTTCTATATTTTGCAAGTGTTTTTTATAATTTTTTTTATTTTTTCTTTTACTTATTATTTTACTTTTTTCTGTTTGTGCTTTTTCCTATTATAATGCATACATAACCATTTGAGATTACATATTAATATAGAAGAAAGTCATGCAAAAAAATCCTTTGCTATCATATTACGTCATGTTATAATCTATCTAATGGAAATACGGAGGATTAAAAATATGTGGATAGCTAACCAATGGAAAGATTATGAAGTCATTGATACCTCAACCGGTGAGAAGCTGGAACGCTGGGGTGATTATATATTAGTAAGACCTGATCCGCAGGTTATCTGGAATACGCCTAAGAACAATGCCGGCTGGCGTAAGAAAAACGGTCATTACCACCGCAGTGTCAAGGGCGGCGGTGAATGGGAGTTCTGGAATCTCCCCGAAGAATGGAGTATTCATTATAAAGAACTTACTTTCCACTTAAAACCGTTCAGTTTTAAGCATACCGGACTTTTCCCGGAACAGGCTGTGAACTGGGACTGGTTCTCTGAACTGATCCGTAATGCGGGCAGACCAATCAAAGCACTGAACCTCTTCGCTTATACCGGTGGTGCAACGCTGAGTGCAGCCAAGGCAGGCGCTAATGTTACACACGTAGATGCCTCCAAGGGCATGGTTGCATGGGCAAAGGAAAATGCTGCTGCTTCAGGTTTAAAAGGTGCACCTATCCGCTGGCTTGTAGATGATTGCGTTAAATTCGTAGAACGTGAAATACGTCGTGGCAATCAATACGATGCTATCATCATGGACCCACCTTCCTATGGACGCGGACCTAAGGGAGAAATATGGAAAATAGAAGAATCTATTTATCCATTTATTGAATTAACAACGCAGATTCTGACAGACAAGCCTTTATTTTACCTGGTGAATTCCTATACCACCGGTCTTCAGCCTGCAGTTCTTACTTATATGATTCAAACTGCTCTTGTACCCAGGTTTGGCGGAGTTGTAGAATCCTCTGAAATAGGACTTCCCGTTTCATCAAACGGACTTGTTCTCCCCTGTGGTGCAAGCGGACGCTGGACTCAGAACAAATAATAATATATGCATGCAAAAGGCAGACCTTACAGGATAGGGTCTGCCTTTTATAGTTTATGTATTAGTGTATCTTAATAATATGAAACCTGATTCATTATTCCAGCAAATGTTGCTCCACCAATTACCATGAATAAAATCATTATTACAATGCTGATCAATGCCCATACAAGAGAAGCTTTGAAATAATTGGATTTACTCTTCTTGCTATTGCCAAATGCCCATACGAACATCATGACGATATTCACGCAGGGAATCATCATAATCAACAGAGTAATCATCCACTCACCAAAAGATACCGGTTCTTCTAAATCTCCTGTTGGCGCCTGATATGGAGCCTGCTGCTGATATGGCTGTTGTTGATATGGTTGCTGCTGAAACTGCTGTTGCTGGAACTGTGGCTGCTGCTCCTGTCCCTGATCGAACATGTTATTGTTGTCCATGTTATGTTGTCCTCCACTCATAAGAAATACATTTCTTCTGTTAAACAGAGAAAATTATAAATGTATTTTATCATATATCCCATATATATTGCAATAAATTGTGATAAAATGTGCAGTATTTGGACAATAAATTTCTTTTGTAATATGTCAGGGGAGGATACGATGGAAACTGCGTACTCATTCGATATACATATATCAACAAGGTTACAACACACACGCATACCAATAGATATAGAATCCATTTTCGATTGCGTCCAATCACATATCTCTCAATTGCCCCAAGCATAAACCATATGATCCACAAAGGAGCCGCCGGATTCAAATCCATCCCTCTTTGGAAGTGTCCTGTAAGAATATAGTATATTGCTCTGGTCATCCCACACCCTGCACATGGTATCCCCGCAATAATTAACTGTGGGCAAAAGGCATGAAAAATATGTCTTACCACTATGCTGTATAAGATAAATATCAGCACTCCAATATAATAATTCTTAATATCCTGCAGCAGGCGTTGTATTATTTTGTACATAAATCTCCCAGGTTTACTTTCGTTTTTATTATAATATTATAGCATTGGTATTCCCCACTAGCAAGAAGGGAAGGAGTTACATGTCTTCTACGATCAATGCCTTGATGGTATCATTATTATTATCTCTTTTCCAATTCAGAAGATAGATTGTATAATTGCGATCTTTCTGCACTGCTATGGATGCAGTCAACAAAAGATTTCCACCAAATCCAGGAAATCTTGCTGTCATGTTTCTACTGACCGTATAAATGTAAAGTCCCGGCCATATAGATTCAAAATCTGCAACAGCCCGATATCTCAGATTCGTGAAATTGACATACTGGTTGCCCACTACAACAGACAATGCGCCGCTGTTGTGTGCCAGATTTGCTGCACGTATACACGCCATATTAGAACCTCTGTCGCAGCCATTATCCGCAATCATCTGGATATCCAATCCGCTGTCAGTATTTATGATTGCTACTGTAGCATACTGATTTGCCGTGGCATCTATGGGCTTTTGCACATAAATATATCCATTCTCTCCCATGACTGTAACAATATGTCTGCCATCTGATATCCTCTCATAATCTGTTACTTCCGCAAAATTAAAATTATCCGATATCATACTGTCATTGACAAAGATTACAAATGGGTTGTAACCGGTAGCTGCATTTAAAAAACGTATATATCCACTTCTTGTACTGGAAGAGTTACACAGTCTGCATGGTACATTTGGTCTTGGATGTGTGGAAATAATTGTGCCTATAATATTGGACAGCATATTATTGACATTATTCCCCTGATTGTTCATATTGCCAGGATATACCGGTCCTCCTTCTCCTGGATTTGGCAGCAATATCACAGGCGTATTATCCTGTATATTGCCATTTGTATTTCCGGGATGCACGGGGCCTCCTTCTCCCGGATTCGGCAATGGTATTACAGGTGTATTATCCTGTGATGCACCTGTTTCATATGAAGTTTTCGTGTTATCCTGCATATCTGACATCTCTTTTCATATTTAATCTACTCTCAGTATATGCAGGAAGCACTCATCAGGTTCATACTTCCAGAACGATTACCTGGCCTGAACGAAGAGATGCCCGTCCTTCCTCTGTAAGCAGTTCTTTCATATTGTTCAGCAGAAGCTTATATGTATTTTCCCATGGAATTGAAACGTCCTCACCTCCATAATTGGCAATTATGCGAATATTCTGCTGTTGTGTACTTCTTTCATAAGCATACAATTCTTTACTATCCTCATACAAAGGATGGAATTGTCCATAGGTAAATACTTCCTTATATTGTTCTGACTTGCGCAGCGCGATTAACTGACGATAATATTGCAAAACAGAATCTCTACGCGTTTCCTGCTCCTCTACATTAATCTCATGATAGTTAGGGTTCACCTTGAGCCAGGGTTTTCCTGTTGAAAAGCCGGCATTTGGGGCATCTGCCCATTGCATTGGTGTTCTTGCGTTATCCCGGCTTGCATGATAACAATATTCCAAGGCTTTAGCCGGATCTACTCCAGCTTTAATTGCATCTGCATATTCAGCCTTTGTACTGATATCATTGTACTCATCTATTGTACTAAACCGGCAGTTGCGCATTCCTATCTCCTGTCCCTGATATACGAAAGGAATTCCTCTAAGCAATATGCTGATTGTTCCAAGCATCTTCACTCCATTTTCATTCTGAAGATACTTGGGCAGATATCTGCTTGCGCCCCTTGGTTCATCATGATTCTCAATAATATTAGCCAGGAATCCAACATCCTCACATTCCAATTGAGAATGGAACATAGCCTGTTTCAATTGCCTTATATCCAGCTCTTTATATTCGCAGCTTGTATAATCATTAAAAAACAAAGAATGCGCCGAAAAGTCAAACATCGTGGAGAAATGTCCATGATCTCCAATGAATTCCCGTAATTCATCTTTCTTCATATTAAATACCTCTGCAACAGTAAATGCATTGTATTTTTCAAAAGTATGCTTCTTCAAATCCTCCAGAAGTTCTCCTACACCATCCACGCTCTCTACCATTTTCCACACGCCTGCAAGACCATCTTCTCCATCCGGTTCCAGATCTTTAAACTCCAGGTCTTTCTTGATGTTAATAATTGCATCAATCCTGAATCCTGCGACTCCTTTATCAAGCCACCAGTTTACCATCTTATACAGTTCTTCTAATACCTGTGGATTATTCCAGTTCAGATCCGGCTGTTCCTTTGCAAACATATGAAGATAATAATACTCTGTATTTTTTACCTTTTCCCATGCACTGCCTCCAAAATAAGACCGGTAATTACAAGGCGGATTCCCATTCTTACCTTTTCTGAAGTAGAAATAATCACCATACTTGCCAGTCGGATCTTTCAGTGCTTTCTGAAACCATTCATGCTGGTCAGAACAATGATTGATTACAAGATCCATAATAATATACATACCACGTTTTCTGGCTTCTGCAATCAATTCATCAAAATCATCCATTGTGCCAAACCTGGGATCTATCTTATAATAATCCGATATGTCATATCCCTGATCTACAAAGGGCGACTGATATATCGGCGAAAGCCATACAATATCAATACCCAGTTCTTTGAGATAATCCAGCTTTTCAATAATTCCTCTTAAATCTCCGATTCCATCTCCATTTGTATCATTAAAACTCTTAGGATAAATTTGATATGCTACTTTGTCATGCCACCACTGTTTCTGCATACTAAAGCCCTGCCTTTCTTATATAATATTTTAATTACATTATACACGTAAAAGCAGGGCTTTCTAAATCTCTATTGACTTGTTTATGATACTATTTTGACATTTCTCTATACTGTACTGGTGTCATACCTTTTGTCCGTCTAAAACGTCTAATAAAATAGCTTACATTCTCATATCCACAATTCTGCGCAATATCAATAATCTTATCATTCGTCTCTGCCAGCGCCTGCGCAGCTTTCTCGATTCTGACATCATTGATATATTCAGTAATTGTCTTCCCTATATTCTTCTTAAAGTAACGGCAAAAATATTGAGGATTCATATTTACCAGACAAGCAAGTTCATTTAATCGCATATCCGCATCATAATGCTCCATAATATACGTAATTACTTTCTTCAGATTCGCAATCTGCTGTTCATTTTCCATCCTTAGATCCGGCTCTTTTACCAGACAATTATTACTGTACAGATATGCAAGTACTTCAAGCAGCATAGTCTTTACTTTCAGATAACATGTATTTTTCTCTATTTCCTGCTGTATTGAAAAGGCATTCATTGCACGTATCTTCTCTTCCGCTCTGTCATATGCTGCTCTCAACATGGAATACAATGCATCCTGTTCCCGAACAACTGTCGGAAAACGCAGCCTTCCATCCATCAGCGGACTAATCAATTGCGCCTGGATTGCATCATAATGTTCAAAACTTAAAATATCCAGAGAAAAGACGATGGCGCTTTCCCTGCCTCCAGCAGTCAGCATAATAGAATGCAACTCCTGTGGATGAACACATAAAAGTGCCGGAGATTCTATGATATATTCCCTTGCATTTAACCATACCCGGAAAATGCCTTCTTTAAAGCATATAAACTCTATTTCTTCATGCCAGTGAGGTGTCACATGCCAGTTTTGATCTCCCTGCCACTCATATAAAGCTATTGGCCATCCAATTGTTCCATGACTCGCATTCTCTCTCAGTTCTTCTTTCATCTGCTCTTTATTTCTGTTCTTTGTTTGCTGTCGCTGGTTCAAGGAGCTCTCTCCCTCCTTTATTGGTTCTTCTGTGCTTAATATGTTGTGAGCGCAGACTAATTAGTCATACACTTTCTTATATGTTACCATATTCTTACTGAGAAATACAATGCATAATTTATATTTATTTTACCACAAAAAAGGCTCCCAAGATTACTCCTGGAAGCCTAATTTTACGCTTGATCACAAATATATATAATTAAATAGTATGTTTACCTAAATCAGATTACTCGATGATTGTAGCAACACGACCTGAACCTACAGTTCTACCACCCTCACGGATAGCGAATGTAAGACCCTGCTCCATAGCGATAGGGTGAATCAGTTCGATAGTCATTTCTACGTTATCACCAGGCATGCACATTTCTGTACCAGCAGGTAATTCGCAAACACCAGTTACGTCAGTTGTTCTGAAGTAGAACTGAGGTCTGTAGTTGTTGAAGAAAGGAGTATGACGTCCACCTTCATCCTTTGTTAATACATAAACCTGAGCAGTAAACTTTCTGTGGCATGTTACTGTACCTGGCTTAGCAAGAACCTGTCCTCTTTCGATTTCTGTTCTCTGGATACCACGAAGAAGTGCACCGATGTTATCACCAGCCTGAGCTTCATCAAGGAGCTTACGGAACATTTCGATACCAGTTACAACAGTCTTCTTTGTTTCTTCCTTAATACCAACGATTTCTACTTCTTCGTTTACATGAAGAACACCACGCTCTACTCTACCAGTTGCAACAGTACCACGACCAGTAATTGTAAAGATATCCTCGATAGGCATCAGGAATGGCTGATCTGTAGCACGTACAGGATCTGGAATATACTCATCAACTGTATCCATGAGTTCCATGATCTTGTCACCCCACTCGCCCATTGGATCTTCAAGAGCCTTCAGAGCTGAACCTCTGATGATAGGGCATCCTGTGAAATCGTACTCTTCAAGCTGCTCTGTGATTTCCATCTCTACTAATTCAAGTAATTCAGGATCATCAACCATATCACACTTGTTCATGAATACTACGATGTAAGGTACACCTACCTGACGGGAAAGAAGGATATGCTCCTTTGTCTGAGCCATAACACCATCAGTTGCAGCAACAACAAGGATAGCGCCATCCATCTGTGCAGCACCTGTGATCATGTTCTTTACATAGTCAGCATGGCCTGGGCAGTCAACGTGTGCATAATGTCTCTTAGCTGTCTGATACTCAACGTGAGCTGTAGAGATTGTGATACCACGTTCTCTTTCTTCTGGAGCCTTATCGATATTTTCGAAATCTACCTTTTCATTACCAGGAACTCTCTCAGCTAATACCTTTGTGATAGCGGCTGTTAAAGTTGTCTTACCATGGTCAACGTGTCCGATTGTACCAATGTTACAATGAGGTTTAGTTCTGTCAAATTTAGCCTTTGCCATTTTAAAAGTCCTCCTTAAAATGTTATAAATAATAATATTAGTTTCATTTAATAAAACGTTACCCAACTATTTTAAATTATATTAGAAAATGGTTGGTTTTTCAAGCATTATTTAAAATATGTTGCAATTCAGCCTAAGCTGAATTGCAAATCATATTATTTATTTTGCTCTAGCTGCAAGAACCTTATCCTGTACAGACTTAGGAACCTGCTCATACTTCTCGAAGAACATAGAGTAGTTACCACGACCCTGTGTCTTAGAACGTAAGTCTGTTGAATATCCGAACATTTCAGCAAGAGGTACATAAGCCTTAACCATCTTACCGCCGCCGATATCTTCCATACCTTCGATACGTCCACGACGAGAGTTGATATCACCGATAACATCACCCATGTATTCTTCAGGCATTGTTACCTCTACCTTCATGATAGGCTCAAGAAGTACAGGTGCTGCCTTCTGCATAGCTTCCTTGAATGCAAGGGAACCAGCAATGTGGAATGCCATTTCTGATGAATCGACTTCATGGTAGGAACCATCATATACGTTAGCATGTACACCAACAACAGGGAATCCACCAAGAATACCAGCGTGAGTAGCTTCTTCAATACCTTCACCAACTGCAGGGATGTATTCCTTAGGAATAGCACCACCAACAACTGTTGATTCGAACTTGAAGAGTTCTTCGCCGTTAGCATCCATAGGAGAGAATTTAACCTTACAGTGACCGTACTGACCACGTCCACCGGACTGCTTAGCGTACTTACTATCAATATCAACTTCCTTAGTAATAGCTTCCTTGTATGCAACCTGAGGTGCACCAACGTTAGCTTCTACCTTAAATTCACGAAGAAGTCTGTCTACGATAATTTCAAGGTGTAATTCACCCATACCAGCAATAATTGTCTGGCCTGTTTCCTGATCTGTATGAGCACGGAAAGTAGGATCTTCTTCTGCCAACTTGGCAAGAGCTTCACCCATCTTGCCCTGTCCAGCCTTAGTCTTAGGCTCGATAGCAAGCTCGATAACAGGTTCAGGGAATTCCATAGACTCAAGGATAACAGGATGCTGTTCATCACAGATTGTATCACCTGTAGTAGTAAACTTAAATCCAACTGCTGCTGCAATATCACCGGAGTATACTTTTTCAAGTTCCTGTCTCTTGTTAGCATGCATCTGAAGAATACGTCCTACACGTTCCTTCTTATCCTTGGTAGCATTTAATACATAAGAACCGGAGTTCAATGTACCAGAGTATACTCTGAAGAATGCAAGCTTACCAACAAATGGGTCAGCCATGATCTTAAATGCAAGTGCTGCAAAAGGTTCGTCATCAGAAGAATGTCTCTCAACTTCGTTGCCTTCCAGGTCAACACCCTTAATAGCAGGGATGTCTGTAGGAGCTGGCATGAAATCAAGAACTGCATCCAATAACTTCTGAACGCCCTTATTTCTATAAGCAGATCCGCAGCATACAGGAACTGCTGTACATTCACATGTACCTTTTCTAAGAGCTGCCTTTAACTGATCAACAGTAGGCTCTTCTCCTTCAAGGAACATCATAGTTAAATCATCATCTAATTCGCAGATCTTCTCTACCATTTCTTCATGGTACAGTGCAGCATCATCTGCCATATCTGCAGGAATATCTGTGATAGTAATGTTATCGCCCTTATCATCATTGTAGATGTAAGCTTTCATTTCCATCAAATCAACGATACCCTTGAAATCATCTTCCTTACCGATAGGTAACTGAAGAATGATTGCATTCTTACCTAATCTGGTTCTAATCTGCTCTACAGCACCGTAGAAGTTAGCACCCAAGATATCCATCTTGTTAATGAATGCCATTCTAGGTACGTTGTAGGTATCAGCCTGACGCCATACATTTTCTGACTGAGGTTCTACACCACCCTTTGCACAGAAAACACCTACAGCGCCGTCAAGTACACGAAGAGAACGCTCAACTTCTACAGTAAAGTCAACGTGACCCGGAGTATCAATGATATTGATACGATGCTCTAAAGCACCAGGCTGTGGCTTTGCGTTCAGCTGATGTGTCCAGTGACATGTTGTAGCGGCTGATGTGATTGTGATACCTCTTTCCTGTTCCTGCTCCATCCAGTCCATGGTAGCAGTACCTTCATGAGTATCACCAATCTTATAGTTAACACCGGTATAATACAGGATACGCTCTGTAAGAGTAGTCTTACCTGCATCGATATGAGCCATAATACCAATGTTTCTGGTTCTCTCTAATGGATATTCTCTTCCAGCCAAGGTTTTTCCTCCTTAAATACTTAGAAACGGTAGTGAGCAAATGCCTTATTTGCTTCAGCCATTTTATGCATATCTTCTTTTCTCTTTACAGCAGAACCTGTATTGTTTGCTGCATCAAGAATTTCGTTTGCAAGTCTTTCTTCCATGGTCTTTTCGCCTCTCTTACGAGAAAACATTACTAACCAGCGAAGACCAAGTGTCTGACGACGCTCTGGCTTAACTTCAAGAGGTACCTGGTAGGTAGCTCCACCAATACGTCTAGCCTTACACTCAAGTAATGGCATGATATTGTTCATTGCCTCATCAAATACGTCTAATGCAGGCTTCTGTGATTTTTCTTCAACTCTGGCGAATGCACCGTAAACAATCTTCTGAGCTACGCCCTTCTTACCATCTAACATAACGTTGTTGATAAGCTTGGTAACTACCTTATTGTTGTAAACGGGATCTGCCAGTACATCTCTTTTTTGAATATGTCCTTTACGTGGCACGGTTCTTCCCTCCTTAATTATTGAATGGCTTGCGCCATTGCTTGATTAAATCAACGGTACTCACATTTTAAAACTTGTGTTCGCGCGGTTTTCTATTTTAATAAGGTATTAAATCAGAATCCCAACACTAATTAGTTTCTGTGGTACAAGGCAAACAAATGAATTATTTACCTGCTTTAGGTCTCTTTGCTCCGTACTTGGAACGAGCCTGCTTTCTGTTAGCAACTCCTGCAGTATCAAGTGTACCTCTGATGATGTGGTATCTTGTACCAGGTAAGTCCTTAACACGTCCGCCTCTGATAAGAACAACACTATGCTCCTGTAAGTTGTGGCCTTCTCCTGGGATGTAGCTTGTTACTTCCATACCGTTGGAAAGACGAACTCTGGCGATCTTTCTAAGAGCTGAGTTAGGCTTCTTAGGTGTTGCTGTCTTAACTGCTGTACAAACGCCTCTCTTCTGAGGAGCAGATGTATCTGTTGCTTTCTTCTTTAAGGAGTTGTATCCTCTCTGAAGTGCAGGTGCAGTTGACTTCTTAACTGATTCCTGACGTCCTTTTCTTACTAATTGGTTAAATGTTGGCATTCTTTTCACCTCCTGTTATTCTAAATCAATGCCAAACGGGCAGCATACGTTCTATACGCATGCTAGATTATTATACTTTCATCATTTCAAAAAGTCAATAAATTTTTCTTCAAAATCTGATAAAAAACTTGTAAAACGATTTATCTTTTATAGAAACGCTATACATTTGATTCACTTCATATTATAATATAGTAAAGAATAATTCAGGAAGGTGATAAATCCATGATCAAAAAGAACAGGATATTAATTTCGCTGTTTTCCATAGCTTCTTTACTTCTTATGTCGTGCGCACAAAATGGAACAGCCTCTACGGTTAGTCAGGATGTTCATTTAGACGATGAACCGGTTGCTTTTGCAGAAAGTTCTGCTTCTTCCAGTGCAAGAGATAATACTCCTGCCTGTCTGGTTCCTGTCGCATTCGGCAAGACCACTTACGGCAATTCCCTTGCCCTGATAGATGCTTCCAATACATCGGAAGGTTATATCATGGTAAATTATAAGGGCAGTAATCCCAAGGTAAAATTACAGATTACAGGTTCCGATGGTGTGACCTACACTTATAGTCTTCACGGTGGTTATGAGACTTTTCCTTTATCCGCAGGCTCTGGCAGTTATAAAGCAGCTGTATACGAAAATGTTACCGGTAATCAGTATTCTACTGCTTTTTCCCAGACTTTTACAGCCCAGATCACCAATACCTTTGGTTCCTATCTGTATCCGAACCAGTATGTGAATTTCAATGATAAGAGCCAGGTCGTTGCCGAAGCTGTTCAGCTTGCCGCCAACTGCGACACGGATCTTGATGTTGTGACCAAAGTCTATAACTATGTTACTACAAATATTACATACGATCATGATAAAGCAACTAATGTTCAGAGTGGCTATACCCCTGATGTAGATAAGATTCTTGCCTCAGGAACAGGTATCTGTCTGGATTATTCTGCTGTTATGGCAAGTATGCTCCGCAGTCAGGGAATTCCTACCAGATTGGAAGTAGGCTATGCCGGTACTGCTTATCATGCCTGGATCAGTACCCATATTACTGATATCGGCTGGGTAAATGGTATCATTCAGTTCGATGGCACAAGCTGGTCATTAATGGATCCGACTTTTGCAGCGAATTCCAGTGAATCTTCTCTCAAGAGCTTTATTGGAAACGGCAGTAACTACAAAACCAAATACGTGTATTGATCATATTTATAAATGGGGAATATATATGAAAAAAGTAAAAATGTTAAATAATGCAGAGCTGGCTTCTTTTTGCGGAGAACTGGCTCTGCTTCTCCCTGCCGGCATCACTCCATATGATGCCATTCTTTGTATGCAGGAGGATTCATCTTCACCGCAGGCTTTAGAACTTTTAAATGCAATCGCCTCCTCTCTTCAGAATGGAATGACTTTCTGTGAGGCATTGTCATCTACTGAAGTTTTTCCTGAATACGTGGTTTCCATGATTCTTTTAGGTGAACAATCCGGTAATCTGGATATTATTATGCGCAAGCTTGCTTCCTATTATAAGCAGCAATGCGAGATATCCGATTCCATCCGCAGTGCCGTCAGTTATCCGCTCATTATGATTGCACTCATGCTGCTGATTCTGATTGTTTTATTAACGAAGGTACTTCCTGTTTTCCAGCAGGTATTTATTCAATTGGGAAGTGACCTGTCATCCGTGTCCAGACAGCTGATGTCCATGGGTACTGTCATTCGTAATGTTGCTGTCATATTTACTGTTCTGATCGTGTTCATAACAGTTACTGCCTTTATTCTGTCCTTCAATCCTGCCCTGAAACGTCGTATGGTGAATTTTCTCCACTCATTCAGGCTTACCCGCTCTTTCTATACAGGAATTGCATATAGCCGTTTTGCCAGCGCACTTGCTATCGTATCTGCCGGCGGCATTGATGTCTACACAGGACTGGCACTTGCCTCCAAGCTTGCAGGCAACGAGCAGATGAACGAGAAGATCGCACAATGTAAGGAATATCTTCTTCAAGGTGATGACTTACCACAGGCAATGAAGAAAGCGGCGATTTTTCAATCCAGGGATATCCGTGTATTGCAGCTGGGTTATCGCAGTGGAAATGCCGACAGTGTTTATGAACAGATATCGTCCCATTATGAAGATGATACTATATCCCGTCTACAGAAAATGATCGGTTCCATAGAACCAACACTTGTCATTATCTTTTCACTTATGGTTGGGATGATACTCCTTTCTGTTATCATGCCTCTCATTGGCATTATGTCATCCATTGGATAAAAAGGAGGTCATATATGAATCGTTTCAGTCCTAAAAAGCATTTTGAAATACACGGTATATGGATTCTTTCTTCTCTCCTTTTCGTGTTTCTATTTTGTGTTTTTATTGTAAAAGGCATCTATAACATTGATCATTCCACATTGCAGGAACAGGCTAACAGTCTGGAAAAGGCAATCAGGAGAAGTGTCGTGCAGTGTTACGTAGTAGAGGGCACATATCCTCCGAGTCTGGACTATCTGGTGGCGCACTATGGTATCACTTATGACTCCGATCAATACTACGTAGACTATACTTCTATCGGTTCCAATCTTATGCCCGATATTACCATTATTCCGCTTAATCAGGAATAAATTACTGCTGAAAGGAGCTTTTTCATGTATAAAAGTCGTGAAAATCAGCATATGATAGACATTTTGTTTGTCCTGTCACTTTTTTGTGTCTTTGCAGTGTCTTCCGTTGTCATCATACTTTTCGGAGCACATATTTATCGTTCTACCGTTTCACAAATGGATGATAATTATACTGCCAGAACTTCTATTGCCTATATCACAGAGAAAATCCGACAGGCTGATGAGAAAAATGCCATCGAAATTCGCAATGAAAATGGCCATCAGATTCTTATGATGACCACTATGATAGATGATACTGCTTATGCTACCTCACTATATGAATATGACGGATGGCTGTATGAATTATTTGCCCGCACTGATATAGAATTACCTCTTGATGCGGGTCAGCCTATTATGGAGATTCAGGAACTGACATTCTCTCAGCTATCTCCCCGGCTTTTGTCTGTATCTTTTGTAGATGGAACAGGCGATTCAACCAGTCTGTATATCAGCACACACAGCAATACGGAGGTGTCCCATGAATAGACATGATACTTCCAAATCCGGACTTTTTTTAATTGAATTAATTTTATCTATCTTCTTTTTCATTATTGCCATGGCAGTATGTCTTCAGCTTTTTGTAAAAGCCCATACCCTGAGTCAGGACACCATTGCAATGAATCATGCAATATTATGGACACAGAATCTCGCAGAACTTTTCCTTGGAAATGACGGCGACTTCTCTTGCGTGAAGCAGGCATATAGAGACTCCGATTGCGTGGATTCTTTTGCATTTGATGCAGATACCTGTCTTTTACTTGCATTTGATAAGAAATGGAATGCAACCAACAATACAGCTGATGCTTATTACTACGTCCTTGCGTTCTCTTCTTATGATGATAATTTTGCCTACGAAGATATTTATGTTACTGTGGGAGTTCCCGAATACAGTTCTGCATCAAAAACTTTTGTCTCTGATTCCATGATTCATCAGCAGCAGATCAAGAAATATATTCAGCAGGAACATTAGAGAGATAACGGAGGAATTTATTATGGATAAAAAGAAGAATTTTCCCATGAATATCGGATTGTCTTCCATACTTCTGATTTTTGTCGTGCTGTGTCTCGTCTCCTTTAGTATTCTCTCTATCGTCAGTGCCAACGCTGACAAAAAGCTGAGCCTGAAGGTCCTGAACCGCTCCATCGCTTACTATAACGCCTGTAATGAAGCCGAAACGACACTAAGGGATGTAGATGAACAGCTTCACACAATATACTCCAGTTCGGCAGATACCAGTTCTTATCTTGCCAGTATCTCCACTTTAGAGCAGACTTATCATTACCCAATTTCAGATTTACAGGAACTTGAAGTAACATTAAATTATCCTGTTCCAGAATCTGCCAATGATACTTTCTATGAGATAATATCCTGGAAAGTTATTAATCTTCAAGACGTAAAATATGATGAGCAGCTTCACGTCATACCTTAAATCAGAATATTCAGTATTTACCAAAAAGACTTTCTTTACCGATTAGACAAAAAGAGTACTGTGTTTTTTCTACCACAGTACTCTTTTCTTATATGAATTATATTTTCAATTCTTACTCTTCTGTATTATCAGCAGATGCTCCTACCTTATCGTGTGCTACACCTTCTGTTTCGTCTGAATCATCACCAAAATTGATTTCATCATCAAAATCAAGTGTATCATCCAGCTCCTTATCGCAGTCTAACTTGACATTACGATATCTCTTCATACCAGTACCTGCAGGAATCAGCTTACCAATCAATACGTTCTCTTTCAGACCGATCAACGGGTCAACCTTACCCTTAATTGCAGCTTCTGTCAGAACCTTGGTTGTCTCCTGGAAGGATGCTGCTGACAGGAAGGAATTGGTTGCCAATGCTGCCTTAGTGATACCAAGAATGATATCCTTAGCTTCTGCAGGCTGCTTGCCCTCTGCTATCAACTTCTCATTGATGTCTTCCAGTTCAAGACGATCTACAAGTGTACCAGGTAAAAGCTCTGTATCGCCACTTGTCTCAATACGTCTCTTCTTCAGCATCTGACGTACGATAACTTCGATATGCTTATCTGCGATATCAACACCCTGTAAACGGTATACACGCTGAACTTCACGAAGAAGATAATTCTGTACTGCCTCAATCTTACGGATTTCCAGTAAGTCATGAGGATTTACACTACCTTCTGTCAGTTCATCACCGGCTTCAAGCTGTGCGCCATCTGCGATCTTGATACGTGAACCATAAGGGATTAAATATGTCTTCTCATTGATACCATCAGAAACGATGATTTCACGCTTCTTCTTAGTATCTTTAATAGTTGCTGTACCACCGAACTCAGCAATGATTGCAAGTCCCTTAGGCTTTCTTGCTTCGAAAAGTTCTTCTACACGAGGAAGACCCTGTGTGATATCATCACCAGCGACACCACCACTATGGAATGTTCTCATTGTAAGCTGTGTACCAGGCTCACCGATAGACTGTGCTGCAATAATACCTACTGCTTCACCAATCTGAACTGGTTCACCAGTTGCCATGTTAGCGCCGTAGCACTTAGCACAGATACCTACATGTGATTTACAGCAAAGGATATTTCTGATTTTAACCTTCTCAATCGGATTACCCATTGCATCTACACCCTTGCTCATGATCTTCGCAGCTCTGCTTGGTGTAATCATATGATTCTTCTGAACCAGTACATTACCTTCTGCATCGCGAATCTCTTCGCAGGAATATCTACCGGTAATACGATCTTTCAGACCTTCGATTGTTTCCTTACCATCCATGAAAGCAAATACTTCCATACCTGGGATTTCATCTTTTCCTTCGGAACAGTCAATCTCACGAATAATCAGTTCCTGGCAAACATCAACCATTCGACGTGTCAGATAACCGGAGTCGGCTGTACGAAGAGCGGTATCAGACATACCCTTTCTAGCACCATGTGCAGACATGAAGTACTCCAATACATCAAGTCCTTCACGGAAGTTGGACTTGATAGGCAACTCGATTGTACGACCTGTTGTATCAGCCATCAGACCACGCATACCAGCCAGCTGTTTGATCTGCTGGTTAGAACCACGGGCACCGGAGTCAGCCATCATGAAGATGTTGTTATACTGATCCAGACCATTCAACAGTGTCTGAGTCAGCTTATCATCAGTTTCTTTCCATGTTTCTACTACTGCTTTATAACGTTCTTCTTCTGTCATAAGACCACGTCGGAAGTTCATTGTGATGCGGTCTACAGTAGCCTGTGCATCAGCCAGCATCTGAGGCTTCTCAGCAGGCACTGTCATATCAGAAATAGATACAGTCATTGCAGCTCTTGTAGAATATTTATAACCCATAGCCTTGATGCTATCCAATACTTCTGCAGTCTTAGTAGCACCATGGATGTTGATAACCTTTTCAAGGATCTGCTTTAAGCCCTTCTTACCTACGTGGAAATCTACTTCCAATACCAGGTCATTCTCAGGCTTGCTTCTATCAACGAACTCCAGATCCTGAGGAAGGATTTCGTTGAAGATAAATCTACCAAGAGTAGATTCTACAATACCAGTCTTAACTTCACCATTTGGCATTGTCTTGCTGATTCTTACTTTAATTCTGGAGTGCAGTGTACAAGCTTTATTCTCATATGCAAGAATTGCTTCATTTACACTCTTGAAGTACTTACCTTCACCAATTGCGCCAGGTCTCTCCTGTGTCAGGTAGTAGATACCCAATACCATATCCTGTGAAGGAACGGCTACAGGACCACCATCAGACGGCTTCAAAAGGTTATTCGGTGATAATAACAGGAATCGGCATTCTGCCTGTGCTTCTACAGAAAGAGGAAGATGCACAGCCATCTGGTCACCATCGAAGTCAGCGTTGAATGCTGTACATACAAGAGGATGAAGCTTAATAGCCTTACCTTCAACCAGAATAGGCTCAAATGCCTGAATACCTAATCTATGCAGTGTCGGAGCACGGTTCAACATAACCGGATGCTCTTTGATTACATCTTCAAGTACATCCCAGACTGTAGGATCAAGTTTCTCAACCAGCTTCTTTGCATGCTTGATATTCTGTGAAATCTGTCTGGATACCAGTTCTTTCATAACAAAAGGCTTGAACAGCTCAATTGCCATTTCCTTAGGAAGACCACACTGGTAAATTTTAAGTTCTGGTCCAACGACGATAACGGAACGTCCTGAATAGTCAACACGCTTACCTAACAGGTTCTGACGGAAACGTCCTGATTTACCCTTTAACATGTCAGACAGTGATTTCAATGGTCTGTTACCAGGTCCTGTTACAGGACGACCACGTCTACCATTATCGATCAGAGCATCTACTGCTTCCTGCAGCATTCTCTTCTCATTACGTACGATAATATCAGGTGCACCTAATTCCAGAAGTCTCTTTAATCGGTTATTTCTGTTAATGATTCTTCTGTACAGGTCATTCAGATCAGATGTTGCGAAACGTCCACCATCCAGCTGTACCATAGGACGCAGATCGGGTGGAATTACAGGAACTGCATCCAGAATCATCCATTCAGGCTTGTTTCCTGAATTTCTGAAGGATTCTACAACTTCCAGTCTCTTAACGATCTTGGCACGCTTCTGTCCCTTTGTATTGTCATTCTTGAGTTCTGCCTTCAGTTCTTCGCAGTCCTTATCCAGGTCGATTGCCTGAAGCAATTCTTTGATTGCTTCAGCGCCCATACCTACTCTGAACTTCTTGCTGCCCCATTTTTCAACATTATCCTGATATTCTTTTTCAGATAATACCTGCTTATATTCAAGATCTGTATCCATTGGGTCCAGAACGATATAAGATGCAAAGTACAATACCTTCTCAAGAACTCTCGGTGTTAAATCAAGGATCAGACCCATACGGCTGGGGATTCCCTTGAAATACCAGATGTGGGAAACAGGTGCTGCCAGTTCGATATGTCCCATACGCTCTCTACGAACGCTGGACTTGGTAACTTCTACGCCACAACGGTCGCAGATGACACCTTTATATCTAATTTTCTTATACTTACCACAGTGACACTCCCAGTCCTTACTGGGTCCAAAAATCTTCTCACAGAACAAGCCTTCACGTTCAGGCTTTAATGTTCTGTAATTGATTGTCTCTGGTTTGGTTACTTCGCCTCTGGACCATTCCCTGATCTTCTCAGGTGATGCAAGACCAATCTTGATCGCATCAAAAGTCACTGGCTCGTATGATTCATTTTTGTTCTCAGACATTTTGGCTCTCCTTCCAATTTATCATTGATTGGAAATGATGGTTTTCTCGTTCCCAAATATAATTTCTTAGTCATCCAGAGAATCTGACGAATCGAAGTCATCCTCGAAATCGTCCTCTAAGTCGTCATCCTCTTCCTCTTCATCGTAAGAATCTACTAAATCCCCACTGTTTGAATCGAATTCCTTCTTAGTATATCCGTCAAAAGATTCTTTGCCGTAGTCATACTTATTATCGCCTTCCATCTCCACACGGAAATCTGTATCACTGTAATCAACAGATTCCATAATTTCAACTTCATTGCGGTTCTCATCGTATACCTTTACGTCAAGAGCCAGAGACTGTAACTCTTTGAGCAATACCTTAAAGGATTCAGGAATACCCGGTTCAGGGATATTCTCGCCCTTGATGATTGCTTCATAAGTCTTCACACGTCCTACTACATCATCCGACTTCACAGTCAGGATTTCCTGCAGTGTATAGGATGCGCCATAAGCCTCCAAAGCCCAAACTTCCATTTCTCCGAATCGCTGTCCACCGAACTGAGCCTTACCACCTAAAGGCTGCTGTGTAACTAAAGAGTACGGTCCGGTTGAACGTGCATGGATCTTATCATCTACCAAGTGGTGAAGCTTCAGATAATGCATGTGACCGATAGTTACAGGGCTGTCAAAGTACTCACCTGTTCTACCATCTCTTAATCTGACCTTACCATCTCTTGAAATAGGAACTCCCTTCCATAACTTTCTATGGTCTCTGTTCTGATACAGATAATCCATAACTTCAGGAAGCAGCTCTTCTTTATGCTTTGCCTCGAATTCTTCCCATTCAAGGTTTACATAATCGTTAGCCAGATCCAGTGTATCCATAATATCTGCTTCGTTTGCACCATCAAATACAGGCGTGGAAACGTTAAAGCCTAATGCTTTTGCAGCCAGAGATAAGTGAATCTCCAATACCTGTCCGATATTCATACGTGAAGGTACGCCCAAAGGATTCAATACGATATCAAGAGGACGTCCATTAGGCAGATATGGCATATCTTCTACTGGAAGTACACGGGAAACAACACCCTTGTTACCATGACGACCAGCCATCTTATCACCTACGGAGATCTTTCTCTTCTGTGCGATATAAATACGAACTACCTGGTTTACTCCCGGTGAAAGCTCTGTATCACCATTTGCTCTGGAGAATACCTTAGCATCAACAACAACGCCATATTCACCATGAGGAACCTTGAGGGATGTATCCCTAACTTCTCTTGCCTTCTCACCAAAGATTGCACGAAGAAGTCTTTCTTCTGCTGTCAGTTCTGTCTCTCCCTTAGGAGTAACCTTACCAACCAGAATATCACCGGCACGGACTTCTGCACCAATTCTGATGATACCTCTGTCATCCAGATCCTTGAGTGCATCATCACCAACACCAGGAACATCTCTTGTGATCTCTTCCGGTCCCAACTTGGTATCACGTGCATCTGTTTCGTACTCTTCCATATGGATGGATGTATATACATCATCCTGAACCAGTCTCTCACTTAACAGAACGGCATCTTCGTAGTTATAACCTTCCCAGGTCATGAAACCGATCAGAGGGTTCTTACCAAGACCAAGTTCACCGCCACAGGTTGAAGGACCATCAGCGATTACCTGTCCTGCTTCTACATGATCGCCCTTGAATACGATAGGCTTCTGATTGTAGCAGTTTGACTGATTGCTTCGAGTAAATTTATATAAATGGAACTCTGCCTTCTCGCCATCATCATAAGTCATTCTGATCATCTTGGAAGATACATATGTGATTGTACCAGGCTTCTTAGCCACAACACATACACCAGAGTCTACAGCTGTCTTTACTTCAATACCCGTACCAACTACAGGTGCTTCTGTAATCATAAGAGGTACTGCCTGACGCTGCATGTTAGATCCCATCAACGCACGGTTCGCATCATCGTTCTGCAGGAATGGAATCAATGCAGTAGCTACTGAGAATACCATTCTAGGTGATACGTCCATGTAATCGAACATAGTCTTAGGATATTCCTGTGTTTCATCCAGGTAACGACCAGATACGGAGTTACGTACAAAATAGCCATTCTCATCCAAAGCTTCATTCGCCTGTGCTACATGATAATTGTCCTCTTCATCTGCTGTCATGTATACAACTTCGTCTGTGACACGAGGATTCTTAGGATCTGTCTTATCGATCTTTCTATATGGAGCTTCAATAAATCCGTACTCATTAATTCTTGCATAAGATGCCAGAGAGTTGATCAGACCGATGTTAGGGCCTTCAGGAGTCTCGATAGGGCACATTCTTCCGTAATGGGAATAATGTACATCTCGAACTTCGAATCCGGCACGGTCTCTTGAAAGACCACCAGGTCCCAATGCAGATAAACGTCTCTTATGAGTCAGCTCACCAAGAGGGTTGTTCTGATCCATGAACTGTGACAACTGGGAAGATCCGAAGAACTCCTTAATTGCAGCCTGTACGGGCTTAATATTGATCAATACCTGCGGAGATACATCATCAGAATCATGAGTTGTCATTCTTTCACGAACAACTCTTTCCATTCTGGAAAGACCAATACGGTACTGGTTCTGTAACAATTCGCCTACAGCTCTGATACGTCTGTTGCCCAGATGATCGATATCATCGCTGTTGCCCAGACCATACTCAAGATGCATATTATAATTAATAGAAGCAAGGATATCTTCCTTAGTAATATGTTTTGGAATCAGTTCATGTACATTCTTCTGGATTGCATCTGCAAGTTCTTCAGGATTCTCAGAATACTCTTCCAGAATCTTACGAAGTACAGGGAAATATACCTGTTCTGTAATTCCAAGAGAATGAGGGTCACAATCAACGAAGTTGGTAATATCTACCATCATGTTGGAAAGGACTTTAACAACCTTCTCTTCTGTCTGAATCCATACAAAAGGTACTGCTGCGTTCTGGATTGTATCTGCCATCTCCATAGTAACAGTATCGCCCTTCTGTCCTAATACTTCACCTGTGAAAGGATCTACTACATCCTCTGCAAGCTGTGCATTACGGATTCTGCTTCTCAATGCTAATTTCTTATTGAATTTATAACGGCCAACCTTAGCCAGGTCATATCTTCTTGGGTCAAAGAACATAGCTGTAACAAGGTTCTCTGCACTATCCAAACTGAAAGGCTCGCCTGGACGAATCTTACTGTATAATTCCTTCAGGCCTTCCTGGTAGTTCTCAGCAGTATCCTTGGTAAAGCTTGCATGAATCTTGGGTTCATCACCAAATAATTCAAGAATTTCTTCGTTTGTACCTACACCAAGAGCTCTGATAAATACAGTAATAGGTACTTTTCTTGTTCTATCTACACGCACATAAAAAACATCGTTAGAATCAGTTTCATACTCCAACCATGCACCACGGTTAGGAATTACTGTACAAGAGAATAATTTCTTACCGATCTTATCATGTGCAATACCATAATAGATACCGGGTGAACGTACTAACTGGCTGACGATAACACGCTCCGCACCATTAATTACGAAGGTACCTGTTTCAGTCATCAGTGGGAAATTACCCATAAAAATCTCATGTTCGCTGATTTCTTCTTTTTCCTTATTATGAAGGCGAACTTTGATCTTCAGGGGGGCTTCATAAGTTAAATCTCTCTCTTTGCATTCTTCGATCGTATGCTTGATTTCATCTTCAGCTAAGACGTAATCTACAAATTCCAGACTTAATCGTCCGCTGTAGTCCGTAATCGGTGAGATATCCGCAAGAGCTTCACGAAGTCCTTCATCAAGAAACCATTTGTAGGAATCCTTCTGGACTTCAATCAGGTTCGGCATTTCCAGAACCTCTTTTCGTCGTGAATAGCTCATACGCATTGTCTTACCGGCGGTAACTGGACGTATTCTGTTCTTTTCCATGACATTTCACCCCGTTCTTCATGATATAAATCTATTTACATTTACGCCATTTGGGCACAAAACGAGCACAATTCATCACAATAGCGCACACTACATATTAACACAACACCCTGTGCAAGTCAACTACTTTTTTCCATAATTGCAAATTATTTTTGCGTTTATCTTTACATGAAAAGAACCGGATAGGAATATCCCCACCCGGTTCTGTAAAGTTCTATGATTACTTAAATTATTTAAGAGTAACCTTAGCGCCTTCAGCTTCAAGCTTAGCCTTGATATCTTCAGCTTCTGCCTTAGCAGCTGCTTCCTTGATTGTCTTAGGAGCGTTATCAACTAAATCCTTAGCTTCCTTTAAGCCAAGACCTGTTGCTTCACGAACAACCTTGATAACCTTAACCTTGTTAGGACCAACTTCTGTTAATTCTACATCGAACTCGTCCTTCTCTTCAGCTGCTACTGCGCCTGCGCCTGGTGCTGTAACTACTACACCTGCTGCTGCGGATACGCCGAACTCTTCTTCACAAGCTTTTACTAAATCATTTAATTCTAATACAGTTAATTCTTTGATAGCATCGATAAATTCTGCTGTTGTTAACTTTGCCATTTTACTTACCTCCATTGATAATTTAAAATAATTGTTCTTTACTAAATTCCGATAGAATTATTCTGCCGGAGTCTCTTCTGCTGCTGGAGCTTCCTCTGCTGCAGGAGCTGCTTCGCATGCACCTGCACCGCCTTTTTCTGCGATCTGATTAAGCACACGAGCAAAGTTTGTAATAGGAGACTGAATGCTTCCAAGGAACTTGGAGAGCAGTTCTTCTCTTGAAGGGATGTTAGCGATTGCTGCAATACCCTGTGCGTCGTAAACGATACCTTCTACGACACCTGCCTTCATCTCAAGTGCAGGGCAATCCTTAGCAAAATTATTAATAATTCTTGCAGGAGCTGTTGCATCAGTCTTGCTGATTGCGATAGCATTTGTACCCTCTAAACTTGATGTTAAGCCTTCGAATGCTGTACCCTTGAATGCACGGGTCATCATTGTGTTCTTGTAAACCTTGTAAGTTACTCCTGCTTCACGAAGCTGCTTACGAAGAGCTGTATCCTGAGCTACTGTGATTCCACGATAGTCAACAACTACTACAGATGCGGCATCCTGAATATTTGCAGAAATTTCTTCAACGATAGGCTGTTTCAGTTCAATCTTTGCCATTTGTTCTACCTCCTTATAGATTTAGTCTGAAAGTTTCCTTTCAAATTGCCGAAAAGGAGTCTCATATAATAAGAAAACCTCCCTATTCAAAGACAGAGAGGTAAAAGTAATCTTGTTAAACTCTTTTCCTCGGTAGGCGTTACGCTTACGCTTCCGGTTGCCCATCAGCACCTACTGTCTTCGGCATGGTTTCAAAACCTTGTATAGAATATCACGCATTTATATAAGTGTCAAGCATTTTTTGTAAAAAATTGCAGGTAATTCTGTCTGGTAGTTACTGTTCACTCGTACCTCGTTCCAGCAACAATTTATGCACACAAAATCAATTGCATTGATTTTGGCGCATGCAAACTCGTGATTTTCATGCATAATCAAAAGGACAGTGCGGCAATCACTCTGTCTGCATGGAATAAATTGAAAAGACTCCATTTCGCCTGCTCTCAAAGCCACCTTTACCACGCAGCTGTTCTGAGTTCTGGAATTAAACCAGAAATTACCAAGGCTATAGATTACAGGGACTCCTTCTACGGAATCCATTTTCTGCAGGCAATGTGGATGATCTCCTATGATCAGATCCACACCAGCCTGTGCATAGATTGGAGCCTGCTGTTCCTGCAGCCAGTCTATCGCCTCCTGACTTTCCGTTCCCCAGTGAATATAGAGAATCACGTAATCGCTGTTTTTCTTTGCCTCTTCTATGGTCAGCAGCAGATTATCCGGATTCATGCACCGCAGAACACCAGCCGAATCCTGTGTGGCTTCCTTCGTATCCGGTGTGCCGTTTCTTTCAATCTGTGTTGCACTGACAAATGCGATTTTCATGCCATTTGCAATATAATAAACCGGAGTCATGGCTTCCTGCAGATTTCTTCCGGCTCCAACATAAGGTATCTCTGCCTGTTCCAGCGTATCCAGTGTATCCAGCAAAGAAATCTCACCATAATCATAGATATGATTATTGGCAACCGATACAATATCCGCACCCATCTCTTCATACATTGATACATTCCCCGGATTTGCACGGAAAGTAAACTTCTTGTTGACGGTAGGCGTACCTCTGCTGGTGAAGGTAAATTCATTATTAATCATAAAAATATCTGCATTCCGCATCTGTTCAAGCAATCCCTGGTCAAATGCCTGGTTTATGTCATTTCCTCTATTATGATAAGTAGACATCACTGCATAGTGGTCATCCATCAAAATATCTCCTGCAAACAGTAATGTGACTGTATCCTGCGATTCACACTCTGCCAGATAAACTTCCTGATTCTGTTCTAATGCCTCCTGTAAAAGCATCTCATCCTGGCTCTGTTCCTTTTCAGGTTCTGCGCCTGCCGCAAAAATCTCCAGTGGCGAAGATGGCAAATGAAATATCTCATATACCACTTTTTCCTCTTCTGGCATTGCAAAATGTAACAATACCATAGCCAGTACTCCCACTCCCAGTACACTGCCCAATACTCCAAAGAACAATCCCAGTAATCGTTTCCTGTATTTCCTTCTTCGTTCCTTCATCCTAATAACCATGCCTTTCCAGCATCTTATGCATGTACAATATAAATATAGTGGTAACTATTCAGAACCCCATTCGCAAAATCGCTGTTTCACAGCTTGCTTTTTGCTCATGTGGTTACTTCGCCATATAAATTGAGTCAAATATGCTTGTACGGTATCAAACCGAGGTCTTGATTTATCTTAGATTAGAACTTAGCAACACTAACCTTTACGCCAGGTCCCATTGTTGTTGCAAGTGTGATGCTCTTTAAGTACTGACCCTTTAAGCTTGAAGGTCTAACCTTTACAAGAGCCTCTAACAGAGTGTTAAGATTCTGTAATAACTGCTCTTCTGTGAAAGAAGCCTTACCGATAGGGCAGTGAATAATGTTGGTCTTATCAAGTCTGTACTCAATCTTACCAGCTTTAATATCGTTAATAGCCTTAGTAACATCCATAGTTACTGTACCAGCCTTAGGGTTAGGCATTAAGCCCTTAGGTCCTAAAACTTTACCAAGACGTCCAACAACACCCATCATATCAGGTGTAGCTACAACTACGTCAAAGTCTAACCAGCCATCGTTCTGAATCTTTGGAATGAGTTCTTCTCCTCCAACATAATCAGCGCCAGCTGCTTCAGCTTCAGCTACCTTATCGCCCTTAGCGAATACTAATACTCTAACTGTCTTACCTGTTCCGTTAGGAAGTACTACAGCGCCACGGATCTGCTGTTCAGCATGACGTCCGTCACAACCTGTTCTGATGTGTACTTCTACAGTCTCATCAAATTTAGCAGTAGCAGATTTCTTAACTAATGCTACAGCTTCTTCTGTCTCGTAAAAAGATGCGCGATCGATTAACTTCGCGGATTCAACATATTTCTTACCGTGTTTCATTCTTCTCTACCTCCGCTTACTCTTCTACTGTGATACCCATACTTCTTGCTGTACCGGCGATCATGCTCATAGCAGCCTCAAGGCTTGCTGCATTTAAGTCCGGCATCTTCAGTTCAGCGATTTTCTGAACTTCAGCCTTAGAAATAGTGGCAACCTTTGTCTTGTTAGGTGTTGCAGAAGCAGTTTTCAGATTGCAAGCCTTCTTTAAAAGAACGGCTGCTGGTGGAGTCTTTGTTACGAAGCTGAAGCTTCTGTCTGCATATACTGTGATAACAACAGGAATGATCATACCTTCCTGATCTGCTGTTCTTGCGTTAAACTGCTTAGTAAATTCAACAATGTTTACACCATGCTGTCCAAGTGCAGGACCAACTGGTGGAGCCGGTGTTGCTTTAGCGGCAGGAATCTGTAATTTAATATATCCTTCTACTTTCTTTGCCATTTTAAGGCACCTCCTAATTCATTCTCAGTTTTTCAACTGTTTTGTGGTAGTCTGGGTGGATGCCCCTCCCACACGGACTTACATTTGAAGTCCGGCTAATATTGTATTACAACTACACTATTTTGTCAATTGTTTGTTTACAGCTTTTTGACATCGGAGAAATTAATCTCTACAGGAGTCTCTCTTCCGAACATCTCCATGCTGATTGTTACGGTCTGGCGACCGGCATCAATCTTCTGAACCGTACCTACCGTATCCTTCCATACTCCGGCAGTAACAGAGATTACATCTCCTACAGCAAATGCTACGCTGATTTCGCTGCCAAAGTCAAGAGCACGAAGCTCTTCGTCTGTCAACGGAACAGGTTTACTTCCCGGTCCTACGAAGCCCGTAACACCTCTGGTATTACGTACTACATACCATGCGTCATTATTATCCGCATCCATGTGAAGCAGAACATAACTCGGGAAAAGTTTTCTCTGGGAAACCTTATTCGTACCGTTCTTATCTTCTACCACTTCCTGAGTCGGCACTCTGACTTCAAGAATCTCGTTTTCAAGATGCCTGTTCTCGATTGCCTTCTCAATGTTGGCTTTTACCTTATTCTCGTATCCGGAATAAGTATGGACAACATACCAACCCATTCCCTTGCCACTCTTGTTATCGCTGAGTGCCACATTGCTATGAGGCTCTTCATCGACGGGTTCCGGAATGATTTCAGGCTGTTCTTCCACTACAGGTTCCACATCTTCCTGTGGCTCTTCCTGTACAACAGGTTCCGGCATCTTTGGGGAAACCGGTTCCCATTCCTTCATCATTGGCTCAAAAATCTTTTTAGCTACTGCCCTATGTTCCTTCTTCTCTTCCATACCATTCAACCTCACTCTTACAATGCAGTTACGAAGTTAATTGCGAACTGGATCAGAGTATCCAGGAAAGTAATGACCAGACCCATTACAAGTGAAACACACAGAACAGCAACTGACTGTTTCAAAAGGTCTTCTTTGTTGGGCCATATGATCTTGTTAAGCTCTGTCTTAACGCCTTTCCAAAAGCTGCCCTTTGGAGCATCTGTCTTCGCTGAATCTCCCATAGTATGCCTCCTGTGGATTCTAACTGTTATTTTGTTTCCTTGTGTAATGTGTGAGTCTTGCAGAACTTACAATACTTCTTGATTTCCATTCTGTCAGGATGGGTCTTCTTCTCCTTCGTGGTATTGTAGTTACGCTGTTTGCACTCTGTACAAGCTAAAGTAATCTTTGTACGCATAATTCCACCTCCGCTAGCGTTCTAATTTATTTACCTGTGTTCTAATCTGCCGTCCGTGATATTCTGTCTCGATGCATTCATAAAAAAGCATAAAAAAAAGACCTAATTCACATCTTGCCTAACAACTATATCATACCCCATTCATATCGTCAACTTTTTTTTGAAAATAGTCTTGCAAAAAAATCCCAAAAGCCTTGCCATCAGCTATTTTTCGTGCTATTGTGAAAGTGTGTAATAGGGTATGTTGGGTTCTATTTTTTATTTAATTTTTATTTAAAAAGAAAGGAGGGCGCAGTATGCCAATTTCCTATGCTACACTGCAAATCTACGATCAATATCTGACAACCTATGGCAGCAAGCGCTGCTCCCGTTATGACACCCATGATTCAAAAGAGCTCAAAGAGCTATACAGTTCCATACAGTTAAAGAACCGGTTCGCACCGGTATATTTAAAGAGCCCTACTGCCACGGAGATTTCTTATGCAATTCAGCTCAAAGAACAGGCTAAGTCTCTGCACGAAACGATAGATACGTTAAGCTGTGATGATGAGAATCAGCTTTTTTCCACTAAAACTGCCTATAGCGATCACCCTGGACAAGTCAGTGTTTCTTATGAACCGACAGAGAATCAAGGTGTTTCTTCTTATTATAAAGCACCTGCTCACTTTGTTATGTCAATTCAGGACTATGCGACTCCGCAGCGTAATACCTCCAGTTATCTGACCTCTTCCCAACCGGTCATGATGCCTGCCGGCAGCTATTCCTTTGATCTGATCACAAATAAACTGCACTATGAACTGCAATTCGACTTACAGCCGGGCGATACACATGATACCCTGCAACACAGACTTATGCGTCTGATCAACAATTCTGACCTGGGTGTACATGCCGAGGTACTTCAGGACGACAGCGGCCGCAGTGCCCTGCAGATTACCTCTGATGCTTATGGTATTCCTGCAAAAGGCAATGAACATTTCCGCATTACAGATGACAATACCTCTCACAGCAGCGGCATGGTACATTACCTTGGTCTTAACAAAGACATTGAGCCAGCAAGAAATGCTGCCTATACAATAGATGGTGAACCCCAGTCTTCCTATGGCAATACTTTCCGGGTCTATGATGCATATGAAATCACTCTGCATCCTGAATCTGCTGCCGATGAGAACACTGAGATTCAAGTAGGACTTTATCCCGACCCACAATCTCTTTCCTATAATATAGACGCCTTTGTAAAAAGCTATAATGCATTCTGGGAAAGCACAAAATCCGCGCCGGAACATTCAGAACGTTTAAGCGAAGATATGCATAGACTACTGCAAGGGCATCAAAGTGAGATTGAGAAATACGGTATACAGGTCAAAGAAGATGATACCCTCCTCTATCCGCCAAGAGAGAAATCAGAAGAGGCGACTCCGATGGATCTGGATGCATTGCAGAACTTTGGCAGTCATTTGATCCGTAAATTAAGCTCTATCGCCATGGACCCTATGGAATACCTGAACCGGCAGATCTGTTCCTATCCCAATCCTGCCACTACTTATATCAACCCATATGTAACCAGTATCTACAGCGGCATGCTGTTTAATACATATTGTTAAAGGCATCATCTGATTCTTTCTCAAATGATGCCTTTTTTGTACCTATTATAATGAATATTTATAATTGCTCTTCTACCATGGTAAGTGCGGCACGAACCACCTTATCCATATCATAATATTTGTACTGTCCCAGTCTTCCTCCAAAGAGTACATTCTTCTCCTGCGCAGCTCTTTGTGCATATTTCTCATACAATTCACTGTTATGTTGATCATTTACAGGATAATATGGTTCATCCCCCCGGCTCCATTCCTTCGGATATTCTCTGGTAATGACAGTACCTTTCTGTGTGCCGAATTCAAAGTGCTTATGTTCAATAATACGGGTATAAGGTACTTCTCTTTCTGTATAATTTACTACAGCATTTCCCTGATAATTGTCTTCGTCTTCCAGATATTCAGTCTCAAAACGCAGGGAACGGTATGCCAGTTCTCCGTAACAATACTCATAGAATTGGTCGATCATACCTGTATACAGTACTTTTTCAAAAGTATCTTCACCGTCCATAGAGATAAATCCGTCATCTGTGCTCCGCTGGCAGAAAGTCTCATAATCGGTTCCAAGCTTCACTGGAATTCCTTCCAGAAGCTTCTCCACGATCTGCGTATATCCACCCTTGGGGATTCCCTGATATGGATCATTAAAATAATTATTGTCAAAGACGAAGCGGACCGGAAGCCTCTTAATAATGAAGCTTGGCAGTTCCTTGCAGTCTCTGCCCCACTGCTTCTCCGTATAGCCTTTTACCAGTTTCTCATAGATATCTCTTCCGACCAGTGATAATGCCTGTTCTTCCAGATTCTTAGGCTCTGTGATATGCAGGTCTGCAATCTGTGCATCAATATGCTCTCTGGCTTCCTTTGGGGTCTTGATGTTCCACATCTTGGCAAAAGTATTCATATTAAAAGGCAGGTTATACAACTCATCCTTATATCGTGCCACCGGGCAGTTAATATAGTGATTAAACTCCGCAAACTGGTTTACATAATTCCACACTTCTTTATCTGAGGTATGAAAAATATGTGCTCCATACTCATGAACCTGAATTCCATTTACTTCTTTTGTATAAATATTACCGGCTATGTGATCTCTCTTCTCAATGACCAGACAGTCTTTTCCTCTTTTCTCCATCTCATGAGCAAAGACTGCACCATATAGCCCTGCGCCTACTACTAAATACTGATAATGCATTGGTAAGTTTCCCTTTCTGTTATGTTAACTTCAGTGTAATCCCTCTACCGTGTTAAGTCAACTCAAAAACCATTCTCCTGTGGTTTCCAGTCCCGCGCCATCTGTTCGTATTCTGCTGCCTTCTGTGTAAGCCGAAGCTTCTCCAGCTCATACTCTTCCTGTGGCAGTGCCCTGATATGCGGTGACTTGGCATATCTTCGATAGCTCAACGCCAGCGCCATCAAAGGTGATGTACCGCTGCTGGCAATGTCAATCTCACTTTCACTTTCAAAAGCCGCTGTGTAGAACCAGTGCGCCGCCTCCGGATAATCCTCCTTCTTCAGGAAAAAGTATCCAAATTCCATGCATACTTCCGCAGAAGGAACAGTAATCTCACTGCGAAGCCCGGTCTTTAACATAGCTGCTGCATCATCGCTTAACCGATAGATCTTTAAAAGTACTGCAATGATCTGTCTGGTCAACAGTTCTTTGTTTCTGGCTGCCACTTCTTCCAGCATTTTTTCCAGGAAAGTTCTTGCCCGGACCAGCGTATCTTCGTCTCCCGCTTTATACAGCTCACGCAGATACATAGTCAATAATCTATCAGAAAGTGTGCCCTTTTCCTCTATGATTCTGGAAAAGACACCGAAATCTCTGCCGCTGTGGTCTCCCTGTGGTCTGTGGCGTACTTCAATCTCACTGTCATATACGACCGGATTCGTATTTATGGTCTCATGAATAGGCTCAATCCACGTAAACTGCCGTAGTCTTTTAAAAAGCTTGGGTCTTAAATCTCTGGCAAAATTCTCCGTAGGATGGTTAATCTGTTCTGTAACATAAATCATCTGTACAATCTCTACCTCTGGAAGGATTGCCTGCTTCAGCAGCTGGAACTTCTTTCTGTTCTCTGCATCTATGTATTCATCTGCGTCCGCAGAATAGATATAATCCCCCGTTGCCTTGGAAAAGGCAAAATTTCTGGCTGCTGAGAAATCATTGCACCACTGGAAATCATATATTTTATCTGTATACTGCGTAGCTATCTCTTTCGTACGATCTGTAGAGCCGGTGTCCACAATAATGATTTCATCCATTAACGCCTGTAGAGAATCCAGACAGTCTTTCAGGACTGCCTCTTCATTCTTAACAATCATACACAAGCTGAATCTTACATCTCCCATAGTTCTAACCCTGCCTTTCCTGATTCATTATGTCCTTTAAGCGCTGCTGCTTGCTCATGCTTTATTCCAATCACTTTATATCTATATTCTAATAATTGTCTGACTATTTTCTGCTTTATATGATAATTATACCGTATTAAATAAATTTACTCAACAATTATTCATTATTTTCTGTTATTATGTAAAGTTTTGTGTTAAAATAAAACCAGCGATTTTATAATACCAGTGCGAAACAATCTGTTGGTATTAAAGTAACAGGGGATACGTGTAAAGAAAAGGGGATTTATATGGATTACAGACAGACTTATGAAATACTGTTAAAGACGATTTGTGAAAATGACAAGAGAATTCTGCAATTGCTGGCTCACATAAGCCAGTGCGATGATATGTTGTTAGAGTTGTCCCTGCAGACTTGTCCCAATCCAGTCACTCTACAGGCAATTACGCTCAAAAAAGATCGCCTGATTGAGCAGTTGGAGAACGCCAGCGCTGATGAAGAACAGTATGTGTCACAGCTTAGCAGTATTGCTTCTTTGTGCAACGAGGTCACTTCCCATCCACTGTATCTGAAAATGGATCTCCTTCATGCTGCGATCAGTGAACGTATGAAGCTGGTACTTCATAAGGAGGATGCAAGCAATCCGTTAATCACCAGTCAGTTGTCAGAATATCAGGAGAAGCTGGAAATGGATATACGCATTCAGGAAGTTCCAAGAGAGAAACGCCATATCTTCTACGTATATCCAAATAAATAATCAGCCCAGAAGCTCCAGAAGTTCTTCTCTGGAGAATGTCGGATTATCCATATTCTCTCCGCCAAGAACCTGATCCGCCAGTTCCTGTTTCACCTCCTGGAGCTTCAGAATCTTCTCCTCTATGGTATCTTTGGCTATCAGCTTATATACCGTAACGACATTCTTCTGTCCAATTCTGTGTGTTCTGTCCGTTGCCTGGTTCTGCGCTGCCAGATTCCACCACGGATCAAAATGTATCACAATATCTGCACTCGTCAGATTAAGTCCTGTTCCACCGGCTTTTAATGATATAAAGAATACCGACACTTCATCCCGGTTAAATGCTTCTACCATTTCAATTCGCTGTTCCTTTGGCGTCTGACCGGTCAGTTTATAATAGGAAATCTGCTCTGCATCACTGCGTTTTGCCAGCAGATCCAGCATGGAAGTGAACTGGGAAAATACCAGAATCTTATGTCCTCCTTCTATGGCGTTATGCAGTAATTCCATACACATTTCCAGCTTCGCCGCACCACCCTTATAATTCTCGTATACAAGCAGCGGGTTACAACAGATCTGTCGCAGCCTGGTAAGCTCTGCAAGCAATTGCAGCTTTTTCTCACGAAACTGTGCATCTGTCTGACCATTAAGCAGACGTTTGAGATTCTGTACATTTGCCGTATAGAGCTGTTGCTGCTCCTCTTCCATTCTGGCATACACTGCTTCTTCCAGCTTATCAGGCAAGTCTGCCAGCACCTCTTTTTTAAGGCGTCTCAGAATAAAAGGCGTAATCATTCTGCGAAGACGCATCATGGCATCCTGATCCTGCTGTTCCACAATGGGTGCTTCTATCTCTTCTTTAAACTGCTTATATCCATAGAGAAATCCCGGCATCAGATAGTCAAAGATACTCCACAGCTCACTCAATCTGTTCTCCATAGGCGTACCTGTCAATGCAAACCTGGTTCCCGCATGAATCATCTTCACCGCCCTGGCAGCCTGCGTGCTCTGGTTCTTAATGAACTGTGCTTCATCCAGAATTTCACAGAAGAATTCTGTATTTTCATAGTTCGCAATATCCCTCTTGAGCAGGTCATAGGAAGTGATCAGAATATCCATGTCTGTGCTCTCTTCTACCAGTCTTTTTCTGGAAGCTGCATCTCCTGTAACCATGACAGGGTGCAGGTCTGGAGCAAAACGTTCTATCTCACTTTGCCAGTTATACACCAGCGAAGCCGGGCAGACGATCAATGTCCTGTGTCTCTCTGTCATCAAAAAAGCAATGACCTGCAAGGTCTTACCAAGTCCCATATCATCCGCCAGAATACCGCCAAAGCCATTTGCCTGTAAAGCTTTGAGCCAGCGAAATCCACTCTTTTGATATTCTCTCATGATCTGCTCAAGCTCCTTTGGGACTTCATATTCGCTGTCTTCCATGGCACGCATATTTCTGACCAGCTGCCTGAAATCCGTATCCCGGCGGATATACTCTGCGCCCTCCTCATGAGCCAGACTATCCAGAAACAGTGCGCGATACCGTGGAATCTGTATCTCTCCGCTTCTGATCTGTCTTGCCGTCAATTGCAGGCCATCCACCAGCTCTACCAGATTCTCCAGCCTTGTATCCTGCATATTCAGAAATGCACCTGAACGAAGACGATAATATTTCTTGCGCCGATTGTACTTTGTTAGCACTTCAGCCAGTTCATCCATTGACAACTCGCTGGAATCCAGAGTCAGATCCAGCAGACCGCTTTTTAGTGAAATCCCCATGGAAAAGGCAGGCGTATTCAGAATCTGCACATTTTTCATCTTCTCTGATATATAGACCTCTCCCAGCTCTTCCAGTGCATGTATGCCGCTTTGCAGAAATTCATAAATCGCATCCACATCCTCACGCAGCACCCTGCGTTGGCTTTTGCCATCATATTCCGGGAAAAAGGCACTGACTGCGGCATCCATCTCCATCTCCCGCTGCACATCTCTCTTCTGCGATATAGAACCGGACGGCATATCAATAAAACGTGCCGCATCATTCTCTACGGAAAAGACATCATAACTCTCTTCTCCATAAACCGCACATAATCTACATGTAATCTCATCATATTCTGGCATATCCAGATAAATGGCAAACTGCGCCTGGTCAGGGAGATAATTCTCCGGGCGAAATTCCTGAATCTGCACATCATAATGTTTCTCAAGTTCCGGTAATAAATCCCTGCAAAAAAGCGGCAGCTCCCGCTCTGCAATAAATACGCTGTTACCGCCTTGCTCATTCATATATGTGCGAAAACCCCGAACTCTGCGTATTGTATCCAGGCTTGTCCGATATATGATACCCGCATCGCTGTCATAGGCATAGGAATATACCGCACCTTCTGTCATAGGCATGGAACGCGCAATCAGCCGGATGCCAGAGGGAACACCTATAACACTCAAAGGAATCGGCGGCTCCCCTTCCTGCACTGTGTACTGTACGGTATTTGTAAAAACCGTCTCCATTTCAAAAGGCATCTGAGACTCTTCCATGATCTCCATGAATCTGTCCAGCTGCACTCCTGCCAGTGGAATCTCTCTCCTGACATCGTTTCTTGTGTAATACTGATAGATATTCTGTCCACCACGGGTCTGAAAATCCTTCATGATATCCACAAGGAAAGCCGCAAGTGGTGCACTTTCCTTGTCAAAAGCCGATATATGATGGTAAAATGCCAGCTTCGCACCATAAGACTTATACTCAGAATCCGCCATAAGTCTTGCGAATTCTCCTATGTCTTTTAATACATAAAGCTTCGTAATTCCAATGCGAAATTCCACAGAAAGCTTACCATGGTAGTCATGGCAGCAGGGTATAAGCTGTACTTTGCCCCGTACTGTAGGCTGCTTAAAAGGAAGCTGCTGTTCCAGCCCCTGATTCATCAGGATTCGATACATACCTCTGTCCGTCTGCGGCATGGAGCGTTGTCTGGTAAGGTGCTCCCGCTCCGGTGTTTTGCCATATAAGGTACTGCCTTTTACAATACCGGGCGTTGCTTCCAGCTGTGCTATCTTCTCCGGGAATTCTACCTTGAGCTTCTTCGCCGGGGCTTCCTGCTTACACCGTATGTCCTCTCTCACCTGAAAATAACGAAGCAGTGTCGCTACACAATGCTTACAAAGACCGGCATATTCTACATGGGCAGGACATTCGCAACGATAAGAATGCAGCTCTTTTGCTTCTTCGTCTACCACCACTTCCGTGTTATAGCATCTCCAGCTGCTTCCCTGTACATATGCTTTGATCTTCTTACACGGTGTTTCTTCTATATATACATCCTGAATCTGAATATGCTGCACATTACCACTCTGATACAGCCATTTACCTCTTTGAAGTACCTGTTGTGATGTATCCTTGCGAATATCTGTCTCTGTATACATAATATCCATGCCTTCCTGTTATCCTATACCGCTGCCACCTCAGAACCCCTGCGTAAAATCGCAGCTTCAATGCTTTGTTTTTTCCTATGTGGGTCTGCATAATTACCTTATAGCAGATTATAGCACAAAATGGCGGCTTGCACATATTTTCTTAATGATAGATACCATTCCTTGGATGACTCAGGAAGCGGTATCCCTCTCCCCATTTCGTCTCAATGTATCTTGAAATCTCACCATCATCTTTCATCTTCCTGCGCAGCTTGGAAATATGCATGGCTACTGTATTCTCGCGAACATTCACATAAGGCAGTCCCCAGGCTTTCTCATAGATATCTTTTCTGCTGACTAATACATCTGCACTCTCCATCAGTACCTGCAATACCAGTGCTTCCATCTTCATAAGCACAATCTTCTCACCATCCATTTCCAGGATTGAATTCTTCGTATCCAGAATTACATCTGAAACTGCAATTCTGCCGTCTTCCTGATATTGTACCGGCTTAACGCTCTTACGACGATGGTTCACACTGGCAATACATTTTGCCATTAATTGAACCGGAGGCGTTGCAATGGGCATATAGTCTGCAATCCCCATACGATACGCACCTACCACACTGATATCGTCCATATCCTTGCCCATCATAAACATTGTGACATCGTCTTTTCTATCCAGAATCTCCATTGCCAGTGTATATCCTGATTTGTTTGCCATATAGTCATCTACAACTACCACATCATATTGTTCCTGTGTAGCCTTACGATATCCCTGAAAAGGCACGTGTTCTATGGTCGCATCCATATTCCACATGGTACAGGCTTTCAGGTAGCCTGCGTCTCTGCCATCTTCTTCAATAATGAACAGGACCTTTGCGGAAATATCATCCGATACTGACAGTAAGTTTCTCATATGGGTTCTCCTTCCTCATATCTGGTTGAAAATTAATTTTCTTTTTAACCTATTTTAGCATATTGTCTGAATATAATTATTATTTAATGTATTTTTGTCCTATGTATGATATACTTGTCTTGTGTTATATTATATGTCCGTACTATAATTGTTAATGGGCTGCCCGCAGTCCTGTCACCTCGCAAAGGAGGAACTTCTTATGAAAAAAATTCGTGCACTCGAACCTCAGCTCCTTGTCCTGGAAGCCCTTACCTATAATCAATGGGTCATCACAATGGGACAGATGCTGCAAGCAACCAGTATGGATCTATACATACATTGCGTAAATGTCGCCTCTATCGCTGCCCATATGGCACTCTTTGGTAATCGTCAAATGCTCAATGAGCAGGGTATCTCTCCTATTTCTCTTGTGTTAGGCGCTTTTCTCCATGATATTGGTTATATTGGAAAGGGATGTTGCTCTGCCTGTGGCAAAAATCCCCAGTCTATGTCTTATATGGAACAGCTGGCTTTTGATGAACATATCAGTGCCGGTCTCGAACAGGTCAAGCATCATACGGATGACCCTGTTGTTCTGGATATTGTATCCATGCATCACGAATATCTCAATGGAACAGGCTATCCAAATGGATGCCGGGCAGAGGATATCCCACCTCATGTCAGGCTCGTCTCCATTGCCAATTCCTTATGCGCTTATCTGGAAAATACACAGCATACGTCTTCTGATTCTACGCCTATGCTTATGGCTGAGTTATTGGATTATCTGCATAATGAAGCAATCAGTGGAAAATACGATATTACACTTCTGAATGCATTTTTCGATGGCATTATGAGCTATTATGACAGTCTTATTCCTCTGCACAACGGTCTGCGCGATTATTGCTCAGAAAAAGGATAAGCAGTAGAATTGCTATCAGCCCCAGTATGCCCAGTCCTACAAGGAAGGACGCATTGGCTCTGCCCAGTTCTGCCTGATAGGCGGCTGGATTCTGGGGTGAAATGGCATCCTGATCGTGGTTGGTATTATCATCTGTTCCTGTATTGTTTATCCACGGGGTGTTATCTGCACTTGTGTGACTCTCCCATGGAGTATCATCAGGGATGGTGGTCAGAAGTTGTATATCATTTTCAGTTGCAGGGGCTTCCTCTGTCTTTGTATTATTGGAATTCATTGGTGGTTGAATTTGATTTAAACCGTCTGCTAATACAAATGTTACATCATTTATGTTCGTAATATCATTTTTGCCAGGTACTCCGTTTATCAGATCGTTAGGGATATCTGGTTTACTTGTGGTTCCATTTAAGAAATTATCATTTTTCCCTGATATTCCATTATCTGTGTTATCGGGTTTATTCGTTGTTTCATTATTAGGGCTGTCCGATTTACCAGTTGATTCACTATCTGAGTTATCTGGTTTTGTTGCGCTTCCATTGTTGGAGTCTCCCGGATTCGTGGTGCTTCCATTGCTGGTGTCATCTGGTTTTGTAGTGCTTCCATTATTTGCGTCACCCGGATTGCCTGTGGAATTATCCTTATCCTGGTCTGGGGTAGTTGGTTTGGTATCTTCCTTCTTGGGCGGCTCTGCTGCCTGATTAACCTGTAAGGCTGCCTGGTTGGAGCTTACCTTGATCTGCTGCCCGTTCTGTTCGCTGACTACCGTCAGTTCGCACCAGAAAGTGTATTTTCCTGCTTTATAGCCGGAAGGAATTTTACACTTGACTGTATTGCCATTCACTACTTTGGTCTTTTTTCCATTCTGTTGCATATACCACTGTGGTGTAATGGTATAACCCTGTTTCATACTCTGCTCATAAGCAACTTCCATATAGCTTTCTGTATAGTCAGACTCCACTTCTACGGAGGTTGGCTGTTTTGTAATAGACACCGGATTTACCCAGTACGCATAGAATGTCTCATCCTGAACAATATCTGATTTTCGCGCCGGTTCACCTGACGTACTATAATAACAGGTTCCCCTGCCATCTTTTTGCAGGTAATAGCCTGCAAATAATCCATCCTCTCTGACTGGAAGCATAATATTGGGCATCTGCTTCCCATATGCCGCTGTAATAATCTCTACCACATTGCCATAGGCATCTTCCAAAATTACTGTATATTCTCTGGGAATATTGCGGTATACTGCAATATAGTTTTTGTTCTCTGTAACAGGGGATTGCACGGTGTCTGCCCCTGTCAGGTTCTCTTTACGTCCTGTCTCCATATCGTCCCAACCGGTAAAAGTATAACTGTACTGTGAATCTGCCTTTCTGGCAGGTTCTGTCTTCACTGGGTAATCAGCTATACTTCCCTTTGATGCGGTGACGCTGCCCAGTAAAGTCATATTGTAATTATAATAATTTATGGTCAGTTGCTCTTGGGTAAGTTGGGTTATGGCTATTTTCCCACTTCCCCGTCTTACGCCTGCTGCTACTGAAACGTTTTTACACACATCTGAGTTATAATAATTCGTTCCACCATATGCCTGCTTATTTTCTTCAATCATAGTCTCCGATTTGCCACATGACAGTTGATATTTATCTATGCTGTTACTGTCCTTCCCACAATCCCTCTTGGTATGTGTCCACGAACCATCCGTAATGAAGTCCGAATCCATATCGCCTTCATTGCTTCCCCATTCTCCGCACACACTGCAATTGGCTTCTATATAGCCCGGCTGATCATCACTGACTCTGAAATTCTCAAATGTTCCACACTGTACAAAACAGCTGCCGTCATGAGTATGTCTGATTTCTCCTGTGTAACAGCCGCCGCCTGATTCTTCACTGCCTGTGTGCTCATGGTATCTGGTATAGCCACTCTGTCCACCCTGATAACCACCGCCGCCACCGGCTGAATTCGGCTCTGAACTGGATTCTCCATTTCCTGTGGATATTCCACTAAATCCACAACCACCACTTTCTCCATTTAAAATATCTGTTGCTCCTCCTCCACCGCCGGCAACTGCTGCTGTAACTCCATTGATCACTACGGTGGTGGCACCTCCTCCAGAAGTCAAGGTTCCCTGACCTCCTCCCTGGCTGTCATTGCTTCCACCAATACGAAGCTCTACCCGATCATTCTGGTGAAGGCTGACCTGCATATTGACCATGCCGCCTAAACCACCTGTATTATCCTGATAAGACCCGCCCTGCGCACCATATAATTCAAATTGATAGACGCCATCACTCGTCACCGCAAAATCCTGACTGGCTTCATATTCCCAGTGGTCAGGCTCACTTGCTGTCTGTTCAGGGCTCATTGTTACAGCCGCCGCCATCAATGCCATGATTCCTTTCTTCATCCATATTGCATTCATTGAACTGCTCCTTCTTCCGTATTCATTCACATTTGTCACGTAACAAGGCGGTATATTATAGTACTTTAGTCCTATTTGCAATAGATGTTATGATTCTTTTAAAGTTATTGCCAAACATAAAATTCATAAAATCATAAACAAATCATAAACTGACGTCTTTTTCCATAAGCAAAAAAGCCAAATATGCCTGCAAATCCAAGGATTCACAGCCTATCTGGCTTTTTCTTATATATAAAAAATATTCCCCCATAGTTTATAAACGAATTTATACTTTATTCAAATACAATCTGTCTGCCGTGTGCTCTTCCGTATTCCTCCAGGCGCTGCCTGAAATGCTCCACACCCTCTGTATTGCCGGCAAGATTATGCAGAAGCATAATCCTTACGAAGGTATCATATGCCTGTTCTCCCAGCGCATCAATATCTGACATCTGTGTCACTTTTACAAAAGTCAACAGCGCCAGCAGGTTGTCACCACATGCCTGATGTGCACACCCAAGCAGATATCCATATTCTGCACCTTTAAAACGGTCTGCATATTTCATCAGATGCTCCCTGGCTTCCTGTCCCTTATCCAACTCCAGTAAAAGCCTGGCATAAGCCGGAACTGCCACCTTCATAAAGCCTTTTTCCGGGTTATCATTCCTGGCGAAGCACTCTGCATAAGCCTTAGCAGCATCATCATATCTCTTCAATATGTAATAGGACTGTCCCATCTGGAAATACAGATAATCATCAAAAGGCGTCTCCCCCAGTGCAGACTGCAGCATCGTCAGGTTTCTCGCCTGTTTACGCTCCATCTCCTCCGGTGTGATATCATATCCATGGTGTTCGACCTCTACGGGCAGACGATAGGTATTGAGGCATACTTCCTCCAGATTCACCTGATTCTTGGGCGTAATCTGCTCATGAATACGGAATCTGTACTCGAAGAAATTACGATTGTAGAAACGTGGAACCTCTTCTGCCTTATAGGTATGTTCTCCATCCGGCTGCGTGTATACATTCGTCAGCCCCATCATACCAACATGGCGAAGGTGCTGCTGCATACAGATACGCAGAGCCTTTTCATCAAGCTGCGTCAGATATTCATCGCAATCCAACACCAGAATCCAGTTATTGGACGCCTGTGCTGCAGCAAAATTGCGGGCTGCGCTGAAATCATCAATCCATGTGAAATCATAAACTTTATCTGCATAGCGGGTAGCAATCTGTCTGGTATCATCTGTCGAACCGGTATCCACTACAATAATCTCCCAGGAATATCGGCGCAATGCCTTGAGACAGTTCTCAATATATTTTTGTTCATTCTTTGCAATGATGCATACTGAAATAGGAAGTTTTGTCATTTTCGTCCTCCACCTTAGCTGTTTACTACACGTTCTTTCTCACGCATGCATGCTTCATATTTCCCCTGAAAAACCTCAGCCATCTTCTCATCGCCCATGTCACGGTACAATTCAATGATATGCTCATAGCAGTGCAGCAGATTCTCGCCCAACGTATCTGCATCTGCCATGGTTGTTGTTTTTACATAATAAAGCAGTGCTTTAAGCGGCTGTCCATTATCCAGGCAAACACCTGCATAGGTGAACTGGAACTTCGCTGTCTTGCATCGTCCTGCATAACGATCCATCAGGGCAAGTGCCTCCTTCTCCCTGCCTACTTTCACATAAGCTTTGGCAAGAGAAATAATCATAACCTGCACATAGATAAATTCTGGTGAAGGATCACTGGCAAGACCTCTCTCATAGAATGTAACGGCTTTTTCATGGTTGCCAAGGATAAATTCTGACTGACCAATCTGGAAAAGAGTATAGGAATCCTCAGGATCGCGTTCCAGATTCTTATATAACAAGCTCAGATTGCGTCGCTGCTTATCCTGCATTTCTTCCGGTGTCAATGCATAACCATGATGCACAACCTCCATAGGAAGCAGGAAGCACTGCATCATTTCTTCTCTCTTCGCCATATCCCTGGAGCACACCTGCTCATGGATTGGATAATCAAATGTATAAAAGTTCTTATTATAGAAGCGGGTCACATCATCTGTTCCATATCCTGTCTGCCCGTCTTCATCCAGAACAAGATTCTTGAGCCTGATCACTCCTGTATATCTTGGAAACTTCTGCATCAGGATACGCATAGTCTTCACGTCTATGCTGTTTACATATTCATCACAGTCCAAGGACAGTATCCAGTTATTAGACGCATGCTGTGCGCAGAAGTTCCTGGCTGCGCTGAAATCATCAATCCAGGCAAAATCCAGTACTTTGTCCGCATACCGGGACGCAAGCTCCTTTGTCCTGTCTGTAGAACCTGTATCTGTAACAATAATCTCAAAGCCGTATGGTTTTAATCTCTTCAAACATTCTTCGATATTCTTCTCCTCATCTTTTGCGATGAGGCACACGGAAATCGGCACCTTAGACATATATAATCCCCTTTATGAACAAACTATTCGGTAATTGCAAAAATACTCCTTGCATGGGACGAATTGTGCAGATTGAATAATGCAACGCATGCCCACTCTCGTTACGTGAAAAACGTAGCAGTACATAAGGTGCTAAAAAACAGCGCCTAAGTGCTGACGTTTTTCAAGTGCATGCTTATGCATTTATTAAATCTATACAATTCTGTATCTACAATGATGCACTTGCAATTATGCTATTTTTTTATAGTTGAATTGTAGCACAATTTGAATTTATTTTCTATATTATATAAACATTTTATGTAAATTATTTGCAACTATTTAGGGGCATGCAAATTGAGGCAGAATATGTTTGTTCTCAAGCATCTTTGACTCGATTTATATGGCGAAATAACCACAATAAGCAGATAACAAGTAAACTTGTTATCCCGTAAAGCATCGAAGATGCGCTTTTGCGCATGGGGTTCTAAATAATTATATTACTTATAAGTAAAAACAGGGCTACCCAAATGAGGGTAAGCCCTGTCATTTTCTTCGTTATCCTTGTAGAAGTGATAACACTCCCTGATTTGCCTGGTTAGCCTGCGCAAGCATTGCCTGTCCTGCCTGCTGCAGAATATTGGCATTGGCATTTCGTACCATTTCTTCTGCCATATCTGTATCACGGATTGCTGACTCTGCTGCTGTGGTATTCTCCACAATATTATCCAGGTTGTTCACGGTATGCTCCAGACGGTTCTGCACAGCTCCGAGAGCGGAACGTTGTCTGGATATCTGCTGTAGTGCATCTCCCACCACGTCTATCGCATCGGTTGCATTATTTCCTGTCTCATCTACAATACCAATATTGTAGCTTGCCAGTTTATCAATGCCGATGCCTGCTGCCGTCAGGGTATCTATCGTTGCTGATATCTTATTTCTGCGGTCACTCTGTGCGCCTACATGAAGATTGAAGGTAAGACCTTCTGCGACCTGCTGTGACGACTGTGTAATATACTTAGCTATCGTAGATGGTGCTTCCATACCCTTGGTCTGCGCATAGGCTAATGCATTTTTATAAACGGTAGTAGACGTACTGCTGAATACTTCATCTGATATTCTCGCCTGCGCTGTCGTATAAAGACCGCCTGTATAATTGCCGTTTTTATCAAAATAATTATTCAGTGCAATTCCAGAAATCTCCTGTCCATCCGCATTATAGAGCTTCTGCATGCTCTCATCACGCTCCAGATATTCATCAGTCCACTTGAAATCTTTATTATTCAGCATCTGCTCCCTAACTCTGGCGCTTGTACCAGGCTTACCATCCAGGATATCCACCAGACGATACTGATCAAGCATTGTATTGTTATCACTCAGATACTGCGTCATATCCGTGTCCTTTGTGATATGAGTCACGGTACTGTTGGCTGTATTGTAAATATACAGATCCTGTTTGGCTTTTATCACAGAGGTAGAACCATCTACATAAAGGTCACTGCCTCCTGTTGTATTGGAATCCAGCTCGGCATTGATAAATGCCACATAACTGCTCGTATTCAGTACACCTTTTCCCTTATTATCAGCAACAGTGCTCTTGGAGAGATACTTCGTCATATCGTCTCCCTTGCTTAGCTTATCAGCGCCAAGTGCAATACTTGGACCGGAGTTAAGTACCTTATTATCTACTACATAAATATTATTGGTTCCAACATAATTCATGCAGTATGTAGTAGGATTCTTCAGATTCGGAATCGTATTCTTCGTAAAAGTCGTAGAATAGTTCGTAATATATACACTTGTGGCCGGTCCTGTCTGATCGCCTTTTAACAAAAAGGTCTCATTGAACTTCGTGGTCTCCGCGATACGGTCAATCTCTGAAACCAGCTGATCCAGCTCATCCTGAATGTACTGACGGTCAGATGTGGAATTAGTGCCATTTGCAGCCTGTACACACAGCTCGTTCATTCTCTGCAGCATATCCTGTACTTCAGCCAGCGCTCCTTCCGCTGTCTGCACACAGGAAATGCCATCTTCCGCATTGGAAGCTGACTGTGTCAGTCCTCGCACCTGCTTACGCATTTTCTCAGAAATAGCCAGTCCTGCTGCATCATCAGCCGCACGGTTGATCTGATATCCACTGGAAAGCTTCTCTGTGGAACTTGATACCGTCTTTGTAGTGATTCCCAACATTCTATTGGCATTCATTGCCATAAGGTTATGCTGTACTACCATAAGTTTCTCCCCCTGTTATGAAAATACGCCAGCCACGCTGATGCGGTGACTGGCGCGTATGAAAACTATCTCCCCTATATATAACCTTCTATGATCTGCACTACTGTAACAGACTAAGTACTCCCTGATTAGCCTGATTAGCCTGTGCCAGCATAGACTGTCCTGCCTGCTGTAAAATGTTGGAATTGGAGTATTTTACCATTTCCTCTGCCATATCTGTGTCGCGGATAGCGGACTCAGCAGATGTGGTGTTCTCTACAACATTATCCAGATTCTTGATAGTGTGCTCTAATCGGTTCTGAACAGCACCTAATGCAGAACGCTGTCTGGATACCATATTGATGGCATCTGCAATGACGTCAATGGCATCGGTTGCATTGTTACCTGTGGAATCCACGATACCGATATTGTAGCTTGCAAGCTTATCTATACCAAGGCCTGCTGCTGTCAGGGTAGAGAGCTCTACCTGAACTTTGTTATTTCTATCAGAATCAGAACCTGCATGAAGCTCTACGTCAAGAGCTGCTGCCACCTGAGTGGAAGACTGGGTGATGTAGGCATTGATGGTAGCGGCAGTTACATTACCACCAATATCTTTAAGCTGTTTTGCTCTTGGATCATTTGCATTTGCAAAGACTTCATCAATCGCTCTTGCCTGTGCGCTTGTATACAGACCACCCTTATAGTTACCATTTTCATCAAAGAACTTGTTCAAAGCTACACCTGATACAATCTGACCATCTGCATCATAGAGCTGCTTGGATGAAACATCCCTCTCCAGGTAATTATCTGTCCATGCAAATGGCTGATTGTTTGTGATTGAAGTTTGCACTCTTGTAGAGGTTGCTGCTTTACTATCTACCTTCTTTTCATCACCATACAGAACATCTACCAAACGATATTTATCCTTCATTGTATTGTCAGTATTCAGATATTCTGTCATATCTGTTCCTTCTGTAATCCTGGTAACTGTGCTGTTCGCAGTATTATAGATGAACAGATCTCTGTTCGCTCTTACTGTAGAAGTGGTTCCATCAGTAGAAAGATCCTTTGTTACATTGGTTTGACCATGTCCATTTACATTTCCGTTTGAGCCTTTTTGTACATCTGAATCCAGCTCAACATTTACAAAAGCAACATAGGATGCTGTATTTAAAGTAGCTCCTGCCTTGTTTGTATCCTTAGTGTTACCTGCCTTTACTTTCTCCATATACTTTGTAATATCATCACCGTTCTGAATCTTATTACCTGTCAGAGAAATGTTAGAGCTTGTACTGTAAATAGATGAAGATACTATATAGATATTATTGGTACCTACATAGTTTGTTTTATAATCAATGCCTTTTATATTATTGGGCAGATCATTCTTTGTATATGTCACAGAATAATTGGTGATATACATATTCTTGGTCGGCTTTGTATCATCGCCTTTTAACAAATAGGTCTCATTGAACTTCGTGGTCTCTGCAACACGGTCAATTTCCTCGATAAGCTGGTCGAACTCATCCTGAATGTACTGACGGTCTGTTGCGGAGTTAGTACCGTTGGCAGCCTGTACAGCCAGTTCATTCATTCTCTGCAGCATATCCTGTACTTCAGCCAGCGCTCCTTCCGCTGTCTGTACACAGGAGATACCATCCTCTGCATTGGAAGAAGCCTGTGAAAGACCTCTGATCTGTTTTCTCATTTTCTCGGAAATTGCAAGTCCTGCTGCGTCATCCGCTGCTCTGTTGATGCGATAACCGCTTGACAATTTCTCAGTGGAGCCTGATGCCTCCTTGGTCGTAATGCCAAGCATTCTGTTAGCGTTCATAGCCTGAAGATTGTGTTGTACTACCATTCTCTTATACTCCCCTTTTCTTTCATGATTAACCGTGTCTTCCTTCAGACACAATTTTTACTCTGTTCCCTTAACTTATAGGTTTCTCTGAATGATTACTGTAAACTAATTATGCTATCGGTTTATGTCAATAGCGTTTTCAGTAAGTATATCGGATTGAATTGTCAGAAATTTTATAGATTAACATATAATTTTTAAATAATTTGTTTAAAATAAATAATTTACATAAAAAAAGATCTATGGAATTCACTCCATAGACCTCTGTATATTCGTTTCTATTTACTTACACATTACTTACACAATTCTTTTACTACATCTGAAGACTGATTAGCCTGTGCCAATACAGAATCATTGGCATTCTCCAGGATTCTGCGATTTGCTGCACGAATCATATCATCTGCCTTATCTACATCCAGAATATTGCTCTGTGATGCAAGCACATTCTCCAATGCAACATTCAGTTCATCGTCTGATAATACTGATTTTCTGCTGTTTACATCTGATATTGAGACTTCAACTTCTTTGTCTGCTGCCTGTGCAGTAGTCTGCTCCTGAACCTTTGTGCCGGGTTCCTCCTTGGATAATGCTGTTGTGTAATTCTGTTCCGGCTTCTTGCTGACTTCCATGTGATTTGTTACGAGCATACTGACCTCCCCTTTTTCAAACTCAATCGGATATAAAATCCGATTCTGTATTTCCTTGTTACGTCACATTCAGAATACTATTATTTACAGAATTTGTCAACATAATTTTATTAATTGTATATACAATTATGTCATCTGATTATAATAGGGACTGTCACACTACATAGTGTATCAGTCCCTAAGTATCCGGATTTATAATTCTTTTTTCATATATTCCTCAAATTCCTCTACTGACATAATCACCTTCCCTGCTGCCACTTCCACGGTAAGTGTTCCGTCATCTACCAAATCTTTCAGAAGACTGAGCTTACCCTGTGTCATTCCTAGTTGAATTCCTTCGGTCTCTCTGCGATTCATCAACACTTCTATTGCTTCACATATATTGACTTCCTCCATTCCTTTCGGGATTTGAAATTTCGTATTGGTAACTTCTTTAATCACCTGTGCTGCACTGACTCCCAGATATTCCATTCTCTGATTATGCTATATGTTTTATGAATTGTTTAAGTGTTTTTTATCATTGCATTATCTATGCGTTCAACAGCGTCAGCACGCTCTGGTTACTTTGATTGGCCTGCGCCAACATGGAGGTAACTGCCTGCTCTAATATATTCAAGCCGGAAAAACGCACCATCTCCTGCGCCATTTCAGTATCTCTAATCTGCGACTCCGCAGCTGTTGTATTCTCGACAATGTTCTGCTCATTCTTAACCGTATGCTCAAGGCGGTTCTGCTGGGCACCGATTCGACTGCGCTGTGCAGATACATAGCCTATTGCATCTGCGATTCTGTCAATTACATCCGTTGCATTATCTTCGGAAAGGACATTCATTCCCTTGATGCCAATACTCTGAGATGAAATAGCACCTAACTGTAAGGTCAGTCCATCTCCTGTCTCAGCTCCGGATTGAATCCAGATAGATTTGTTGCTGACACTGCCTGCGCTATTGGAATCTTTGCCAAAAATATCTTCAGAATCACAAAAATATGCTGTCTCCTTATCTATCTGTCCCCAAGGGTTATTATCAATATCAAATACATATAAAGTAGTTCCGCTATAGGCGAACTGTACATGCTCTCTGGTGTAATAATCGCCATCCAGATAATTATCCTTCTGCAGATTAGTCATTTCCTGTTTAATTCCATCAACCATATATTTACAGAACTCTGCCGCATTACTAAAGTAACTGCCATCAGCCTTCTTCATACCTATTTCTATCTGGCTGAAATAGTCATGTGTCACATCCGCTGACTTTTTGAATGAAATGCCAGTTGCATCTGTAAACTTCACAGTCTTTGGACAGTCATCTGTACAACAGTTCACGAAAAACTGCGTACCGACTAAGTCCTGCAAATGACTCTCTATAGCGCTGAAATCTGCATGCACACTTACAAAATCATTGTCAGCATCCAGTAAATGAGCCAATGTGAGCGTATCAAGTGTAGAATTATTTTTTACAATGCCCATGGATAAGTGTTCTTCCATATATCCGGTTTTGGACACACTATTCCCCAATAATTCAAAAAATCTTCCCGAAGTAGAAGGTTTATTGCCCGTGCTTCCACCGATGACAGTCTTCGTATTACCTTCATCCTTTAAAATATACAGATCGTTAAACTTCGTAGTCTCCCCAATTCTGTCTATCTCCTTAATCAGCGCCGACACTTCCATATCAATCGCTTCTCTATCACCGGACGAATTCGTTCCGTTAGCTGCTTTCACTGCCAGCTCATTCATGCGCTGCAGCATGTCATGAACCTCTGTCATTGCACCATCCGCAACCTGACATAGGGATATACCATCTTCTGCATTGGTTATCCCTTGTGTTAATCCTCGTATTTGTTTTCTCATCTTCTCAGATATCGACAAACCTGCAGCATCATCTGCTGCACAGTTAATTCGATATCCACTTGACAGGCGCTGTGTACTTTTTGCCTTATTTCCTTTTACTATCCCCATTTGACGTTCCGTGTTCCCTGCGGACAGATTGTGTTGTATTACCATATATTATTCCTCTCGCATCCATGCTCGATTTATTCTTCTGTTACTTATTTACAATTCGTTCTCTTTCAGCCCTGCATTCCAGATATTTCTGTTCAAAAGGCTTTGCCAGATCCTCATTTCCTGTCTTTTGATAAATGGCAATTACCCGTTCATAGCAGGTCAGAAGTCTCTCACCCAATGTATTGGAATCCTTCATCATCGTGGCCTTGAGATAATTCATGACTGCCTTGATCGGCTGGTCATTCTCTAAGAGTATATTGGCATGGCAAAAGACGAAGTTCGCATAATTGCAGCTCTCTGCATAACGATCCATTAATGCCAGTGCATCTGCTTTTCTTCCCATATCAGAATACACATTTGCCAGTGATGTGATCATCTCAATCACATAAGTTCTGTCTGTGGATGGTTCAAAAGACAGCCCCTTCTCATAAGCCTGTGCTGCTTCTTCATATCTCTTGAGTACCTGCAACGAGCACCCTATCTGGAAATAATAGTATGGATTATCCGGTTCATCCTTTAATCCCGCATACAGTATCTCCAAATTACGCTCCTGCTTCTTCACCATGTCCTCACCCTTAATCGCATAGCCATGATGAATGACCTCCATCGGCATCAAAAAGCCTTCCAGCGAATCAGAATCCCCTTTGATCGCAATAATCTGTTCATGAATCGGCTTATCATATCTGTAATAGTTCCTATTATATAATCTGGGCAAATCATCTACACTGTATCCAAGCTCATCATTTTCCCGAAGCTGGATATTTTTCATGCGTACCACGCCGACCTGCTTAGGTTTCTGCTGTAATAACACTCGAAGAATCCTGATGTCTACACTCTCTATATACTCATCGCAATCCAGTGCCAGTATCCAGTTGTTGGATGCCTGCTTTGCGCAGAAATTTCTCGCTGCGCTAAAGTCATTGATCCATGTAAAATCTACTACTTTGTCCGCATATCTGGATGCTATCTCCTTCGTTGCATCTGTAGAGCCAGTATCTGCAACCACTATCTCAAAACCATACGGTTTTAATTTTCTCAGACATTCTTCTATGTATTTCTCTTCATTCTTCGCTATGATGCATACACTGATTGGCACCTTTGACATGATAAACTCCCATTCCCCTTTTTCTATTTTTTACACCATCAAGTTATCTATTATATATAATATCATAGCATAAATTATCTGAATATTCTATCATTATTTCATCGAACAGAAGATTCTTACAACTCCAAACTATTTTCTTTTAATAAAAAGTCATAAATAACAGGGACTGACACACTATAGTGTAACAGTCCCCTGAATATCCTGATTTATAATTCTTTTTTCGTATATTCTTTAAATTCCTCTACCGACATATTCACCTTACCAGCAGCAGCTTCCATAGTAAGTGTTCCATCATCTACCAATTCTTTGAGCAGACTAAGCTTGCCTTGGGTGATACCTTCAGTCTCTCTTCGCTTCATCAGCACTTCTATTGCTTCACACATATTGACTTCCTCCATTCCTTTCGGTATTTGAAATTTCGTATTGGTAACTTCTTTAATCACCTGCGCTGCACCGACTTCCAGATGCTCCATCCTCTGATTATGATTCATATATTCTGCTAATTTATCAGCATCCTTTGAATACTTGATATAGCTCAGCACTTCCCTGAGACTTGTATGGAACTTATCCATTTCGTCAGAATCAATCCCAGCAGGATCTATCAATTTAATTCTGTAGTCCGGGATATGCTGCAACAGTCCCTTATCTGTTACTGCCATAGTCTGACCGCTATTTTTCCTATTCCTTTTGCTGATTTCTGTTACCTGTCTGCCATATTGCAGGGCATCATAAATGACATTCCTGACCGGCATGGCATAGTGAATATCCGTCTGAGCCTCTACGCCAAACAGCACATATGCCGCCTTATCATCTGTCATTACTGTAGTCATTTTCAATATATCCCTGTATTTCTGTACCGCCTGTGCCTGTTTCTTTCCTTTATCATCTACTGTAAAAGGTATCACTACCTCCGCTGTGTCCAGTTCTCTCAGCGTCTGTGGCTGAATCACATTTTCTCCATTATACAGTAAAAAATTAAAGGCATCTGCAAAAACAGTATTCTCTTTCATATACTGTTTGGTGACTGCATCTGCCATTCCCATTGTGTTCATCACCTTTCCTCATTATAGTATCTCCGAATATGCTGCGCAACAACATTCGCTTTACTATACTGGGAACATGGGGTTAAATCAATATGTTTTATGAATTGTTTAAGTGTTTTTTATCATTGCATTATAATGGCATAGAAAGGGCTACCCGATTGGGTAGCCCTCAATTTGTTATGGTAGGGAATCCATGTAGTATTACCTACATTATTCCTGTGACCGTTTATCCGGTTAAGATTAGCCTAAGAGTGAAAGAACACCCTGGTTGGACTGATTAGCCTGTGCTAACATAGACTGACCTGCCTGCTGAAGGATATTGTTCTTGGAGTACTTAACCATCTCATCAGCCATATCTGTATCACGGATCTGGCTTTCTGCAGATGTTGTATTCTCAACAACGTTATCCAGGTTGTTGATTGTGTGCTCTAATCTGTTCTGAACAGCGCCAAGAGCAGATCTCTGAGCAGATACCTTAGCTACAGCATCAGCAATTGCATCAATAGCGTATGTAGCAGCCGAGCCTGTACTATCCTTTACATTTAAGCCCTTAATACCAAGACTTGAAGAATCCATAGCATCAATGCCAATAGTAATCTTATTATTCATATCAGCATCAGCACCTACATGAAGACCAACATTCAATGTTTCCTTAACATCAGCTTTTCCTTTGTTAATAACAAAATCTCTATATGTATCATTACCAACTTTACGATCAGCACCAGAAGCAGCTATAAGTGTTGCCTGATCACCAGCATTTGTACCAATGTTATTAGCTAAAGTAAGTTCCTGCCCAATTTTTGCATAAGCGGTATCTTTAGTAATTACAGTTACATCAGTATCGCTTATTCCATCGGTAGCCTTACCACCATTTGTACCATCATCCACGAATGAAGTATATGTTTTTCCTTTATAGAGGACTGTACTTGTATCTCCGACTTTTTTCTTGATTGCATCAATATCAAGAAGATTTTTATCTTCATTTGCACTGGTTGCACCTTCTCTAAGTGTTCCTTCAATACCAGCATCTTTAGCGCTAACATATTTTTTTACAGTATCTGTATCACCTTTTAACAGATATGTCTCATTAAATTTTGTTGTTTCAGCAACACGGTCGATTTCTGTTAACAGCTGATCAACTTCGTCCTGCACTGTCTGTCTGTCATCCAAAGACATTGTACCATTTGAAGCCTTAACTGCCAGTTCGTTCATTCTCTGTAACATATCATGAACTTCTGTTAAAGCACCTTCAGCAGTCTGTACTGCGCTGATACCATCCTCAGCATTTGCAGATGCCTGATCCAGACCTCTGATCTGCTTACGCATCTTCTCACTGATGGAAAGTCCTGCTGCATCATCTGCTGCACGGTTTACCTTATAACCGGAAGATAACTTCTCAGTTGACTTAGCTAAGGAACCCTGTGTGATACCTAACATTCTGTTTGCGTTCATCGCTGAAATATTGTGTTGTACTACCATAATAAATACCTCCTTGTACTTTGTGTGACTGAATCCTTTCAATCACTTTCTTAGTTCCCTTATTCAATTTTCTTATCAGGATTTGGTGAGTATTCCAAATTCCTTCATTATATATAATATCCATCCACAGCCTGTTTTGGCGCGCCTGCTTGATACAGGCTGTTTCAGGTTATTACCAGAAAATAGGTTCCTTCAAAATATACTGCATAAGCCATTATTTATCTTCCTTGACTATGTCGAGTACAACATCCTTATTTAATTTTCAAATTATTTGTTTAACTCCCTTACACTTTATATATCGGCTGGTATTGGATAAACTTTATAGCAATTTTTAATTTTTTAGTAAAAAAAGGTAAGCCTTCGGAAATCCGATGACATACCATACACTAATCACTATATGGTGAATCCTTTCCGATATCAGAAACCACTCCTTTAGTTTCTGAGATTCCTTCCTTGAATCTGTTTATATCATACCTTAAATTGTCAGAATATTCAATACCTTTTATAAAATTATTTGTTATTTATTTTCATAATCTTTATTAACTATTTATGTAGAGTTGTCGATATAGTATATGTAATTGATACAATTCTATATTAGATACTGTATCAATACTACTACCAGCTATGGTAATATCAGAGACTGCCTGTAAACAGGTGGCCAACTGTCATATATAAGGCAGTTTCTGTTATTATATACAATTTCATAGGGGATGCGAAATAATTAATTATAATTCGCAAACAATTAACGGGCAAAAGGATTTGTCCATGTCAAATACAAGGAGGTATTTATTATGGTAGTACAGCACAATTTATCAGCAATGAACGCAAACAGAATGTTAGGTATCACAACAGGTTCTCTGGCTAAGTCTACAGAGAAGCTCTCTTCCGGTTACAGAGTAAACCGTGCCGCAGATGATGCAGCAGGTCTTGCCATTTCCGAGAAGATGAGAAAACAGATTCGTGGTCTGGATCAGGCTTCCGCTAACGCAGAAGACGGTATCAGTGCCGTGCAGACTGCTGAAGGTGCACTGACAGAGGTTCACGATATGTTACAGAGAATGAATGAATTAGCAGTAAAAGCAGCTAATGGTACTATGTCTTTAGACGACAGACAGACAGTACAGGATGAAGTAGATCAGTTGTTAACAGAGATTGATCGCGTTGCCGAAACCACAAAATTCAATGAGTTATATTTGTTAAAAGGCGATGCAGATACTGTAAAGAAATATGCGACAGCAAAAGACGCTGGCATTGAAGGTGCATTAAGCGATGGAGCTACCACTGCAACATTTTCAATTAAAGAATTAAAGCTTGGAGATACTATTTCTATTGGTGGTACAAAATATACCATTGGTACAACAAGTAAAGCCAATGTAACTGGTTCCATTGGTGGTGCTAAAGCTGGCGAATTGATTACTGTTGACGGTGTACAGTATACGGTTGCTGCTGATGCCAACAGTGCTACATCATTTGTAGATAATGGCAGCAATGGTGGTAAAGCAAACGATGGAATAAGTGATACTGATGTAACTGTAATCACTAAAGAAACAGCTTATACTAAAATTGGTCAGGAACTTACTTTAGCTAATAATATTGGTACAAATGCAGGCGATCAGGCATCACTTGCTGCTCCTACTGGTGCAGATCGAAAAGTTGGTAATGATACATACCGTGATTTTATTATCAATAAAGGCAAAATCAATGTTAAAGAAACATTAAATTTTGCTCTTCATGTAGGTGCTGATGCCGATATGAATAATAAAATTACTGTTGGTATTGATGCAATGGACGCTGCTGGTCTGGGAATTAAAGGAATCAACGTAAAAGACAGTTCCGGAGCATCTGCAACCTACGCTATTGATTCTATCGCTGATGCAATTGCTAAAGTATCTGCACAGAGATCTTCTCTTGGTGCTATCCAGAACAGATTAGAGCATACAATCAACAACCTGGATAACGTTGTTGAGAATACTACAGCTGCTGAAAGCCAGATCCGTGATACAGATATGGCTGAAGAAATGGTTAAGTACTCCAAGAACAATATCTTACAGCAGGCTGGTCAGTCCATGTTAGCTCAGGCTAATCAGGCTAATCAGGGTGTACTTTCCTTATTAAGCTAATTGTGAGGCATAGCAGAAACATCTGAATGATATACATTCGCGTTCATGCTACCATAAGAGCAAAGAGCCGCTTGACGAAGCGGCTCTTTTGCTGTCTTTCTATATGATAAAAGCCGGACATTTTTGCTGTCCGGCTTTTCTGATTCTTATCTTTTATTTCTTCTTATCCATCAACTGTGGATCGATATTATTGATTCTGCTCATGTTCTTATAATATTTCGATGCAGCAGATGTGGAGACCTTCATCTGTCTAATCTCCTGCCGTTTCATACGAAATACTGTATCAAGGGCAGCTTTATTACGCTTCTCCTGGGCTTCTATTGTAACGCCCTTATCTACCGCAGCTCTGATGAGCTCCTGAAGCTTCTGTACCTGTTCACGGTACTGCTGTGGATGATTCTTCACCTCATCCCCTATTAATTCATAGGTTGAGCTGAACCCATCATCGAGCTTATTGATTTCATCAACAAGCTTATCTTTTGCTTCCACGACTTCATCATATGCCTCCATATCCATAGGCTGGTGAGCACTGATCTCTGCCTGCTTTTTGTCCAGTTCAATAATCTGATCCAGTATGATGATCTTCTTTTCAAGGCTTTCTATCAATATCTGCAAATATCCTTCTGTCATGCCTTTTCCCCCATTTTACACTCCGGTCTTCTATCAGGTTCCTGTTCTTCTTGCCATGGTCGGCGCATAGCCGATTGTATTATGCTGTCCTCCGGCAATTCTGCTCTGTGCGTTTGGATTATCTCTGTCTGATGCCACTTTCTTCATGACCTCTTTCCAGTTATCACGCATGGAACGTAAATGTCCTACTACTTCTTCCATAATCTCCGGGTCTTTCGCAATATTCGCTTCATGGCATCTTCTAAGCAGGTATGTATACACCTTCTCGAAATCTTCCCAGATAGGATATTTCTTATCCAGTGTATCTCTGAAATTCTGAATAATCTTCTCTACCTTTACTACATTTTCATGCGCTTTGGCAGGTTCATTATTCTGCATTGCCATGATTGCGATATTTCCGAATTTGATAGCTCCCTCATATAACATAAGTGTAAGTTCTGCTGGTGAAGCTGTCATAATTCTGCTATTCTGATATTGTGCATAACCATTCTGTTTCAGCATGCGCTTTTCCCTCTTTTCTGTGCTGTCTGTATGGACAACCTCCCTTATCATATATCGATTAGTTACTTCCTAACATACTGGAGATAGAACTCGTCTGAGACTGTAACTTGGACAAAGCTACTTCCATCTTACTGAACTTATTATACCATCTGTCTTCATAATCATTCAGCTCGTCTTCTGCGTCACTAATCTTCTTTGTATAATCATTATAGTCCTTCTTCAACTGCTTATCGTTATATACCTTATAAATACTGCTGTAATCTGTGGACTCACTCATCGTCTCATCCAGTTTGCTATACAGTGACTTACATAATGTAGCAAAGAAATTAGCAGTTCCTTCAGGGTCATCTGCAATGGCAGCCTTTAACTTGTCTTCTTTGGTAGAAGTAAATTCATCATCTGCATCACCATTAATATGATAAGCATGATGCTCATTATCCTGTGCTTCAAAATAGCTCAGTGTACCAATACCATAATCGGACAGATAGTGCTTCTTACCTCCATTCTCTTTATACCATGCAGCAATTTCACTGGAAGTCATATTTTTCTTTTCTTTATCTGAAAGATTATTTTCATAGTAGCCTTCCATCATAGTGGAAGTCAGTGTATTCATGACATTATACAGGCTGTTATCTTTACGAAGAAGAGCACTCTTGATCTTATCTTCCCACTGTTCTACTTCATCATCTGTCATGCTTTCCTTCTGATCATCTGTCAGCATATCGTACTTTCTGGCAGAATCAGCATTGTAGAGCTTATCCATCTCATTGATCAGATCATTATACTCTGTCAGGAAGTCTTTGATCGTATTATAGATACCATCATAATCTGTAGATGTAACAATAGAAATCTCTTCATCTGTAACACCTAATGTATTGATTGTCAGACCGTTAATTGAGAATGTATTGGAATCTGATGTAAAAGTTGCACCATTCAATACGATTTCTGCATCCTGTCCTTCAATCTTAACACAGGAATTCTTAGAACCATTGATATCTGTATAAGTAGCATTTGGATCTAATCCCAAAGAAGCCAGTGCTGTACTATCATCCGAACTCAAGGTGAAGTTCTTAGCAGAACCTGTTCCTGTTGAATTGATAAAAAATCTCTGATTGGTTGTATCAAAGCTGGCATTCACTCCTGCGTCTTTGAATTTGGCAACCAGGTCATTGATTGTCATATCTGCTGTAATTTCGATGTCTGTAGTCTTAGCATCTGTACCTGTTCCTGTTGTAAGACTGATGGTCTTACCTGTAAGATTGCTATCAATTTCTGATAATTTATCCGTAGTTTCCCAGTTTACTACTTTAGTTACGTCTTTTCCATCTGTGCCTGTTGTAGTTGTTGTCTTACCAGCCAGCTTAGCCCCGGTCAGGTAACCTGATTTAGCAAGCTTGTTTACCTGTAATGTCTGTGTTCCATTTACTGCACCTTCGCTGGCAACTACTGTTGCCTTGGTAGAATCAGAGCTTACAGTTGATTTCTTACTGTATGCACTGGTCAGACGCAGGTTTGACAGAGTCTTACTGTACATATTGTAAATCTTGGAGTTTAAGTCCTGCCATGCGGTCTGCTTCCACTCCAGCTTCTTCTGTTCGTTCTTTAAATTGGTTACCTTGGTACTCTTGGTCTTGACTAACTGGGATACGATGCTCTCTGTATCCATTCCTGAGTACATACCGGTCATTCTTAATAAATCTGACATATGTATTTCCCTCCCATGTGAACGCAAGTCTTATAATTTCTGGTCTAAGAGAACTCCTGCAATTTCCATGCTCTTTGCTAACATATCCAATGTCTTTTCAGGTGGTATCTCTTTGATGACCTCCTGAGTATCCTTGTCTACCAGCTTGATCATAACTCTGTTGGTAGCTTCGTGGATACCGAATTTGGCTTCCGAATTAGGAAGCTGTTCGTTCATTCTCTCAATTGCTTTCTTTAACTTCTCATTCTCAGCTGACTGCATTTCCTCTGCTGTCATTGTCTGTGAGGCAGATGTTTTGGGTGTTGTTGAGTCATATGATGTATATTCTGCTTCTCCCTCCGTGGACTGAGCATGAATCGTATTGTCTGTATCTGTTGTCATTTGTACTGTCTGCTTTGTCTGTGCAGCAGACATCCCTCGTACTGGTTCTACATACATGTTATTCACCTCCATGTTTTCATCACGTATATAGGAACTATTCAGAGCTATACGAATAGAGCCTGAATAGCTACTTTCAACTTATATATCGGTCAGGAAAGAAAAAATGTTTATAGAAGCTATAAACATTTTCTTAAAAACATGGATGTCCATGATTATTTCATTAACAAATTGGCTAACTGCTCTACTCCAGCAGTATCTGAAGCTGCCTTGTTGGCCTCCTGAATCTGGATGTATACTTCCTTACGATATACGGGAACCTCCTTCGGTGCGCTGATTCCGATCTTCACCTGTTCTCCCTTGATCTCCAATATCGTGATTTCTATGTCATTATTGATTATTAAGGCTTCGCCTTTTTTTCTGGATAATGCCAGCATACCTTTCACCTGCCTTCTCTTCTTGTCTTATGATGCTCTATGCATTAGTTGCCATTAATGTATCGTAAATGGCATATTTGATACTGTATTCTTCATCATCACAGATCAGCTGTACCGCTTTTCTGTTGTCTGTGCTGATAATGATTGGCGCACGCAGATTCACTGTGGTCTTCGTAATGTCCTTTGGTACAGTAACTGTGACTAACATAAGGATATTGTCTGCATCCAGATTGCCGCCAAGAGGTGCCAGCAATTCTCTGTCAAACCTTGGTGTATAACCCGGCATCGCCAGTTCAGGATTCATAACGGGCATTGCAAATGCCGGTTCCTGTATGGACTGGAGCCACTTGATACCTGAGTCATTGCCCTTCTCTGCATTGTAGATCAGGGTGAAATCCTTCAGCTGTGGAAATCCCAGTATACCGCTTTCAAAGCGAATGATTTTTTCCTCTTCGATTGCTATTTTGCCAAATATTCTTGTGTTAATTTCTACCATAATTCATTCTCTCCATTCAAGCCATCCATTGATTCAAGCATTGGTTTATTATTATTGTAACACATTTATGTATACGTCGCTACATTTTTCTGATAATTGTGTGTTGGATTTTAAATAAAATTCAACAAAGAAGTCTTCATAACATAACTGATAGAAGATAAAGCAGCCTCATAGGTCAGTTCTACACTCTTTAACTGGATTGCGAGTTCCGTTACGTCTGCATCTTCATTGTCAGATACCAGCTCCTGGAAGTTGGTCTGCTGGGCACTTAATCTGTTCTGGATCAGTTTCAGTCTGGATTCGCGGCTTCCCACATCTGTCCTGGTCAATGTTGCCTGATTGGTATATCCCTTAAAAATGGTCTGTAATCCTTCACATCTCTCCTGTAGTGTTGCTTTGGACAGTGCCCTTGCTTTATCCAGGGCATCTAACTGCTTGTTCAGTGTATCCAAATCTGTCCCTTCATACTTACCGGACTGAATCAGCGAATTTACGGTATCATATGCCTTTTCCAGAGAATCATATTCCTCCAGAAGTGCCTTCACTTCCCCTACATCTCTGCCCATGTTGTGTGTGTAGATCTCATCAGCAGTGGTGTTGACACGGATGGTCTGGTTGCTTCCAATGTCATATTCAATGATCTGTTTGGCTACGTTGCCCTTAGGAGCAGTCAGTTTCTCTTCATTATAGATTAAAGGATCATCTGCATCTCTTGTATCTGTATAACGTTCTGTATAGAAATAATGAACCGGGTCAAGGTCATCGGTCTTCCATTCACTCTTATCATAGCTGATACGGATTTCATTGTTGATGGACAGAGCTGCAAGCTTGTTCTGTACATTCTTGCCAAGAAGCAATTCACCAGTTTCTGCAACATATGTAATATTATTGGCATTAGCATCTCCGTATACGGAAGCATATGCATCATCCGACGCTGTCTTGGAGAAGCTTGTGATCGTCAGTGAAGTCTCCATACGGTCTGCGAAGGTATAGGTCTTGTTACCCGCTGCATCAGTCTCCGTCTTAGTCTGCAACGTGGTAGTCTGTGGCGGATTACCCGTTTCGGTAATGGTAATCTTACCCTTTGCATCCATGGATATCTCTGTCTTATCAAGCGTTATTGTACCATTGGGTCCTAGAGTATATGTATTCTCTTTGCCATCTTTTCCTGTAACGGTAATCTCCATTTCACCGTTATTAATAACATTCTGGTTCATGAAGATAGAATAGCTGGTGGTACTGATAGAAGCTCCCTTATCTGTACCATGGGCAGCATCTGTATTCACATCAGTGAAATAGCTCAGTTTAATTTTATCTGCATTCTTAGTTGCATCTGTATCAATATCAAGATTATTATATGCCAGTCTGATTCTTGCAACATCATAGCTCTTGACCTGATATTCTGTATAGGCACTGTAGGATGCTGTATTGAAATTACCTGCATTGATATTCGCCATATCGCCGATTACGGTATGTGTTATGGTATCTATATAGGAGTTGTCTCTCTGTTCCGTAATGGAATATCTCTCTGTCTTGTCTTTGAGAAAAGTCAGGGGAGTATCTGTACGATAGCCCGTGAAGATATTTCTTCCTGCACTTGTGGCATTACCTGTAGAATAGATCTCAGACTGATAATTTGCCAGATTCTGCAGAATGGCTGCTCTTTCTTCTGCGGTAAGTGAACCCTGTGCACACTGGGTAATATATCCGCTCATATCCTCCAAAATGGAATTAGTTGTCTTGATTGCAGACTCTGTCAGTTCCAGCCAGCTCTGGGCATCATTGGAGTTCTTCTCATAATACTGGTCAATTTTGTTCAATGTAGAATTCAGCTTCAGAGAACGGATCGCAATGACCGGATCATCAGAAGGTCTGGTAATCTTCTTCATGGTAGAGAGCTGTGTGGTAAGCTTCTCCTGCAGTGTTTTATTTGTATTCAAATTATTCAAAGATCTGTTCTGCATCATCTTAGTCGTTATACGCATTGCCATAGCTGCTTTCCACCTTTCTATACTCCTGTTTCCTGAATGAGCTTGTCATAAACTTCACATAATACGGAGATCATCTTACTGGAGAGGTTATATGCGTTCTGATAGTTAATCATGCTTGCTGCCTCTTCGTCTGCATCAACGCCGCTGATCGAGATACGATTGCTGGCGATGGTCTGCTCAATATTGCTGTAAATAGACTGGAAGCTGTTAGCACTTTCTGCATTCAGTGCCGCATCTCCCATAAGGCAGATCAGGAAATCCTCTGCCTTGCATCCTCTAAATGTCATTTTATCTGTATTGGTAGACAGGTCCTTGAGTTCTGCAATGATATCATATTTGCTGATACCACCTGTCTCTACGGTATGTGTTGCCATGCTGTTGGCATCATTCTCTATTGATTTCTCTACGTTGAAATTGCCCGCATTCAGTTTGAAATATCCATCATCCGATGAGCTGTAGGACTTGGTATCTGAGCCGACCTTCATCTTGTACTGCTCACCATTTACAGTATTCGTACCAGTATAGAAGATTGCTCCTGTATGGTCATCTCCTCTGTAGTCTGTTGCTCCCTTTACTCCGTAAAGCTTGTTAAAAGACTCTGCATAGTTTCTGACCCACTCATTCATCTGTTCCATATAATAAGGAATACCCTGATAGTTCACCTGCTCTCCTATTTTGGCTTTTTCATGGGTAAGGCTGGTAGAAATAGGTTCTGCATTGTTGAGTGTATTCTTCTCTTCATCCAACTGGAAGGTATAAGTGGCGGACTTGCCATCCTCAGACAGCTGGAAGCTCCACTCTTTATAATAGTATTCCTTACCACTGAGGGTAATCTTACCGTTAGTCAGTGGAAGTGTTGATTTGCACATATCTAACAGATAAGAATCTGTTACTTTCACAGATACAGTCTGGTTATCCGGGTCTACCTTGGATACTCTTCCGTTAAAAGCCTCTCCATTGTTGCCATCCCTCATTTCAAAGAGTCCTTTTAATTCTCCCTGTGTGGACTTGGCATGTACGCCCAGGTCATCGCCTGTATCAGTCCAGCTTACATCATAAAGTCCTTCTGCATCATTGGCATTGACCTGCTGATAGGTATCTCTCGGTACACACTGCAGCTGTCTGTAATCATAGCAGTCAACCAGTGTCTGTCCTCCTGCTATCTTGACGGAAAAGGCAGTCACGCCGGAGGCTTCTCCGGTTCTTGCATCAATAATGTCTTTTTCTTCTACGGATACATCTACGATAGCGGACAGCTCATCCACCAGCAGATCACGTTTATCACGCAATTCATTGGCTACGCTGACACCGTCCATCTCGATGGTGTTGATTTCTTTATTCAGGGTTGCAATCTCCTGTGCAATACCGTTGATTTCATCTACCTTGATCTTGATCTCGTCATTTACATCGGTCTGCATGGATTTGAAGTTATTATATAAAAGATTGAAATATTCACACAGATTACCTGCTTTTCCAATGAAATCCAATGCATAGCTGCTGTCACCGGTATTGGTCCCCAGTGATTCCATCGCAGCTTCATACTCATCAAAGATACTTGTGAAGCCTTTTACCGCATTGGTTCCCTTGGTATCATTCAGATAAGACTCAACGATTGCTGCATAATACTGCTTCTTATCGTATTCCCCCAGCTTGGAATTGTTGTTCCAGTACTTGATATCATAGAATACATCCCTTACACGTTCTGCTGCCAGCGTATCTACACCGGTTCCTACACATCCGTAAGAAGTATAAGTTCTGATTGCGCTGGACGCCACCTGATTGACCTTCTGGCGGCTGTAACCGGCAGTCTCAATGTTGGAAATGTTATTTGCTGTTGTATTTAACCCGGAGTTAGATGCCACTAATCCGCGGTATGAAGTATTTAATCCCAAAAATGTGGATGGCATCCTTCATTCCTCCTTTTACTATGCCATGCTGATAACGGAATCCAGCAGGGTATTGATCACATTAATATACCGGCTGGCCGCATTATATGCATTCTGATACATGATCATATGCTCCAGCTCTTCATCAGACGATACGCCGATTACCGACTGTCTGTTGGATTCTGCCTGTTCTACTGCAAGCTGCTGATATCCATATACATCCTTGAATACGTTACCCATCGTGGACATCTGGTTGACGATTTCCGTATAACAGTTCTCAAAAGAGCTTGCCTCGGTAGCATTTGGGTTGATGTAGAGCTCTGCATCCTGAAATGCCTGCAGCAGCTTCTTGCCAAGGCTGTAATCTGTCGAGCCGTCTTCTTTTACAAATCCCAGCTTGGATGGGGTCTGCACCAACTCCTGGTTAATCTTTAAGGTAGCGCAGTTATACAGGTTCTTACCTGCGTCCGGGTCATCCGGATCATACTCTTCTACGTATCTCCAGTAATCTGATGTCGGCTTACCATTTTCATCATAGATCTGATACAGCTTCTCGCCCCTGGCTCTGGCTGCTTCTGCATCTGCTTCTGTTTTATAAGTTACCTTTTCATAAGGCTGATAGGATGCTTTCAGGAATAACTGCATCGGTGTGCCATCTTCATTACACAGGTAGCCGCTCTTAGGATCACAGTTATCTGCTATGACCTGATTAACCTTGGTTACTACTGCGTGTACCAGGTTATCGAATTCTGCTTCGATGTTCATCATCAGGGAATTGGCAATGTTGTCGTTATAATATTTGCTTTCATTGCCCTTCGGGTCTTTATTGTACTCAAGAGCTGTCATTTTGAGTGCATCCAGCTTATTCTGGGTCATGTTGCTGGTAAGATCCTGATAGTTGGCTACGTGGTCACCTCTCGCTAACAGAAGTGCACGCAGACCGCCTACGTCTGTTCCTGCATCTGTAGAGATAGTCTCTGTCATCTTAAATACATGTGCTACAGAAATATCAATTACTTCATTACCATTCTCATCCTTGGACTTAACGGCATTCTGTTCCCAGTACGGGGTATAGAAGCCTGTCTCATTATCCTGCAGCAGCTCCATCTTGTATGCGCCGGAGGTAGTAACGAAGTCATTTCCGTTAAAACGTACCGTAACACGGCTGTTCAGGTCTTCGCTGTAAGTGATATTGCCGTATCCTGCCAACGTATCAATCAACAGATCTCTTTCGTCTCTCAGGTCGTTGGCTTTCTCAATGCCGCCTGTCTCGATTACGGCTATCTTCTTATTCAATTCATCAATTCTGGAACCAATGGCATTGATCTCATCTACCATGTCTTTTACCTGCAGATTCAGATTGTTCTGATATTCAATAAAAGACTGATATACAGACGTGGCATTCTGTACGAAGCTGGATGCCTTGGATACCAGCATAGACATATAGGTACTGTCGCTTGGTGTCTTGGCTAATTCTTCCATAGCTGTCCAAAGCCCCTCTAAGGAATCCTTAAAAGCGGCGCCATCAAGTTCACCTAAAATATCTTCAATTTCCAGTGTTGTGGAATATGAGGTCTCATAGAATGAGAACCTTCCCGACTCCTCACGATACTTCATATCCAGAAAATAATCCCTGATATGACGTACTTCAGAATATCTGACACCATCGCCAGTCTGTGAATTTGATATGGCTTTGGTCGTAGAAATTGTATTATAATATGTATCGGTCATAGCAACCTGCTGTCTTACATAACCGGTAGTGTTCTGGTTAGACAGGTTGTGTGCTACTGTATTCAATGCGTTCTGGGAAGTCTGCAGTCCGCTCTTTCCCACATATAAACCGCCAAATAATGACATTGGGTTTCACCTCATGCGTTATTGTTTTGCGTCGAAACCGCCCTGAAGGACACCCAAAGAACTACCTGTACAGTATGCGTTTTTGGAATAATTGGCTGTTTGCGGCGCGGATTTCAGACCCTGCAGCATCTTCAGATTAAAATCCACCATCTCCATTGCATCCCCGAGAAGCATCTGATTCTTCTCGTTGAGCTCCTTCAATTTCTGAATGGTTGCTTTTAATTTATTATGCACCTCGGTCAGTTGTTCCTGCTGTTCTGGGCGCTTTGCAAGCATCTGAATCAGGTTAATAAGTTTCAAATTTTCAACATCCCTGTTCACTACGTTGGCAATATCAGCCAGAGCTTCCGTTCTCTGTTTCTCCAAATGTTGGATTATGCCTACTATTTCCTGTTCCTGTTCTGTTATACTCCCTAAAGTATCTATATCTCCCTGAATGATCACGGGAGTCTTACGGTCAGAGAGAACAACAAGCTTCTCATACTCGGTGTTCTCCTGATCCAATACGTCTATCAAATTCTCTAATAAACTAGCCACCCGATTACCTCTTATCTAGTCACTGGACTTTCCCCCTAAAAAAGCCCGTTATACTTCTCCAATAATTTACCTGCGAAATCATCTGTATCTACTTCGTAGGTACCGTTATCAATCTGCTCTTTAATAGGAGCTACGACCTCTTCCCTCACGTCCGGAGTATTGGCAAGTGCCTGTTTGGCTATCTGTGCATCCTTACCGGCTGCTGAAAGCAGAAGCTGATCCTTGAAGCTTGTAGTGGAGACCTTCTTCTCCTCTGTCTTCTTGATACTGGAACTTCCATATATCTGTTGAATCTGATTATATGCATCTATACGCATCATCGACTCCTCCTTTCTTATATGGTCTTATCTGTACATTCAATTTATACTTCTTACTATGTTTATCGGATAATTCAGGGGATACTTAATACTTTCGTTGGAAAAATTTAAACATTTGCAACATTATCGCAGAATCTGTTCCAATAAATAGACTCTGTTAAAAGGAAAAGAAAAATAGTAACCATCTGCAAAATCAGCAGTAAATTCCATAATTTCACGGGCGATCTCCACGCCTACAGCTTCGCCCTCCTGCTTCGTTCCATTCTCAGGATACCGTGCAATGACTTCATCCGGCACAATGATGCCCGCAATCTCATTTTTCATGAAAAGGGCATTTCTTTTGTTCACAAAAGGCATAATGCCGCACAATATTCTGGTGCCGGTCTCCTGTTTGATTCTGCGCACACGCTCGGCATCTTCTTTGGAAAAAACAGGCTGTGTCAGGAAAAACTCAGCACCTGCTTCCATTTTCTTCTTCACACGCATGATCTCTACATCCAGATTCTTCCTGCCCTGACTGATCGCGCCGCCATAGCTTAACGGTCTGGCTGGGAAGTTCTCTGTATTCATCTCCTGTGCGATTTTCATCAGTCCCACAGAATCAAAATTAAAGACAGCCTTAATCGTCTGGCGTACCAGAGACGGCACCGGGTCTCCTGTAATAATCAGCATATTGGTGATGTCATTGATATACGCTCCAAGGAATAAAGAACGCATGGCAATGGCATTCTTATCACGACAACAGATATGGGGCATTACTTCCATTCCTGTCTCTCTTCTGACTTTCTCTGCCATAAGCACAGAATCAATACGGGTTCTGCCGGAAGGAGAATCTGGAAAAGTCAGCACATCCACATCTGACTTCTGTAACAGCCTTGCCGCTTCTAATACTTTCTCATCATCTGCACCCATAGGCGGAGCCAGCTCCACAGCAATAAGCTTCTTCTTTTTCAGATTGCCCTGCTCATCATAAAGAAAACCCTTCCTCTGCGGTACGACCTGCTCTGTCTTGGAAGTTTCTGCCGCTGTCCTGGGTGGGCACGGTGTCGTATCCAGTCCCTGTGATAACTGTCTGATGAATTCTGGTGTCGTACCACAGCAGCCGCCCACGATATCCAGCTCACACTGTGCTGCCATCTCTTCTACTTTTGCAGCAAAGTATGCAGAACTGTTGGAATAGCGGATCCTGCTGCTGGTTCGTCTTGGGTATCCTGCGTTAGGCAGGGCAATCCTGTACTTGGTGCCACTGATACCTACCCCCGCCTGGTCAAGCAGTTTTTCCATGTGGGCCGGTCCTATGCCACAATTCATGCCTACTGCGTCAATATCCTTACATGCAGAAGCATCCTTGAGCAGGCTCTTCACACTCAATCCCGCACTGCTGTATCCGAACTGGTTCACTGTAAATTCTACCATAATAAAAGTATCCGGCGCTTCTTCCTTGATTCTTCCTATCGCCGGTAAAATGTACTGCAATTCGTGGAAGGTCTCAAAGGTCAGTATCTTTAACCCCTGGTCAAGCATCACTCTGGCAATCTGATAATACTGTTCTTCCAGCTCTTCCCTGCTGATCACCTCATCAGATGGGATTGGTCCAATATCTCCGGCTATAAAGACATCTTCTCTGCCTTTTACTGCTTCTTTTGCCAGATTTACTGCCGCTGTAATGTTAGCCCGTACCTCATTCATATCTGCATGAAGCAATATCGTATTGGAAGCAAAAGTATTCGTACGAAGCAGTCTCGCCCCTGCTTCTATATATTCCTGATGAATGGCTGTTACCCGCTGCGGGAAGCTGATATTGGCAAGCTCAGGCATATCCTGGGTCTGGAATCTGTCAGCATAATAGGTTCCAAATGCGCCATCGGTAATCAGTTTATGTGTGCGGATATATTCTTGTATGTTCATAGTGGACACCATAACCTTTCTGTCATCTGTAGTAACGATTCCGCGCTGTGGGAGAGCGTTTTTTCGCTTAAAGCGCTGAATCGTATCACGTTCAACACATGCATAGGTAAGTATAACATGTCTCTATGCGGTTTACCATAAATTTTCTTACTCTTCTTATTGTGGTTACTTCATCATATAAATTAAGACAGAATTGCTCTGAATAGTTATAAAGTATGTAACTATTCAGAACCCCATGCGCAAAATCGCATCTTTGATGCTTTACTTTTGCTTATGTGGTTACTTCGCCATATAAATCGAGTCAAATATGCTTGTAAACAAGCATATTTCGCCTCAATTTGCATGGCTCTGAATAGTTACCAAAGTATTATGATTGCCCATGTACCATATGAGCCAACTCTTCTATCGTGATTGTCTGCCCTGGCTCGCATTGCCCTGATGCAAGATAGTGGTATATCGAATCCTGCAAAGCTCTGGCTTCCGGGTATTGCTGGAGATTGTGCAGTCCAAAGGTCGATAATAATACTTTGCCCTTGCCGCAGCGCCACTCTATCAGCTGTGCCATAGGACGCAGATACGCATAACTGTCCATCTCCGTTATGATAGCACGATATGCCCTTGGCAGAATCACTGCACGCTGCGTTGCCATACACCACCACTGCCAGTTGGTATGCTTCTGCGTCGGAAAAGACGCAAAGATAGGGTGCTGTGTATCTATATACTGTCCCATACCACCTTCCTGGGCAGCAAAGGTTCCTACTGACCAGAAATCAGTTGTAAACTGCGTGCGGATAGAATGTGGCAGTGCCTCTAATGTAGCATCCGGGCTAAGATACACAGTTCCCCCCTGCTCCAATACGTGCCTTGCCTGTTCATCCAGATATCTGGCCTCGTAGACAGTATCCGGGCATTGAGGGTGAACCCTTGGATATACCCATATTGGATATTGATTATAGAGATGTGCTTCTCCTGATAGCTCTACTTCAAGAGATAACTCCTGGGCTTTCGTCCATTGGGTAAGTGGAATCTGAATTTCTCCTGCCAGTGTAAGGTTTCCTTTTTCATAACGCGTGTTATTCAAATAGCCTTTGTATTCTTTCCCACCTCCGGATAAGCGATACTGCAATCTTCCTTCCATATCCTGTTTTCCATAGTTGGCTGCCAGTATTTTGGCTGTCAGTGTTTCTCCGAATTCATAGGTATATTTCTCCATCTCAACCAGCGGCAGGCTGCCACGGAAGAACTGCCGAAACCTCTCTGGTCTTGCAAAATCATACGGCTTTGCTTCCAGATGAGAATTCATCATTCCAACTAGAGCCGTTCCCTGCCCTGGAAAATCCTGCAGTCCAAGCAGAGAAATCCCCGACATGGCTTTGGTTCTCATAACTGCTTCGACTTCTTCTCTATAGCCAATCAGGGACAATTCCCCTGTTGCCTCTACATATTCTTTCCAAATCTTAGTAAGTCCTGCTTCTTCCACCCTTTTCTGAACCAGGCGAAGATTGGCAGGATCTGAAATGCCCTGAAAATTCTGTAATTCTCCAAAATCAGGAAGAATTTCATACTGTCCTACTTCAAAGCTGAATACCGGTTTGCTATAATCCTTACGCAATATTGACATGGCACTGTCATAATTGTGGTCACTGCCTGGATAGCGGTTATTGATATAACCAAGTAAATGTCCTTTCTGTCCCGGTGTATCGCTCTCTGCTGCAAAGCATCCGCGAATTTCTTCCTTATAATATTTCTGTGAGGTATAGAAATCACTGGTTTCATCACAGCCCTGTTCACCATAGTAGCCATTAGAAGCTATGGCATACATACGGGTATTGTCCATCTGCTGTGCCATTTCGACCAGTTCGACCATTCTTGCATGACCAAGTTCATGATTATGAAGCTCATTTCCCAATGTCAATGCAACAAAAGACGGATGATTTGCATAGGCTTCTATAATTGCTGCTAATTCCTTCTTATAATAATGATAGCTTTCTTCTGATTCCAGAGCATCCTTGGGATTCCAGTGTGATAATTCCGGCTGCATCAGGATTCCAAGCCTGTCGGCTGCACTAAAAGCAGCATCCGGCGGACAATGGGAATGAAAGCGCATATAGTTGATGCCATATGCTTTATATCTGGATAAAATACTCATCCAGGATTCCACATCCATCGGTGGATGTCCTTCCTCTGGAAATTCTGCGCAGTTAGCTTCGCTTCTGATAAAGATACATCTGTTATTTAATGTAATTCTGCCATCTGTATCACTGCCATAGCTTCTGATTCCAAATGTGACTTCTGCGGAGTTTGTTGCCTTCGTTTGTATCTTCAATGTCGTTTTTAATGTGTAAAGGTTTCCTTCATATTCATCCCATTTTCTGATATCATCATGCAGCGGAATGTCTTTAAATAACATATGTATTTTTCCATTCTTTTCCGCCTTTAAGGAATACGTAATTGTATCTATAGCTTCACTTTCTATAGTCAATTTACCTGCATCCTGGAAATATCCATTGGTAGAAAGTGTTACAGCTATATCAAGGTTCTCTCCCCGTGGATATACGTGAACAGATTCTATATAAGTTTCTGGAACTTCCCTTAATCTGAAATATCCCAATATTCCATTCCAGTTGGTCTGTGTCTCATCTGTAGCCGCAGAAGAATATACGATATCATCATGTGGTAATCCCGGATAAGAGTTATCAGAAACAAGCGTTATTTTATTATTTCCTGTTAATAAGCCTGTCACTTCAAAGACGTAGGGCGTACTTAATGTGCCACTGCCCTGCAATGGTTCTACTTCCCTGTCGTCAATCCACAGCCGTAGACACCTTGCTCTCTCTGCTTCCAGCAGAACTCGCATTCCAGGCGTCGGTACATAACTTATCTGCCTGGTCAGTGTAGCCGCCCCTTCATAGGTATGCTTTCTTGTAAATCTCGTAGCGATTGGTGCGTGCTCATCTATCTCTTCAGTGGCATTCCCCAGATTAATCTCAGGATGCCACTGGTTCGCTCCCTTATCTGCATACCCGATATTGTTCGTATCCAAAGTTCCCGGTAAGACCATATCATAGTTGCTGCCATCTGCAAGTGTCACTTTCCAATTTCCAGCTAACGTGTATATTTCTTTCATTTTATCTTATCCCAGCCCTTTCTTACTCTATATTTCTGCCACGCCATACAATTACAGATGACTATTTAGATTCTCCAAATGCAAAATTGCATCTCCAATACTTTCTTAATTGTGGTTACTTCTCCATGTCCTACGTATCCGCTGCGTTTTTCACGTAACGAGAGTGAGCCTGTGTTGCATAGTTATCTCTACACAATTCGTCCCTTTTACTTATTATGATAAATATGGCACATCATATGGCTCGGTTCAATAACAAGTGCTTTTTTAAGAAATTCTTCCGCTTTTTCCTGATTGCCCAGCCCGATATTAGCCAGTGCCATAAGATAATAACAGTGCGCCTGATTCTTCTTCGTGTAATCCTCATCGAAGATCAGGAAATCCGGTAAAGATACTGCAAAGTAATCCATCTTCACCTCATCTCGCAAATGTCTCTCCCCATAATCCAACAGGCGGTAGAATCTGGCATTTGCTCCTGCCATATCCCCTAATTTCTTCTTTGCAAGTCCCTGATATAATATCATATCGGCTGGCTGGTCATTATAATACATAGCACCTGCCGGTTCATCTGTACCACATTCGGCTCTATGCCAGCATTCCTCTGCTTCTTCTGTTCTGCCCTGCTGTTCCAGTGCCTCTCCCATATAATAATACAGGTGATTATCCTTGGTTCCTTCCAGCTTACCTTCTCCCAGATTCTCTGGGAATACAAGTGCTTTGCAAAGCAGTTCTTCTGCGTTCTCCGGCTTGTGCTCTGCTAATGCGATCTTAGCCAGCTGCAACAGTGCCAGTGTATACTGCGTAGTAATCTTGCCTTCACCGCCCTCCCACGGATGGAAATGATGATGCATGATCATTTCCAATGCTTCCTCATAGCGTCCAGTCATATTATATAACGTAATATATTCAATATAGAGATCGTCTCTGGAATCCACGATTTCTTTATGTTCCTCTAAATGAGTCAGTCTCTCTTCATAACTGTAGCCAAGCTTCTTATACAACTGATCTAATTCCAAAAGTACTCTGGCATCGGAGGTATCCAGCTTGTATGCTGTCTCCAGCTCTGCCTTTGCTTTCTGTGCATCATGCAGTTTATTATAATAAGCCAGTGCAAGATTACGGTGTACTGTCGGATAATCCGGGTTCTGCTCCCTTGCCATTTCCCATAATGGAACTGCTTCTTCCCAATCCAGTCTGTCATAATAGAGATTGCCCAATGCATATGCTGCCATTCCTGACTGGTATTCCTGCACTGCATATTGCAAGACAGCGATATCTTCCAGCTTATTAGGGAAATTGTAATCAGGACTTAATCCTTCTGCTTCTTTTATCATTTGCGATGCCGCCTCTTCATTCCCTAATTTATGTAAATAATATGCCTGATAGTAATACAAAAGCTGATTTTTGCAAGAAAACGCTTTCAAAACTTGATTTGCCTCTTCATATCCTCCAAATAATGCATAATCTCTTGCAATCATCAGATAATTCTGTGTAAATCCTCGGAGCAGGTTATGTAAAGTAATTCTCTCATTTTCCGACTGAGTCAACAGAATTTCTTCGTTTCTGGAGACAAAATCAAAGGCATCCAGCGCCAGATTGGATGCAATCTGTGCTTTTGCTTCCTCTACTCTTCCTGATTTTCTTAAAATATATACTTTCAAAGCTCTTGCATTAATGCTGTGCGCATTCTTTACCAGACTTCGCTCGATCATATCAAGAGCATGTACGAAACGATTCTTTCTTGCATCCAATGCTGCAAGATAATAGTACGCCATTTCCTGCTGTTCGTTACTCCATGTCGCCTTAAAGAAGCTGTCATATGCCTCCTCTTCCTCGCCAAGATAGAGCTGTGCCAGTCCCAGATTATAGTAAGCTTCACTGTTATAAGGATTGGGATTTCTCCTCGTCATTCTCTCAATGGCTTTCTCAAAATATGGCTTGGCTTTGACAAACTGACCTCTTCTTAATAACAGCATACCATATGCATTATTCACACGGATATCACCCGGATCACGCTTTAATGCTTCCAGATAATACGGATCTGGCAAATAAGTTGCATGACGATACTGCTCAATATGCAGACCAGCAAGATACAGCTCTTCATTTGTCTGAATGCTCCAAGGTTCTCCAATCGCCTCCGCAGGCTTTGGTAACTCGGGAATCTCCTGTTTCTCAGGTGTATAGGCAACAAGCTCTCTTCCGTTCTCCAGTACCTTTACTGTAAGCTTTGTATCATCCTGAATGCCATCAATAACACATGTTCTTTTATAAACATTCACAGGAGAAATGGCAGCATTGTCCTCCATGATGACTTTTCCATCATAAGTAAGTACAATATCAGCCTGATAGGTTGAAGTCGCATACACAATAATCTCCACACCCTGCTGTGTATGTGTCATATTCACTGCGGCATCTATTGTAGCATTCTTAACAACACCTGCTGCCTTATATGGCATGAAATACTGTTTGAAGGTCTTCTCTTCATAAGGCTTCAACCAGGTGAAGTCAGGCTGGTTATCTGTATACACACCTGTCATCAGCTCCACATACGGACCATCCTCATCTGTCAGGTTGCGATCCCATGCCTTGCCAAAATCTCCACATCCCCAGGTCCACTGTTTCTTACCGGGAGAAATGTGATGATCTGCAACATGTAAAAGCCCTGCCCCCTTGCTGTAATCGTAACCACCCACGAAGTCATACTTGGACTTCTCAGCCATGTAGCTGGTCGGCACAGGAATATTTTTATATCGGGAAATATCCACACCCTCACTGTAATCCTTCTTATAGTATACCCCTGTTGCAATCGGGAATCGTGACACATCACGTTTTCCATGATCCATCACTGCATGTACATCCGGCGGAAATACAGACTGCGTATACTCGTTAGCCGCCACCGCAGGATTCGCCCACCAGAGAAAAGTCTGGGGAAGCGGTGTCCTGTTATAAAGCTGCCCTGTAATTTCAATATATGCCTTATCTGGATATAAGGTAATCTTCGTAATGCCTTTTGTTCCATACATCTGGTCAACATCATGCATCAGTACGGACTTGCTGCCATCCTCATTCTCTTTCAATAAATAATCCACCGGTAAAAATGTAGTCGGTCTGTGATGCTGCGGCCAGTTAAACTCAATACCCCCAGAGATCCATGGACCGGTCAGTCCCACGAGTGCAGGCTTAATCACATGATTATAGTATACAAAATCATAATCATTTGTCTTATCATAAGCCCTCTGAATCCTGCCCCCCAATTCAGGCAAAAGCATAACCTTCAGATACTCATTCTCCAGATATACAGCTCTGTACTCCTTATCCTTCTTCACATCACTGATCGTATCAATCGTCGGATAAGGATACACCTTGCCACAACTTCCCTGATACACCCTCTTCTCCAGAAAAATCGGATTCTTCTGTGCCTCCCCAACCTCATACGTTGGAATCTTAACCGTTTCTTCCCATACCTTTACTTCATCCATAATAACCCTCATTTCTGCGCACTGCCCCATTAGATACAACAACCCTGATGTCAGTGCACCTTCTAATTAATTACAATATAACATGACCTTTCCATGCGGGCATTATTTTAGATTGCTATTTTATTGAGAAAAATTGCTGTTTATATAGATATTTATAGTAGAAAGAATTATAATCTTATGTAGATATGATACTATATTGTATATATAAATATTGCTGTTATCCATAGGAGGTTCCCCTTTATGAAATCCCTAGAGCCACACATTGCCCCTTCTTCAGAATATTTTCAATACACCCCCAGTCTGACGGCGCAGAACACCTTCTTCTATCCCATCTGCACCGGTAATTTCCTATATGAGTCCGGTTATGGACTGCGCCGCAATTCCTTTGACAGCTTCCTGCTCATGTATATCTCCCACGGCAGTCTCTCCCTGCGCACACAGGATAACACTTGTCAGGTCACATCCGGTCAATTCATACTGTTGGACTGCTATGCCCCGCATGAGTATTCCACTTCCTGTGGATGCGAAAGTCTGTGGCTGCATTTTGATGGCAGACAAGCCCGCAGCTATTATGAACTGATTCACTCTCACCTGGGGAATGTCTTTGCACTACAGGAGTCCACACCTATCATTCACACCATGGAGTCCATTTACCATGCCTTTTCCACAGGCAAAACAATCCGTGAAGCACTGCTGTCCAAACAGATTACGGATATCCTGACACAGCTTCTGCTCTCTACTCCTGTCGATACGGATAAAGCCAGTGATTCCATGGCAGATATTACTTCCTATATCAATGAGCATTTTGCCGAGGATATAACAATAAAGGACCTGGCAGAGCGTGCTCTGCTAAGTCCTTATCATTTCATCCGTACTTTTAAGAAACAGGTGGGCTTTACCCCGCATGAATATCTGGTAAACACACGTATCAATACAGCCCGATACCTGTTAAAGAATACTTCCATGTCCACCAAGGATATCTGCTTTCATTGTGGCTTTTCCAGTGAAAGTGTCTTTTGTAATGCCTTTAAAAAGAACACTACCATGACACCCTCTGAATATCGCAACAATTGTTCGTAACTATTCTTCCTCTAATCCAAGAATCTCTCTGGCAACGAATACACCGCTGGCTGATGCATGGGAAAGGGAATGAGTCACGCCGCTGCCATCACCGATCATATAGAGTCCCTTATAGCGGCTCTCCAGATGTTCATCCAGCGCTACCTCCATATTGTAGAACTTAACTTCTACACCATAGAGCAGCGTGTCATCATTGGCAGTACCGGGAGCGATCTTATCCAGTGCATAGATCATCTCAATGATACCATCCAGGATTCTCTTTGGCAGTACCAGGCTCAGATCACCCGGTGTTGCGGATAAAGTAGGAGTTACAATGCCCTCTGCAATTCTGGTGGCATTGCTTCGTCTTCCTCTTACCAGATCGCCAAAGCGCTGTACAATAACGCCACCACCCAGCATGTTGGAGAGTCTGGCAATACTTTCACCATATCCATTACTGTCTTTAAAAGGCTCTGAAAAACGCTTTGCTACCAGTAATGCGAAATTCGTATTCTCGGTCTGCTTATCAGCACCCTCATAGCTGTGACCATTTACCGTTACGATGCCGTTGGTATTCTCTGAAACAACAATACCATGTGGATTCATACAGAAGGTTCTGACTCTGTCCTCGAATTTCTCTGTTCTGTATACAATCTTGCTTTCATATAACTCATCTGTCAGATGTGAGAAGATGACTGCCGGAAGTTCTACACGGACACCGATATCCACACGGTTGGACTTTGTCGCAATATCCAGCTCCTGACAGACATGCTCCATCCATTTGCTTCCACTTCTACCTACAGAGATTATACACTTCTCACTCTCATACTCGCCATTTTCTGTAATGATACGATAGCCGTTATCTTCTACCTTTACATCTGTAACCGGTGTATCAAAATAGAATTCTACCTTATTTTTCAGATCATCATACATATTCTGTAATACAACGTAATTGATATCTGTTCCCAGATGCCGCACAGAAGCATCCAGCAGATTTAAGCCATTCTGCAGACACAGCTTCTTGAATTTCGTACCTGCTGTAGAGTACAGCTTCGTACCTTCTCCGCCAAAAGCCATATTGATATCATCAACGTAATGCATCAGCTTAATTGCCTTTTCCTTGCCAATGTACTCATATAATGTACCACCAAAATCGTTGGTAATATTGTATTTTCCATCAGAGAAAGCACCAGCACCGCCAAAACCGCTCATGATAGAACAGCTCTTACAGTGAATACAGCTTGTGATCTTCTTGCCATCTATGGGGCAGTGTCTCTTCTCCAGAGAATGTCCTGCCTCGAAGATAGCAATCTTCAGATTCTCATTGTGCTTTGTCAATTCATATGCCGAGAAAATGCCTCCCGGTCCTGCTCCAATTATAATTACATCATACTTCATATTCTTTCACATACCTTTCTATCCTGATTCCTCAGTTACACAACACGCACATTATTCTCGCCAAGCATTCCTCTGAGACGTTCCAGCACTTCCCCATCCGCTTTGATATTACGGTTGGGGGGCAGCGTCTTCATCTGCTTGCTGTCTTCCAAATAAATGACAATTGTGTCATTTCCATCCGACTGTGCGATACTGTCAAATAATTGTTTCTCCTGGCTGATATAACTGTCCATATTCGGGAACTTCAACCAGACTTTTCTTGGGATTTCATCAAAAGCCGTAATCTTCTCGCTGATGAGCTTGCCATCGCGTTCTTCTTCTACAGACACTCTTCCCTGTATAAATACCTTATTCTCGTCTGTCAGCTTATAGGAATTCTTCTCATAATCCTTGGGAAATACGATAACTTCCACGCTGCCTACCATATCTTCTACGGTCAGAAAAGCCATGATCTGATCATTCTTGGTATACTTGATCTTCTTGTCCATGATCATACCGCCTATGGTAGCACGGCTTCCGTCTTCCACCACGGTTCTGTGTGTCTCTTCATCCAGATAAAAGTCCGTAGTCTTGGCTGTAATATATTTACTCCACAGCGCTTCATATTCCTCCATGGGATGACCACTGACATAGAAGCCCAGTACTTCCTTTTCAAAGCTTAACAGCAATTCTTTGTCATATTCACCGACATCCGGCATTTTGATCTCCAGCTCTGCCATTTCCTCCTCGGATACGATATCAAAGAGTGACATCTGCCCGGACATCACGCCTTTCTTGCCATTCTGTATGCTGTCCAGTATCTGCACATAAACACTCATCAGCTGTCTGCGTGTGCAGCCGAAGCTGTCAAATGCACCCGATTTGATAAAATGTTCAATAGCACGCTTATTTACATCCAGCCCTGCTGTCCGTTCTATGAAATTCTTCAGGCTGTTGAACTTACCATGCTCCGTTCTTTCTTTTACAATGGCATCAATGACCGGTCTTCCGATATTCTTAATGGCTGTCAGTGCATGACGGATCGCATTGCCAGACACAGAGAATCCAGCCTCTCCTTCGTTGATATCCGGCGGCAGAATCTGAATATTCATATTTCTACATACCATAATATATTCTGATACCTTGGTAGGATTATCAATTACAGAAGTAAGCAGTGCTGCCATGAATTCCACCGGATAATAATATTTCAGATACGCGGTCTGATAAGCAACTACCGCATAGCAGGCTGCGTGGGACTTATTAAACGCATACTTGGCAAAATCCATCATTGTACCATAGATATGCTCTGCAATCTCCGGTGCAATACCATTGGCTTCACAGCCGGGAACACCTTCCTCTGCATTACCATGGACAAAGTTCGCACGCTCTTTCTCCATAACGTACGCCTTTTTCTTACTCATGGCACGGCGCACCAGGTCACTTCGTCCCATTGTATATCCGCCCAGGTCACGTACGATCTGCATAACCTGCTCCTGATATACGATACAGCCATAGGTCGGCGCAAGAATCGGCTCCAGCTGTGGTGTCTCATACGTTACCAGATCAGGATTATTCTTACCCTTGATATAGCTTGGAATAAAGTCCATAGGACCTGGTCGATACAGGGAAATACCGGCAATGACATCTTCCAGATTCTGCGGTTTGAGTTCTTTCATGAAGTTCTTCATGCCCTGACTTTCCAGCTGGAACACACCATCTGTCTTGCCTGTTCCAAGGGACGCCAGTACCTTCTTGTCATCATAATCAATCTTGTCCACATCAATGACGATTCCATGTGTTTTTTCCACATTGCGGACTGCATTCTTGATTACGGTCAGTGTACGCAGCCCCAGGAAATCCATCTTCAAAAGTCCCAGCTCTTCTATGGTCGTCATAGTGAACTGTGTCGTGATCGCACCATCACTTCCCCTGGAAAGTGGAACGAACTCATCTGCAGGCTTCTGGCAGATAACAACACCTGCCGCATGCATGGAAGTATGTCTTGGCAGTCCTTCCAGCTTCTTACACATATCTATCAGATAATGAACCTGCTCATTCTGCTCATACAAATTCCTTAATTCAGGATTGAGCTCCAGCGCACGGTTCAATGTCATATTCAATTCATTGGGCACCATTTTGGAGATACTGTCTGCGAAATTATAAGGCATATCCAATACACGTGCCACATCACGAATGACACCTTTTGCAGCCAGCGTACCGAAGGTGACGATCTGCACGACCTTATCCTTGCCGTATTTACGCTCTACGTACTCGATAACTTCCTGTCGTCTCTCGTAGCAAAAGTCAATATCAATATCAGGCATGGAGACTCGCTCCGGATTCAGGAAACGCTCAAACAGCAGATTGTAACGAATCGGGTCAATATTGGTGATATGCAGACAATAGGATACGATACTTCCCGCTGCACTGCCTCGCCCCGGTCCAACCGGGATATCGTGGCTTTTTGCCCAGTTGATGAAATCCCATACGATCAGGAAATAATCTACATATCCCATCTTCTGAATAACACCCAGCTCATAATGAAGCTTATCAGCCAGCTTGCCGTCATCATCAGGGTATCTCTCTGCCAATCCGTCAAAACACAGCTTATTCAGATAGCTCCAGGAATCATACCCCTCTGGTACATCGAATTTAGGCAGCTTGGTCACACCAAACTCAATCTCTACATTACAACGGTCTGCTATCTTGGCTGTATTATCCAGTGCCTCCTGCGCATAGGGGAAGAGCTGGCGCATCTCCAGTTCACTCTTTACATAGTACTGTCCACCTTCATAACGCATTCTGTTCGTATCTGTCACAAGCTTCGATGTCTGGATACACAGCAGAATGTCATGCGCCTGCGCATCTTCTGCATACGTATAGTGAATATCATTAGTTGCCACCAGGGGAATATCCAGCTCCTTGCTCATGCGCACCAATGCTGCATTGACTGTCTTTTGCTCAGGTATGCCATGATCCTGCAATTCCAGGAAATAATTGCCTTTTCCAAAGCAGGCTTCATAACGGAGTGCTGCCTTCTTTGCCTCATCATAAAGTCCCTTGGAGATGTCGCGCTGTACCTCTCCCGCAAGACATGCGGACAGGCAGATGATTCCCTCATGAAACTGGTTCAATACTTCCATATCCACACGGGGCTTATAATAATACCCTTCCGTAAAGCCACGGCTCACGATCTTCATCAGATTGGAATAACCCTGGTTATTCTCGGCTAACAGAACGAGATGGTAATATCTGTCCTCTCCGCCTGTTACTTCTTTATCAAATCGGGAATTGGGCGCCACATAGACTTCACAACCTAGGATTGGCTTAATTCCCTGGGCTTTCGCTTCTTTATAGAAATCAATGACGCCAAACATGACACCATGATCTGTGATTGCACCGCTGTCCATGCCCAGTTCTTTCAGGCGTTTCACATATTCTTTTATTTTGTTGGAGCCATCCAAAAGGCTGTATTCTGTATGCACATGCAGATGCGTAAATGCCATGCAAGTATCCTCCCTGCGAGATTTCGTATCATTTTTTTACTTCATTAGTATACAACGTATTCCACACAAAAGGCAACCGGAATGAACCGATTGCCTTTCTCTATTCACACTGTATGATTATAAATATTTCGTAACTGTTCAATACCTTCACAGTTGCGAGCCGCATATTTCTGTACTGAATAATTACAAATATTTCTTCAGTGTATCTACCTTGTCCAGCTTCTCCCAAGGCAGATCCAGATCATTACGTCCGAAGTGTCCGTAAGCTGCTGTCTGCTTATAGATAGGTCTTCTTAAATCGAGCATCTTGATAATTCCTGCGGGACGAAGATCGAAGTTCTCACGAATGATCTCTACCAGCTTCTCACTGGAAAGCTTGCCTGTGCCAAAAGTATCTACGTTGATGGAAGTAGGCTGTGCTACACCGATTGCGTAGGATAACTGAATCTCACACTTATCAGCCAGACCTGCTGCAACAATGTTCTTTGCAACGTAACGTGCTGCATAAGCACCACTTCTGTCTACCTTAGTACAATCCTTACCGGAAAAAGCTCCGCCGCCGTGACGAGCATATCCGCCATAAGTGTCTACGATAATCTTACGACCTGTCAGACCTGCATCACCGTGAGGTCCACCGATTACGAATCGACCTGTAGGATTGATGAAGAATTTTGTCTCTGCATCTACCATTTCAGCAGGAAGAATCGGATCAAATACGTATTTCTTAATGTCCTCATGAATCTGTTCCTGTGTTACATCCTCATCATGCTGTGTGGATAATACAACAGCTTCCAGTCTCTTGGGCTTGCCGTTTTCATCATATTCTACGGATACCTGAGTCTTTCCATCAGGTCTTAAATACTTCAATGTACCATCCTTACGAACCTTGGTAAGCTGCAATGCAAGCTTATGAGCAAGGGAGATAGGATAAGGCATGTACTCTGCTGTTTCGTTTGTTGCAAACCCGAACATCATACCCTGATCGCCAGCACCAATTGCTTCGATCTCTGCATCACTCATCTTGTTCTCTTTCGCTTCCAGAGCCTTATCTACGCCCATTGCGATATCGCCGGACTGCTCATCAATTGCAGTGAAGACTGCACATGTATTACCGTCAAAGCCATACTCTGACTTATCATAACCGATTTCCTTTACTGTCTCACGAACGATCTTTGGGATATCTACATATGCCTTAGTTGTAATCTCACCTGTAACCAGCACGAAACCTGTGCAGGCTGCTGTCTCACATGCTACACGGCTCATTGGATCCTGTGCCATCAATGCATCCAGAATCGCATCAGAAATTGCATCACATACTTTATCAGGATGTCCTTCCGTAACTGACTCGGATGTAAATAAAAGTTTCTCCATTCTTTTTTCCTCCTTATGGTATTCACTTCTTGCATTAAAAAATCCGCTTATGCAACATAAGCGGATGTGATCAGTTTCTTGATAATCAAATCCTCTTATTGTTCGACCTGCCATTTCCGGCAGAATTACTCGCTCAGGTTGGCACCTTCCTCTTTCGGGGGTTGCCGTGGCTTCATAGATCCTTTGTATCTCCACCACTCTGAATAAGAGAAATTTCACAATATGGAATTGTCATATCAGAAATACATGATATAACAAACTGTGTCAGCTGTCAACAAGATCAGCCAACTTTTAACTTAAATTTCTGTAATTCCTTCTCGGATTCCACCTTCTGTATCTGTGCCCCAAGACTTTGCAGCTTCTCCGGGAAATCTTCGTAGCCTCTTTCGATGTACTTGATATCCTCTACTGTACTGAAGCCTTCTGCTGCCAGACATGCCATAACCAGTGCTGCACCTGCTCTTAGATCCGGTGCTGTCAGATTGGCACTTGTCAGATGATCTACACCTTCTATAAAGGCAGTATTACCCTCTACTTTAATGTTCGAACCCATCTTGGCAAGCTCATCTACATATTTAAAACGGTTATCGAAGATGCTCTCTGTTACGATACTGTTGCCCTGTGCAATTGCCAGTGCAACGCCGATCTGCGGCTGCATATCTGTAGGGAATCCAGGATAAGGCAGTGTCTTGACCTGCGTACCTTCCAGTCTTCTGGAAGCAACCACACGTACTGCATCATCAGACTCTTCAATCTGACATCCCATCTCGATCAGCTTGGCTGTCGTGGATTCCAGATGCTTGGGAATGACATTCTTTACTGTTACATCACCCTTGGTAATCGCTGCAGCAAACATAAATGTACCTGCTTCGATCTGATCCGGGATAATGGAATACTCTGTGGCATGAAGCTTAGGCACACCGGTAATTCTCACTACGTCTGTACCCGCTCCCTTGATATTAGCACCCATAGAGTTCAGGAAATTCGCTACATCTACTACATGTGGCTCCTTGGCTGCATTCTCGATTACAGTCTTGCCCTCTGCCAGCACAGAAGCCAGCATAATATTAATGGTAGCACCTACAGATACCGTATCCAGATAAATATGTGCACCTGTAAGCTTCTTGGCATCTGCTATGATCAGTCCATGCTCAATCTTCACCTCTGCGCCCAGAGCCTTAAAGCCCTTAATATGCAGGTCAATCTTACGACTGCCGATATTGCATCCGCCAGGAAGTGCTACTTCTGCATGTTTGTATTTGCCAAGCAGAGCCCCCAGTAAATAATAGGAAGCCCTTATTTTCTTAATATAATCATCTTCAATGACAAGTCCGGATATCATGGATGCATTGATCCTTACGGAATGTCTGTCTCTTCTATCAATAATCGCGCCGATACTCTCCATTGCCTGAAGTAACACATTAATGTCTCTTACATCAGGCAGATTGTCAACGATCGCTGGTTCATCTGTCATAATAGCTGCGGCCAAGATTCCTAATGCTGCATTCTTTGCTCCGCCGATTTCAACCTCACCGACTAACGGGTTACCACCCTTAATTGCGTATTGTTCCATCGCACACCTCATTAATCGCGTCATACTATAAAAACATGGTTATCGTTACCCAATACGACTCAGTATACACCAATTATTTTGGTTTGTAAACTGAGTGAATATTTAATTTAATTGATTTATTTTTCAGACTTTAGCACCAGAAAACCTATCGCTTAATTGAGATATTTCAACGGGTTCACTGCTGTACCATTGATTCTGATCTCAAAATGTACATGCGGTCCGGTGCTTCGCCCGGTGTTACCGCTCAATGCGATCTTCTGTCCCTGTGTTACAGTCTGTCCAACCTTGCATAATACCTTGCTCAGGTGTCCATAACGGGTCTGCTTGCCATCTGCATGATTGATAAAGACAGCATAACCATAACCGCTGACCCAGCCAGCCGTTACGACAGTACCTGTATTGGATGCTACAACTGGTGTACCGATTGGCGTTGCCCAGTCTACACCCTTGTGATTGGTGCTTGCGCCCTTCGTAGGCGCCTTACGTCCTCCAAATCCTGAACTTAAACGTCCACCGGAGAGAGGCTTGATATAGGTCGGTGGTATCTTCGTACCACGTTCTACGATCTTGGGCACTGCATCCGCATAGATCTCTTCTTTTAAAATCTCTCTGCTCTGTTCCGAGCCATTTTTATATTCAATGACAGCAGCTACTTTACGGCGTCCTGCGGATGGCTCCTGCAATGTCACCTGCTGATTGGTATACCAGTTATCATTCGGTACATACTGGATCTCTGCCTCATAATCTTCCGTATAGACCTGCTCGTCCTTCCATATAACAGATAATTCCGGTTCCGGCACTGTTATAACGATCTCCTGATCTACCCTGATGGTAGAGCTCTCACTCTCAATGTCGTCATTAATCGCAATCAGATCATCCAGTGGGATATCATAATTCAATGCGATCTGTGACAGCGTATCCCCTGACTGTACTTTATAAATGACCTGTGTCTCCTGTTCCTTGGTCAGCAGATCTACTGCTTCTTCTACAGAGACCAGCTCATCTTCCATAAGATACGCTTCTACTACCTCTATTGTATCAGCATATGTTATGTCTATCAATCCCTGGTCGTAATCTTCAAAGTTTTTTTCTACTGCCGGTTCGATCTGGGCGAACATCTCATCCATAGCCGCTTCTACACCGGCACTGGCTCTGAATTCCTCGCTCTGTGTCTGCTGTTCTTCCTTATTTACAATCTGTGTCGTCAACACATTGACTTCTCTGGTACTGTCAAGCACCAGCGCCACATCATACTGACTTGCTGTGTCATAAGGCTGCAATGCCTGTCTGAGCAGGTCTTCCACTTCCTCATAAGAGCCCAGGTTCACACTGGTCTCATTGACTTTTACTGTATAAGAACGGCGCAAGGTCTTCTGAATGTTGGCAGACATAACCTGTGCTATGCGGTTAATCAATGTATCCTCATCATCAATCACACCCCATATAACTTCCTTACCTTCTACCTGTGGCTGTACATCTATAAATACCAGGTCATCACTGCCGGATGCTACCTGCTTTCTTGCCTGCATCAGACAATGATCCAGGTCAGACTCGGAGCCAATAGCCCCCACTGTCTCCCCATTGATGCTGACTGTAAAGTAATTATCCCCTGTTTTCTCAAATTTTACATAAGAGGGCATCAAAAAAATACAGGCAATTACTGTCAACATACCTGCCCTGATCAAACTTAGCCGAAATCTTCTATGATAATGGTGTATCTTTTTCATTCGTTACTCCGATATTACTGCTTATAATGGTCTAACTTCATAATCTACATTATTCTATCAGTGTTTACGCCACTTGTAAAGTATTCGTAAAAAGCTCTTGCAGTTTCCCCACAAACATGGTTAAATAGGATTAGAATATATGTTCGTATAGGAGGTATTATCATGGAATCCATATTTTTTCATATTGATGTGAATTCTGCCTTTTTAAGCTGGACCGCCATTGATCAGCTGCAAAAGGCAAAAGAAACTGATACTCTGGATTCTTATGTGGATCTGCGTGATATTCCCTCCATCATTGGCGGTGATTCTGCAACCAGACACGGCATCGTACTAGCCAAGTCCATCCCTGCCAAGAAATATGGTATCTCCACTGCAGAGCCCATAGCATCTGCCCTGAAGAAGTGTCCTTCTCTTGTCATTGCTTCACCCGATCATCATTCCTACTCCGCGCACAGTCACGCACTTATGGAATTTCTCTCCGGCTACTGTCCTGTGATTGAACAGGTCAGTATTGATGAATGTTACATGGATTACACTCCCATCTGCAGAGATTTTGAGTCACCGCAGGCTGCTGCCACCATCATAAAAGACAGCGTCCGTGAGACCTTTGGTTTTACCGTCAATGTAGGAATCAGTGACCGCAAGGTGCTTGCCAAAATGGCATCGGATTTTAAGAAGCCCGACCTGGTTCATACCCTCTATGCAAAAGAAATTCAGACAAAAATGTGGCCTCTTCCAGTCTCTTCCCTGCTCATGTGCGGCAGATCCAGTCAGGAGACTCTGCGCAAGCTTGGTATCTCTACAATCGGAGATCTTGCCAGATGTGACAAACAGCTGTTAGCTGCCCACCTCAAGAGTCACGGTATCCTGCTATGGGAATATGCAAATGGCATAGATTCTTCTGTTGTCGAGCCAAATCCTGCCCAGGCAAAAGGCATCGGCAATTCAACGACTATGCCCACAGACGCCCTGTCTATAGAAGATATGAAACCGGTTCTGTTGAAGCTGTGTGAATCGGTCTGTGCAAGACTCCGAAAGGCTCATATGTATGCGGGCACTATCACTGTAGAGATAAAATACAGTAATTTTCATTCCTGCTCCCACCAGATTGCACTGCCCTCACCTGACTACTCCAGCACTGTCATTTATGAAACGAGCCTGTCTCTGCTACAGGAGTTATGGAATGGCACTCCTGTCCGCCTTCTTGGCGTCCGCGCTACCAGACTGACCGATGAGACAGCTCCCATCCAGCTGGATCTCTTCTCTTATCAGGAGCATACCGGACAGACTGAGAAGAACCGCAAGCTGGACAAAACAATAGACGCCATTCGCCGTAAATACGGAGAAGGCGCCATTATGCGTGGTTCTTTACTTTCTCACACCGATACTCATTCCAGTAACTAGATTGTACTCACTGCATCATATGCAATGAAAATATTCAATACAAGCCGTTCTGTCCCTTTGTTATGGTAGCTGTGTTCACTCTCTGCATCCAGTCGGATCGCATGGTTGGCAGATACCTCATATGTTCCATCCTCTGTCTCCAGAGTCAATACTCCCTGCATGACCATAATATACTCACAGGAGCTTCCTTCTGTAAGGAAACTGCTGCACTCTTCTCCCGGTTCAATGGTTGTTTCATATACTTCAAAGTTCCTGTGTCTGTCATAGGGAAATATAGAGCGTACCTGATAAGCTCCTTCCTGGGCTTTATATACCGGCAGGCTTTCATTATCTATAATAACTACCGAGTCTGTCTTAGGATAGATCAGCTCCTCAAAAGTAACTCTGATACCGTCTACGATCTTTGCAATCGTAGCAACAGTCGGATTGGATTCTCCTCTTTCTATCTGTCCTAACATACTCTTACTGACACCTGTCTTCTCTGCCAGCATATCCAGACTCATATTTCTGGATTTTCTGATTCTTTTTAAATTTACGGCTATATTCTTATCTAACTGATTCATCCCGGATTCTCCCTTCCCTTGGTGAATGTTTCTGAGAACAAAAAAGCACCAGACAATATCTGTCTGATGCTACATCTTCGTGGCAATTCATTCATTATTTATTTGCTTTTATCATACTGATTTTTGCGCTTACCGTCAAGTGTTTTGTGCGTTTTTTTATTCTTTTTGGCAGTTTTACGAACACTGTACCCGAAAGTTCCCAGCTTCTCACCCAGAAGATAATACTCTCCATGTGAATATACAATGGGCTTTGCCTGAGATAAGTGGAAGCTCTTCTTCTCATCCATATAGGCATCATCTACCTGTACTGCTACTACTTCAGCAACAAACATATGGTGTGAACCAAGTTCCTCTACATGATGCACACGACATTCTATATTTACAGGGCTTTCTGCGATGGAAGGCACTTTTACCTCCAATGATGGAACTGGTGTCAGGTTCATTTCTTTCCATTTATCTACATCCCTGCCGCTTCGCACACCGCAATAATCCGTGGCTTTTGCAAGGTCTCTGGTGGTAAGATTGATTACGAATTCTCCTGTTTCCTTTAACATGTGGTAAGAATATCTCTCCGGTCTTACCGAAATACTTACCATAGGCGGATTGGTACAGACAGTACCAGCCCATGCTACCGTCAATATATTGGACTTACCTTCCTTATCCGCTACACTGACCATGACAACTGGCAGTGGATAAAGCATATTTCCAGCCTTAAATGATATCTTAGACATAATTTCTCCTAGAACAGTTTGATATTTAATCCCGTCAGTATCTGTAAGATCAGACTTGCCACGGCAACCAGCATTGTGATCAGACTGAATGCCATTACAACATTCATGCGGGATGCCAGACGTGTATTCTCCTGACATAATGCATCTGTCTGCTTCTTGAGCTCTTCGATGATAACAGCCTGTACATTTCTGTAGACCTTTACATTTTCCTTATGTACAAAATCCTCAGAACGTGTCATAAGTTCCTGGGTCTGTGCAATGATATCTTTGGTCTGCGCCTTTGTATCCTGCTGGACATCCTGCTTCTCTTCTGCCTTTCTGGACAGCTCTTCTTCACGATTTCTCGTCTGTTCCTCTGTCAGATCGCGTAATGTGGAAAGAAGCTTCTGCTCATCCTCCTGAAGTCCCTGCAGCTTTCCTGCATTCTCTCCCACCAGTACATCTATCTTTTCAGAAAGCTCGGCATTCTTATAATTCAGCTTACGCATTTCCTGCAGAATCTTCTCATACTCTGCTACCTGAAGCTGTAATTTCTTCATCTCTGCCGCTTCTGCCTGAGAGTTCGCCTTGATCATTTCCTGTGCATTGAATTTCTGTGCAAGTTTATCCATAAAATTATCCATTCTTCGCCCTCCGTATATAGCGCAACGATTCAGAATCCTGTCTGATCCTCAATAGTTACATCATAGCATTCTTTTGTCTGCAAGACAACTGTTTGCTTTTTGTGCATTTTGTATATAGATTATTGTCTGACTATTTCTTTTCCGTCAAATTAACTATACATTTACATTTTGTTCATAATTTGTTCATATTCTAATGGTAATATTTAACCATAAGCAAAGGGAACAGCGTAATGTTTTTCATTACACATAGATAAATTTTTTCATAATAGCCTCGGTATCGCAAGATACCGGGGCACTCCTCATTTATAGGGACTTTTGTTCCTGTTCTTTCTCAATTGCCTGAATCTCTTCATTTAATGACAGCATCTTGGCATCCAGTGCAGATACCATCTGTGCACAGGCATAGAGCTCATCTTTGATATGCTCCGGCGCATTGCCTTCGAACTTATAATTGATCTTATGCTCCAGACTTGCCCAGAAATCCATGGCAACTGTTCTGATCTGTACTTCTACCTTCGCTTCTATGATCCTGTCGGACAAAAAGACCGGTATGGACACGATCATATGATAACTCTTATATCCACTTGGCTTAGGATTTTTGATGTAATCCTTCACTGCCAGCACCTTTACATCATTCTGATTCGCCAGCATTTCAGCAATCCGATAGATATCCGTTGTAAAAGAACAAATAATTCTGATTCCTGCTATATCATTGACATATTTGACCATATTTTCAATGGTGGACTCATATCCGTTTTTCTTTAACTTCTTAACAATGCTCTCCGATGTCTTAATACGGGATTTAATATGCTCTATGGGATTATATCTATGTACATGCTGGAATTCGTCATTCAATATCTCCAGCTTTGTTCCTATTTCCTTTAATGCAGAATTATATACAAGGATAACTTCTTTCCAGTTATCCACTTCTGAACTGTTATTAATCTGATATTCCATACTCTCGTTATTCCTCTTCTCTTTTCCCCAGTTTATAATATAAGCTTATCATAAAACGCCTGTTTGCGCTATAGCCTGTTATCAACAGACTGACCATTATAATATTTATATGTCTATCTTCTGGAATTTATGCTATACTCTATCTGTTATTAACCACTAATTTACCATGAACAGGAGATTTGATATGTTTCGTCTTTGGGCTAAAATCATAAAAGACAACCACTTACTGAAAGATACCGTTATATGCGATGCTTCTGAAGATACCCGGACTCATAAGGTCTTCCATGCAATAGAAGAAGCCTGTTACGAGTTCGACCTTGGCAAACCCATCTGGCTGGATTCTACCATATCAGAATTTAAGAGACATGACAAGGCTAGATTTACCGCAGACAATTTCATAGAATCCATAGATTTCGACTATATGGAAATTCAGATAATCGAAGAGGACTAATGGTCCTCTTCTCTTTTTTTGCATAATTCATCTTGACATCGTTTACAATATAACGTAGTATTAATTTATCTTATATATAGTTTTAAATACTACGTTATATAGAATCCAATATTCAAAGAAAGGATTGGTGTTTATTATGCAATTAACAATTCGCGAACCGGGAAGTGCGATTACTCATTTCATCGCTTGTCTGATGGCATTAATGGCAGCTTCTCCACTTATGATAAAAGCTCAGGGAAATACAACCAATATGTTAGCTATGGCAGTTTTTGCCGGAAGTATGATTCTGCTCTACGGTGCAAGCACCGCTTATCACAGCATCAGTCGCGTATCTGATAAGGTATTGCGCATATTTCGTAAGATAGACCACATGATGATCTTCGTACTGATTGCAGGCTCCTATACCCCTGTATGCCTTATTGTACTGGGTGGCAGAATGGGCTATTCCCTGCTGGCTCTGGTCTGGGGAACCGCTCTGGTCGGCATGATCGTAAAGGCATGCTGGATTACCTGTCCCAAGTGGTTCTCTTCCGTTATCTATATCGCGATGGGCTGGACCTGTCTTCTGGTATTCGGCACTCTGTGGGATACTCTGCCCCATGCAGCCTTCGGCTGGTTATTGGCAGGCGGCATCATTTATACAATCGGAGGCATTATCTATGCACTGAAACTGCCCGTCTTTGATGCCGTGCACAAATATTTCGGCTCCCATGAAATCTTCCATTTATTCGTCATGGGCGGCAGTATCTGCCATTTCATCTTCATGTATAATTATGTCGCATAACTATTCAGAGCCATGCAAATGGAGTCAAGTATACTTGTTTTCAAGCATACTTGACTCCATTTATATGGCGAAGTAACCCCATAAGCAAAAAGGAAGCATCGAAGATGCGGTTAATCCGTATGGCATCGTTTTTTATTCTACTGCTCTATCTGTTTCCCCAGAAATCCCGCTGCCGACTGCGCCAGCTTCACTTCTACCTCGCTCATAGGATTATTCTCATCATTTGCCAAAAGAACAACAGCGCCTATAATATCTCCCTGCGCCAGAATGGGAATCATCACTTCATGACAGTAGCCTTCCGTCTCATCCTCTGTGATTGGCACATATCCAAGCTCTCCCCTGGATGCACATATGGTCTCTCTGGCGTTCATCTTCTCTTCCATTTCCTTGCTCAGATTCTTGCCCAGCAGCTGCTTATTTCCACTTCCTGCTGCCGCAATACACTGATCTCTGTCTGCAATCAGGGCAATATGTCCTGACACCTGTGCAAGACTCTCTGCAAATGGTTTTGCAAAACTTCCCATATCTCCAATTGGAGAATATTTTCTTAATATGATAGAACCCTCGTGATCGGTAAATATTTCCAATGGGTCACTTTCTCGAATCCTTAATACTCTCCGGATTTCCTTCGGAATCACGATACGTCCCAGATCGTCAATTCGCCTTACAATTCCTGTAGCTTTCATAAGTTTTCCTCCAATACTATATTTTAGCAAGGTTCTGTTAATACTCATCTGCTATATATTAGTTATGGAGTTAGTATGTGGAAAATATTCTAAAGTATTCTGTTTCAGGCAGACTAACCTCTTATTTTTATGGTTTCTCTTTCACAAAGCAGATACCAGTCTTATGCACGTTTATAAATAATTGGTTCATCGTACCCAAAGGTCCGCTTTCCATTTACTTCCATACTTTCAGACACTTCCAGACAACTGTCTGAGAACCTCTCCCAAAGCTTGAATATCATGACCGGTGAGAAACGGCTTGTACTGCCTCCTTCCCAGATTCCATCCTTTTCCCGGTATAGTGCCGGTGTGAACTTTTCAGATTTTTTCAATTTGCTGTAATCAACATTCTTCATGGAAGCATATGAAAACGCATTCCTGTCTTCTCCTTCCGGGATTTCATAAGAAGAAAGTAAAATGCCATCTGCGCTTTCCGTAATGAGGAAAAGATGGGGTGATGCGTGACGTTTTCCGGAGGTTTCATAATAGCTTTCTTCTACAACAAATCTGCCGGTGAAATCCTTGGGCAGATTATCTATCTTGTCATTGCAGACTGTGTTCACATGTTCAGCATAAGGATAAACCTTTCCTTCCTTCTGCATCATATTAAACTGTTCCCTGTTGTCAAAATGTCCTGTCATCATATTTACGAAATTTTCAAGTTTCATCATATTGTTTTACCTCTTTCTTTTTACAGATGCAGCACATGGATCAGTAATACCCATGCCAGACCATAGTATGTCACAACCGCCACAAAGTCATTGACTGTAGAAATCAGAGGACCTGAGGCGACTGCCGGGTCTACCTTGACCTTATGGAAGAACATTGGCACGACCGTTCCTACCACGCTGGATATGGTCATTGCAAGCATCAATGCCACACCTGCACAGGCAGATACTGAAAATGCATATTGCAATGGTCTCCCTTTCAGCACATATACATACGTACCAATGAATGCAAAAGCCAGCAGACCAAGCATTAATCCATTGCAGAAGCCAATTCTTGCCTCTTTAAAGATCAGCCCCCATTTCTGCCTGCCGGACAGATCCTCATCCATCAACACACGAATGGTAACAGCCAGTGACTGCGTACCTACATTACCTGACATACCAAGGATCAATGACTGAAAGCTTACGATGATCGCCAGATGGGATATTACATTTTCAAAGAGTCCTGTCACCGTCGATACACACAGGCTTAAACCCAGTAATACAACCAGCCAGGGCAGACGTTTCTTGATACTCTCCGGGAGACTTTCTTCCAGGTCAGCCTCCTCTGTCATACCAGCCAACTTAGCGTAGTCATCACCCATTTCATCATCTACGACTTCTACGATATCCTGTGCTGTGATAACACCTAACAGCTTGTTATCATCATCCAGTACAGGAATGGAATCTTCCGCATAATCCTTCAACTGTTCAATACAGTCCGTAATGGATTCGTGGTCACGCACATACGGATAGGAGTGACTGATCAGAGAATCCAGGTCTGTATATCCTCTAGCCACGATCAGATCTTTCAGATTAATCGCGCCATAGAAAGTGTCATCATCATCTTTTACATAGATTGTAGTGATATTATCGTTCTCTTCTGCTTTTGCAATGAGCTCCCTCATTGCCTGCTTCACGGTCAGACGTCTGCTGATCTCGATGAAGTTCGTCGTCATCTTGCTGCCAATCTCATCCTCTTCATAGGAACAGATCAGCTTGATGTCTTCCTTGGACTCTTCATCCATCAGTTCAATCAACTGTTTACGTTTCGTCTCATCTACTTCTTCCAGAACATCTACAGCATCATCCGCATCCATGTTCTCGATAATATCTGCTGCCTTTTCCAGCTCGATCTCTTCCAGATACTTTCCTACGTCGTCTACATAGGCAAATATCTCGGACATTCTCTCCACGCCCAGTATCTGATAGAGCTTCTTACGCTCTTTTTCATTGAGTTCGTCCAATGCAGAAGCGATATCATTATCATGGTAATTATCTATTTTCTCAGAAATGCCTTCATCCGACTCACCACTGCGGATCAGATTCACCAGTTCTTCGACATAATCCGGCTTTTCTACTATTTCATTTTCCATAATTTCGCTCCTTTTTCTATTTTCTCTGCGTAAAAAGGACCTAATCTTCCTTGTCAACAAGTTCGCATAAATCTGACAGAGAGTTTACACAGGCATATAAATATTTTGTCAATTCTTCATCCGGTTGTGTCAGGTCCGGAACCATTACGGTACGAAGTCCCGCTCTGTATGCAGCCATGATGCCATTTGGTGAATCTTCCACCGCCATACAGTCCTGCGGTCTCTCCCCAATCTGTTCACAGGCATACAGATACACATCCGGTTCGGGTTTACCATGTGCCACATTCTTGGCACTGACAATACTGTCAAAAAGGTCATAGACTCCTATTGTGGTCAGATGGGATTTCGTAATATCCAATGCCGTAGCCGTGGCTACCGCCGTCTTTATGCCTTTTGCCCGCAGGAATCTAAGTGTTTCTTCCACTCCCGGTTTCTTCTCCAGCCCATACTGAGCCAGTCTCTCTCTGACCAGTTCCCTTCTGCGTTCTCTGATTGCATAATAATCAAAAGACGGACCAAATATTCCCTGCATCAGCTTCTCGCCCTCTTTGGCTTCGCAGCTTCTAAGCAAAAGCGCATGCTCTCTGGTAAAAGGAAAGCCTGCTTCCGTAGCTGCCTGACACCAGGCTGCATTATAGTGCTTCTCTGTATCGATCAGCACACCATCCATATCAAATATAACTGCGTGAATCACCAGTTCTCCTCCATTAATATGCCATGCTCCCTAAGCCAGCGTCTGTGTTCCTTATAGTCGGGATCATACTCTGCCACACTTGCCCAGAAAAGCCTGCTGTGATCTTTATGCCATATATGGCACAACTCATGTACTACTACATAGTTTATCACATCCTCAGGACACATCACAAGATGCCAGCTAAAATTAATATAGTTTACATAACTGCATGATCCCCATCTTGTTCTGGCTGAGGTGATACGTACTCCCTTAGGTTCAACTCCCATCCGCGCCACATACTCTTCTACTCTGGGAATAATCACCCTGGCAGCCTGTTTGCGGTACCATGCTGTCAGCATCTCTCCTGTATTTGCTGTCGATGGCAAGCGAAAACAGCTCCCATCAAAGGAACCGCTTCTTCCTTCACTTATGATTACAGGATACAGTTCACCTTTATAATACAACTGATCTCCCTGTGCAATTCCAATATGAGGCTGCGCCTGTCTTCTGACCTGCATTTGTCTTGTTTTATCACAGATCCAGTCCTGCTTACGTTCCACAAAGTCCATAATCTGCTCCATAGAAGCGCGAAAAGGCGCTCTGACGATCAATTCACCCTGTGCATTGATTTCCAGAGCTATCGTCCTGCGCCTTGATCTGATAATTTCTTTTGGTTCTATCATTTTCATTTTGTTGTCTTTATTGTCTTTCTAATTACTTTTTACATTATAATCCTCTACTGCATACAGGATTTCTTCTTTGGGCTTATCACTGTTTTGCTGCGTCAGATTCAGCAGTGTGATATAATTACGGATCATTTCTCTGGCTGTCATTTCCCCCGTATTGCGGACTCTTGCATATTGATTCTTCAGGAAATAAATAAAATCATCATGTTCCAGTCTGGATTCATATCCATATACAATCTCATGCAGCTGTGTCAGCTTCTCAAGTAATACGTAGATTTCTCCCGGATTCAACGGAGAAAGGGCAATTACCGGAGCTGCTAGATCGCGTAATTCTTCTGCTGCCCCACCAGCGATCTTGCGATTCTCCAATCTGGAACGAAGTGGCTCATACCCATAAATTCCTCTGACAGGATCTTCCATTGCTTCTTTGGTAATTCCCATCAGGAATCCCAGATGAGATGCCTTCCCCTGCAATACGTCATTATAGATGGCAAGCAGCTTACTGTAATTATAATCTCTTCCTACTTTACTTGGAATCTCATAGATACTTGCAAGCTCATCCATACAGATATACAGTCCCGCATAACCTGCTTTTACAACGAATTCTGCCCATAACTTTATAAAATCATACCAGTTATCATCTGTTATGATCAGATTCACTCCCAGGTCGCTTTTGGCTTCGGATTTGGTGCGATACTCTCCACACATCCACCGAAATGCCTTTTGCTGTAATTTATCATCACCCATCCGGTGTCCTTTATAATAAATCGACAGCACCTTGGCAAAATCAAAACCATTGACCTTCTCTTCCAGAGACGATGTGATTCGATGTACTTTCTGGCTGACCTTAATGTCAAAAGATTCATGTCCAGGTATCAGTCCACTTTCCTGCTCCACCTCATTTTCCAATTCTGATATCCATTTGTCAAGGACAGGCTTCAACGCCCCTTGATTGGGGCAGCCCCTGGTTGCAAGATTGCGGAGCATCTCACGATATGCTGCAATTCCCTGTCCTTTGTTGCCTACCAGCCTTTTATCTACGGATAATTCCACATCCGATACCACGAAATTACGCTCCAGCACATGATTCTTCAAAGCATACAGCAGGAAAGTCTTGCCGCTTCCATATCTGCCCTCGATGAAACGTATGGCACTGCCGCCTGCCTGAATCAGTTCCACATCCTGAAGCAATGCCCCTATTTCATTTCTTCTGCCTACTGTGATATACTCCAATCCTACCCTTGGTACAACACCACCGCCTAATGAATTCAGCACGATTGCAGCTGTTGCCTTCTGTATCCCCTTATCCATGTCTTCCCCTTCTGCGTCTTATGCCTTCACATCTACCCTCAGCTGTTCCTGCACGAAATTTGCATCTTCTCTTATTTTCTCCAGATTCTCTTCGCTGAATTCATATTCCAGATCCGGCTCCTGCTGCACACTTTTATGCATGCCTGCAAAAGCCTTCTCAATCATGATCTCTTTCTTTTGCTGTCGTATCTCAGACATAATCCTGTTATGTATCTCTTCCACGCTCTTATTGGCATCCTGCTCAAAATCAAGAATCTCTATCATATGGGACATATCATAGGAATAAAAGTCTGTCGCACATATTTTTCCTTCTTCTTCATTCTCTCCCGGAACAAAAGTCGCCATGGCAATCTCCTGCTCACACAGGTATACAATGACGAAGCGTTTCCGAATCAGATCAGCAAATACTTCCGTCATCAGTTCCGGGGATATTTTCTGACGTGTTATCACCTCAAATACGGAAATTCCTTTCTTGCGAAGCAGCGATGCCATATCCGGTGCGCTCTCCCCCTCTGTAATATGATAACACCATTCCATACTGACAATCTCTGTCTCGAAGATCTCTCTGCATTTACTGTCCTTCATTCTCGGATACAATGCCTCAAGAGGCATCCCCTTATCCACACGATACTGTTTTGGAATATTATACCTGCATTCACTCATCTGCGCTCTCCATGCTCCTCATCGAATCTGTTATTGTTGATTCATTATGTCATCCTTCACACTTGAACACATTATACTATATTTTTTTAGAATTTTCTATATATTATATTGAATTTTCTAACAATTTTACAAGGTAATGCTAATTTATATAGATTTTTTGCACTTGCAGCTATATCAGGTACAATTCCTATGTTGAAGTAATATCTGAGAAAATAAAAAGTCATTACTGCTTACATTATGTAAACACTAATGACTTTTCTTTCCTCATTTAAACCTGTGCAATCACACGATCCAGTTCTTCCTGCACCTTCACCAGATCTTCTCTGATATGTATCTTCTGTGGACAGACTCTCTCGCACTTACCACATTTGATGCAGTTCTTGGGTTTGGCACTCTCTGGAATCTCTTTCGTCCAGCACCATTGGGTATCAGCCAGATTGCCGTAGATATGATATTCATTCCATACGCCAAAGCTTCCAGGAATGTTCACTCCTGCCGGACATGGCATACAGTATCTGCAGGCTGTACAGCCGTTCTTTACACGCTTGTGCAATGCATCTGCCACCTGACAGACTGCTTCCTGCTCTGCTTCATTTAACGGTTCAAAATCCGTAAAGGTCTTCAGATTGTCTTCTACCTGTTCCATGTTGGACATACCACTAAGTACTACCTTAACATTAGAAAATGTGGCAACATAACGCAATGCCCAGGATGGTGTGGAAGCCTGCGGTCTGATATTTCTAAAGATTGAAGTGATATCATCCGGAAGTTCTGCAAGAGAACCACCCTTTACAGGTTCCATGATTACCATTGGAATACCCAGTGACTCTGCCAGTTCTACGCCCTTTAAGGTAGCCTGCGTGTCCTTATCCATATAGTTAAGCTGTATCTGGCAGAAATCCCAGTGATAAGAGGTGATGATCTCCCGGAAAACTTCATAATCATCATGGAAAGAGAATCCAAAATAACGAAGCTTACCCTCACTGCGAAGCTTCTCACAATATTCGAGAATGCCCAGCTTCTTGATCAGCTCCCATCTGTCCTTATTCAGCGCATGTATCAGATAGAAATCCACATAGTCCTTATGCAGTCTCTCCAACTGCTCATGAAAGATCCTGTCCACATCCTCCAGCGTCTTTACTTCCCAGATAGGAAGCTTCGTAGCCAGATAATAGGAATCTCTGGGGTAACGATCCAGAGCCTTACCGGTTACCGGTTCACTCTTTCCTCCATGATACGGATACGCCGTGTCAAAATAGTTCACTCCGGCATGATATGCCCGATCCAGCATATCCAGTGCCAGTTCTTCGTTGATGCTTCCGTCTGCATTGGCAGGAAAACGCATACATCCAAAGCCAAGCAGGGAAGTTTTTGCTCCAATGTTGTCCATTGTTCTGTATTCCATCTTTTCTTCCTCCTTATAATTCTCTATTCGTAACTATTCAGAATAGTTACTTTTATTCTGTATACAATATTGCCATTTCTTTTAAGATACGCTGTGTAAGGCTGATCATCAAGTCTGCCTCTTTCTCCACTAATCCGTATTTCTTATATTTTAATACAAAGTTAGGTGTGCCCTTGGCACTGAATTGCAATGTATTCTTATATTTATCCAGTAATTGTGGCAGCTTCTCTACATGAACCGGCGCATATGGCTCCATATAGAAAGTAATGCAGCCTATTTTGCCCTTGATCTCCGTTACATATCTTTCATGTGCCTGTACACGTATGAGTGAAATTCTGATCAGATTATCCACAGATTTGGGCACATTTCCAAATCTGTCCAGAAGCTCCGCCTTCATATCCTCACATTCTGCTTCATTCTCCAGACTGGCGATTCTCTTATAGATATCCAGCTTCTGTGCCTCATTCACAATGTAGGATGGCGGAATGAATGCATCCACATCCATATCCACATAGGTATTGAAATCTTCTGCCAGCTTCTTTGTTCCCTTTAATGTCTTGACTGCTTCGTTGAGCATCTTACAATACAGATCATAGCCAACGGCTTCCATATGACCATGCTGACGCTCTCCTAAGAGATTGCCTGCTCCTCTGATCTCCAGATCTCTCATAGCAATCTTGAAACCACTTCCCAGATCTGTGAATTCTTTGATCGCCTGTAGACGTTTCTCAGCAACCTCCTTGAGCATCTTGTCTCTCTTATACATGAGAAAAGCATAAGAGGTTCTATTGGAACGTCCTACTCGTCCTCTCAACTGATACAGCTGGGAAAGTCCCATATTATCCGAATCATGAATAATCATGGTATTTACATTGGAAATATCCAGCCCTGTCTCTATGATCGTTGTAGACACCAGTACATCGATCTCTCCATTGATGAAGCCATACATGATCTTCTCCAGTTCATGTTCTTTCATCTGTCCATGGGCATAAGCTACTGTCGCCTCTGGAACCAGTGCCTGTATTCTGTCTGTGATCTCTGCAATATTATTGATACGATTGTATACATAGTAGACCTGTCCCTGTCTGGATAGCTCTCTGACAATGGCTTCTCGTACCATTTCTTCATTATATTCCATGACATAGGTCTGTATCGGCTGTCTCTCATTGGGTGCTTCTTCAAGCACGCTCATATCACGGATTCCCACCAGACTCATATGCAGTGTTCTTGGAATCGGCGTTGCTGTCAGTGTCAATACATCAACTGTATCTTTGACCTGCTTGATCTTCTCCTTATGACGTACACCAAAACGCTGCTCCTCATCTATGATAAGCAGCCCCAGATCCTTGTATTTGACATCTGCTGAAAGGAGTCTGTGTGTACCAATTACAATATCTACCAGACCTTTCTTTAAGTCTTCCAGCGTTTTCTTCTGTTCGCCCGCAGTACGGAACCTGGACAGCATATCTATACGGACAGGGAAATCCTTCATTCTCTGCACGAAAGTATTGTAATGCTGCTGCGCAAGAATGGTAGTCGGTACAAGAAATGCTACCTGTTTGCCATCCTGCACTGCCTTAAATGCTGCACGGATTGCAATCTCTGTCTTACCATATCCCACGTCCCCACAGATCAGTCTGTCCATGATACGTGAGCTTTCCATATCTGCTTTTGTAGCTTCTATGGCAAGCAGCTGATCCTGCGTCTCTTCAAAAGGAAACATCTCTTCAAATTCCTGCTGCCATACAGTATCATGCCCAAACGCAAAGCCCTGCTTCTCCTGTCTTACTGCATAGAGCTCCACCAGATCCTTTGCCACTTCATTGACAGCACTCTTTACTTTGGATTTGGTCTTTGTCCATTCCTGCGTTCCCAGCTTATTCAGCTTCGGGCGCTTGGCAGCATCAGCAGAAGCATATTTCTGAATAACATCCAGCCCGGTCGCCAGAATATAGAGATTACCACCATCCCGGTATTCTATCTTGATATAGTCTTTTACGACCTTATCTACTTCTACCTTTTCAATACCCTTATAGATGCCCAGTCCATGATTCTCATGTACAACGTAATCACCTATCTTCAGATCTGAGAAATCCCTGATCTTCTGACCTTCATAGACTTTCTTCTTTTTCTTCTTGCGGTTCTGCTTTCCAAAGATATCGGATTCTGAAATGACTACGAATTTGAGCATTGGATACTCAAATCCCTTCAGCACATTTCCGTAAAATGTCATAATCTCTCCAGGCTGAAGCTCTCTCTGGGAATTATCTGAGTAAAAGGCATTGAGTCCTTCATCCATCAGATCCGTTGCCAGACGCTTGGCTCTCGTAGAGGAAGCAGACACCAGAAGAACACGATATCCATTTTTCTTATAGTGATTCAGATCCTTCACCAGCTCCGGGAAGCTGTTATTATAGGAAGATACATTTCTGGCATTCACTGCGTAACGATTCTGGAACTTTACAGGAAATCCCTTGTACTCCATGGTACTCAGTGCAAGCAGTCTGTTCTTATCCAGACGTGCATAGATTTCCCTGGCTCCATAGAGTACATTCATCTGCTCCGGCAGAATATATCCCTTCTCTGCTCTGGTGGACATACTTTCCCGAAACTCCAGCTCTACGGCATTGGCATGCTCTTCAATTCTTGCCGGCTCATCCAGACAGATACACAGCTTTCTATCAGCTACGAAATCTACCAGAGATTGTGTCTCTTCGTAGAAATATCCAATATAACTCTCCAGATTGACGAAGGACTGAAACTGTGTCACCTGTTCCTTTAATTCTGCCACTGCCTGTTCCAGTCTGTGCGCTTCCTCCGGTTTTGTCTCTTCTCTGAAAAAGGCAGCTGATTTCTTACAGTCCTTCTCCATCCTTGCCAGACCATCTTCTAATGCTTTTTTTGACAAAATCAATTCTGTTGCGGGATAAATTGACACCTCTGCCAGTTTTTCTATGGAACGCTGACTCTCTATATCGAAGGAACGGATAGACTCTACCTCATCCCCCCACAGCTCGATACGGACCGGATTCTCTCTGGTCAGATCAAAAATATCAACAATACCGCCACGGACTGAGAACTGCCCCGGTGCTTCTACCTGATAATTCTTCTCATAGCCCATCTTCACCAGCTGTCTGGCAATTGCAGCCTCTTCTGCAATACCGCCCTCTTCAATCTCTATGACATTCTCCTGCCATACAGACAAGGGGAGCTGATGTGCCATCAAAGCAGAAAATGTGGTGACAATCGTGATCGGTTCTCCCTCAAGAAGCTTGCGCAGAACAGCCACCCGCTCCTTAATCAGCTGATTACTGTGAATGTCTGCCTGATAAAAGATCAGATCCTTGGCAGGAAAATAATAGGATTCTCTACAATACAGCTTGCAATCATCCAACAGCTCCTTCGCCTTCATATCACTGTATGTCACGATCAGCTTCACATCATACTTTTCCGCAAGTCCATATATCATATGAAGCTTCTGGGAATCCACACAGCCGCTGATGCTGACCTTACCCTGTTGTGTATTCAGTTGTTTTTGAATATCCTCATATTCCCCCAGCTCTCTAAGGGGCGCCAATATTGTATTCACACGAATGTCCCTGCCTTTTCACACTACTCTGCCTTTTCACACTACTCTGCTTTTTTATTATACTGGTTCATGGCTGCGTCCACATCACCTTCCAGCATGAGTTCTACCGCACCGCAGACCTTCTCCAGACTCTCCTTCATGATCGCCAGCTCTTCCCCTGAGAAATGTCCCAGCACATAGTCTGCCAGATCATATCCCTTAGGCTTCTCGCCTACACCAACCTTAATTCTCTGGAAAGTATCATGTCCCAGATGCAGGATGATGTTCTTGATGCCATTATGACCACCTGCACTGCCCTTCTTGCGGATACGGAGCTGTCCCACATCCAGGCTGATATCATCATAGATAACGATAAGTTCACTCTTTTCATCTATCTTATAGTAGTCTACAGCTGCACGGATTGCCTCTCCGCTCAGGTTCATATAAGTAAGTGGCTTTAACAGCATGACTTTATTGCCATTGATGACGCCCTTCCCCATCAGTGCCTTATTCTTCATATCACTGACACTGATTCCATATTTGTCAGCCAGGGCATCAATTGCCGCAAAACCGATATTGTGTCTTGTATTATCATATTCCTTTGTTGGGTTGCCCAACCCTGCTATTATATACATACTTTCCTCTTTTCCAATTATCATGTACTCTCGGAATCTTCTTCAAACAAAGCATTCTGAGAGTACATTTATCGTAACGATTCAGAACCCCGCTATCACATCTGATGGCGTACGACTGCGTATTCATCGCCGTTGCGGTAGTAGGGACATTCCTTGTAGTGTCCCTGGCTCATGCGGACTGCGTCATCTTCGTCCATGTCTACTTCACAATAGTAGCATTCGTCTTCATCGTCATATACATTATATGCACAAGTATCACAGCTTGCCATAAATTTACCAGCCTTTCTTCTTTTGAACAATTACATATATCGTATCGAATATTTGTTCTATTGTCAAGGGATATATTTTATCTCGATTTCTTCATATTTCGGATATCCTTCATGAAGCAGCTTCTCTTCCAGTTCTCCATTGCCCGTGTGGCTGAAGCGATACAGGTTATAAGCGCCCTGTTCATAGGCAAAGTCCAGTCCGTCATCCTGATAATGCTCGTACTCTCCATCCCCTGCGTAAACTTCCAAAATCAGCTTCTTCTGCTCCTTGGTTCCAATATAGGCTTCTACCGGGTATTTTGGCAATATTGTACCTGCTTTCACATAAATCGGGCAGGTATCAAGCGGTGCATCCCTGATGATATACTGTCCACCGGCAATGTGCTCCTTTGTCCAGTAATCAACCCATTCGCCTGACGGCAGATAGACCATTCTCTTGGTCGCTCCCTGCTCTACTACCGGTGCTGCCAGCAACTGACTTCCTATCATGAATTCATCATTCATATTGTGTGTATTGATATCTTTTTCATACTCCAGCACCAGTGGCCGCATAACAGGAAGACCAGTGCTTAGATGTTCATGGAAAAGGTCATAGAAATATGGAATCAGTTCATAACGCAGCTCCACATACTTTCTGATGATATCCAGCTTCTCTTTGCCAAAAAGCCATGGCTCCTGACGTCTTGTTCCCATTGCGCTGTGATTACGGAACAGGGTAGAGAAGCATCCCACCTGATACCAGCGTACCAGAAGTTCGCCAGTTGTATCAGAACCGAATCCTCCAATATCTGTTCCTGCAAAAGGATATCCACTCATGCCCAGATTACACAACTGTGGAATTGCCATACGCAAATGTGTCCACAGACTGTTATTATCCCCTGTCCATACCGTAGCATACTTCTGCGTGCCGCTGTAGCAGGCTCTGGTAATGACAAAAGGACGCTTATCACTTAATCTGCGCAGTCCCTGATAGGTCGCCTTGGACATATTGTGGCCATAGACATTGTGCATCCACTTATGATTGGTAATCTCATCCTCTTCGGTGAAAACAACATCATCCGGCAATGGACCATTAAAGCTTGCAGGCTCATTCATATCGTTCCATACACCCATAATGCCTTTATCCAGCAGGAACTGATGCTTCTCTCCCCACCAGTCACGTACTTCCTGTCTTCCAAAATCAGGAAATGCAGAATCTCCGGGCCATACGGCATTGATATAGACATCTCCATTTACATCTTTTGCAAAATAATCATGCTCGATACCCTCCCGATAAACGTAATAGTCCTCGTCTTTTTTCACACCGGGATCAATAATGGTAACTGCCTGGAATCCCTGTTCTTTCAGGTCAGTAATCAGCTGATCGGGGTCTGTGAAGTTGTCCTTATTCCAGGTGAATACTCGATAGCCATCCATATAATCAATATCAAAATAAATAGCATCACATGGAATCTCATATCGTCTGAAATCTGCTGCCAGCTGTCTTACCTCTGCCTCTGTCTTATAACTCCAGCGGCACTGATGATAGCCAAGTGTCCAGCGCATCGGCAGAGGTACACGTCCTGTCAGCCACGTATAACCGCCAATAACTTCCGCCATATTTTCACCTGTAATGACATAATAATCCATCATACCGTCTTCTGCCCGGTATTCTATACGGTCTTCATATTCTTTACCCAGATTAAAGGCACTCTTGCCATGATTGTCAAAGAACACGCCATATACTGTATTCTCTTTTAACACGATCATGAAAGGCACTGACTTATACAGTGCTTTGAAATTATCTTCATGAGGGGCCGGTATGTCAGAATTCCACATCTCATACTCATACTCTCTCTTATTCAGTACGCCGGTCTTATCTCCCAGTCCATAGATGCAGTCTGCCTCATCCAGTGACAAGGACAGGTTGACCTTTGCCTGCACCTCATCTCCACTCTCATGACCTTCCATCCCAATGAATGCCTTTTCTTCCTCTGTGAGAGTGTTTTTCTTTATCTCCTGTATTTCTGACACGCATGTCAGCTTCTCGTTATTTTTCTTATTGTAAAAAGTAATTGTTCCATCCGGTTCCACTTCTGCCCGCAATAATGCTGTTTCAAATACGGTACTGGCTCCCTGCTCTGATACCTGGTATTGTGCTACTGCTACCTTCTGCTGCTGTTCTACTGTCAGCTCCACGGCTGCAGAATATGGCTGTTTCCCATTCTTCAGTTCACAGATACGGATGATTCCATCTCCATATGCATCTACCTGTATCTGCTGTTTGTCCCATTGCATTGTAATTCCCTGTCCCATTATTACCATTCCTTTCTACTATCTATAAAATAAACGGGATACCTTCCGATACCCCGCTCCCCACATTTTATATTCATATTTGTCCAGAAACTTAAACTGTCTCGTCCGGCTCTGACAATGCCTTTTCATAGCTCTCCAGAATTGTCTTCTGAATCAGCTCTCTTGTGGAAGAATTGATTGGATGAGCAATGTCTCTGTACTCGCCATCAGCAGATTTCTTGCTTGGCATGGCAATGAACAGTCCTTTCTCTCCTTCAATGACCTTAATATCATGTACTACGAATTCATCGTCAAGTGTAATAGATACTACTGCCTTCATCTTTCCTTCCTTAGTAATTTTGCGAACGCGAACATCTGTAATCGTCATTCTCAAGTTCCCCCTTTGCAAGTCTTCATAATTTAGTTATTTCATACAAATATTACTTATAAAACATACCGTTCATTTTTCTCTACCACTATCTTGATTCCATTTTCCCCTACGTGATAAGAGTTTGCCCTTATGGTATCGCGGCTTTCTACAATACAGTTCTCAATGTGGGTATTATCGCCTAGATACACATCATTTAAAATGATGGAGTTTTTAATATAACAGTTGTTGCCAACAAATACCTGCTTGAATAAAATGGAATCCTCTACGGTTCCATTGATGATACAACCGCTTGACACCAGGCTGTTCTTAACCTGTGAACCAGGGTTGTACTTGGCAGGCGGCAGGTCGTCTACCCTAGAATATACGTCTGGATACTGTTTAAAGAAATAGTCGCGGATCTCCGGTTTGAGGAAATCCATATTGGTCTGGAAATAATCATCCACGGATGCGATATTTCTCCAGTAATCATCTATTTTATAACCGTATATTCTCTTTAAATCCTTGTAACGGATCAGGATATCCTGTACAAAATCATATCTTCCTTCATCCGCACATTTCTCCAACAGCTCGATCAGCTGTCTTCTTCTGATGACATAGATACCACAGGATACTGTTCTGGATTTGGCTGCCAGAGGCTTCTCCTCGAATTCTTCAATACGGTAATCTTCGTTCATCTTGACTGTACCGTATTTCTCCATATCCGTATCCTCAGGCATGTCTTTTACAACTACCGTAATATCTGCCTTTTTGGCAATGTGGTACTCTAACACTTTATTGTAATCCATTTTGTAAACGCAGTCACCGCTTGCGATTACAACATAGGGTTCGTGACTTCTCTTTAAGAATAAAATATTCTGATACAAACAATCAGCTGTTCCTCTGTACCAGTCGCTGCTTTCTGGCGTAACAGTTGGTGTAAATACATACAGGCCACCCTGTTTACGTCCAAAATCCCACCACTTGGAGGAACTTAAATGTTCATTTAAACTTCTTGCATTGTACTGTGTAATGACTGCCACTTTCTGAATATGAGAGTTTGACATATTACTCAGTGCAAAATCTATACTGCGGTAGCTGCCTGCTATGGGCATTGCTGCAATTGCTCTCTTCTGAGAGAGTTCTTTCATCTTTTTATTGTTTCCGCCTGCTAAAATTACTCCTAACGCTCTCATACTATTCACCCGCCTTTATTAATGTCTTGCCGCTGTCTAAAATGCCTTCCGGGTAGTCTTCAATTGTCGTTTCGCCGGAAACTACAGAGTTCTTTCCGATTTTTACATGATCCGGGATTACGGATTTCTCACCGATCGTTACCAGACCCTGATTATAGATATTAGGCTTTAATTCATTGGGCTTTTCTTCCAGTGTACCTAACTCTACTCCATCTCCAATATTGACGTATTCATCAATGATTGCTTTCTCAACTGTGCAATTATTACCGATGTGACACTGATTCATAATGATGGAATTGCGTACCACTGTACCTTTACCTATCGTAACACCACATCCAATAACAGAATTGTATACCTGACCATAGATTTCTGATCCTTCACCTATGATACATCTCTCAACAATACTGTCAGATGCAATATACTGTGGTGGCAGAATCTCACTCTTGGTATAGATTCTCCAATATTCCTCATACAGGTTAAATTCAGGAACAATATCGATCAGTTCCATGTTGGCTTCCCAGTACGAGCTCAGGGTTCCTACATCTTTCCAGTATCCGTTATACTCGTATGCATATAACGGCATACCTTTCTCGTGACAATATGGGATAATATGTTTACCAAAATCCAGAGCCGGCTGATCAGCCATTGTGATCAGTGCTTCCTTCAGTGTTTTCCAATTAAATATGTAGATTCCCATAGATGCCAGGTTACTTCTTGGCTTCTCAGGTTTCTCCTCAAAATCAATGATTTTCTTCTTATCGTCTGTAATAACGATACCAAATCTGCTTGCTTCCTCCATAGGTACAGGCATTGCAGCTATGGTTACTTCTGCTCCACTCTCCTTATGAAAATCAAGCATTACTTCATAATCCATCTTATAAATATGATCTCCGGAAAGGATCAGCACATAATCAGGATTGTAGTTCTCCATGTATTCCAGATTCTGGAATATGGCATTTGCAGTTCCAGTGTACCATTCACTGTTGTCGCTTCTCTCATATGGTGGAAGGACTGTTACACCACCAATATTTCTGTCCAGGTCCCAAGGTATACCAATTCCAATATGTGTATTCAGTTTAAGCGGCTGATACTGTGTCAATACACCTACTGTATCGATGCCGGAATTGATACAGTTGCTCAACGGGAAATCTATGATTCTGTATTTTCCCCCGAAGGCGACTGCCGGTTTAGCCATCTTGGATGTCAGAACACCCAGTCTTGAGCCCTGTCCACCTGCCAAAAGCATGGCTATCATTTCTTTTTTAATCATGTTGTCACCCCTATTAATGCATAATTCTCGGTAATAATATAGGACCATATTACGCAAAATAATTATATCATACTATTTACATAAAGTGAACATTTTTACATATTATTTATAAGATTTTCTTTTAATTATTCGGTCTATTTTCAACTCAAAATACATATAATATCAGAGATTTCCATTTTGCTCCAATTTTACTCAATTACATAATATATATCGGACAAGTTTACAGAAAACTTAGCTTGTTTTTTATGTTTTTAATTAAATTTATGAACCAAATATTTTTGAGTGGAAATGTTTCTTATTTAGGTGTAATATAGGATGATACCAAAGACTAATTTAATTCGATAGAAAGGTATGGTTTTATATATATGTATCAGATTAATTTTAAAGAACCTATTCACGTGCATTTTATGGGCATCGGTGGAATCAGCATGAGCGGTCTTGCCCAGATTCTTCTGGATGAAGGCTTTACTGTCAGTGGTTCCGACTCCAAACAGTCTGCTCTTACAGAACATCTTGCATCCCTGGGTGCTGTCATTTCCTATGGTCAGCGTGCAGGTAACATAACAGATGACATTGATCTTGTGGTATATACTGCTGCCATCTCAGCTGATAATCCTGAATATGAGGAAGCCTGCAATCGTGGTATTCCCATGATGACCAGAGCCGATCTGTTAGGTCAGATCATGAAAAATTACAAGCTCCCTATTGCGATCAGCGGAACACACGGCAAGACAACCACAACTTCCATGATATCCGAAGTGCTTCTGGCTGATAATGATGATCCGACGCTCTCCATCGGTGGTATCTTAAAATCCATCGGCGGCAATATCCGTGTAGGTAAGTCAGATTATTTTGTTACAGAAGCATGTGAGTATACCAATTCCTTCCTGAGCTTCTTTCCACGCATCAGTATCATATTAAATATAGAAGAAGACCATCTGGATTTCTTTAAAGACATCAATGACATCCGTCATTCCTTCCATAAGTTTGCACAGATTCTGCCAAAAGACGGTTATCTGATCATTAATGGCGGTATTGACAATCTCCAGGAGATTACAGGGGATCTTCCCTGCAATGTCATTACCTTCGGTAAAGATCCATCCTGTGACTACAGCTATACGGATGTTACTTTTGATGAATTTGGAAGAGGTTCTTATACCTTATTAAAGAAGGGCACTCCATCTGTGAAGGTTTCTCTGGGTGTGGTAGGCGAACACAATATCCTCAATTCTCTTTCTGTACTGGCATTGATGGATATTCTTGGCATTGACAGCAATGTAGTACTGAAATCCCTTGCTGATTTCCATGGTACAGACAGACGTTTTGAATATAAGGGAACCATTGGCGGTGTAACGATTCTGGATGACTATGCACATCATCCTACGGAAATCACGGCTACGCTCAAGGCTGCTGCCAATTATCCACACAAAACCCTGTGGTGCGTCTTCCAGCCACATACCTATTCCCGCACCAATGCTTTCCTGAAGGATTTCGCCAAGGCACTGACTCTGGCTGACAAGGTAATTCTGGCTGATATTTATGCTGCCAGGGAGAAAAATACCATCGGTATCACCTCAAAAGACCTGCAGACTGAGATAGAGAAATTAGGAAAAGAATGCTATTACTTCCACAGCTTTGATGAAATTGAAAATTTTTTATTAGAAAATTGTATCAACGGAGATTTGTTGATAACTATGGGCGCCGGAGATGTTGTAAAAATCGGCGAAAATCTGTTAGGAATTTAATTATCCACATTATCCACATTTTTGAGCCTCCAAAAGGAGGTTCGAGGATGTGGATATTTTTATGTTCCATCCACATTTCAGAACGTATTTCATCCACATCCCACAAGTCTTATTATTTAGGGCATTTCTGACATTATCCCGATTCCTTATCCACATTATCCACACTATCCACAATTGCGCAAACCCCAGTATTTTCAAGGCTTTGCGGGTTGTGGAGGACTTGCTTTTTTGATTAGGTGTGATACAATACATTTACCTTACAGGTAGCACTCTGCTCCCAGACAGTCACTCCCAATTGCTCTACGCAATGACTATTACAGAGCTGCTATCAATATACATACCAGACAGGGGAATTATTATGAATCGTCTTAACATCTATCAGAACATACACAAAGAACAGACTGTGGTATCCAACTGCTTCATTGACGACTATATGGCAGAAGCAAACGATGCCCAGCTCAAAATATATCTTTTCCTTATTCGCATGATGAGCGCTAATCTCCCAACCAGCGTTACAGATATTGCGGATAAATTTAACTACACGGAAAAGGATGTTCTTCGTGCTCTCATGTACTGGGAGTCAAGACAGCTTCTGGCATTAGAATATGATGCCGCCCACAATCTATCCGGTATACAGGTTCTCTCTCTGGACAACCCATACGAGGCACCGGTAAGAACCGCACCCCGTATTACACCGGTTCTGTCCTTTATCAGACCGGCATCTATGCAAAGCGGTATGACTGCGCCCAAACCAATGGCTGCAGCTTCTGCAATGTCCCCGCAGAATCCCATGTCTGCCCGGATGAATGCTGCTCCTGCATCTATGCAGGCTCCCTTTGGTGCAACAGCCACGATAGCGGAATATCCGGTAAAAGAAGTAGCTTCCCAGCCGGAAAGACCATCCTACTCCATGGATGATCTGAAGAATTTCAAAAAGAATGAAGAAACACAACAGCTTCTGTTCGTAACCGAACAGTATCTTGGCAGACAGCTTACCAGAAGCGATATGGAGACGATTCTCTTCTTCTACGATCGTCTTGGTTTCAGCGCAGATCTGATTGATTATCTGGTACAGCACTGTGTAGAACGCGGCAAGAAAGACTTCCGATATATGGAAAAGGTCGCTCTTTCCTGGGCAGAGCAGGGTATCACCGACCCCAAGCAGGCTCAGATGGCGTCCAGGAAATATGACAAAACTGTATATACCATCATGAAGTCCCTGGGAAAAAATACTTCTCCCGCTCCCAAGGAACTGGAGTATATCAATAAATGGACCAAAGAGTATGGCTTTTTACTGGATGTGATTCAGGAAGCCTGCGATAAAACGGTCATGACAACAGACTCTCACCGCTTTGCCTATGCAGATGGTATTTTAACCAAATGGTATCAGGCAGGAGTTCGCCATAAAGCCGATATTGCAGCCCTGGATGCCTCCTATCAGCGTCCTGTAAAGCAGACCGCACCTGCTAACAACCGTTTTAACCGTTTTGCACAGAACAGCTATGATTTTGACCAGCTTGAGCAGAATATTTTAAGCAACTAATACAGGAGGCAGACATGCCACTTTCAAACAGTCAGTACAATGCCATTATGCGCATGTATGAAGAGAAACAGAGAAAATCAAGATATCTGCTGGAGCAGCGCAAAGATGCTGTATATCAGCAGATACCAGAATATGAAGAACTGGATCATCAGGTATCTTCTACTTCGATTGCCCAGGCACGCAAGATGCTTTCGGGGGATTCCAATGCCCTAAGTGAATTAAAAGAGAAGCTTGCCTGGCTGTCCAGGCAAAAGACCAGCCTCCTTACAGCTCATGGTTATCCCGCCGATTATCTGGAGCCAGTCTATGAATGTCCTCTATGTAAGGACACCGGCTATGTGAACAACCATAAATGCACCTGCTTTCGTCAGGCAGAGATTTCACTTATCTATGAACAGTCTCACATCAAAGAACTGTTAGAGACTGATAATTTCGACCATTTATCCTATGAATTCTATCAAGGCGAAGACCTTACACGATTCACCAACGCAGTAAAGGAGTGCCAAAATTTCGTAAAAAACTTTAATTCAGACTACCACAATCTATTTTTTTATGGTACAGTAGGTACTGGTAAGTCATTTTTGTCCTCTTGCATTGCCAAAGAGCTGATCGAACAGGGTAAACTGGTGATATATTTCAGTTCCGCTCAATTATTTGAGACACTGTCACGCAGTACCTTTGATCGTAACAGTGAAGAGGCGGCATCGGGGATTTATGAGGACATTTATGAATGTGACTTGCTGATCATTGATGATCTGGGAACAGAACTGACGAATGCTTTCGTATCGTCCCAGCTTTTCTCCTGTCTTAACAACAGACATCTTCGCAGGAAATCCACAATTATTACTACGAATCTGTCTCTGGAGGAATTAAGGGATCGTTACTCTGACAGAATCTTTTCCCGCATAACAAGTAATTATGGGATGTGCAAACTGACCGGACATGATATCCGGATCACCAAAAAGTTATTGTTAAACAGAAAGTGAGGATTTTCGCAATGCCAGTACGCGAAGAAAAAAGAAACCTGAATTCGATACCCGTTGGCTCCTTAGGAATTGTTCCTTTGGAAGGTTGTAAAACTCTTGGGAATAAGGTAGATGCCTATCTCGTAAAATGGAGAACAGAGCGTGAAAGTGAACACAAGAACAGCCTTGCATTCTCAGGCTATCAGCGTGATTCCTATATTATCCAGACCAAAGTTCCACGTTTCGGTACCGGTGAGGCTAAGGGCGTTATCATGGAATCTGTCCGTGGTGATGACTTATATTTCCTTGTAGATGTCGCTAATTACAGCTTAACTTATTCTCTGTGTGGTCATGAGAACCATATGTCTCCTGATGATCATTATCAGGATCTGAAGAGACTGATCGCTGCTGTTGGTGGTAAAGCAAGAAGAATCACAGTTATTATGCCTTTCTTATATGAAAGCCGCCAGCATAAGAGAAATTCCCGTGAATCTCTTGACTGTGCTCTGGCACTTCAGGAAATGGTAAAGATGGGCGTTGATAACATCATTACTTTCGATGCACATGATCCTCGTGTACAGAATGCTATCCCTTTGAATGGTTTTGAAACAGTATCTCCTACCTATCAGTTCATCAAAGGTCTGTTAAATCATGTTCCTGACCTGACTATTGATTCTGACCATATGATGATCATCAGCCCAGATGAAGGTGGCATGGGTCGTGCAATCTACATGGCTAACGTAATGGGACTGGATATGGGTATGTTCTATAAGAGACGTGACTATACCAAAGTTGTTGATGGACGTAATCCTATCGTTGCTCATGAATTTCTTGGCAGCAGCGTAGAAGGCAAGGATGTTCTGATCGTTGACGATATGATTTCCTCCGGTGAAAGTGTACTGGAAGTTGCTGCAGCTCTGAAAGCAAGAAAAGCTAAGAGAATCTTCGTAGCTACTACTTTTGGTCTGTTTACTGGCGGACTTGAAATATTTGATAAGGCTTATGAAGAAGGACTGATCTACAGAGTTCTGACTACGAACCTGATCTATCAGAGACCTGAATTATTAGAGAAGCCTTACTATATCAACTGTGATATGAGTAAGTATATCGCTTACATCATTGATACATTGAATCATGATTCTTCTATCAGTGATCTGTTAAATCCTAATGACAGAATCCACAACATTATCGAAAGATATAAGAACAAAGAATTAGATTGCCAGAAAGGCATGAAATAAATCATGTAAGACAGAAATGGAACCGGTTTTCACCGGTTCCATTTTTGTTGATAAATTATTGGATTCTTCTCTTAATATAATCTTCCAGCATATCCGTGGTAGCATCTTCGCCTAACTTACTGCTGTTGATAGACAGCTCATAGTTTCTGGAATCGCCCCACTTGGTTTCACAGAAGTAATTGTGGTAAGCTTTTCTCTTCTTGCTCTGTTTCTCAATCAATTCTGCTGCTTCCTTGTCTGTCATTTCGTGAATCCGCTTGATACGTTCAATCTTCTTATCCATATCACCCAATATGAATATTGTAATCAGACCTTCATATTCTTTCAGAACTTCTTCTGAACATCTTCCGACTACTACAAAGGATTCACCCTCTGTCGCCTTCTTCTTCAGAAAGTCGAACTGCATGTAGGCAATATTCAGCTGCGGAGAATTGTTAAATCCGCGTACAGTCTTGCTGAAGCCCTTCTTAGGAACTTCGTCATACTGCTCAAGATTGGATGCACTGACATTCTTCTCCTGCGCAATCTCACGAAGCAAATTATAGTCATATAACGGCAGACTGAATCTGTCTGCAAGATGCTGTGCAATCTCATGTCCGCCACTGCCAAATTCCCTTCCGATTGAAATAATGACCTGCTTACTCATGTATATTACCCCCTCTTTATAAATATCTAAACCAGATGCTGAACATGGAAATCAATAATACAATAATCGTTGCAGGTGCCATTGCCTTACAATATCTGCCCCAGCCTACAGGGTATCCTGCCTTGGCTGCCACAGAAGTACCAACTACGTTAGCAGATGCACCAATAGGTGTTGCGCTGCCACCAATATCTGTACCCATAGCCAGTGCCCAGGCAAGAATAGGAAGTGCAATACCTTCTGTCTCTGCCAGACTCTTGATAACCGGGATCATAGTTGCTGCAAAAGGAATATTATCGATGAATGCGCTGGCAATACCTGATACCCAGATAATAATGGCAACCATAAGCTTGGAATTGCCACCGCTGACCTTACCGATGAATGCCGCAATAATCTCCAGAATTCCTGTCTGCTCCAGACCACCTACTACAACGAATAAACCGATAAAGAACAATAATGTCTTATAATCTACTTTCTTAAGCAGTTCGCCTGCAGACTTGCCTGCAGTGATCAATGTGATTACTGCAATGAACAGACCAATTGTAGCAACTGTCAGACCTGTCTGTGCATGAGATACCAGAAGTACAACTGCCAGACCAAAAATGACACAGCTTGCTGCAAAGCTCTTCTTATCCTCGATAAGATTCTCGCCACCGGATGCCTCAAGCTTCTTGATTGCTTCTGTATTGCTGGTTGCCAGATCTTTTCTGAATACGAAATAGAAATAGATAATAACTACAACCAGAGAAATCAGTCCGATCACACCAGTATTGGTAATGAAATCACCAAAGGAATAACCAAGAGATGTACCAATGATGATGTTAGGTGGATCTCCACACATAGTTGCTGAACCTCCAAGGTTCGCGCAGAATACTTCTGCCAGAATCATTGGTATTGGGTCGAATTTCAACAACTGTGCCAGTTCAATTGTTACTGCTGCCAGGAACAAAATAACCGTAATACTATCAATGAACATTGCCAGAACTGCCGACATGATCATAAATGTGATAAAAACGGGAATGGTTCTGTAATGTACCAGTTTTGCAATTGTCATACATAACCAGCGGAAAAATCCCGCCTTCGCCATACCTTCTACCATGACCATCATACCTGCGATAAAGATGATTGTTGCCCAGTTAATACCGCTGGAACTCTCTGATGCGTTACCAGCCTCATACCAGAAATCCGGTGTGAAGATGGATTGGATATTTAATGTCTCCATTGCAGCATTCATATCCTGCATGAATACACCAAATACCAGCACCAGCGTTGCAAGACCACAGCCAAGGGTTACGTATTGACGTTCAATCTTGTCCGTGATAATCAGTGCAAACATCACCAGAAAGATGATGACTGCTGTTACTTGTGCTACCATTTTATTAAACTTCCTTTCATTTTTTTGCAGACATTATATTCTGCTGCCATGTTGTAAATTGCCCCCACAATCTACAGCATATTGCTTCCCATGGACAGACTTTATTATAACATATTTACATAATTTGTCATTATACAAAAAACGAAATTTGTTGGAAGTATTGCATCATCGACAGCACAAAATATCACCTGTTTTAAAATCAATACACATCCTGCACAATATAGGTTGTTACTGAATTGGGAATCAGCTCTGCGTAGAAACCTGCACCATATGTCTCAATTGGTGAAAGCTTCTGCCATTTTTCCCCGGAAGACATATCGCCACTTGTACGAATCACGGATACATTGCTTCCTGTCTGTGAAAAAGCAGACAGGTCCACATCAACTTTCCTGTCCTTACCGGTTACATTGGTCATAACGACAATCAGTCGGTGTCCTTCTGCGTCATATGCAGCTAACGAATGTTCGTCTCCTGAAATAATAGTGTAGCCCGGACGAATATATCGGGTAAACTGACCCAGTGCATAGTATTTCATGGTAAGTATCAACTGCTGCTCATCGTGATCTGCCACAGCCAGTCCCCAATAACCACCCGAAATATCCGGCATTCCTGAATCTGTTCTACCCTGATAGCCCTCTGCACAGATATGATTATCAATTGCCTGCCACATAACCCATGCTGATGGACGCAGCTCATTCATATCTGTAATGACTCTCTGGGCAAGCCATAATCCAGCTCCCATTTCTCCTGCATTTTCTCCTGCTGTATCTCCGCCGTCTACTTCTGACATCCATAGATTCTTGCCTTCTGTTTCTGCCAGAGTACGTAATGCTTCACGTCTGGAACCGCCATAGGTATGTGTATCAATTCTGTCTACAACGTCCTTTGCCTCCTGGCTTAACTGACCATAGGAAAGAATCTGCACATCTATGCTGGTTTCGTCTGTTCCTGATACCTGCACTTGATCCAGACCTTTGGCATCCAAGGCATTTCTAAGAGAAAGCAGCATCTGTGACTGGGATTCTCCCATATCAAAATGGCAGCCTTCCTGCTTCCAGCTGTAGGCACCCCAATAATCTGTGTAAGGCTCATTCATTGCTGAATAGCTTGAAAAGTCCACATTATATGTGTCTTTGTAATATTCTGTCACGTCTGCAATGTACTGTGCAAAGGCATCATAAGCATCGTCTTTGAGATTATTCTTATTGGATAGCTGCGCTCCCGAACTACATCCTGAATTGGTCATGAAATACGGTGCAGAATTGGAGAATCCCTCTACGACAGCATCCTCTCCACATACTTTCAGCGCCTGTAGCAGCACATTTCGCTGGTTGGCGTCTGCACTCCAGTCATATTCCCACGTATACTCACCGGTTGTTTCATCATAGGATGGATTGACTGCATACCCCGGCATATCAGAATCCGTTCTTGTAATATGATCATGCTCCGGATCATCTCCGCCTCCGACATTATATCGGATAATGTTCAGCCCAAGTCCCTGCTCCTTATCATAGAAAGCCTGTGCTGCCTGTTGGGTCAGCGTATCTGAATAACCGATTCTGTTCGCCCACCAGCAAAAGCTCGTTCCCCAGCCTTCAAACTTACCAGCATGAAATGTGGAAGCGTTTGCCGGGTCGATTACCACTGTAGCATCAACCGCCTCTTTGCCTGATTCTTCAGATACCTGTACCTCCTGTTTTTCTTCCATACCTGCCTCCTGCGTCTGTTCTGATGGATTGCCCTGCTCATTTTGTGCACAGCCGGTTAATGTCACAGCCGCTGCTACTCCAAGCAATATCAGCTCTTTTCTCTGCCAATGCAAAATTACCCCCTCCTTATGCATTTCTGTTTCAGACATTTGTAAAACTCTATTCTTAATAAGTGACGGTATGTATACCTGTTATGTTGAAAATCTGCGTTTTACAAATGTCTGCTTTCCTATTCTCATTCTATCATGGTAAGACATTTATCACCACCGTTAATTCATCCAATTGCATAACTCGTTCAATTCCTATATAATTAACTTCCAGAAGAACTGATATTTGCGAATAAACAGAATTATTACAATTATATATAAATACGGAGGAAATTCATGAAAGATAACAAATTACAGGGAAATGAGAAAATAGAAGAAGCAATTGCTGCCTTACAGCAGGAGCCTACGCAGGAAATGCTGGCACATACTCTGACAGTAATCCGCAGGCGCATGCAGGAAAAAGGACAATTCGTAATTGCAGTAGAACCACCCACAGGTGACAATCAGTTGAAATTACAGGCAATTACGACTGATGATAGGAAAGTCTGGTGGATGGCATTTACCAGTTTTGAGGAAGAATTAAAAGGAAGTAATAGTGTTATGTCAACCTTTATGACAGATATCAAGCAACTCTTCACCTCTGCCCTTCAGGCTGATGCTATTTCCGGCATCATTCTCAACCCATGGAACCGTACCATTATGCTGGATAAAAATCTGATTCAGATTACACTTGGATTATAAAAAAATCATTTCTTGACATTTTGCTTTTTTTTAGTATAATGAGGAATCGGGCTTAAATTTGCCCATCGGTCAGTTCGAGACCTTCCTGACCTTAATTAAAACTAAAGGAGCATAACAATATGAAGAAAAAATTATCCCCTACTGTGTTTCTGGCACAGGCAGCAATGATTGCGGCACTGTATATCGTGTTGACTTTTATTGCAAATGCACTCGGTCTGGCTAATTATGCCATTCAGGTCCGTTTCTCTGAGGCGCTGACAATTCTGCCCTATTTCACTCCGGCTGCAATACCCGGTCTGTTCGCAGGCTGTCTGCTCAGCAACATTCTTACCGGCTGTATGCCATTGGATGTTCTCTTTGGAAGTCTGGCTACTCTGGTTGGTGCTTTCGGTACTTATGCACTGCGTAAGCACAAATGGCTGGCACCACTTCCGCCTATCATTGCGAACATCATTGTCGTACCTCTGGTATTATCCTATGTTTATCAATTTGAAGGCAGCCTGCCTTATTTCGCATTGACTGTAGGCATCGGCGAATTCATTTCCTGCGGTATCCTCGGTATGATCGTCCTCAACGCCCTGCAGAAACATGCCGGTAAAATCTTTCAGGGAATCTACAAATAAATGATAAGTCACGCAAGACCTCTGACGGTTAATTTTATGAACACGTCAAGGCTGTAAGGACTTCTATGCACCTACAGAAGAAATGCTTTTATTACAAGCCCTGCGCCTGAACTCGCCTACGGCTCAAACAACGGCTCGGGCTTGCAGGCATTTCTTCTTTGCTGCTAAGAAGTACTAACAGCCATTCCTAATGTTCATAAGAATCAACCGTCAGAGGTCTTGCTGTTACATACAATTTTTTGTATAACTTTCTGAATACAGCCGCCGGTCATGACAGTTCGGTGAATGAAGCTTAGGCAGTGATGTCTAGTATTTCTTAGAACAAAGAACAAATGCTTGCAAGCCAGGCGCAACTGTCTGAGCCCAAAGGGCGAGTTTTGCGCTCGGCTTGTACGTTAAGCATTTGAGATGCAGTTCTTAGAAATACTTACATCACGTACGTGGCGAATGAACCGAACTGTCATGACCGGCGGCGTCCCAAAAGTTTATAAATCCAGTTTCAAGTCCCCTTCCTTGATCCAGCCAAGTTTGCGTAAGAGGAGTCCGAATGCCCAGGCAAGGATTCCTGGCAGGATAAAGCTGATCAGGATAAGTCCTATCCAGTCAAAGGCTGTAATAGCACTCTTCGTACCAGCTGCAATGTCATTGATCCATCCTGTATATACACCAATCTGTCCAACCAGACCACAAGTACCCATACCAGATGCAACTGCTGCACCATTCATCTGCAGCTTAAATATACAGGTGGCAACCGGACCTGTAATTGCAGAAGTAAGAATTGCAGGAAGCCATATTCTTGGATTACGTACAATATTGCCCATCTGCAACATACTGGTTCCAATTCCCTGGGCAAATAATCCACCCCACTTATTCTCCTTAAAGCTTAATACCGCGAAACCTACCATATTGGCACAACAGCCTGCTACTGCAGCGCCTCCTGCTAATCCTGTCAGACTCAAAGCCGCACAGATTGCAGCACTGCTGATAGGTAATGTCAATGCAATTCCTACAATGACAGAGATGATAATTCCCATAAAGAAAGGCTGTAATTCAGTTGCCCACATAATCGCTGCTCCAACTGCACTGGCTGCCGCGCCAATCGCAGGTGCGCACCACATGGATAACAGACTTCCTATTGTAATCGTGACAAAAGGCGTAACAATAATGTCAATCTTGGTTTCTTTGGAAACGGCCTTACCAAATTCTGCAGCTACAATTGTTACCAGTAATACTGCCAGAGGTCCTCCGGCACCACCCAGTGTATTGGCTGCACCACCTACTGCAACCAGTGAGAACAATACCAACGGTGGGCAATGCAGTGCATATCCTATGGCAACTGCCATTGCAGGTCCTGTAGCAGCCTTTGCATATCCTCCTATATTGACCAGTACTTCCATTCCCAACTGTTCACCCAGCGTAGCAATAATTGTTCCAATCAGCAGTGAGGCAAATAACCCCTGTGCCATTGCTCCAAGGGCATCAATTCCATATCTTTTAGCAGATATTTCAATGTCCTTACGTTTTAGAAAACTTTTAAACTTCTCCATACTCTCCTCCTGTATAGTTACATATGTCTTTACATATGTAAAGTAGTCTGTTACAGTGTAACATGACCAGAAGAAGAATGCAAGCTTATCAAAACGCAAAAATCCCACCTCTAATGAGGTGGGACTTTCTTTATCTTATATTAATCATCATATCCGTTAGGATTCTGTGACTGCCATCTCCAGCTGTCTTCACACATTTCCTTAATACCATACTGTGCTTTCCAGCCAAGCTCTCTCTCTGCCTTAGATGCATCAGAGTAGCATGTAGCAATATCGCCAGCACGTCTTGGTTTGATTTCATAAGGAATCTTAATGCCTGTAGCAGCTTCAAAATTCTTAACGATATCCAGTACACTGTAGCCTACGCCTGTACCCAGGTTGTAAATGCACAGACCAGCCTTCTCCTGAATCTTCTTCAATGCCTTTACATGACCAACAGCAAGATCTACTACATGGATATAATCTCTTACGCCGGTTCCATCCGGAGTATCATAGTCATTACCAAATACACCAAGCTGTTTGAGCTTACCTACAGCTACCTGTGTGATATATGGCATCAGATTATTAGGTACACCATTAGGATTCTCGCCAATCAGACCACTCTTATGGGCACCGATAGGATTAAAATAACGAAGCAGGATGACGTTCCATTCAGGATCTGCTTTCTGCATATCCATCAGAATCTGCTCCAGCATGGATTTCGTCCAGCCATAAGGATTCGTACACTGTCCCTTAGGGCACTCTTCTGTAATAGGAATGAATGCAGGATCTCCATATACAGTAGCAGAAGAAGAGAAGATAATGTTCTTGCAGTTATGCTTTCTCATAACATCTACCAGTGTTAAAGTACCTGCGATATTGTTATTATAATATTCCCATGGCTTTACAACAGACTCACCTACTGCTTTAAGTCCTGCAAAGTGAATACAGGAATCAATCTTTTCTTTTGTAAATATCTCTTCCAGAGCTTCTCTGTCAAGGATATCTGCCTTGTAAAAGGTAACAGGCTTACCTGTAATCTTCTCTACTCGCTGTAAGGATTTCTCACTTGCATTGGAAAGATTATCTAATACAACTACATCATAGCCTGCATTCTGTAATTCAACTACTGTATGGCTACCGATAAAACCGGCACCGCCTGTAACTAAGATTGCCATAACTTACCTCTTTCTGCGCAGTATTGCGCTTATAAATTTTAGTGCGTTAAATTATTATCATGCTTTGTTTTTACTATATCCTTTTTAACAGTAAAAAGCAATAGCATATTCTTCTGATTTTCACCCATTATAGACCACGATACTTGTTATATTTATCAGGCTTTAAGACTTTCTTTCATAAAATCTGTATCCTTTATCTGTCTGTAAATATATAAATTGCCTGAATTTTTTGTCAATTTTACATATTTTTATGAATTTTGTAGTGATATCTGTGGATATTGTGGATAATTTTGTGGATATTTATATGTTGTCTGCTATCTCGGACTGCAGCATATACTCATATTGCATACCGTATCCTTACCCTGTAATTTCACATCCCATTGCACCAGATACACCGGCTCCTGCTGCCCGTTGTGATTACTGTGAGACTCCGATAATATCTGAATGTCCCCATCTGCACCTTCTACTGTAATCTCCATCTTTGCCCTGTTACCCGGTATCTGAATCACATTGCCTTCTACTATCGGCAGATACTGCGTTACCAGATTCTCCGTAATTGTTCTTGTCTGTTTTGATACCTCAAAAGAATCCTCTACACACAAATGTAATTGTACATCCTCATCCCAGGCACGAATACTACGCTGTATTTTATGAATACATCCATCTGGGTAAGCTCCACCAAAGGATATCGTCAAGGTCTTGTCTTTTTCCTCCCAGCAGAAAGCATCTGCTGCATATTCCTTACCGGCACATTGCTCCTGTCCATTCATCAGAGGTACAGAATGTCCCAGGGAGCGGTTGCACAGAATCCCGTATCTTCCATCGGAGAAATAATCTCTGGTATACTCACCGGCGCCAAGATCCGTCAGCAGCATCTCACCTTCATAAATGCACAGGAAATGTCCGATATCATTATGATTATGGTTCTCATCATTATTACCGCCTTTTGCCGCATATCCATTTCCTGCAGGGTCCTTGCACATCATCCACTGGGCAGCCGCAAGCAGTTCATAGCTCCAATCCTTAGCTGTCTCATTTTCTGTTTCTGCATTGTCATACTGTTTCAGCCAGCGGATATTCCGCTCATTGGAAAGCCAGCGGTAGCAGGCATCCCCATCAAAAGACCTCGCAAGGGAATAATCCGGTGTCATTACCTGAGGGTAGCAATGCTTGAGATAAGAAGTAAGTCCCGGCAGGAAAGTCTCATGGCTGCTGCCATCTGAGAAGCTTACACTGACCCCTCCGCCAAAATAGCACTTCTGCTGGAATAATGCGATTTTTTCACATTTTGGCTTTTTCATCAGATCTATACTGCCTTTTGTCTCCTGATACAGAGCCTGGGCAAAACCGGTGTAATAACTCATTCCATATGCAAAATAGCCCAATCCTTCCGTACATGCGCCATCCTCTTCCATTCCATCCAGATAGCATTGCAGCGCATCACAGACACGGCCGATAATAGATTGTTTCCAATCCTCTGGCAGTCTCTCATCCTTCGGTTGCTGCCTTTTCTCATACCAGTGAGATAGATAAATGGCTGCCATTCCTACCGAACCTGCACATACTGCTGCCCAGTTGCAACGATCCTGTTCCCACCAGCTGTAAGGTACTGTTGATGTCACAAAAGGCACAATCACTCTATCAGTTACCTCACATACAACTCTTTCTACTGTTTGCGCAGGCAGCTTATCTCCCAGTATATCCACAATCTCCAGCAGACTCTGTGCAGTCTCTGCTGCAAACAGGTCAATCGTCTTCTCATCCAGTGCGTCAAAATTCACATGTGCAGGCAGCGCCCAGAATCTTTCTGTACAAATAGCATCCAACACCTGTGCCAACATCTTCAGATTCTCTTCTTTGCCCTCAAATTCTGATAAAATACCAAATACCGTTAAGTACTTTCTGCGTCCAAAATACTCCCCCTCATAAATAAGGCGGTTGCCTGTTTCCTTAAACAGAAAGAAGTCTTCCTCTCTTAGTTCCGGCATGGGCTGATTACGCAGCTCATCCCCTGCCCTCTCTATATCCGCCCAAAATTTCTGCAGATACTCCTTTTGCTCCTGTGTCATATCCATTCCCCCAAATTATAAGATTCCTGACTGTTATAAACTAGTTTCGGAAGCACATCGCTTTCTATATGAATTATTGCGCAAAATATCAAATTTGGCTACTGTTTTATGAAGGTTATACTCTCTTTTGGTATTCCTGAATCCGTTCATTGAGTTTATTTGCCTCAGCTACTGCCTTTTTCCAACTAATCGCAGATATTACCCCATAAATGATCGTAATGGATAGAACCATATATACAACACTTTTTATATGAGTGACCGTGTACCAGCCAAATAAATAACCGCAGCCCAGAACGATAGCAATAATAATAAAATAATGAATAATCGTAAGCATAATGGCTTTTCTGGTAGATATTCTGTCATCCGGATAGATTAGGGTACTGAGTGCACATAGGAAGGACGTAAACAGAATCTGCCAGAATATATCCGATGGGATAGAATCAATGGGATATAGAATATTGGTGAAAAAGCCGACTGTAAGCAATTCACCCGTAGTAATCGCCATAAATTTATTGAGAACCATTTTTATTTTTCTCATTTTCTCTCCCCCCTAACCTTTTAACCCAAGTTTACGTTTCAAATCAGGTACATATTGTCTGGAGATCATGAGTTTTTCCCCATTTTTCATACATACCTCATATCTGCCTCCCAGTGATGGGCTTAGATTCTTCACATGAACCAGATTGATGATCGTTGACTTGGAAGCCCTGAAAAAATCTGTATTCTGAAAATTGTCTTCCAGCTCATACAGCTTCAGCTTCGTTTCATAAACTTCCTTCTCCATGTAGACAAATACTCTGTTATCCACTGCTTCAAAATAATAAATGTCCCTTGGCTGTATCTGCATGAGTTTATCCTCTTTGGATACAGTAATTTTCTCCCGTCCTGCTTTCAGTGCATAGATTGTACGAAGGAGTTGTTCGTCCATGTTCCGGCATTTTATGATAATTTCTTCCTCTTCCCCTTCACTGCAATCCAGTATCGTAATTTTCACCCGATTACCCCCTCTTTTACCTGTCCTTTAGCTTCCTGTTCCTTGTCACGATAACTGCTAATATAATAGCGCAAAAAGTGTATCCCGTTAATAATAACATCTGTTCTTTTATGTTCCATATATTTCCTGCCACAGTAACTGTAATTCCCATTTTATCACGGTACACAGGAATCAGCCCCTCCGGCATTCCTGCAAAGGTCTGCTCCACGATCTGCTGCGTACTGACCGCCCTCATCATGGACACGCTATGCAATATCGGAAGTGCCTTGAGAATCTTCTGTACACCGATAGAAAGCTGTGACATCGGCAGATAAATGCCTCCTGCAAAACCAACCAGAGTACCGATAATCGTCAGAATACCGCTCCACGCACTGTTACTGTGTACGAACAATGCAATTACATACCCTATGGAAGAATATGTCAATGCGCTGCACATGATCATTCCTGTCAACTTGAACATAGCCTCTATGGAAAGCATATCATACCCTTTCAGGAAAAAGAATACCTCTCCCATTGCAAATGTTAGAAGACACATAAAAGTTCCGATAACCCAGGCGGAGAAAATATATCCCAGCGCCAGATAAAGCCTTTTTACCGGTGTCACATAAAAAGCCATAATCCTCTTTCTCGTCTCGTCCTGCACCATATTTCCAAGCACTGTCATTGTAACTGTCACCGCATTTACTGATATAATTCCGGCAAGTGTCCACATCTGTATCAGATATGCTGCATTTTCCCTGTCCTGCGCCGTAATTTTGCGTCCACCATATTCTTCTATTACTGACAGCACATTCTCACTGTTCATCTTTCCAAGGAAAACGACCATCAGTCCCAATACGATCAGCATAGACAATAAGGAAAAAAATACTGCGCTTTTATCCCTTAAATACACCAGACAATTTCTCTTTGTCAAATAAAAAATCTCTCTCATCTCAAACTCCCGCCTTTCTACAAACCTTCCCCGGAACCAGCTCCAAGTGTTTTTCCCGTAATATTCAAAAAGACATCATCCATCGTTCCCTGTATCATCTCAAATCCATTGATATATGGCTTTGCTTTGGCAAGTACCGGTAATGCATCCATGCTTTTTGCGACCTGCAGATGATAAGCCTCCTGCACTTTCTGATAAGAATGTCCCTGCAAAGCCTCTGTCAGTTCTCTTTCCTTATCCTGCACAGGGATTAATCGTAACGTATCTTCTGCATATTTTTCCTTTAAATCAAAAGGCGTACCGACCTCTTTTATCTTCCCGCCGTCCATAATCGCAATGTGCTGCGCCCTGGCTGCCTCTTCCATATAGTGAGTCGTAAGAAAGACTGTCATCTGATTCTGGATACGCATCCGGTCTATGCTCTCCCATACCAGCCTGCGCGTTGCCGGATCCAAACCTGTAGTCGGCTCATCCAGAAACAATACTTCCGGTCTATTCAGCAATGCTGCCGCAATCTCGCAACGTCTCTTCTGCCCTCCCGACAGATTCTCATATCTTCTGCTCCATACATCCTGCAGCTGTAATCTCTCACACAGTTCTGTCACATGCTCCCTGAACGAATTCCTTTTCTCCCCGAAAAGGGCACCTCTTACATACAGATTTTCTTTAACCGTTAATTTATCGTCCAGACAGTTGTTCTGCCATACCACGCCGATTCTCTTTCTGATCTGCGCATCTTCCTTACCTACGAGGCAGCCGTCAATTACTATCTCCCCTGCCGTTGGACGAAACAAAGTACACATCATATTAATTGTTGTAGACTTACCTGCTCCATTCACTCCCAGGAATCCGAACAACTCACCTCTCTCCACAAAAAAGCTGATATCATCTACAGCCTTCACTTCCTTAAAATACTTTTTTAAATTCTCCACTTTTATGATTGCATCCATCCTGTATCCACTCCCTTCGCCTTTTCTACAGCATAGACGCAAAAACAGCCTGCCGCAATCAAATTGCGGTAAGCTGTTGATTTTGAATGGTAAGATGTAATTCGGGATAGAAAAATTAGCAAACACCCTGAGCTAACATGGCAACTTCTAAGGTGTCCGCGGATTTACCGGGGGTTTGAGGTCGGTTGTATATCACGTGTATAGATTAATTATCGGACAATTTCAATTATTACCTATTTCAGGAGCATTCAAAAACATGTAATGACTATCCACGTTTCACAAGCACTTGCATCGCCCTCTTAAATAGTTCCTGCTCATATGCATCCATTACACTATACATGGCTCTTTGGTTATTACTCAAAAAAGTAGCAGCTTCCAATGCTCCCATTTTCCCTATAGATGGATATTTATTCTCCAATGCGCTAATAGTGTCTGTAGGAAAACCAAACTCCACAAGAAACAACCCTAATTCTGTCGTAATTCCCAACTCAAAAAATCTTATAACCGATGACAGATTGAAATCATCCATATTATAACCTAATAATTTTCCTGCTTGCTGAAATAAAGATTCAAATAAACACAACAATTTAGGAATTTCATATTCTACAATATTTCTAATCTGTTCAAAAGCCTTTATATATGCAGAATCAATTTTCTCTTCAAACATTGAATTATTTTCTTGCAATTTCCCGATATGGTATTGCAATATGCCAATCGTACCATTTTGACTATATGTAGACACAACTGAATCAATGTCATTTAGTTAGTGATAAAGTAGGAAACTTTCACGGAAATAAAGCATTAGTCACGTTCCTGTAGTCGCAATCCAGTTGTAATCAGAAG
>QWCY01000054.1_pt1 | contig 163607 bp, 156 predicted proteins | sample 1972631 | NCBI WGS metagenome assembly QWCY01 (sample SAMN09866696, study PRJNA288562) | Human gut metagenome isolate pre1_stool, whole genome shotgun sequencing... | isolation source: gut | host: Homo sapiens | place: USA: California
AAATCCACTCTCTTCCACCATATGCGGGTGTAGCTCAGTGGTAGAGCCCCAGCCTTCCAAGCTGGTTGCGAGGGTCCGATTCCCTTCACCCGCTCCATAATTAAATATATATGCGACTATAGCTCAGCTGGATAGAGCAACGGACTTCTAATCCGTGTGCCGGGGGTTCGACTCCTCCTAGTCGCGCCATTGTTGGGATGTAGCCAAGTCGGTAAGGCACCAGACTTTGACTCTGGCATTTCCGTAGGTTCGAGTCCTACCATCCCAGCCATGCGGAGAGGTATCGAAGCGGTCATAACGAGGCGGTCTTGAAAACCGTTTGGGTGCAAGCCCACGTGGGTTCGAATCCCACTCTCTCCGCCATTTTTTTTATCTAAAATGGCTTAGGCCGAATCGAATAATTTAATATTCTTGGAGAAGTACTCAAGTGGCTGAAGAGGCTCCCCTGCTAAGGGAGTAGGTCCTAATTTACGGGGCGCGAGGGTTCAAATCCCTCCTTCTCCGCCACAATGTGGACCTTTAGCTCAGTTGGTTAGAGCGTCCGGCTCATAACCGGCAGGTCCGGGGTTCGAGTCCCTGAAGGTCCACCAATTTAGGGGTTTAGCTCAGCTGGTAGAGCAACGGTCTCCAAAACCGTGTGCCGAGGGTTCGAAACCTTCAACCCCTGCCATAAGCCTTTTATAGGCTTATTTTTTTAGCTTTTTTATAGCTTTCATTATATATTATTAGAATGGATGTGTTCTCATGAAGGCACGCGCTTTTTTTAATACAATTGAAGATATATTATTACAGTCTTTAAAAGATGAACTTGATTTAACACCTAAGCCTGGCTGTGTTGATGGACGTGACTCTGGTCCGCACGCAGACATGGATTATGATGTTTTTTTAAGGAGCATTTCATCTCTTAAAGGCTATTTTTTTGAGATAATGGAAGTGTCGAACAGAAAAAACACTTTTGACGATACTTTTGAAGCGATTAGGCCCATTGGCATGAAGTATGAAGAGATGATGTATGAGGCGACGGGCGGCATAAACACTCACAAGGGCGCCATCTTTACTCTTGGTGTTATCGCTTCTGCCATAGCTAGGCTTTATTATGACAACAAATACATTACCATTGATCTAATTAGTGAATATATAAAATTGCTTTGCGCAAATATTTTTGACGACTTTAATAAAAAAGAGATGCAGGACTCAAATGGTATGCGCATCTACCAGAATAACGCTAAGCACTCGGGTATCAGGTATGAAGCGTATCATGGTTTTAAGACGGCTCTTGATGCTTATGAATTTTATAAAAAGACAAAGGATTTCTTAAGGACTTATGTCTACATCACCTCTACTCTTGATGATACGACGACTATAAATAGAGTTGGTGAATCTGGTCTTGCTTTTTCCAAAGACTACGCGAAAAAGGTATTAGATAGCAAAAATTTTGACGAAGAGCTTAAGGCTATGGACAAAGTTTACACTGAGAAGAACATTTCGACTGGCGGCTGCGCTGATACTATCGAGCTCGTTTACTGCTTCAAGCGTATGGATGATTTTTTAGCTTCATATATGAATGACTTCCTATATAATAAGGAAGAAAGATGGGGGATTATCACTAAGGCGATCCAAGATCGTAATAAGCCCATCATCACGCTTATGTTAAATATAAAGGGCATGCATAAAGACAAGGATGAGTTTGAGCCCATTTACAAGGCGGCGAAAATGTATTTATCTTCATATGATTGCATATATGAGGACGAGGATAATTACTCAGCCATCTACCTAGCTAAGGGCGAGGCAACTGATGAGAAGAAAAAATTTGTGCATTTAGAAGAGGAGCATGACTTTATGCGCTTTGTAGACATTGACGTGATTGATACTAATCTTAAGCCTATATCGAGGACTGAACTTGGCTATGCGAAGAGGACTTGTATCGTTTGCGGTGGCGACAGATTTACTTGCATGCGCGAAGAAAGACATACGCAAGAGGATTTCAACGCAAGTTTAAATGCGGCTTTATTAAATCTTGACAAATAAGAGCATTTACTATATAATATTAACTATGGAAAAAAGGTTTATGAATATGGCAATCAGAGAAGCGATAAAGGCGTACAAGCTTGGCGAAGTGCCTGTTGGAGCGGTTATTGTGAAGGATGGAGAAGTGATTTCGAAGGCCTATAACGAGACGATAACGATGAAGGACGCATCAGCTCATGCTGAGATGCTTGCTATAAGACGGGCGTGCGAAAAGCTAGATAACTATAGGCTCACAGACTGCGAGCTCTATGTAACGCTCGAACCTTGCATGATGTGCCTAGGAGCGATTTTGGAAGCGCGTATAAAAAACTTATACATAGGTCTACTTGATTACAAGAAGGGCGCTTGTATTAGCAAAATGCAGCTTCATAACTCATCTCTTAGCTATCACAAGCTAAATATTTATTATAATGAGAGCAAAATTTATAAATTTCTTTTGCAAAACTTCTTCAAGAACTTAAGAAATAAATAGGGAGTGGTATCGAAGAGGTCATAACGGGGCGCACTCGAAATGCGTTAGGGGCCTTGCTCCACGTGGGTTCGAATCCCACCCACTCCGCCATTTTAATAATTTCGTGCACTAGTAGCTCAGTTGGATAGAGCAGCGCCCTCCTAAGGCGTGTGCCGGGGGTTCGATTCCTCTCTAGTGCGCCACTTTATTTTTTCACAAGGAGGTAATTAAGTGATTTTAAATAAAAAAAAGCTTGGCATTATCGCAAGTGTAGCATTTTTTGCCCTTGCTATGGTCCTAGCTTTTGTATATAAGAATTTTTTCTCGAGGGTGGAGGTTTTCTCTTCTGGAAAGTCCTTGGGAGTTTACTCTAGCGTACATAATTTTAATAAAGCTATAGATAATTATAAGTCCAAATATGAAGATAGATATGGTGCAGATCTTGTAAAAGCAAATTACGAGTTCAAAAAAAGTGATAAAGAGCTTAGAAACGCTATATCTGAGGACGCTTTCTATGCAAATGCTTATGCCGTTCAAAAGAGTGGCGAGACTCTTTACGCGCTTAAGAATGAAGACGCTGCAAATGAGTTTTTAACAGCAATTGAGAACCATTACTATAGTGACAATACCATTTGCGTGAAGATTAAGGACAATATTGAGCTTAAAAAAGAAAAGATCTCTTTAAAGGATTTAAGAACTATAAATTCAGCTCTTAAAGAGGTTTTAGAGAACAATAAATTGAAGAATGACAAGGCTATAAACGTATTGCTAACAAAAAAGGAAAATGTTGAAGAAGTCATCGCTATGCCGGTTGAAAGTCAAGACGATCCAAGCCTTCCAAGAGGCGAGACAGTTCTTTCAATGGACGGGGAAGACGGACTTAAGGCTGTTAAGAGCATCGCTTACTACGAAAATGATGAGCTTATAAATAAAGTTGTTTTAGAAGAAAATGTGAAGAAAAAGGCTGCTCCTAAGCTAGTTCTTGTTGGAACTAGAAAGGCTTTAGCTGATGGCAGTTTTACAAAACCTACCAGAGGCGGCATTTCATCAGGCTATGGAAGAAGATGGGGTAGACAGCACACTGGCGTTGACATCGACGCTGATTACGGCGACGCTGTATATGCGTCTGACGGCGGTGTGGTTAGCTACGCTGGCTTCTTAGGTACTTACGGCAATCTTATCGAGATTGATCACCAAAACGGCTACAAGACAAGATACGCTCACTTAAGCAGTATAAATGTTTCAAAGGGTGAGACTCTAATGAAGGGCGATTTTATTGGTAAAGTTGGTACAACTGGCCGAGTAACTGGACCGCATCTACATTTTGAAGTTATTGTTAATGGCAAGAGCCAAAACCCACTAAATTATATCAGAGGCAATTAATATGAAGAAATTTCTAGCACTAGTACTCGTTCTTCTGATGAGCGTGACTATGTTTTCATGCACAAAGAAGATTGAATACAACGATGCAAAGGACTTAAGTCATAAGTACTTGGACGCACTTAGAAGCGCTGACGGCGACGTGCTTTTCGAAGCAGCTAGGCTTAAGAATCAAAAACAAATAGAGAAAGAAGATTTTCAAAGATCTTTAACTCAAACTATTAAAAAATTAGGTGAGTTCAAAGAAGGCAAGGACGAAAAATTCGAGTACATTGAGAATACTTTCGTTTTATCGAGTGAAGATAGATTTGATTATAGGATGGTGACATCCATCATCGAGCTTGATAAGTCAGGCAGTTTGAACAACGCCTACTTTATGCTTAAAGAGCCCATCTGTGAAGATAACGATGATTTCAAAGAAGAAAGCTTTATCCTTGAGAATGATGGAGCCAAGATGTATGGCGCTCTTACCATTCCAAAGGATTTTACTTCTAAGAAAGTAGTATTTATGATGCAAGGTTCTGGTCCGCAAGATATGGATGAAACAGTTGGTATTAGTGGTAACAAGCCATTTAAAGACCTTGCTCATGGTCTTGCAAAAGAGGGTATAGCAACACTTAGAATTGACAAAAGATATGTAAATAACGCGCCAAAGGACTACACAGTTGATGAAGAGGTTTTATCGGACGCGAAGCTTGCTATAGAAGAGCTTAAGAAAGACTCAAGATTTGATGATGTTTACGTGCTTGGCCACTCGCTAGGAGCGATGCTAGCGCCAAGAGTAGCTAAGGAAGAGGGTTTGAAGAAGGTTGCAATGCTATCAGCATCGACTATGAAATTCACGGACATAATTTATACTCAGCAAATGGAGTATCTTGACTCAGGTGAAGTAAATAAGTCAGTTGCTGAATTTCAAAAGAAAGAGATCACAAAGTTTAAAGAGCAAGTTGACAATATGACTGAAAAGACAAAGGGCAACTTCTTTAGTATGCCTGCTTCATACGTTTATTCAGTCAACCAAGTTAATCCAGTGGAAGACATAAAAGCTTCAGACTTTGATGTCTTTATGGGACACGGCTCAAAGGACTTCCAAGTGAAGAAGGATGAGCTTGAAAAGTTCAAAAAGGCCTTGGGAGATAGAGGACTTGTGATATATAATCTATATGAAGGGCTTAATCACTTGATGATGCCTGAGGACTCAGATGAGTTTTCTGTAGAGATATATGACAAGCCAAATCATGTAAGTCAATTAGTGATAGATGATTTAGCAGAATTTTTTAAATAAGATATTTAAAGGGACTTTGTTTGAAGTCTCTTTTTTTGTTATGGGTATATATAATTAAGTACTAATATATTATTAAGAGGTGTATTATCATGAAAACTGTAGAGAGGCCTTGGTTTAAAGCATCTAAATTTTTAGGCATATGGGGAGGAATTCCATTAACAATAATTGGATTATTTACTTATATATATTGGAAGAATATTGCGTGTTTAATAAATGGATTCGTATGGTTGTTTATTTCTATAGCCTTTTTGTGCAAAGCACTTATTGAATATTATAAATTAAAAAAATTAAAAGAAAGTGGAGTTAAATACAAGTGCAAGATTAATAGAGTAATCCCTCTTAGCTATGTAAGATTTGTTCCATATATAGCATCAAAAGTTGAATGCACATATGAGATAGATGGAATTACATATGAAATTTTGGATGGACCATATCTTTTGCTTCCATTTGAAAAACTAGAAAAACTATCAGCTATTGCCTACATAGGAAAAAATAAAAGCATGCTTGTTTTATCAAGGATGTAGCGTGAGAGCTTTTTCTTTTTCTAAGCAATAACATTTGGGTATATATAATTAGGTGATTATATGAAAAATATGAATGAAAATATCAATCTAGCTGATGAACTATACGATAAAATCGAGAATGAACTTGGCAAGCTTAAGAAAGTTAAGATACTTGTGCTAGGTAAGACTGGTGCGGGTAAATCGACTCTTATCAATGCCTTATTCCGCGAGGATATATTAAAGACTGGCGTTGGCTATCCTATGACCAAAAACATTGTCAAAGTAGAGAAGGACGGCGTGCCTCTTACTTTATACGACACACGTGGACTTGAACTAGATAATGACTCGCGCCTCGAAGTATATAAGGAAGTCGCAAACTTTGCCCGTGAAATGCAGATGAAGGGTGATGACGAAAAACTCAATCTCATCTACTTTTGTATCAACGCTCAAGGACTTAGGATAGAGAAGGAAGAGGAAGAGCTCATACGTACGCTTAGCAAAGAGAATAAAGTCATCATCGTCCTTACAAAATTCTTCTCTGAAGAAGCCAAAGATTTCTACGACTTCATTAAAAATATGAATATGGGTGAGTTTGCCATAGCTCCAGTGCTTGCGAAGAACCTTAAGATTAACCGTGACAATATTATTTTAGCGCATGGACTTGAGGACCTTGTACAAATGAGTATGGACGCACTTGAAGAAGAGTACAAAATATCTTTTAACAATGCCCAACATGCAGATTTAAAACTAAAAGCAGAAAAGGCACGCAGTTGGGCGAAGAAATACATTGCCTCAAGCTTTGGAGTTGGTTTCGTTCCAATACCATTCTCTGATGCATCAGTTCTGGTACCCATGGAGCTAACTATGCTTGCTCATATCACGGCCATATTTGGAGTGCCGGTGAATAAAAAGAGACTCGCTTCAATCATCGCAGGTCTCGGCGGAACCATGGGCGCGACATATCTTGGACGCTTTATAGTAAGTAACGCACTAAAATTCTTTCCAGGCGCAGGAACCGTTGTCGCTGGTCTCATAAGCGGCACAACCGCTTCAGCCATCATGGCATCACTTGCCTTTGCCTACATCGAAGTACTGACAGTCCTTCTTAAAAAAGCAAAGACGGGTGACGACATAGATAACAAAGAGTTAGAAGAGATGCTAAAGAAGCTATATAAAGATAATTTAAAGAATCACAAAAAGCTTAAATAAATTAAGACCTTAAGAGTTAATTCTCCTAAGGTCTTTTACTTTGCCTATATTAAATATAAGACAATCGCTGAACATAATTATGTGAGCTTGTAAGTTGTATAAAAACTTTACTGGATGGACGTTTAACATTTGAGTTTGCAATTATTTAACTTCTCATATACATAAGCATACTTTATTTACTAAATTTTTTAATTATAAAAAAGAAACGAAACTTATTTAGCATAAGAAATATTTATTTGACGTATAAGCATATTTGATGTATAATAAATGCAATAACGTTAATAATTTAAGCAGCTAAATTATATAAAATGAAGGAGGTTTTAGAGGGGTAGCATTTTAGCTGTAGATAGGGAGGTGAATATATGAAATATTTAGTTAGTCCAAACAATAGGTCTAATAATTTTGAGCCACTTAGAGATATATGCTTTAAAATTTGTAATGAAGATAACTGTACATAGTGTGATAGATGCACCAAGTGCGATAGATGCACTCAAAACTGCCTAACTGATTGTAGCTCTAATTGTGGCATTCGTGGATGCTATTGCAAAGCAAGCCGTAATGAGATAAATTCAACAGGCAGCTTTATGTAGCCGTGTACTTAATAAGCTTTCCCCTCTAATTACATACAATGAAATTTTTTAAAAGATACTTTAACATAATATCATTTACCTTATTGATTTTTGTAGTTATTCTTTTTTTGCAAAATTTAAAGTATTTACCAGATTTTGATTTAGATGACAAAAAAGATACATACCTAGGTAGATTTTTACTTAATTATAATATAGCTAAGGATATTGAGACTTTAAATACTGATCCAGTTAAGTATGAAAAAAAATTTTAGAACATTTAGTTATAATCCCAAAAAGCTTACCTGAAGATGGTAGAGAAAATTATGCTAAAAGTATTAAATTAAAAATAGAATTAGCAAAAAAAGGAATGCAACTAGCTAATGAAGATTTTAAGGGCAATTACTTTGAGATAATGAAGATTGATAACACTATAAGACTTATTGATTTAGTGCAATTTGCTAGGGATGATGAGGGTTACATCTCTCCTTTAGATGAATATGGCAGTGAACTTGAAGAAGTGTACGGACTAAGTAAGCTAGATTATGACTTTACAGCACCTGAGAATAAAGATGTGTTAATTAATCAGTTTGCTCAAGACATGGAATGCTATATTGATTATAACTATATTAGGGCAATGTTTGACGTATTGCATAAAGAAATTAAAGATAAGTTAGTTCTTTCAGAAATCACATATAAAAACTTTGCTGGTGTTTATATGATTTTTTCACAACAAGACCTTATAAGAAGAAATAATTTTCACTTGATATTTTTAGCTTTTGCTTTTATTATCACTGTTTTAAAAGACAAGAAATATAATGCTCCAAAGTTAAACTACACTATGGATACAAGTCTTTTTACAATGACTAACAAGTATATAAGGGAATTCTTATGCCTAGCTTTTATAACAGTTATATTGCCGGTAGGCTTATTATTAGCTGCAAACTTAGGAGGTAAAGGATTTTCATTTAAGGCACCTGTTTTGACAATACCAGAGAATTATGAACTAAGTGACACTAAATCTCTAGGAGCAAAGGCACAGGAAGGATCTGAAAGGATTACAGGCTATGACGTTGTTGACTATTCAACTTTTTTTGCTGACGATACTACCTACGCAGCAGGAAGAAGTGATGTTTTAATTATGTCATATAAGCCTCAAATACAAGAGTATAAAACTGTATTTATTAAAGCTGTTGTACTTGATCTGTTAAGAATCTTACTTGTAGCAGTAAGCTTTGCTTTTATTGCATCTGTCTTTAATAAAAGGTGGGTGGTGTTGCTCTTTACAACTGCACTAGCTATACTAATTTTAAATGCATATAATTTAAATTCAATTTTTGATCCTTTTTCATGGCCAGCATCAACGTCTATTGTGAAAGGAGTACGTGTATTAAAAGATGGACGCCTATCATTTAATAGAGCTATGATCATATTATCTTCTTATACAGTAGTTATTTATCTTTTGAATTTATTAGTACTAAAGAAGAAAAAGGCACTTGTATAGAAGGGGTGGCACAATGAAAACAATAAAAAATAATATTTTGAGCTTTTTGAATACGAAGGAAATAAAGGAGGCTGTTTTAAATGAAAGCTTTGCAAATTAATGATATGCATAAGAGTTTTGGTAAAAAGGATGTTCTCAAAGGACTTACTTTTGATGTTGAACCAGGCGAGATTGTAGGTTTTTTAGGCAGGAACGGTTCAGGTAAGTCTACAACTATGAAATGCGTTTCTGGTCTTATCAAATTTAATTCAGGAGAGATAAATGTCTTTGACCATTCTATAGTAAAAAGCAGAGAAGAAGCCTTGAAGTGTATGGGAGTAAGTATTGAAGATCCAGCACTTTATCCAAGTTTAAACGGTCATGATCACTTCAATATGGTCGCAAGATGGAGAGGTGTATCTAAGGATAGAATAAAGGAAATGGAAGAGTTTTCAGGACTTGAGGATAACCTTAAAAGAGCAACATCCAAGTACTCTATGGGTATGAAGATGCGTCTAATGCTAAGCTTAGTACTTTTATCTAAACCAAAGTTTATTATGCTTGACGAACCTATGAACGGCCTTGATCCTGATGGAGTTTTCGAATTGAGACAAGAGCTTAAGTCATTAAAAAACGAGGGCTGTGCGATACTTTTCTCATCGCATAGATTATCTGAAGTTGAAAAAGTTTCAGATAGAGTTGTTATGATAGAAGACGGAAAAGTAGTTTATAATGGAAATTTAAGTGAAGAATTTAGAAACACAGGACTTGTCTATATAAATACAGCTGACAATGAAAAAGCTAAGGACGTTTTAGATGCTGCCAAAATTAGTACAAAGATATCTAAAGAAAAAGGTTTTGAAAATTACATTATTATTTCTGATTATAATGTTGCTATAGACAAGATACTTTCAATTTTATATCAAGCAAATATAAGCATTAATGACATATATAAAGATCATCCTACACTTGAAAGTCTTTATAAGAGCTTGAGAAAAGAGGGATAAGATGAAAGGGCTTATCAAAAACGAAATTAAAACATTCTTTTCGATAAAAAATATAATTATCATTGTTATCTTTTTTCTTATAATGATACCGGATGTATTTAAGATGAAAGGCGATATCAATAATTATATAGACACTATGGCTGCACAAATAAATAGCAATCAGGAAATGTCTAAATATTATGTTAATAATCTTAATTATGAGATTGATGGGATAAATCTTCAGATGTATGCGAATGATGTTGTTGGTTTAGATGAAGATGACGAAGAACTTGAAGAAGAGAAAAAAATTAAGCAAGCAGAAGTAAATCATTGGAAATTTTTCGATCAAAAATTAACTGCATTCAATGCACTAACAAATTTTGATAAACCAGATATAGATAGGTACAATTCATTTCTTAAAGAAATAGATACTTATATATATGACGAGATATATAAGAAGGATTTTGTTTCAGCTTATGGAGAGAATATTTATTTTTACTCTAAAAATCAGTGGTATAAAAGGTATTTGACTGAACAGGTTCAATATGATGACGTTAGACTTAAAGATCCAAACTATCCTGATGCATATAATGCCTTGCATGGAAAACTTAGTGGTAAACTTATATATTTTGCAATTTTATTACTACTGCTAAACTTTGATATATGGTCAAACGATTATTCCTCAGGGGCAATAAAACTATATTTGACTTCGCCTTATAGCAGGAAAAAATTATTCTACACTAGATTTATAACAAGGCTAGTGCTTAACCTTTGTGTAATTTTATTGCCACTTTTATTTGTATTTTTATACACTGGGTTTAAATTTGGCTTTTTACCACAAAGACAGGTTGTTGTTAACAATTTAGCACTAAATAATATTTTCAAAATGCCTATGACTAGTGACTTAAGTGAGATATATGCTTTGTCTACTCAAGGTAGAGTTGTTGGTCTACAACTCTTAAATCTAATTTTATATACGGTGTTTATGTTCTCATTTATGGGATTAATATCACTTCTTATGAAAGACAGTGCAGTATCTATATTTTTTGCAGTATTATTTGCATACGACGTACTTTTTGTTACTAATTTAAATCCTTATAATATGCCAAATTACATTAAATCTCAAAACCTTATTGCAGGTACTGGTGATTATACATTTGTGTTTTATCAAATACTCATGGCAGTTTTAGCAGTAGCATTTATGCTAGGGGCAAAAACTGTTATGGAAAAAAGAGATATAGCTTAGATACAGAAGGTGCTTCCCCTTAGCACCTTCTATTACTAAGTTTGACGGAAGTGAAAAGAATGAAATTTTTATAAACATTAAAAATGTTGATAGAATATACTATATAGAAGACGGAAAGATTATAGAGTCTGGTAAGCATATTGATCTTATGAATAAAAAAGGTGCATACTATGAAATTTATAATGTAAGCTCACAAAACAAGCAGTGATGATATTTGAGATAAGATAAAGAAGACCTTAAGAGTTAATTCTTCTAAGGTCTTTTACTTTGCCTATATTAAACTATTATCTATATATGAACCAAACGAGGATGTAGCCGACTAAGACTGCAGTCAAAGTGAACGGCACGCTCATCTTCATAAAGTCTTTGTTCTCGACAGTGTAGCCCGCTTCCTTAAGTATGCCAAGTGAAGCGATGTTTGCTGAGGCACCTATTGGCGTGATGTTTCCACCAAGTGTCGCGCCGCTAAGTAGTCCGAAGTAAAATACTGTCATGTCGAATGGCACATGCGTTGATATTACTGAAAGAACTGGAAGCATAGTTGCGACATAAGGGATGTTGTCAACGAAGGCACTGATCAAGACGCTGCCCCAAACCAGTGCTGTGTATAATAAGAACGGCTTATCCGCTAGCTTAATGAATAGCTTTGCTATTTCGTCGATAACACCAGCATTTTCAATACCTGATATAATTATGAATAGCCCTGCTAGTAAGCCAAGTGTGTTGAAGTCAATTTCGCTTGCAACAGTCTTGATTATGGATGAGTCTTTATGTCTTATCAAGTGGTAGATTACACCGAAGATAGCTACGCATACGCAGATAAGTCCGTTTAGTATATCTATCTTTTGATCTTGTGGAATAAATGATGCAAAGATTAAAAGCACTATCATAAGTATAACTAAGTAAGTTGGCATCATGTCTTTAACCTTTGTTACTTCAATCGCATCGACTTTACCTCTCATATCTTTTGTTTGAATATAAATAACAATAGAAGCGATTAGCGCTGAAATTTGAACTATCCAGAACATACCCATGTGTCCATTATATACGAAGAAGTCGAAGAAAGTCATGTTTAGCGCACTTCCTAGTAGTATCGAAGATGTATCGCCTACCAAAGTTGCCGCACCTTGTAAATTTGAAGATATCGATATAGCTATAATCATCTTTACTGGTGATATATTAAGCTTCTTCGCTAAACTCATGGCAACGGGTGCTATCATAAGTACTGTTGCAACGTTATCGATAAAGGCTGAGACGAAACCAGCAAACATTGATAAGAAAAGTATTATGAGTCTTATGTCCTTAACCTTGTTTATGATAAGGTCCGCGAGCCTAGTTGGCATCAAGCTTTCTGAGAAAAGTGAGACAAGCATCATCGTTCCACCTATCATCAAAAGTACGTTAAAGTCTATAGCGCCCCAAACTGTATTTAAAGGAACTATGTTTAAAATTATAAAAACAAGCGCACTTATGCCGACAACTAGTGGTCTATGATTAACGAATTTAATCATAAATATGTAAGTTATAACGAAAAGTGCAGCTGCGAGTATGAGTCTGTCCATGTAATCCTCCTTTGAAATATCTATTACTAACTATATAATTATATATATAATAAGAAAAAATGTCAAGATGAGAGAAGCAAAATATTGATTTTTTCGCGCATTTGCTGTATTATGTTTATAGGTGAAATTATGTTAGAAGAATTAAATTACGAAGATATCGAAAATTTAGATAATATCGTCTTGGTCGATGTGAGGAGCGAGGGCGAGTACAAAAACGCTCACATACCAGGCGCCATCAATATTCCCATACTTGATAATGATGAGAGGCGCGAAGTAGGCACCTTGTATGACAGAGTATCATACGATTTAGCTAAGATAAAGGCGGTCGAGTACGCGTCGAAGAAACTTCCTGAGCTTTATGAAAAATATTTGGAGCTAGAAAAGACTTGCGATGAGATCGTAATCTATTGCGATAGAGGCGGCTATAGATCGACTGTGCTTGAGAGGACTTTTCGTGCGCTTGGTATGCACATTTCAAAGCTAAGTGGCGGCTACAAGGCATATAGGCGCTATGTGATGGAAAAGCTCGATGAATACTTTGAGAGAATCAAGGTCCTTACGCTTTATGGACTCACTGGTACTCACAAGACTTATATAATAAGAAGACTTGAGGAAGATGGCATAAAAGTTTTGGACCTAGAGAAGTACGCGAATCACAGGGGATCCATCTTTGGCTCAGTCGGCCTAAAGGAAAAGGTCTCACAAAAGATGTTTGACTCATACATCTATGAGGCGATAAAGGATGATCCAGATGCGATTTACATTACAGAGGGTGAATCGAGAAGGATAGGTGACATTGTTCTTCATGAAAAACTATATAAAAAGATGCTTGACTCAGACAAAATACTTATCGAAGCGTCTTTAGATGAGAGAGCGAAAAATATTTGCGAGGACTATTTGCCAAGTGAAAATAAAGAGGAAATCATAAAGACTTTTGAAGAGTTCAAAAAGTTCATTAGCAAGGAAAGATATGAGAAGTACACAGACATGCTTATGGAGGGGGAATACCTTGATCTCATCAAGGACATGATGAAGAGCTACTACGATCCTAAGTATTCATTTAAGAAATATGATTACATCAAGGTATTTACAGACGCGAGCTACGATGATATTAAAGAATTTGTAAAAAAGTACTTGACAGATTAATCTAGTTATGCTAAACTATAGACGTAGTATTAAATACTAAGTGGAGGCAGTATGAGAGATAATATATTGACTGGCCTTAAAGAGCTAAAGCTTCCTAGGTACAAGGACTTACCCGACTTTGGCATTTATTCAGAGCAGCTAGTCGAGATAGTTAACAAGGCACTGGAAGCTATGTTTGATAAGGACAATAAATTAACGAAGTCCATGGTCAACAACTACGTCAAGCACAAGATTATGCCGAGCCCAATCAAGAAGCGCTACTTTCGTAATCACATCGTTTACTGCATAGTGATCACGGTTTTTAAGAACAATCTAAGTATAGCCGAGATTGATGGTGGCATATTGCATGAGCTTAAGAAGAGCTCCATCGAAGAGTCATATAATTACTTTTGCGACAAGATTGAGAGCGTTATGAGACTTATCATAGATATTTTGGACAAACAAGATGATCCTGATACGAAGATGACGGCGACTATTGACGTGGACCTAGACAAGAGAAATGGCTTGACGCTTGCCATAGTGAGTGTTTGCACGAAAGTTATTACGCAAAAACTATTAGAATACGAGCTATTAAACGCTAAGGAGGACATATGAGTAAAGTAGGAATAATTATAGACACAGCCTGCGATCTACCTAAAGAAGCATATGAAGAATTAAATGTAGCGATGCTACCTTTGTGGGTGCACTTCTCAGATAAATCGTATAGAGACCAAGTTGATATAGAAAAGGACGAGTTCTACAGACTTCTTGACAAGGAGTTTCCTAAGACAAGTACACCATCACCAATGGAGATAAAGGAAATAATCGACAAAGAGTTTGCATCTGGCACGGATGAAGTCATCATCATCACGCTATCGTCAAGGCTTAGCGGGGCGAATAACTTAGCAAATCTTGTGGCAATGGACTACGACGGCAAAGTAAAAGTTTTTGACACAAAGAACATAGCCATCGGCTCAGGTTTTTATGCCTATAGAGCAGCTAAGCTGAGAGATGAAGGCCATAGCGCTGATGAAATCATTAAGATTTTGGAAGATGATAGAGCCAAGATGAAGTCAAGGACATACTTTGTTATTCCAGAACTTACAAACCTTATCAATGGCGGAAGGATAGGCAAGGTTAAAGGCGTTATCGGACAGCTACTACACATCAAACCTATCATAACATGTGACGCAGATGGCGTTTACTATGATACTGACAAGGTTAGAGGCTTTGCAAAGGCACAAAGAAGACTTGTTGATAAAATCAAAGATGAACTAAAAGACGCAAAGGATTACTACTTGTCAATCTGTCACGGAGCAAATCCGGAAGCACTCAAATTTGTTAAAGATGCACTTAAAGACGAAGTGGCAAGAGCCAAGATATATGTTGAAGAGCAAATCGCACCGACACTAGCAGTACACACAGGCAGAGGCCTTGTAGGCGTTGCGTATTATAAATTATAGATGAAAGGCTTAGGAGATTTACCTAAGCTTTTTTTGTTACTATTTTGTAAGATTTAAGTACTTGTAAATTGCTTTGATAAGTGATATTATATAGTTAACGATATATCAGACGAAAGCACGAGGAAGGTGGTTTTATGAAAACTATAGAGAAAAAAATATTTTTAGTGTCATGTCTACTAGTATTAAGCTTATTATTTATCAGTGCATGCACAGATAAAATTGCTTCGAATAATATTGCCTCTAAATTTCCAAAAGACGAAGAAGGCTATCCAGAACAAAATTATGCAATGATCGATGGCAAAGTTTATGAGGTAGAAAAGAAAGAGGATATGTATGGAAAAGAGGAAAGCGATACTCCAGATGTCACGACCATAGACATAGACACAAATAAAGATGAGGTAGAAGTAGTCTTGCCAGCAGGAAATTGCTTTGACGAGTGGGTCATATCGCCAAAGAACGATGTGACTGAGAAAACGTTAGTGGAATTTAAAGTTAAGGGCGAGTTAAGAGATGGAGGCCCATCGACTTGTGTAGACGTATATAAAGTTAAACTCAATGGCGAAGAGCCTATAGAGTTTAAGAGAGTAAACGTTATGAACGAAGATGAGTATGAGGCTAAAAAAGCTTACACTATATTGAGAATCATCAAGATAAAGAAAAGTAAATAAGGAGGAATTATAATGAGTAAAAGTAAAAAAATAATATATGCCATATTAATTATTGTAATAATTTTTGCAGCATATAAATTGATTAACAATAAAAATACAAATAATGAAGAGGTTTTATATCCAGCTATTAATGATGAACTAATTAGTGAATTGGAAGATGGAAAGAAACCATATCTATTTGACAGTGAAGGTGTTCTTAATGAATATCTAGCTAAAACATATCCAGATAGCAAGTTTGAGATAAAAGATAAAAAAGACAGTGGCAGTACCATTATCTATGATATAAGCTTAGTTGATAAGGATAAAGACCTTGAATTAAGTTTGAAGCAAAAGGAAATTGAACTTAATAAAGAAAAGTTAAATATATGGGTTGTTACAGATAGTAAAGAAATAACAAATAAGTAAATAGATGATATATAAGGGCTTAGTGATTAAGTCCTTATATTTTTGCAAAAATATTTCCATAATGATTGAAAAATGTTTTTCTAAGTGATATAATTAGAATGTAATTTTTAAGGAGGATGACGACATGGAAAAGTTAGAACAAGTATATGAAGGCAAGGCAAAGAAGGTCTTCAAGACTGATGACCCTAAGAAATTTATCTTGTCTTACAAGGATGATGCTACTGCATTTAACGGCAAGAAGAAAGGCACTATAGTTGGCAAAGGTGTTGTCAACAACAAAATGAGTAACTTCTTCTTCCAAAAGCTTGAAAAAGAAGGCATTCCAACTATATATCTAGAAGAATTAAACGACAGAGAAACATTGGTTAAGGCTGTTGAGATAGTTCCACTAGAAGTTATAGTTAGAAACGTAACTGCAGGCAGCTTCTCTAAGAGGATGGGTGTTGAAGAAGGTAAACAATTACTTCACCCAATAGTTGAGTTCTCATACAAGTCAGATCCACTTGATGACCCATTCATAAACGATGATTATGCTACAGCGCTTGGTCTTGCTACTAAAGAAGAAGTAGAAACTATAAAGGACTACGCAAGAAAGGTAAATGACTACCTTTGCAAGCACTTTAAATCTGTTGGCATAAGACTTGTTGACTTCAAGCTTGAATTTGGTAGATATGACGGCAAGATCATCTTAGCTGACGAAATCAGTCCAGATACTATGAGACTTTGGGACTACGAAACTAACGAAAAGCTTGATAAAGACAGGTTCAGACGTGACCTTGGTAATGTTGAAGATGCATACCACGAAGTCATGAGAAGACTTGGACTAGAATAATGTTTGATAAAATACATGAAGAGTGCGGCGTTTTCGGAGCTTATTCACTTAAACACGAAGACGTCTCAACTCTGATTTACTACGGATTATTTGCTTTACAGCACAGAGGCCAAGAATCTTGCGGTATTGCTGTAACAGATACCAAAATGAGCCAAAACATCCAGGTTTATAAAAACATGGGTCTAGTTAATGATGTTTTTAATAAAGATAATTTAGCTAAACTTAATGGCAATCTTGGTGTTGGACACGTTAGATACTCAACTTCAGGCAATTCTACTGTTTCTAACGCACAGCCACTAGTTATAAATTACTGGAAAGGCACTTTAGCCATCGCTCATAACGGCAATATTGTCAATCAAAAGGCGCTTAAGGAAGAACTTTCACAAACAGGAGCCATCTTCCAAACTACTTCTGATTCAGAAATCATTCCTTATCTTATAGCAAGAGCTAGACTTGAATCAAAATCTGTTGAAGAAGCAGTTGTTAAGGCTATGCCAAAGATAGTTGGTGCTTATTCACTAGCTATAGCAAGTCCTAAAAAGTTAATAGCAGCGAGAGATCCTAACGGTTTCCATCCGCTTTGTATAGGTCAAAAAGGAGATACATACTTTGTATCGAGCGAATCATGTGCACTTGATGCAGTTGGAGCAAAGTTTATTAGAGATGTTGAACCGGGTGAAGTCGTTATAGTTACTGAAGAAGGAGTTAAATCCGTATATAAATATGAAGCGAAAAAATCCACTTGCATATTCGAATACATTTACTTCGCAAGACCTGACTCAGCCATTGACGGCATCAGCGTTTACGAAGCAAGATTAAATGCGGGTAGGATGCTTCACAAGAGATATCCAGTCGATGCAGACGTAGTCGTTGGCGTTCCAGACTCAGGTACACCAGCAGCATACGGCTATGCACAAGCAGCTAATATACCATTCTCCATAGCTTTCATCAAGAATAATTATGTTGGTAGAACCTTTATTAAGCCAAGTCAAGATCAAAGATCACAAGGCGTTTCTATCAAGCTAAATATTCTTAAAGATGAGGTTAAAGATAAGAAGATAGTTTTGGTCGATGACTCCATCGTTAGAGGAACGACTATGAAAAATATTGTAAAGCAGCTTAAGGAGCTTGGTGCTAAGGAAGTTCATGTCAGAATATCCTCGCCACCATTCTTATATCCATGCTTCTACGGTACTGACGTGCCGACAAATAAGGAGCTAATCGCGTTTAAGTACACTCAAGATGAAATCAGAGACTACATTGGCTGTGATTCGCTTGGTTACTTAAAGGTAGAGGACCTAAAGGAGCTTGTTGAAGGACGCTGTGACTATTGCAACGCCTGCTTTACTGGTAATTATCCAACAGAGGTGGAAGATGGACAAATATAATAAATATATATCGCCGTTCTCAGAAAGATACTCTTCTAAAGAGATGCAGTATATATTTTCAGAAGAATTTAAATTTAAAACTTGGAGAAAGATGTGGATAGCCCTTGCAGAAGCTGAAAAAGAGATGGGTCTAGACATATCAGATGAAGCCATCGAAGAGATGAAGGCAAATAAGGACAATCTTAACATCGAAGTCGCAAAAGAGAGGGAAAAGCTTGTGCGTCACGATGTTATGAGCCATGTCTACGCCTATGGTCTTCAAGCGTCAAAGGCAAAGGCAATCATTCACTTAGGAGCAACTAGCTGCTACGTTGGTGATAACACTGACCTTATCACTATGCACGAGGCTCTTAAGCTTATCAGAAAAAAAGTTCTTACTGTTATGAAAAACCTTAGGGACTTTGCTATGAAGTACAAGGACCTTGACACACTTGGCTACACTCACTACCAAGCAGCTCAACCAACTACTGTTGGCAAGAGAGCCTCGCTATGGCTTCAAGACCTATACATGGACCTAGAAGAGCTAGATAAATTGCTAGCAGATTACAAATTACTTGGCTCAAAGGGAACTACAGGCACACAAGCCTCCTTCATGGAACTTTTTGACAATGACGAAGAAAAAGTAAAGAAAGTCGATGAACTTATAGTGAAAAAACTTGGTTTCGACAAAGTTTTAACTATAAGCGGACAAACATATACAAGGAAGATAGATGCCAAGATACTTAATGTACTTAGCCTAATCGCTCAAAGTGCATATAAGTTCTCAGGCGACTTAAGATTATTAGCAAATTTAAAAGAAATAGAAGAGCCACTAGAGAAAAATCAAATAGGTTCATCTGCCATGCCATATAAGAGAAATCCTATGCGTGCAGAAAGAATCGCATCCATTTCACGCTACATCATAGTAAACTCACTTAATCCGCAAATAACAGCCGCAACACAATGGTTCGAAAGAACACTTGATGACTCAGCTAACAAGAGGATAGCTGTGAGTGAGGCCTTCCTAGCACTTGATGGAGTACTTGATATATACATCAATGTTAGCGACGGACTTATAGTTTATGAAAATGTTATCAAAAAGCACTTAAATGAAGAGCTTCCATTTATGATAACAGAAAATATATTGATGGAATGCGTTAAACGTGGCGGTGACAGACAAGCCCTTCATGATAAGATCAGAGTTCATTCAAGAGAAGCACAAAAGAGAATCAAGGAAGAGGGCAAGGATAATAATTTATTAAAGCTAATTGCTGAAGACAAAGACTTTAACTTAACTATGGATGACATAGAAGAGATAAAGGCTGCATCAAAGATTAGCGGTAGAGCATCTTCACAAGTTGAAGAATTTGTAAGTGAAACTATTGATCCGATACTTGAAAATAACAAGGATAGCATCGGTATCAAGGTTGAACTCAATGTTTAGGAGGTATATATGATTACAGCTATAGTAGGAGCTAACTGGGGCGACGAAGGCAAGGGTAAAGTAACCGATATGCTAGCATGTGATGCAGATTATGTCGTTAGATTTCAAGGCGGAGCCAACGCTGGCCACACTATTATCAATAATTATGGTAGATTTGCACTTCATCTATTGCCATCAGGAGTATTTAATGAAAACACTGTCAATATACTTGCCAATGGCGTTGCACTAAACATACCATTCTTCATTAACGAGCTTAAATCGATAGTGGACGCAGGCGTTAAAGAGCCGACAATCTATGTATCCGACAGAGCCCACATCGTTATGCCATATCACCTAGACTTTGATAAATACGAAGAAGAAAGACTTAGCAAGGCATCCTTTGGCTCAACTAAATCAGGTATTGCATATATATTTGCAGATAAATATCAAAAGATAGGCTTTGAAGTGAACGAGCTTTATGACGAAGAATATCTTTCAGAAAAATTAGATTTGATATTGCCTATCAAAAACGCTATTCTTAAAGAGCTTTATCATAAAGAGCCGCTTAAGAAGGAAGACGTTTTAAAGACACTTCTTGAATATGGTGAAATGATTAGGCCTTATGTTAAGAACACATCCAAGATGCTTAGAAAAGCTATCAAAGATGGCAAGAAAATCTTATTCGAAGGTCAACTTGGTACACTAAAGGACACTGATCACGGCATCTACCCAATGGTAACAAGCTCATCAACACTAGCTGGCTACGCATCTATAGGAGCTGGAGTGCCACCGTATGAGATCAAAAACATCATCGCAGTAATAAAGGCATATTCATCAGCAGTAGGCGCAGGCGAGTTCGTTAGCGAAATCTTTGATGAAGAAGCAAATGAGCTTAGGACTCATGGCGGCGACAAAGGTGAGTTCGGCGCAACAACAGGTAGACCAAGAAGAGTTGGCTGGTTTGACGTAGTCGCAACAAAGTATGGCATCGAAATGCAAGGCGCAACAGATATCGCCTTCATGGTTATAGACGCACTTAGTTACCTAGATGAAATACCAGTTTGCGTTAGCTACGACATAGACGGCGAGATTACAGATGAATTTCCTAATACATCCAAGCTTAAAAAAGCAAAACCAGTTCTAGAAAGACTTAAGGGCTGGAAATGCGACATAAGAGGCATAACTAAGTACGAAGAGCTTCCAAAAGAAGCAAGGGACTATATCGAGTTCATCGAAGAAAAACTTGGCAAAAAATTTAAATACATTTCTACAGGACCAAAGAGAGAAGAAATGATAATTAGATAAAGATTAACTACGCTTGTGTATATGAGCGTAGTTTTTTTGTAAAAAAATTGTGTTTGTGATATAATAGTTGTGTTGAACTACAAGGGAGGACTTAATATGGAACTGAAAAAATCGAAAAAAGAAATGTTAAAGCTTGTTAATATACCTAGCTTTATTTTGCTACTTGCACTTTGCTTATTATCAGCAATATTATTTGTCATAGCACCAATCACTTTAAACACGGTTATTGAAAATGTCGGCAGGATTGGCGTTTATGATATACTTAAAGTTATATCAATACTAGCACTTGGATACATAGTTGATTTTATCTCTGTTTTTACAAAGAATCAGCTGGTACAAGATTATCATACAAAAGGTTCTGGTCTTATTTATAGCGATATATTTAAATTAGACTATGATAAATACATAAACGAAGGACCAACAGCACTTCGCGAGCTTGCTTACAACGCAGTTGAAGCATATGCTAGTTTTTATTTTGACGTCATACCAAATCTTCTTGTCAATGTTGTAACCATAGTCGTAACGATAGCAGTTGCTTGGTCATTTAATTATATTGCAGCTCTTTTTATGCTTGCAATTATCCCAATTTATTACTTTGGATTTAAGGCACTTAATAAAAAACTATCTAAACTATCAATAAATTTGCAAAGCACAAGTAGTGAATCATTCAAAAATATTAATTCACTTATTTCACAAGTTGATTTTATTAAACAAAACGCTGAGAATGAAAATTTATTACCAGCGATTGAAGATAATATTCATAAATCAGAGGGAGTTAGGAAAAAAGTTAACTATGTAGCCAACGGTGCATCAGGCTTACTTATTGGTTTAAACCAAATCATACAAAATTTGGTAATCATATTCTTAGCTGCTCTTGCACTTAATGATAAGAACAATTTTGGCTCAGTAATATTTGTTATGCTAGTTTTTCCTTACTTTTCTAATGCTATTAGAGGTTTATCTTTTACAAATTTAGGCTTTGCCAATGTAAAAGCAGCTGATAATTTTTTAAAGACACTTATAGACTTCAAAGCAAAAGATGGTTCAAAGCCTATGCCAGAGAAAATTGAAAGCATAAAATTTGACATCGACAAGGTCAATATACTTGATAAAAATTTACTGAATAATGTAAAGATGGAGTTTAAAAAAGGAGATATAGTTGGCGTTATGGGTGAGAGTGGTACTGGCAAGAGCACTCTATTAAAACTAATACCAAAGTTTAGAGAAACAGATGGTATATATATAAATGATATTCCTATAAGTGAGATAAAAAATAAAGATTATCTAAGAAAAGTTTCTTACTACTCACAAAACACACCAATTATTACAGATACTTTATATAATAATTTAAATTTTGGACGCAAAAAAGTTTCTAAAGCAATATATGAAGCAATGCCGTTCTTAGCTAAGTTTACAAATTTAGATGAAATGATAGTTGAGAATGGAGCAAATTTATCAGGTGGAGATAAACAAAGGATAGCTCTTTCTAGATATTTTACAGAAGACGCTGACATAGTTATACTTGATGAGCCAACATCTTCATTAGATAAAGAAACTGAAGAAGAGCTTATGAAAGAAATATTAAAAGATACTAAGGATAAGATTGTCTTTATAATTAGTCATAACAAAGAAATTATGAAGTATTGTTCACATCTTGTTGAAATAAAAAATAAAACAGCAACAGTTTTATAAAGATTAACTACGCTTGTGTATATGAGCGTAGTTTTTTGTTGCAAATGGGGGGGGGTTAGAAAAAGTTAGCAAAGGGCTAAAAATAATCTTGCAAGCTTTTATTTATTTCTTGATGAAAATCAAGTGATTCTTAAGTTTTGATATACACACAGAAAACTTATTATATCAATATATATGTTTGATATTAATTTAACTTGATATAATAGTTAATATATGATATACTACTAGTACAGAGAGGGTGTAAGTAAGTAAGAAAGAAGATGATATGGAGGTATGGTAATGAAAAAGAGAGTTTTAATCATATTATTAATTTTTGCAAGTTGTTTTAACACTATTTCATTTGCGGAGCGTGATAGTGGCGATGAATATGTTTATACTTTAGAAGAATTAGAGCAGCTAGAAAAAGAAACTAATAAAATATTAGCTATTATAAAATCAAATAAAGAATTAAGGGGGTCTAATGTTGATAGATATGCACGAGTTCCAGTTAGACGCTTTGAACAAGAATATGACAATTATTGTGGGCCAGCTACTGTAAAACAAACTATGGATTCTGTTACTGGATATAGTGAAAGTCAGTCATATTATGCTAGAAAAAATAAAGACAAATAAAGATGGCACAGATTTTGATATTTTAGCCGCTTATTTAAGAAGAAATGCTCACAATAATAAGCCTGGGCTTGAAGAATCATATGTTTATGAAGATATAGAATCTATAGATTACTATTATTGGCTTGAAAGAATATATTACTGTTTACACAACAAACAAAAGCCACCAGTTCTTGACGTGTATAAATTTACGCCTACATCAACTGGTCATTTTATAAATATTGACACAATAGATGTTAGAGGTTCAATTCAACAAGTAAGAGTTGTTGATCCTAATAACGACAGAAGATATGGCGGAAGTATGTGGTATGATGCTAATTTTGTTTTTACAAGTAATATAAACCACTCTAAACATCATGCACTTTGGTAGTTAACAGTTAAGTAAAGACTTTACCCTCTCAAGTCTTTATTTAAAAGTGGAGGTATGAAGATGAAAAAAATCGCTTTATTTCTTTGTTTATTATTAATGATTTTTAATATAAATATTAATGCTCAAAACGAACTTATAACTGAGACAACTAAGGGTAGGCTTTCGTATAACTTATATCAGGCAAGACCAGTATCTATTACTGATGATAGTATATATTTTTATATAATTTACAAGCCTATATTTAAAACAAACCCTTATGCATTTTCCCCTAAAATCTTTAAATATGACTTAAAAACTAGTGATGTTGAAAGCATTTTTGCATTGGATACAAATGAGACTGTTTTGAATTTGATAAGTCATGAAGGAAAAACTTTATTACTAAGTTATGATGGGGCTAGTATAATAATTAGAACAAGATCTAAAAAAGGGATTATAAAAAAAGAAATACTTACGAGGTCTAATTCTAAACCCTATACATTTAATACTGAAAAGAAAATATATATTTGCTATGAAGACTCAAGTAATAAAGAGGGCATAGTTACAAAGTTTACAATATTAGATATTGATGCCAACCAATCAACTTTTAAAACTTGCAAATTAATAGGAAACGATAAAACTTATAATGGGGAGTATTTATCAGCTGTAGGTGGTAGCGAAGGCTCGATATACGTGTCAATAATAAGTATGAAAAACGGCAATTTCAAAGGTAAAAATGTTATTAGTAAAATATATGATTATGATGATAAGAAAAATGAGTTGGTAAAAACTGAAGCAGAATATAAGTTTTTAGTAAATGCTATATGTGGAGATTCTAAATATATTATTATAGATGAGTATAATGAGGAAGATCCTAATTCTCAAACCTTAAATTTTTTTAATATTAAAGAAAATAAAAATATTAATTTAGCTGAAAAGACTAATAAGAAGAGAATTAAAAATATACTAAAAACAGAAAATAAATTTATAATTGAAGCAGATATAGGTATATATGAACTTGATTTAACTCAATCCGTGCTAAAAACTATATACGATAAAGAATTAAATATCTTATTATATCATGGAAATAAAATTTATTTATACGATTATGATTCTAATTATGAACAATTTACATTGAGGTTGATAAAATGAAAAGAAAATATGTTTTAATTGCTTTATTAATTTTTTCTTTACTTTTAATTTCTTGCAACAAAGCCCAAGACAAAGAAATTAATGATAATGATGAAAAAGTTGTAGCAAAAGAAGATGAGATTAAGAATTTAGAGGATAATATATTTAGTCTAAACATGGAAAAAGAAGAATATAGAAAGAATTATGAAGATATTGCAGAAAAATATATTGCTTTAGAAGAAGTAACAAATTTTTATAAAAGAATTGCTGGCGAATTTACAGGAAAAGATGCTATAAAAAATAAATTTGCCTCAAATTTACTTGGCATAAGCTTCGGCGTTGGCAACAATGAACTTGAAGATGGATATAAGGTGTCTTTAAGTGGACTTTTAGGTCAGCCGTTAAGAATTGTTGTTTCATATAATATAATTTCAAATACAGTAAGACATGAATATTCAAGTTATTTTGGAGAGTCTTTACCAGCAATTAATTTAGCTACTATGCTTGATATTAAGACAAGTGGAGACTATGAGATAAAAGGATTTAGCATTGATAAAACACAAAGCGATAGAATTATATTCAAAAATTTAAAAGCTGGTGATAAAGTAATTATAAAAATGAATAAGACTTTACAAAATCTTACTGATTATAAGTCGGACACCATCACCATAAACATAGTAGAGTAAATATAAATTAAGCGGGACACTTGTCTCGCTTTTTATATATCTATAAAGAAATCTTATAAAAAGATACACTTTTACAATAAAAAATCAATATTTGTGATTTAAATCACATCTTTAATATAAAATGACCTGTATAATCTAAACACAATATAATTCATCCAGAGAGGCGGAGGGACTGGCCCTATGAAGCCCGGCAACCTGTTTAAACAAGGTGCTAATTCCAGCGGTTATACCGAGAGATGACGATTTTTTCACGATACTCTTTATCTTTTGGTAAAGAGTTTTTTTATTGGATTTATCCAAGGAAGGAGGAGCTTATGATAGAAGCAAAAAATTTGATTAAGACTTACAAAGTAGATGGCAAAGAATTTAACGCTGTTGATGGTGTAAGTTTTAAAGCAGAAAAGAAAGACATCTTGGCCATCATAGGTTTATCTGGAGCAGGCAAGTCAACTTTAGTTAGACTGCTCAATAGACTTGAGGAAGCTGACAGTGGCGAAGTAATCATCGATGGAGTGAACATCTTTAACTTAAAGCAAAAAGAGCTCTTAGCTTTAAGAAAAAGAATCGCTTTTATCTTTCAAACTTTTAATCTTTTCAGTCAATACACAGTTCTAGACAATGTGATTTTCCCTTTAAACTTAAATGGTTTCAAGGGAGACAAAAAGGCTGAAGCGAGAAAGTTTCTTGATTATGTTGGCCTACTTAATAAAGAGAAGGCATATCCAAGTGAATTATCTGGCGGACAAAGACAAAGAGTTGCCATAGCAAGAGCCCTTGTATCTAAGCCTGAGATCATACTTTCAGACGAGGCAACGAGCGCACTTGACCCAGAAAGCACTAGGATGGTCATAGATTTATATAAAAGAGCAAGAGATGACTTTGATACGACTACCATAATGATAACGCATCAGATGGAAGCGGCAAAGGATGCTTCGAACAAAATTGCTCTTATGGAAAATGGAAGAATTATAGAGGAAAACACTACTACAGAGCTTTTCAAAAACCCAAAGACAAAGCTTGCGCAAAGCTTTATCAAAAAGGCGGCTCCTGATACAGAGCTTGACTACAGCGCTTTCACTGGCAAATTGATTAGACTTTCTTATTCTAAAGACACAGTTAAGACCCCTGTATTAAGTAACGCGATGAAGACCTTTAACGTTGACATCAACATCATTGACGGCAACATCAGTAACGTTTTGGATGAAGAGCTTGGCTACATGGTCGTTGAGCTTCGCGGCTCAGACGAAGAGGCACAAAAAGTTATTTCTTACTTAAAAGCTAATTGTGCAGAAGTATCGGAGGTGATAGCATGAGGTTCAAGGAAATAATGGACATAGTTTTACCAGCACTTCCTGAAACTATAATCATGATTATAGTGCCGGCACTCATCGCTCTAATCATCGGACTTCCATGGGGTATATTGACTTATGTGACTAGACCAAATGGTTTAAGAGAAAATAAATTTGTATACACAATAACTAATGGCATAATAAACATATTTAGAAGCATGCCAGCCATCATACTAATCATAGTTCTAGCACCATTATCAAGATTTATTATTGGCAAGGCAATAGGAACTGAGGCGGCTTTAGTGCCACTAACATTCGCAGCGGCACCCTTCATAGCAAGATTATATGAAGGCTACTTCCTAGAAGTAGATGCAGGTGTCATAGAAGCAGCTAAATCAATGGGTGCAAGCAATTTTGAAATAGTCAAAGTATTATTAAAAGAGACAGTGCCAGCAGCTATACTTGGCGTAACGACAACCATAATCAACTTAGTTGGCTATTCAGCAATGGCTGGAGCGCTTGGCGGAGGCGGTCTTGGCGACATCGCAATCAGATACGGTTACCAAAGAAATCAACTTGACATACTTTGGATTTCAGTCGCACTTATAGTTATAATCGTACAAATAGTGCAATTCACAGGAAACACTATTTATAAAAAAGTTAACAAAAAATAAAAATAAATTTAAGGAGAGAATAAAATGAAAAAAATATTTACATTACTATTAGCATTAACTCTATTAACAAGCCTTGTAGCTTGCAATAACTCTACAGACAACACAAAGACAAGCACTGAAGCAGGCTCAGAAACAAATACAGAAACACAAACAGATGATGACAACAAGATTATCATAGGTGTATCACCAGTGCCTCACGCTGAAATAACTGAAGCACTTAAAGACGAGTTTGCAAAGGAAGGCATTGAGGTTGAAGTAAAGGTATTTGATGACTATGTTCAACCAAACCTAGCTCTTGACCAAGGCGACATCGACGCAAACTTCTTCCAACACATTCCATATCTAGAAAACTTCTCTAAAGAAAGAGGACTTAATCTAGTATCACTTGGCTCAGTACATATAGAACCAATGGGACTATACTCAGACAAGATTAAATCACTTGACGAATTAAAGGACGGAGACGAAGTTTTAATACCAAGCGATCCATCAAACGGACGTAGAGCTTTACTATTATTTGAAAAGAATGGTTTAATCACACTAAAAGACGATACTAAGGAAGACTTAACTGAAAAAGACATTGATCAAAACGCAAAGAATTTAAAATTTACTCCAATTGAAGCAGCAAATATACCAAACGTTTATAAAGATGCAGCACTTGCAGCTATAAACACAAACTTCGCGCTTGGCGCAGGACTTAACCCATCAGCTGACGCTTTAGCTCTTGAAGATAAGGACAGTCCTTACGCAAACATCATCGCTGTTAGAAAAGGTGATGAAACAAAAGATAAGTTCCAAAAGCTTATCAAAGTATTCCAATCAGACGCTTGCAAAAAGTTTATCGAAGACACTTACAAGGGAGAAATCTACCCTGCTTTTTAATATATTTAATAACGAGATAAGTGATGGCTACGGCTATCACTTTTCTTTTGTAAAAATTTTATATTTTTTAATAAATATATGTTATAATTAATATAGATGTTTATGCGCGAAAAAGATTTGCGCACGAGTAATATTATAAATGCTTTTTTGAAAGGAAGATATTATGTGTGGTATAGTTGGATACTATGGCAAGAATGATGCAATAAAGTACGCAATCAAAGGCCTTTATAGCCTTGAGTACAGGGGCTATGACTCCTCTGGCATTGCCTACATTAAAGATAATGATTTAAAGATATATAAAAGAGTTGGCAGGATAAAGGAGCTTGACAAGGCTTGTCCGAAAGATATTTCTGACATAGCCATCGCTCATACGAGATGGGCAACTCATGGCGGTGTGACTGAAACGAACGCGCATCCGCACCTTGATACGAAGGGTGATTACGCCATAGTTCATAATGGCGTCATAGAAAATTATCTTGAGCTAAAAAAGTCCATGCCAGACTTTACTCCGAAGGGCGAGACTGACACAGAAGTTCTTATCGAGTACATCGCAAGGAATATGAAGGAAAATAATGTGGATAGCTTCATGAAGGCACTTGAAGATGTCAAAGGCAGTTACGCGATACTTGTTTTGGATAAAAAGACTAAAAATTTATATTTTGCCAAAAAGGGCTGCCCTCTACTAATGAGCGTTAAGAATGATGAGTATCTATTTGCAAGCGATATCTCAGCTGCCATCGATCTAAGTAATGAAATTATTTACTTTGAAGATGGTGATATGGGTGTTTTGAACGCTGACGGCATCAAGATATATAATTCTCATAAAGAAGTTCAAAGAGAAATTCAAAAATCGACCATTAATATAGAAGAAACTCAAAAAGATGGCTACGAGCACTTCATGATAAAGGAAATACATGAAGAGCCGAAGAAGTTTAAGGAATTACTTGATAGGCACATTCGTGACGGCAAAGTATACTTTGATGAATTAGATGGACTTAATCTAAATGACTTTGATAATATCTATGTAACAGGCTGCGGAACAGCTTATCACGCAAGTCTACTTGCGAAGAACTATCTTGAAAGGTTCATAGAAAGACCAATAATTGCTGAAACATCGAGCGAATTAAGATACTCGTATAACTTCATTGGCAAGAATACACTTCTTATAGCGATCAGCCAATCAGGAGAAACAGCTGACGTCATGGGTCTTGTCAAAGAAGCAAAGGCAAGTGGCGCAACAGTCTTAGCCATCACAAACGTGATTAATTCATCGCTTGATAGAATCGCTGACTACAAGGTACACATCTTTGCTGGACCAGAAATTTCGGTTGCATCTACCAAAGCCTTTATGATGCAAATTTTATCTATATATTTACTAGGAATATACTTTAGAGATGGCCTTGCAGGATACGACTGCGGCATGTACAGCCAAATTGTAGATGAACTAGTAAAAATATCTAGAGAAATGGATTCGGAAATAACAAGGCTTGAGCCTATTGCAAAGGAAGTCGCTGAGAGGATTAAGGATAAGGAAAAGATATTCTTCATAGGTCGTGACCTTGATTATATTGCGGCTCTTGAAGTTTCGCTTAAGCTTAAAGAGATTAGCTACATTAACTCAATCGCCTTTAAAGCAGGCGAGCTAAAGCATGGCAGCATCGCTCTTATAGATGAAAAGTCATCGGCTATTGCCTTTGCAAACGAAGGACAAATATTTGATAAGACAAGAACTACTTTGGAAGAGCTAGTTGCGAGAGGCGCTGATACCATACTCGTGACAAATCAAGATGAGGGCGATGGCATAGTGAATCTAAAAAGAACATTCACGGTCTTCACGCCAATCTACAGCGTTTTGTTCGGTCAGCTAATGAGCTACTACACAGCGCTAGTTTTAGGACGCGACATTGACAAGCCGAGAAACTTGGCAAAGAGCGTAACAGTAGAGTAGGAGGATATATGATTAGAAAAGCAATAATACCAGCGGCGGGGCTTGGAACGAGGATGCTTCCTCAGACTAAGGCATCGCCAAAGGAGATGATACCCATCTTTGATAAGCCGACGCTTCAATACATAGTTGAAGAGGCTTACGAATCGGGCATCACGGATATACTGATTATAACGGGAAGAAATAAAAATTCTATCGAGGATCACTTCGACAGAAACATAGAGCTAGAGAAATCACTTGAGGAGTCTGGCAAGTTTGAGATACTTAAGGAGATCAACAAAATCTCTGACATGGTCAATATTTATTACATCAGGCAAAAGGCGCCGCTTGGCCTTGGCCACGCAATTTTGTGTGCTGAGAGCTTTGCTGGCGGGGAAGATGTCGCAGTGCTTTTAGGCGACGACATCGTCTACTCGAAAGAGCCTTGCTTAAAGCAGCTGATGAACGCTTATGACGAGACGGGCAAATCCATCTTAGGTGTAGGCCTTGTGAACAAAGAAGATACATCTAAGTACGGCATCATCGCCTACGACGAAAAAGTGAATGAAAGATTATATAAGGTCAAGTCCATAGTCGAAAAGCCAGACATTGACAAGGCTCCATCGAATATAGCTGTGCTTGGTAGATACATCTTGAAGAATGATATCTTTGAGCTTTTAAAAGAGACTAAGCCAGGGAAGAACGGCGAGATACAGCTGACTGACGCTATTGATATGCTTTTAAAAGAAGACGATATCTACGCTTATGTCTTTGATGGCCATAGATATGACCTTGGTAGCAAGCTTGGATTTATACAGGCTAATCTTGATTTTGCTCTAAGAAGTGATATTCGTGAAGATGTTTTAAAATACATCAAGGATATAGTGAAAGATGAGGTTTAAGGACTTTGAAGCAGCCATCTTTGACTTGGATGGAACTGTTTTTGACTCAATGAATGTATGGAAGAACGTTGACCTAAGATTTTTTACGAGGCACTCGCTCTTCTTAACTGACGACTACTTTGATAATATCATGCACAAGACACTTGTTGACGCTGCAAAATACACTATAGAGCGCTATGCACTTAATATGACGACAGAAGAAGTCGTTAGTGAGTGGACTCATCTAGCAAAGGAAGAGTTTGAGAACAATGTAGTGCCGAAGAAGGGCATCATTGATTACTTAAAGAGACTTAGAAAAAAAGGCGTTAAAACTTCGATCGCGACAGCGAATGAGAAGGACATTTTTATTACTACGCTTAAAAAGTTTGATATGCACACGCTTTTTGATGACATAGTGACGCTATCTGACATCGGTTCAGATAAATCGTCGCCACTCATCTATTTAAAGTGCATTGCAAAATACAATATTATGCCGCAGAACACAATAGTCTTCGAAGACTTGCCAAAGAACCTCAAAACTGCGAAGAAGGCGGGCTTTGTAACGGTTGGCGTACTTGATAACGAGGACTATTTGTCACATATTTCTAAATATAGCGACATCATCATCAGAGATTTTACAGAAATTTAGGAGGACATTATGAAAAAATTTATTTTAACACTACTTATTTTATCTATGCTTATGGGCCTAGTCGCATGTAAGCCAAAGGAAAAGGATGAACTTCAACTAGGCTTCGTACCTTTAGTTGACCAAGATAAACTAGAAGACTTAACAGAACCATTAACAAATATACTTACAGATAAGCTTGGAACAAAAGTTTCTATGTTTACATCAACAAACTATGTTGGCGTAGTTGAAGCACTTGGCTCAGGCAAAGTTGATTTTGCAATCATCCCACCATTTGCCTATGTACTTGCAAATAAGAACGGCGGAGCAGAAGTGCTTTTGTCAGCACTTAACAAGGACGGTAAAAATTATTATAGAAGTGAATTATTAGTAAGAAAAGATTCTGGCATCAAAGAAGCTTATGAAAAGGACGGCTACGAAGCAATTAAAGGCAAAAAAGTTGCTTTCGTTGACCCAGAGAGCGCTTCAGGCTACATCTACCCAGGTGCAATGCTTGTTAAGGGCGGACTTGATCTAGAAAAAGATGTTGAATATATGTTCGCTGGTGGCCACGACAAGGCAGTTCAAATGCTTTTAAATGGCGACGTTGACGTCTGCGCAACATATGAAGGCGCTGAAAAGAAGCTTATGAAGGACTTCGATGGTCTTGAAGGACTAGAAGTGCTTGAATACACTGATAAGATCCCATATGTATGCGTAGCAGCAAGCAAGGACCTTTCAGACGATATGAAGCAAAAGATAAAAGAAGTATTTCAAAATGATTTATCAAGCGGCGAAGGCAAAGAAGCCTGCGAAAAGATATTCAACCTAACAGGCTTTGTCGAAGCGTCAAACGATGACTTCCAAAACGTTATCGACACAGCAAAGATTATGAACGTTGATTTAGAGAAATGATATTAGAAGTAAAAGATATATCAGTACAGTACGAAAAAAATATTGATGCGATAAAAGACGTCTCTTTCGATTTAAGCGAAGGAGACTTTGTCGCGCTTATAGGCCCATCAGGTGCAGGCAAGTCAACTATACTAAAGGCAATAAACGCACTTAACCCACTTAGCAAGGGAAGCGTTTTATACAAGGGCGAGGACGTTCATAGCCTTGGCGCAAAAGACTTAAGAAGGATTAGACGAAAGATAGCCTTCATCTTTCAAGACACAAGCATCATTGAGAATATTTCAGTTCTTGATAATGTTTTACTAGCGCGCCTTGGCGAGAAAAAGTTCTTTGAGGCGATGCTATCGAAGTTCGCTGACGATGAGTATAGTGATGCGCTCAAAGCCATTGAGATGGTTGGGCTAAAAGAAAAGACCTATGCCCTTGCAAAAGACCTTTCAGGTGGACAAAAGCAAAGAGTTGCCATAGCACGCGCGCTATTTCAAAAGTCAGACCTAATCCTCGCGGACGAGCCTATATCCTCACTAGATATAGAGACAAAGAGGTCCATCATGGACATTTTCAAGATGCTTAATACTGATTACAATAAGACCATCATCATTAGCATGCATGACCTTGATTTATCGCTTGAGTACGCAAAGCGTGTGATTGCAATCAAGGACCACAGAGTATATTTCGACAGGAGTACGGATGAACTAGATTATGACGGAGTTAAAGACTTATTTATCTAAAAAGAGAAGAAAGAAAATTTTACTAGCATTGGCATTTTTCGCCTTGCTTATAGCATCAGGCTTAGGATCAGAATTTTCCTTAAGCTCTTTTTTGCGTGGTTTGCCAGATATGTTTGACCTAGTCAGGAGGATGTTTACACTTGATTTTGCTTATATAGCCTCGGTTATGGACCTAGTCTTCGAAACATTTCTTATGGCCTTTGTATCATCGGCCTTCGGAGTCTTCTTGGCATGTCTCATAACATTCTTCCTTCCATACAACACAAGCCCTTCGCAAATAGTCTCAAAAGTACTAAGCGCAGTATTTTCAGTATTTAGAACGCTTCCATCACTTATATGGGCGGCGCTACTTGTGAGCTTTTTCTCAGCTGGACGCTTTTCAGGACTATTGGCACTTAGCATCATTTCATTTTTCATGTCAACAAAACTAATAAAAGAATACATAGAGGCCATGGACAAGGACGATTTTGATTTTTACAAGTCACTCGGCATTGGCAAGGGCAAAATCTATTACAAGATAATTTTAACTAAGATGAGAAAATTTATTGTATCAACATTTTTATTATGTTTGGAAAGTAACATTAGAAGCGCGTCGATACTTGGACTAGTTGGCGCAGGTGGCATAGGACAAAGACTGTGGCTGGAACTAAATCACATGAACTACGATAGAGTCTCGTCAATCATCTTTATGCTACTGATTTTAATTTTCCTTATAGATTTAGCGAGTCAAAAGATAAGACAAATTGATATAAAAAGCCCGATCAAAGTAAATGACCTAGCTTCATACAAGAGGAGCAAGATACTTAAGAAGATATTCTTCGCACTTTTCTTAATAGCACTCTTCCTTGTAATCAGGTTTTCTATCAATATCACATACGAGCGCTTCCTTCTTGGCCTTAAGCAAGGTAGTGTCATCATAGGAAAGATATTTGATCCAGATTTTGCTTATCTATCAAGAGCAGTGCCAGCGGCCGTTGAGTCAGCTGCCATCGCCATCTTCGCTTCGCTTATGGGAGCCATCGTATCATTTATCTTTACTCCATTTACTGCGGTGAACATTGCTCCATCAAAAAAAGTTTCAGTGCTATTTAAAGTACTTATCAATGTAATCAGGACCTTCCCGCCAATCATCTCAGCCATAATCTTCTTCAGAGGCCTAGGACCGGGACCCTTTGCAGGCGCGCTCGCGCTTACAGTCTACACATCGGGCATGCTTAGTAAACTTTACTTCGAATACATCGAGGACATACCTAGTGACAGCATCATGTCTATGCAGGCGCTTGGCCTAAGTCCTTTTACCATGTATACGAAAATGATTTATCCAAAGACATACAGAAGCTTCTTGGGCTTCGTTCTATATAGGCTCGAGTCGAATATCAGAAACTCATCAGTGCTCGGCCTTATCGGCGCAGGTGGTATCGGTACACTACTATCGATGAACATATCGTGGCGCAATTGGAATCGAGTTGGCTCGCTACTTCTAGTCAGCTCAGTCATGATTATATTCTTTGACTATCTGTCATCAACAATACGAAAAAAACTATTATAATTAAGTGGGCACTCGCTCACTTTTTTTCTTATAAAAATTTAATGATATAAAATATTTTTATAGGTTTATTAAAAAAGGTATTGACTTTAAACATATTGAAGAGTATAATATTAGCTATAGCTAACAAAAGTTAGCTATAGCTAATTTAAATATTGGCTGAGAAATGTTTTTTAAACGGCGATTGTATTTGCCAAATATTTTCGAAAGGAGGAACTATGAAAAAACTAAGCATTTTATTGGTGACAGCATTAGTTTTTTTGATGTCCATTACTAATGTTTTTGCAGATATGGCAGATAAAAAATACAAAGACTGGGAAGATGTAAGTAAGGACATGGAAGTCGTTTTAAGGGATGCCCTTAAAATTTATGAAGCAGGCGGTCCAGATGCCGGCAAGGAAGGCTATGACAAAATTAACGAAGCTTATTTTAGATATTATGAAAAATTAGGCTTTGAAAAAATTGTTATGACAACAATTTCTGGTAAGCGTGGATCAACTGTTGAAAACCAATTTTATTTGGCGAGAAAATCTATGCGTCAAAATGAAGATATCGACGTTGTTAAAGATGAAGTTGAAGTACTAATTAGATACCTACACGAAGATGCGAAGACCCTTGACGGCATGAGAGGCAAAACCGGATCTGGCTGGGGAGTTTTCTTTAGCGTCTTAGGACTAACTTTAAGAGAAGGTCTTGAAGCAATCCTAATTATTGCAGCCCTTATTGCTTATCTTGTAAAGACAAACAATTTAAAATACGTAAAAGGCGTTTATATCGGCGCAATTTTAGGTATTGTCGCTTCAATAATTCTTGCAATTATCTTCAATATGATTGCTAAGAAATTTGGTGCTGACAGCAGTGGTGTTAGCCAAGAGATTTTTGAAGGATGCGGAATGTTTTTGGCTGTTATTGTTTTATTCTATGTATCAAACTGGATGCTATCAAAATCTGAAGTTGAAGTTTGGAATCATTACATCCAATCAAAAGTCGAAAGTTCAATTACAAAAGGAAGTGCTATGGCTTTAGTATTCAGCTCATTCTTAGCAGTTGCCCGTGAAGGCGCGGAATTGATTATTTTCTTCCAAGGTATGAGAGATAATATTTCAAACAATCCTGCATATATGTGGGGTGGCTTAGCATGCGCAATCGTAGTACTTGCAATTGTATATGTATTGATCACTAAGATGAGTGTAAAACTTCCATTAAAACCATTCTTTACAGTCACATCAATCTTGATGTTTGTACTTTGTGTTTCATTTATGGGAAAAGGAGTTTACGAATTGCAAGAAGCTGATGTGATCAGAAGGACAACAATTCCATGGATGAATGGATTTACAATTGACATCTTAGGAATTTATGATAGGGTAGAAACTCTATTGCCACAAGTTATTTTAATAGTAATAACTATTGTAACAGTTATCGTTCAAATTAAACGTAACAAAATTAAAAGAGCAGAGCTCGAAAGAGATTATGCAAATAAGAACTAATAGGAGGTTTATTATGAGTTCAAAATTAAAAAAATTATTCGCACTAGCACTTGCAATTATGGCAGTTGCAGCTTACGGATGTAATCAAGCACCAAAACCAGCTGATGATAATACAGCTAAGGTTGAAGACAAAAAAGATGAAGACACAAAAACTGAAGACACAAAAACTGAAGACAGCAAAGACGTTGCAGCTCCTGGTGAAGACGCAGGATTCGACGAATTCCCAATTGGCGACGAACAAGAATCAGGCCCTCTAGCGGTTGCTGGTGTTTATTTCCAACCAGTAGATATGGAACCAGCTGGTAATTCACTATCAAAAGAAGAAGCTGACTGCCACATCGAAGCTGATATTTCAGCAACAGATGAAGGTACAACTCTTGGTTACGGCGCAGGTGACTTTGTTCCTTGGCTAAATGTTAAAGCATATATCCAAAAGAAAGGTTCGGACAAGGTTCAAGAAGTTGCTTTCATGCCAATGAACGCATCAGATGGTCCACACTATGGTGCAAATATAAAATTTGAAGAAGGTCTTGGCACATACAATGTTAAGTTTGAAATTTCTGCTCCAGGAAACGACTATCTATTACACGTTGACAAAGAAACAGGTGTAACAGGAAGATTTTGGACAGAGCCAATCGTTATTGAATGGCCAGAATTTGAATGGACAGGTCCAAAGTGGTAAAAAATATTGGAAATGGCTTTTAGCCATTTCCTCCTTGTACATAGGAGGAATTATGTTAAAGATATTTGTTAAAGTAATGGAAGCTGGCGTAGGATTCTCATTTATAATGGGTCTGGCGCTTGGATATCTAAGTACAGAAAACTTCAAAAGCAAATATAAAATTATTTTTGGCACAGTCTTTGTAGGCACTCTTGCGGCAATTATCTCTTCAGTCATTAGAGAAATTCCAAATTTTGTCAACAGAAGCGCTTTGTCATTTTGGTCAATGGTACCAATAGTAATTGCTTTTATTGGAATTATCATTTTTTATTTTTTAAAAGAAAAATCCAGTATATATAAAAATATTTTTGTTAGTTTTTTGTCCCTTTATATCATAGCGTCATTTTTCTATTATATGCCGGCTCTTTTTGTTCAGTTAAACAATTTTGTTTATTATGGAGAATCTGCTGTATCCACCATGGTTCTATACAGAATCATTGGTTATGTATTTGCAGTTGTTCTGATGATTTTATCGAGTATTGCAATTTTCAAAATAGTTAGACGAGTTGACAAAATTTACAGGGATAAAATTTTAATGATCTCATTATCAATTTGGGGAATAAATCAAATATTTATTGTTCTTCAAAGACTATATGCAGTTGACATTATACCGAGAAATGCAAGTGTATTTAACACAATTGCTTGGGTAATAAACCATGCACATTACATCGGATTTAGTCTAATGATTTTTTTAATAATCCTGCCAATAATCTTATATTTAAATAATATTAAGGTTAAGGAAACTTTTAAAAATCCTGCAGAATTGAGAAAAAAGAAATATCATATGAGATGCAATAGAAATTTGGCAAAATTTTTATTAATTTTAATCGTTATCAACGTTTTTAGTTTAACTTATTTAAGGGCTTATTCTGGACGCGAAATTCAGCTTTCAGAACCCGAAGAGTATGAAATTGACAACGATATGATTGTTATCCCACTGTCAGAACTTGAAGATATGAAACTCCACCGTTATCAATATACGGCAACTGATGGAGTTCACATGAGATTTTTCTTAATTAAAAAATCTCAGGGTTCATATGGAGTTGTGCTTGATGCTTGTGAAATTTGCGGGCCATCAGGTTATTATGAGCGTGGCAACGATGTCATTTGTAAATTGTGTGATGTTATTATGAATCGTGGCACAATTGGTTTTAAGGGCGGATGTAATCCAATCCCTATACCATACATTGTTCACGATGAAAAAATAAAAATCAACATGCAAGATCTTGATGCCAACAGCTTTGTATTTAAGTAGGTGACATATGTTTTTTAGAATGATTAAAGGTGCAATCTTTAGGCAAAAGAAAAAAATGGTCTTGATTGCACTTGTAGTAATGCTTGGCACTTGTCTTTCAACCGCTATGCTTAACACAATGCTTGGCATTGGTGACAAGGTCAACAGAGAATTAAAAGCTTATGGGGCGAATATAAATGTTGTTCCAAAAGAATCTTCCATGCTTGATGATATTTATGGAATTGGCGAGGATAGTCAAAAAAATTATTTGAAAGAAGATGAACTTGGCTTAATAAAAACCATCTTTTGGTCTTTCAATATCGTTGATTACACACCATATTTAAATATCAATGCGAAAGTTGATGGAGAATCTACAAGAGTTGTAGGAACATGGTTTTATTATCACATGGACCTTCCAACTGGTGAGTCCATCGATACAGGTATGAGAAAATTAAAAACTTGGTGGAATATCGATGGCGAATGGATTGAAGATGCAGATACAGACAAAGTCATGGTTGGCACTGTCTTTGCTCTTAGAAACAATTATAAGCTTGGCGATAAAATTAAAATCGAAGGTTCTTCTAATACAAAAGAATTTACAATCGCAGGTATTTTTGATTCAGGTAGTGATGAAGACTCACACATTTATCTACCATTAAAAATTGCTCAAGAATTGGATGGGGTATCAAATGTAGTTTCTCGCGTAGAAGTTTCTGCATTAACAACTCCTGATAACGATTTGGCAAGAAAGGCCGCAAGAAATCCAAAGTCTCTTACAATTAAGGAATGGGAGGTTTGGTACTGTACAGCTTATGTAAGTGCGATTTGTTATCAAATTCAAGAAGTTATGACCGACTCAATCGCAAAGCCTATTAGGCAGGTAGCAGAAAGCGAAGGCGATATTTTAAACAAGACAACTCTGCTAATGGTTTTAATTACCGCACTAAGCTTAATTGGTGCAGCACTTGCGATTTCAAATCTGGTAACAGCATCTGTCATGGAAAGGCGCGCTGAAATTGGACTGCAGAAAGCAATTGGTGCAAATAACACGAGAATTATTACGAGAATTTTAGCTGAAAATATTAGCACAGGTATTATGGGTGGAACCGTCGGATATTTTATTGGACTTGGTCTTACTCAAATCATTGGTATAACAGTTTTTGGCTCTGGTATCCCGCCTACACCGATGGTAATACCTATTGTGATTATTTTGATTTTACTTGTAATTGTTTTAGGCTCAATACCAGCCATTAGATATTTGCTAAAACTTAATCCAACGGAGGTGCTTCATGGAAAAGGCTAAAAGAAAAAATGTACAATTCTTTTGGAAGATGGTTGAGTCATCGATAGCAAGAAGAAAGGCTCGTATGCTAACTGCACTTCTAGCAATTGCAATGGGCGCAACGATTTTATCAGGTCTTGTTACAATATATTACGATATTCCAAGACAATTGGGAAAAGAATTTAGAAGTTATGGAGCAAATATGATTGTTATTCCAAAATCTCAAGACGATAAGATTGGAGATAATCATATTGATGAAATAAAAAAACTTGCAGGCGACAAACTTGTGGGAATTGCTCCTTACATTTATCAAAACGCAAAAATTAATGAGCAACCTTTTGTAATTGCAGCTACAAATTTTGACGGCTTAAAAAAGAACAGTCCATTCTGGCTGGTTGATGGTGATTGGCCGAGTGAAAAAAGGACAGTTATGCTTGGTCATGAAATTTCAAAAAAACTTGGCCTAAAAATCGGCGATCCTTTTGTACTGAGCACTCCAAAAGAAAATTCACAAGAAATGAGAGACAGTGATTTTAAAGTTGCTTCAATTGTAACGACTGGCGGAAAAGAAGAAGATTTAATATTTATGTCTATTGAAGATATTAGATCTATTATGGGCGATTTAAATATCAATATCATCGAATGTTCAATTGATGCAAACAGTGAAGAGCTTCAAGCAATTGCAAATAAAATAAATGAAATCGATAGCACCGTTAGTGCCAGACTTGTTAAAAGAGTTACAGAATCACAAGGCGTGGTACTTGAAAAGCTTCAAGCCCTTGTATGGATTGTTACAATTATTGTTTTATTTATCATGATGATATGCGTTAGTACAACAATGATGGCTGTTGTAACTGAAAGAAGAAAAGAAATTGCTCTTAAAAAAGCCTTGGGCGCACACAATAAATCAATAATTTATGATTTCTTAGGCGAAGGATTTTTACTTGGACTAATGGGCGGAGCCCTTGGTTCTTTACTTGGATATTTATTTGCAAGTGAAGTGTCAAGACGAGTTTTTGCAAGAGGTGTAAATTTTTTATGGGCTCTAGTTCCAATTACAATCATTGTATCAATAGCAATTACAATTGTGGCTTGTATTATACCAGTTAAAACTGCAACTGCAGTTGATCCAGCACTTGTATTGAGGGGGGAATAATGAATATATTAGAATTAAAAGATATCTCAAAGATATACGGAGATTTAAAGGCACTAGATAAAATAAACTTAAATGTGGAAAAAGGCGAATGGGTTTCAATCATGGGTCCATCAGGTAGCGGTAAAACAACAATGATGAACATCATCGGCTGTATGGATAAGCCTTCTATAGGTGAAGTTTTACTTGAAGGAATTGATGTTTCAAAATTAACTCAAAAGGAATTAACCGAGATTAGAAGAGATAAGATTGGACTAATTTTTCAACAATTCCACTTGGTAAACTATTTAACTGCCTTAGAAAATGTTATGATGGCCCAATACTATCACTCAATGGTAGATAAGGAAGAGGCCTTGCAAGCCCTTGAAAGCGTTGGATTAAAAGATAGGCACAATCACTTACCTAATCAGCTTTCGGGTGGCGAACAACAACGTGTTTGTATCGCCCGTGCTCTCATCAACCATCCTTCCCTTATCTTAGCAGACGAGCCGACAGGAAATTTGGACGAAAAGAATGAAATGCTTGTTTTGGATATTTTAGAAAGACTTCATAACAGCGGATCAACAATTGTAGTTGTTACCCACGACCAAGAGGTTGGTGTTGAGGCGGAAAGAATCGTTTTTCTAGAGCATGGAAGAATTGCTAGAGAAGAAAAACAAAAAAGACAAAGACCAGTTTTGGAGGTTTAATATGAAAAAGACTTTATTATTACTATTGGCGCTTAGTTTACTCTTGACAGCATGCGCCAAGAAGCCTGACGATGCTCGTGCTGATGGCTCATGTAGTGATGCATATAAAGATGGCACATACCACGGAGAAAGCCAAGCTGATGAATGGGGCGGCAAGGTTACAACAGATATTACCATCAAGGATGGAAAAATTGTTGAAGCAACTTTAAAAAACTTGCTAGCTGATGGAAGTGAAAAAGACGAAAACTATGGAAAGGCCAAAGAAGGCGCAACAAACCAAGGCCTTTACAAGATTGCACAAGAAGCAGTTAAAAATTCAAAGGAATATCCAAAGCTTTTAATTGAAAAAGGTAGGATCGAAGATGTCGAAGCTATCTCTGGTGCAACTGTTACATTTAAATCTTTCACAGAAGCTGTAAATGATGCATTGAAAGATGCAAAATAAAATCTATTAAACAAATCGAGAGGTTAATATGAATAAAAATAAAATTTTTGGAATTCTATTTATAATATTTGGCGTATTAATTTTCATAACGCCAGGTACACTCGCTCCAGTATGTCCCGCAATGCCAGATGGAAAATTTATGAAATGTCATTGGATGGGACAAGCTATTAAAGGCATTGGCGGAGTTATGACCGTCCTAGGCCTTATTTATACAGCTATTAAATCTAAGAAGCAAATGTTTTTTACCCTAGCTATATCTAATGTAATATTTGGTATTTATGCAATATTATTACCAGCAAAATTAATTGGCGGCTGCATGAAACCTGAAATGGCTTGTAGAGCAAAAACTATGCCTATGATTTATATTTTAGTCGGACTTTATATTCTTATTAGCATTGTAGCTATAATTTTAAATAGGCCTTGCAATGAATCTAATCAATGTAAATAATTTATCCAAATCATTTAGACGTGGGGAGAGAGATTTTTTCGCGATTGATAATGTAAGTTTTGATGTTAAAGAAAAAGATTTTATAAATATAATTGGTAAAAGTGGGAGTGGAAAATCAACGCTCCTTACGCTTTTATCTGCAATTATTGAACCCACATCTGGAGATATCTTGGTGGAAGGAAAAAATCTATCTGCCATGGATGATGAAGAAAAAAGCGGATATAGGAATGAATTTATCGGCTATGTTCCTCAATCACTTGGAACTTTACCAACATTGAATGTACTTGACAATGTAAGACTTCCTTACTTTTTTAAAAATCGTGAGGGAGATGGAGTCGAAAGAGCTAGGATGCTTCTAGATATGTGTGGCATTTTGGACTTGGAAAATGATTTTTGCAAAAATTTATCAGGTGGCGAATTAAAAAGAGTTTTAATCGCAAGGGCTCTCATGAATGAACCGAAAATTTTAATTGCAGATGAACCAACTTCTGATTTGGATTCAAAAACTACAATAGAAATTATGAATATGTTAAAAGAAATTAATGAAAAAGGCACAACTATCATTATAGTAACCCATGACAATGATTTATTAAAATATGGGTCTCGCCTTCTTGAAATGACAGACGGTAAATTAAATGAGGTGGCAATATGAGATTAGATTCTAAACAAATTGCCTTTAAAAATATTCAAAACAAAAGCGTAAGAAGTGCTTCGCTTATAATTTTAACAGCAATTTTAACCCTCGTTCTATTTTTATCTAGCTTTTTAATTTTGTCACTTAGAAATGGCATGCACTCACTTGCCAATCGTATGGGCGCAGATATTATAGTTGTACCTGAGGGTTATGATTCAAAAATCAGAGGCGCAATCCTTCGTGGCGAACCAAACACATTCTTTTTAGATAAGTCAGTTGTTGAAAAAATCAGAGCAATCGATGGAGTTGAAATTGCAAGCCCGCAATTATTTATTGCAACTCTTTCTGCTGGTTGCTGCTCATTTCCAATACAAGTTATTGGCTTTGATTCTGATACAGATTTTGTAGTAAAACCTTGGTTAGAAACTCAAGCAAAACTTCCCTTGGAAAAAGGAGAAGTTTTGGTTGGTAACAATATTGTTGGCGATATGCACAAACACGTTAAATTTTTTAACCAAGAATTTATTATAAGAGGTAGACTTGCAAAAACGGGCATGGGCTTTGACAATACTGTTTTTGTAAATTTTGATGAAGCTAGACGCCTTGCCAAGGAATACGAGAAAATCCTTAAGCTTGAAGACAAGGACCATGAAAATATGATTTCATGTGTAATGATTAAGCTTAAAAAAAGCGTTGATCCAGTTGAAATACAAAATAAGATTAGAAGCGAATTTAAGGGCGAGGGCGTTTATCCTCTTCTTTCCCAATCAATGATGAACGAGGTTAGCACATCAACTCAAGATATGATTAAATATGTTTATATTTTAATCGCTCTAGTATGGCTCTTGGTCTTCCTTGTACTCACACTTGTTTATTCAATTACAATCAAAGAACGTAAGAGAGAATTTGCCACACTAAGAATTTTAGGAGCAAGCAAAAAACATTTGAGAAATATTATTTTGTGGGAAATATTTACCATAAATCTTGCAGGATCTGCATGTGGAAGTGCACTAGGCTTGGTTATTTCAATTTTATTTGGAACTTGGTTTAGTCTAAGCTTTAAAATGCCTTTCCTTGCGCCAAATGTTTTAACACTTGCAATAATATTTATTGCTGTATTTGCAATCGGCACAGTGATGGGACCACTTTCATCACTTAGAGCAATTAAAAAGATGAATAAAGAAGAACTGGGACTTTTATTAAGGCAAAACGACTAATATGTAATTTTAGATGTAAAATATTTATTGTAAATATCTATGGGGGAGCAAAACCTCCATAGATATTTTTGTATGAAAATTTGTCAAAAAAAGCTCAAGATATGTCTTTGCAAAAAGAAAAAATATTTACTTTTTCGCCTACATTGCTATTGACTAAGCTTTTTATCTTGTGGTATAATTGTATAGATGTTAATGAAAGGGGTAATCTTATTGGCAAAATTTATTAAAAAGAAATTAACAAAAGAAGAGATCACAAAGATGGTCAGAGAGTACATATTAATTTTATTTGGTACCTTCATCGTAGCAGCAGGGATGTTTTTCTTCTTCAACCCAGCTCATTTATCAGTAGGTGGAGCAAACGGTCTTGCTGTAGTTCTTAATCACTACTTAGAGATTGGTGTAGGTAACTGGATGTATATTATCAACATAGGACTATTTATACTAGCGTTTTTAACTATTGGTTCGCAATTTGGTGTTAAAACCATCATTGCATCGCTACTTACATCAGGCTTCTTCGACTTGCTTGAAAAGCTAATGCCAAACTTCCAACCATTGACAGGTGATACCTTTGTAGAACTATTCTTCGGTGTCTTTGTAACAGCACTTGGTATGGCGATAGTCTTTAATCAAGGCGCATCAACTGGCGGTACAGATATCATCGCGAAGATACTTAATAAGTTCGTTGGCATGGACCTAGGTAAGGGTGTACTTATTTCAGACGTAGTTATAACTCTACTTGCTGGTAACGCCTTCGGTGCAAGGATCGGTATTTACTCATTATTCGGTGTTATCGTTAACGGTTTCCTTATAGATTTCGTTATCGAAGGCATGAATATGAATAAAGAGGTCAAAATTATTGCTGAAGACACTAAACCTATCGAAGAATTCATAATCAAAGAGCTTGACAGAGGCGCAACCATTTACAAAGCTTATGGTATGTACACTAAAGAGCCGCGCGACATCATCATGGTTCTTCTTGATAGAAAAGACTTTTTAAAGCTTAAGAACTTCTTGAGAGATCTTGAACAAAAGACTTTCATTTCAGTTTCGAATGCATCAGAAGTCTTGGGTTATGGTTTTAAAAATTTAAAAGACTGATATATGATAAAAGCCTTTCAAGTGAAGGGCTTTTTGCTTTTTATTTTGAAATATATTACATACTTTACAATTTCTTAACAAAGTAGTATTACAATGATTATTATAAGGAGAAAAAATGAAATACGCACTAATTGATATAGGCAGTAACTCAATACGCCTAAACGTTTATAACAAAGACAATATACAAAAGGAAGTCTTCTCGAAGAAGTACATGGCAGGCCTTGCAGGCTTAGTCGAAGACGGTAAGCTTAGTGACAAGGGCATCAAAAAGCTGATGAAGGTCTTATCCGCGCAAAAGATGCTGCTTGATTACCTACCGATTGACGAGATATATGTCTTTGCCTCGGCCTCGCTTCGTAACGTGGACAATGGCAAGGATATAGTGAAGAAAGTCAAGAAAGAGCTTGATCTAAATATTGATTTGATATCGGAAGACGATGAGGCTTTCTATGGAGCTGAAGGCATGAAGATGGCATACGATTTTGATGATTACTACACCATAGACATAGGAGGCGGCTCGACAGAGCTTTGCTACCTAAAGAATAAAGAGATTAAAGACATGGCATTTTTAAAGGCAGGATCCCTATCCTTATTCCGTGACTACGTTGAAAACACTATACCGAGCGTTAGAGAGTACGATGAGATGATAAACGCCATCGACAAGATGCTGGTTGAAAAAGTTTCCACATACAAATGCACAAAGCTAGTCGCTTCAGGTGGAACGGCGAGAGCGCTTGGCAATATCTTCGAAGAGCTCGATAACGACGACGATAAAGAATATACTATTGACGATGTAAAAAATTATATATATGAGATGATAGATAAGAACAAAAAAGTAATTCGCACGACTGTCATGGTTGTGCCTGAAAGACTTCACAGCATAGTGCCAGGAGCCATCATGCTATATAGACTCTTAAAGTACCTTGGCATAGAAAAGGTCAACGTCTCAAAGCTTGGCGTGCGTGAAGGTTATTTAAAGGATAAGATAATTAAGGAGTGAAGCAATGGAAGAGTTCATGCAAAACCGCGAGTTGAGCTGGCTAAAATTTAATCAAAGGGTGCTTGAAGAGGCGAGCGATGAGAGCGTGCCGCCACTTGAGAGATTCAAATTCATATCGATATTCACATCGAACTTGGACGAATTTTTCATGGTTAGAGTCGGATCTTTGTTTGATATGATGAAGTCTAAGAAGGAGTTCATCGACAAAAAATCGGGTATGACAGCTAAGGAGCAGCTCGATGCCATCTACAAGACAATGCCCTACTACTACGAGATGAGGGATAAGGTCTACAAGGACGTCATCAAAGAGCTAGAGAAGTACAATATGCACAATAAGAACATGAAGTCCTTAAACGAAGAGGAGCTAAGCTATGTAAAAAGCTTCTACCTTAGTAAGATTGAGCCATTAATCTCCGCGCAAATAGTTGACGCAGCACATCCACTTCCATTCTTAGAGAATAAAAAGCTATATATAGTGACTGAGATGTGGGACGCTGATGGCAATATTGCGCATGGACTTGTAGCCATCTCAGACATATTCGAGCGTTATCTATCGCTGCCAGGCGATGAATTTAACTACATCAGAGTCGAAAAAGTGATTGAGCATTACGTCCCAACCATGTTCCCAGGTTATACAATCAAGGAGCAATCACTTGTTGCGGTCACTAGAAACTTTGATTTCGAAACAAATACCGATATCGAAGAAGAGATTGACGACTACAAAGACTTTATGAAGAAAGTCATCAAGAAGAGGACGCGCCAAGAGGTTCTTCGCCTTGAAATTTCAAACACAAAGTCAAGGAGCATCACTGATTTTCTCAAAGAAGAGCTAGCGATTACGGATGAGATGATACTAGTGACAAAGAGTCCCATCAATATGAAGTACGTTTATGGTCTTGAGGACATCATTCCGAGCTCCGTCATCAAAAAAGTTTCTTACGAAGACTTTACTCCATTTAAAAAATATTCCTTAGAGCGCGGATCTATCATTAAACGCATCGAAGAAAAGGATCTTTTACTAAGCTACCCATACGACGATATCGACACTTTCCTTGACTTGATTAAGGAAGCGGCCGAGAGCGACAAGACCATCTCCATAAAGATAACTATATATAGGCTTGCCAAGCACTCGAAGCTTGTCGAATACCTAAAGAAAGCCTGTGACAATGGCATCGAAGTCACTGCTCTTATGGAGCTTAAGGCGCGTTTTGACGAAGAGAACAACATCAATTATTCGGAAGAATTATTTAAGGCGGGCTGCAATATAATGTACGGCTTTGAAGAGTACAAGACGCACTCCAAGCTTTGCCTAATCACATACAAGGACGATAGGGAGAACATCAAGTACATCACGCAAATAGGTACCGGTAACTACAATGAAAACACATCGAAGATTTACACTGACTTTTCACTCATGACAGCTAATGAAGAGATAGGACTTGATGCGAATGACTTTTTTAGAAATATGTCGCTAGCTAAGCTCAATGGCAAGTACCTACACCTACTACAATCGCCATCGACACTTAAGGCAAGACTACTTAAGGAGATGGATAAGGAGATAGCTAAGGGCAAGGACGGTTACATTAGATGCAAGATGAACTCACTAACTGATTACGAGTTTTTGGAAAAGTTTTCCGAAGCCTCACAAAATTCTGTCACTGTTGACTTGATTATACGCGGTATATGCTGCATAGTACCTAATGTGAAAGGCTTTACTGAAAACGTTCACGTCTCGTCCATAGTCGGACGCTTCCTAGAGCATCCAAGGGTCTACCAATTTGGCAGAGGAAACGATATGAGGATATATATCTCAAGCGCAGACCTTATGACTAGAAACACAGAGAAGAGAGTCGAGATAGCCTGCCCAGTCTATGACGAAGAGGCAAGGGCAAGACTTGTAAGCTACTTAGATATACAGCTTAAGGACAATATTAAAAGAAGGATACTTGTTAATTCGGGTGACTATATCAAGCCAGAAGTACAAGGCGAAGCGCTAATCGCTCAAGATTATTTTATGCATAAAGCAAATGAAAAGAGAGAAAAGTTTTACGAAGAGCTTGAGAGAGATAAAATAGACGAAGCGCCTAAAGAAAACTTTTTTACTAAGATTAAAAAGATATTTACAAAGTAATATTTAATTGGGGAGCCTTTCATATGAGAGGCTCTTTTACTTTGCAAAATTCATAGTGATTGAAAAATGATTTCAGCTGTGATATAATTAGAAAAGAGGTGATTATATGCATTATTTTGACAACGCATCAACAACATTCCCAAAGCCAGAGAGCGTATATAAAAAATTTGATGAAGCATTTAGAGACTACGGTGCCAATCCTGGTAGGAGCGGTCACAAGCTAGCTCTTAGAGCCATGGAAGAGATCATGAAGACAAGATTAAGTTTAGCAAAACTATTTAACGTAGACAATCCACTTAATCTAAGCTTTCACATGAACACGACATACGCACTAAACACAGCCATCAAAGGCACTCTTAAAAAGGGAGACCATGTAATCACAACATCTATGGAGCACAATTCAGTACTAAGACCACTATTCACACTTAAGGAAATGGGTGTCATAGAGCTAACAGTAGTTAAGGCAGAAAAAACTGGTGAAGTTGGCAAAGATAAGATAGTCTCCGCCATCAAGGACAATACTAGGATGCTTGTAATGACGCACTCATCAAACCTACTGGGTACAGTTGAGGACATAGATGAAATTTCAAAAGCAGTTAAAGCCATTAATAAAGATATAATCATACTTATAGACGCAGCCCAATCAGCAGGCATCATTGATATAGACCTAAAGAAGCTCGATATAGACATGCTAGCAACAGCTGGACACAAATCCTTATTCGGCCCACAAGGCACAGGCGTTTTGTATACAAGAGAGCCAGAGCTAGTTATGCACACATTTGAGGGCGGAACAGGCTCTAGATCAAATGAAGTCTATCAGCCAATGGATATGCCAGATAAATTAGAGCCGGGCACACCAAACGGCCATGGCATCATAGCCCTAGGAGCAGGCGTTGAATTTATTTTAGAAGAAGGTATTGACAATATCAGGAAGCACGAAGAAGCATTAACAAAGACTTTCATCGATGGGCTTAAGACCATTGACGGAGTTGAAATATACGGACTACTTGATGAGACGAGAAAGATGCCAGTCGTTTCTATGAACATGAATGGAGTTGACTCATCCATACTAAGCTATGTCCTTGACGATGAATACGACATACAAACGCGTCCGGGTCTTCATTGCGCGCCACTTGCGCACGAGACCATTGGCACGATAAAAAAAGGTGCAGTAAGATTTAGTTTTTCTTACTTCAATAAAGAAGACGAAATCATCTACGCAATCGAAATGTTAAAAAAGATTAAAAAAGAGGCGGACGATGGAAAATATCAATAAATTTATAATTGACAATGCATTTATCATAATTATGGGCTTGGCTGTCATCTCAATCGCAGCCATAGTCCTAATCGTCATGCAGATGATGAAATATAAGAAGCTTAAGGAAAGACTTGACGCCTTTACACAAGGCATGGACGGCATCAGCGTCGAAAAGCTTTTAGCTACCTTTGGTAAAGACATCAAAGACATCCATAGAGATATGATACTTAATGAAGATAGGTTCAATAGACTTGAGACCAATTTAAGCTTTTGCGTACAAAAGCTCGGCTACGTCAAGTACAACGCCTTTCAAGACAGCGCTTCAGAGCTAAGCTTCTCGATCTGCCTTTTGGATAAATTCAATAACGGCGTTTTGCTTTCAGTTATACACGGAAGAGAGCAAAGCGTTAGCTACGGCAAGATGATTAAAAACGGAGAGAGCCAAGCGCCACTTTCAGAAGAAGAGCAAAGCGCAGTAGAAAAAGCAATACGCGGTATGTAATATGAGTAAGTAAATATGTATTTATAGTAGACTTGTTTAGGCAAGTCTATTTTATGCCTTAGAAACACTTTACATACAAAGAGCATCAAGCGTTTTTCATTTATAGATTTGACAAAATGTCATATATATGTTATTACTAAATAAGTTGTGTTAGTTTATGTTAAGCACTTTATACGCATTGTTGACTACGTGTTAATGAAACACAATAGAGACATAAATACTATTAAAAGGAGAGGGAGAAATGAGAAAAATATTGTTAAGAGCTTTGCGGCTTTCTTACTAGTTCTTTGCATGATGCTAACAAACTTAGGTGGTTGGAACTTAGTTTTAGCAGAAGAAGTTAGTGAAGATACTAAGCTTGAAGAAATATTAGATGAAGTAAAGCCTCCAGAAGCAGATGAAGATGAGCCTAAGAAGAGTCTGAAGACGATGCTAAAAAGAAGCAGGCGAAGAAGAGAATAAAGAAGATAAAAAAGCTATAGATAAAGCTATTAGAGTAGCGAATACAGTAGATGGAGTATATAAACTACCAGATGGATCTGGTGTTATAAATAATCTTGCTTTTATCGAATTTGACAAAGATGTAAATGTTAGCATAATTAACCCTAATGATGTAGAGCTTGAATGGGATCACGGAAAACCAGTATATCAAAAAAATGATTATGGTTCATATAAATTAAAAGCAGGAAAAGAAGGTAATCTAATAAAAATTCCAGCTAAAGAACTTATTAAAAATCAAAAGCCAGATGCACCAACAGTTACTCATAATGAAACTAAAAAAGAAATAAGTATAACTCCAAATTCTTTAGATACAGATGCAAAAACAATTACTATCAAATATACTCCAGAAGGAGCAACAGAGGAAGCAACAGTTATAGCAACAAAAGGCAATGACGGCACTTGGACTGCTCTAAAAGGATTTACTGTCACTGTAGACGAAAAAACTAGTGCTATATAACTATCAATTAGTGATACTTTTATTAAGCATAGAACAAGTGTTACAGCTACTGTTACAGACGCTGGCGGTATTGATGATACTAATGAAGATGAAAAAGCATCTAAAATATCGGATGAAGGCAAGCATGAATTAAGGATCTTCCCTCAAAAACCTGACATTACCATTAATAACGAAGATGGTTCAGTAATTATCACTTCTATTGATAAAGATAAAGATAGAATTGCTAAAAAGCTGGATATCACTAACACTTCATGGAACAACTGAGATCACTCCAAATGATAAGGACGATCCAGTAAATGTTATTACTGAGGACAAGGACGACAAACCAAAAGAAGTTGAGGTTTAAAAAGGTATGGACGGTAAATGGCATGTAGACAATCCGGATATATCGATTGTTGATCCAAAGACTGGCAAGATAACTCTTAATAAGGGCATAAAATACATTAGTGCTGAGTACATCATCAAGTAAGGAAGAGGCACTCACCACAAGTACATATATGGTTATCCAGACGGAACTGTTTGTCCATAGGGCTTAATTACTCGTGTTGAGGCGGCTAAGATACTAAATCGCTACGCTAATCGTGGTGTTGACCATGACGGCATGCTTGGCTAAAAGAAGTACGTAGCTTACTTTACTGACTTAAATGAAACTTACTGGGGCTACTACGAAATTATGGAAGCGGCTAACAGCCACGACTACGAAAGACGTGTTAATTCGAGACTAGAAACTTAGTTACGTGTGATAAATAAATAATATTAAGAATGCAGTATTCGGACTGCTTTTTTAGGAGGAAATATGATTAGAAGAGCAAATAAAAATGATCTTATTAGCATCATGCTCATATATGAGGAGGCGAAGAAAAAGATGCGTGCGGATGGCAACATGCATCAGTGGAGTGACAAATACCCTGACGAAGAAACGCTTTTAGATGATATTAATAGGGGCGAATTATATGTAGCGTGCGCCGATGAGATATATGGAGTCTTTATGCTTAGCTTTTCTGGTGAAGAGACTTATAAAGAAATTCAAGGCGCGTGGCTTAACGATGAGCCATACGCTGTTATTCATAGAATTGCTAGCCTTGGCAAGGGAAGAAACTTACTTAAGGATGCTATAGATTTTGCTTTTGCTAGTACAGAGAACATCCGCATCGATACGCACGAAGATAACAATATTATGCGCACTCTTCTTAATAAATTAGGCTTTACTTATACGGGCATCATTCATCTAAAAAGTGGTGACGAGAGAAGGGCGTATCAATTAATTAAAAGTGAATAGATACAAAAAAACACCTTATCGCGCTTGATAAGGTGTTTTATATTAGTATGATGTGATATACATTGCCTTGGCAAGGTAGGGCAGAATCTCGTCGATATAGTACCAGCCCGAGCTTCTGTAGTTATCCTCTTCGCCATTAGGGTTTGAAATATAGACTTTGCCATCGTCTGTCGCAGCTAAGAGAACCATGTAGTGCGACTTACTCGTGAAGCGATTCTCCTCAGGTTTGTTCCATATACATACGATGATGGGTCTATTCGTTTTAAGATGTTCAATGATGCTCTCGCTCGATAAAGATTTTGCGTCAAAATAAAAGTCTGTATTGTCGACACCGTAACTCTTTAGCTCTTTCGAAAGTTTTGTGTAGTCGAGGCGAGGGTAGTACTTCTCACGTAGATCTTCTGGCGTAAGACTTTGACCGTAGCCCGACAAAACTATGGACATGGCGGTGATGCCGCAGCCGTAGTCTTCCATGTTACCGTTCCAATACTCATTGTCTTTCCACGGCTCGACATTTTGTTTATACTCAGTATAAGTCTTTTTATTCGTATCCACTGTTGTGAACTTTGTGAAATAGCCTTCGCCACTTATTTTTTCTTGACCAACGCCGTTATAATTTTCGTTCGTATCCATCTTAATATCTTTATACGGACTACTTATGCCAGTTTTTTCTAAGTAATAGTTAAGCGTGTAATTGGCGCTTTCAATTATATCGCTTCTAAGTCTAGCTTTTTTAATTAATGTGAAAGATATAATTAATACTATTAAAGCGAAGAAAAATATTCTTCTTCTCTTTCTTTTTCTTTTTAGCTTTCTCTTTTTATTTATGTATGCTCTGGATTTATTATTATCCATATAATCATCCCTTCTAAGACTATTATAATATATAAATCTTAATTTTTTCTTAAATAAGTCATAAAAATTTTTTTAAATTTAAAAATTCGCATGAAAAAGCACCTCATCTACTAGAGATGAATTGCTATATCTTTATTTTTTTTATCTTGTGTTAATCTCGATATTGTTATTCTCATTACCAATAACTTTTATATCGAATGGTCCGTCGCCTGTTTCTTCTGCATTTAGCGCAAGTGTTACTGTTTTGTATGCTATGACTTGTAGGGTTATAGTTGTTGGGCCTGGTGCTACGACTTGCGGATAGATTGTTATCTTATTATCCTTAAGTAGTACTTTTTCTACACCAACTGTGTATCCTGGGTTAGGGAATTTCATTGTAAATGTGATTAGGATTTGATCTCCAACTTTTTTATAGAAGATGGATTCACCGTTGTTACTTAAACCTTCTGAGATGTTTTGCACATCAAAGGATAGATTTTTGGCTGTTTTTTCGCCTTCGTTATCCTTAAAAATCTTGTGTATTCTTTGCACGATCAAAACTCCTTCTACTTCTGATAGCTTTTTTTCTGGCGCATATTTCTTATCGCCATTGCCATATACTATGCCTTTATTTACAAGGTATTTTAACTTTTCTTTTTTAATCTTGTCCATCTTTTCAATGTCAGTGAAGTCAATGTCTTTTTCTTCGATACGAGCGAATTTTATATTCTTCACTCCGTCAAAGATGTAGTCAATCATCGATTCTCTTGTAAGATAGTTGGAGTCACCATATATACTTACTTTGAAGTCGCCGTATTCGTTAGATAGCTTTTCCAGTGCACTTGCAAATTGCTTTGCTTCTAGCGGAGCGTTTGGCTCGAACTTTGCATAATTATCTTTCGCAAGCTCTGTAAAGTACTTCTTCATAAATTCGTCTTCAATCTTTTTCTCTGCCCAGTGACCTTTTAATTTATCTACACCCATTGCCATGGCTGTGCTTGAAAGCAAAATGCATATCAATAATAGGGCACTTATCATTCTTTTCTTCATATGTTTTCCTCCTTTACTATGATTCTACATTTATTATATCATAAAGCTAGTTTATTAGAGGTTACAAATGTATTAAATCATTTTAGATCAAGAAGTGAGCCCGTATAAAGCTCGTAGTAAAGCCCTTTCTTAGACATAAGCTCATCGTGCGTACCAGTTTCTTTAATGCCGTCATCTGTAAGAACGATGATTGTTTTAGCATTTTTAATAGTTGAGAGCCTATGGGCAATAGTAAGTGTCGTTCTGCCCTCTGATAGCTTTTCGAGTGACTCTTGTATAAGTCTTTCGCTAGTGTTGTCAAGAGCCGATGTTGCCTCATCAAGTATAAGCACTTTTGGATTCTTCAAGAATACTCTTGCTATGGCTATCCTTTGTTTTTGACCACCTGATAGCTTTACACCACGTTCGCCAACATAGGTATTGAAGCCATCTTTAAGCTCCATAATAAAGTCATAAGCGCCAGCAAGTTTGGCTGCCTCAATGATTTCATCTTTACTTGCATCGATCTTGCCATATTTGATATTATCAAGTATAGTGCCACTAAATAGGTAGACTTCTTGTTGAACCGAGCCAATATTTTGTCTTAGCGACTTAAGTGTGAAGTCTTTTATATTTCTTCCGTCCATCAAAATCTCTCCGCTTGTAACATCGTAGAAGCGAGGTATCAAGTTAACTAGAGTAGTTTTACCTGAACCAGATGGTCCAACTATGGCGATGGAGTCACCCTCATTAACCACTAGATTGACATTAGAAAGAACTTTGTTTTTGTCATCAGGGTAAGTGAAGCTAACGTCTTTAAACTCGATTTTACCCTTAACATCTTTTAGTTCGATGGCATCTTCTTTGTCAAAGATATCGACATCTGTATCCATAATCTCGATGAAACGCTCTATGCCAGTCATGCCGGCGTTGAAGTTCTCCATGAAGTCGACTATCCTTTTTATAGTTGTTAAGAGGCTTGTCGCGAATAATACATAGGCAATCATGTCACCAGCAGATATTTTCCCAGCTTGCATTAAAAAGCCGCCCAAAGTAATTATCATAGTGTACATGATGGCATCGAAGATTCTATTTACAGTGCCAAAGCCAGCCATATATGTGTATCTCTTCTTTTTAATCTCAAGGAATTTATCGTTATCTTTTTCAAATTTTTCGACTTCGACATCTTCATTCGCAAAGGACTTAACTACTTTTGAGCCAAGTAGCGAGTCCTCAAGACCTGAGTTTAAATCACCTATGTGATCTCTTTGCTCCTTAAAGGCGCGGCGCATCTTGCGGTTGTATGAGCTTGACGCATATATCATTATAGGTATCATGATAAACATTAGCACTGTTAATAAAACATTGATCTTAATTAAAATTGCAAATGAAATAATTATCTTGAATATAGCAATTAAAAACTCTTCAGGACAATGGTGAGCGAACTCAGTTACGTCGAAGAGGTCATGAGTGATTCTGGCCATGATTTGACCGACCTTAGTATTGTTGTAGTAGCTATCTGATAGGTGCTGCAAATGGGCAAAGGCATCGCTACGCATGTCTTTTTCGATGTAGGCGCCCATGATGTGGCCGACCTTAGTCATGTAGAATTGAGCAACTATCTCAACTACGCGCAGTGCGAAGTAAAGTCCAGCCACTTTTAAAATGTAGTCATTTGTTAAAAGCAAAATGTCTTGTGCGGCCGTATTAGTTATGCTTCTTAATAATAAAGGAAAGACTAGTTCACACACTGTAGTTAATACAGCGCAGAACAAGTCTATGAAGAGAATTTTTCTATATTTTTTAAAGTAGGGTAAAAAGCGTTTTAGTAGTTCTTTATTTTTCATTATTCCTCCTTTTATAGTTTAGTACAGCGTCTAAAGCGTGAACCTTTAGCGCTTTTAGTGATATTACGTAGATGACTAAGGCAATGACACCAGATATAGCCATCATTAAAAATTTGATTATTTTCTTTTCTCCCAAAACTTTTACGCCGAGAGTAAATAGTAAATACATTGCTAGCGCCATGATGATGGAGGCCGCTAGTATCTTTATAAGTGAAATTAGATTGTCTTTGATCTCAATATCTGGATAAACTTTCTTAAGCGAGATATATAGTGTGATTGCCGAAACTAACGATGAGATCGATGTAGCTAGGGCAAGGCCTTTGTGCTGCATAAACTTAACTAGTATTATGTCAAAGGCGATGTTTACTGCGACAGCTATAAGCCCATTGATCATCGGTACTTTAGTCTTTTGCATCGAGTAAAATACTTTTTCAAATATCATTCTTAATGAGGCAAAGAAAAGTCCTAGGATGTAGAATGTTAGAGCGCCTGAGGTCATCAGTGTGGCTGTTTCGTTAAACATATTTCTTTGGAAAAGTATCTCAACTATCGGATAGCTTAAAAAAACTATTGCAAAAGTTGCTGGAAGCGTGATAAGTGCGACGATATCGACACTTTCACTGATTATGCTTCTGATCTCTTGACTTTCGTTTCTAATCATTGATGACGATAGTTTTGGGAAGATTACTGTTGTCAGTGCCATAACAAAGACAGATATAATCATAAGATATATCTTGGATGAATAGTTTAGTACCGAGATTGATCCACTAACTAGCTCTGAGGCTAGTGTTTTGTCTACAACTAAGTTGATTTGATATGCGCTCGAGCCTATAAGTATAGGTACGATAAGCTTAAACATCTTTGCTACATAAGGGTCTTTGAAGTCAAGATCGGGTAAAAACCTGTATCTCTTGTGCTTAACAGCAGGCAGCTGAATCAGAAATTGCATGGACGCAGCTATAACGCTAACGAACATCAATAGATCGATATTGCCTCTTCTCGCAAAGAAGATTAAGAAGATGATGAATACTAGATTGTATGGTATGCCCATTATGGCATAAGGACCAAAAACGTTCTCTGATTGCAAAAAGCTCGAGAAAATATATGTGATTGACAAAAACAAAATGATAGGCACACCTATTCTCATTAGGTAGGCTGTGTAGGCAAGTGTCTCGCCAGTAAAGCCCTTAGCTATAAGCTTAGTGATTTGTGGAGCAAAGATGTATGACACAGCGCAAAGGATTAAGGCGATGAGGCCGATGATATTCATGATTTTGTTCATGACTTTTAATTTGCCTCTTTTGCCTTCTTTCTCTTCTACCTCTGAAAATATCGGAACAAGCGTAGTGTTTAAGCCACTGCCAAGTGATCCTATCAAAAAGATAACTGCGGTAGTCGCAGCAGTATACATATCGGTCTCGAGATTGGCACCGTACTTCGATGCGATCATTGTCTCCCTGAAGAAGCCCATGATCTTGCTGATTAGCGTGAAGACGGATATCATCGCGAGTGATTTTATTACAGTTTTTTTATTTGACATATATAAACCTCTTTTGTTTTAAATTCTTCTTGAATTTTATCACAAAGTATATAAAAAATCAAGTTTATAAGAGGTAATTTTCAATAAAGTGAGCCGCTCCTGACTCGTCGCAATCCTTGGTAATGTAAGTCGCTGCCTCTTTGATTATAGGCATAGCATTAGCCATAGCAACTGAGGCGCCAGTACCCTTAATCATCTCAAGATCATTTTCACTGTCGCCAAAGCTTATAGTGTCTTTAATATCAATACCAAGCTTATGGATTATTTCATTTATACCGACTAGCTTTGACGTCTTTATGCTATTGATATCAGCAAAGTCATCGTTCCATCTCTTAAAGACAGAGTTCTTCATATATGGTATTAGATGCTCTTCGTCAAAGGCCTTAGTCGTATATGAATTCATTTGATATATTTTACTTAAATCAAGCTCATCTAGTGAGGCAATCCTTGGTATAGGCACTTCGACGTGGTCATGAACCGCGTGAACCTTATCATCCACTTTATTTAGTACAACGCCTTCGCGAGTGAAGAGAGATAGGGCAAAGCCAAGCCTATTTGACGCGTCTACTATGAAGCTAACGTCCTCTTCCTCCATGAAGTGCTCTGAAACAATTTCTTCGCCTATAACATTTAAGTTGCCGTTCATGCCAACAAAGCCATCGACCTCAAGAGTATTGTCAAGAACCTTCATTATATTTGATTTTTCACGGCCCGATGAGATGAAGACCATAATCCCTTTTTCTCTTAGCTTATTCATAGCGGCGATATCTCTTTCACTTATCTTATGGGTAGTGAAGCTCACTATGGTCCCGTCCATATCAAAGAAAGCCGCCTTTATATTATTTAATTTCATTTTCATACCTCCATGCAATTATTATTACCCAATAGCTTCTTATATTAATAGTGGGAGAGATATATTCATAGAATTTATAATTAACTCGCTTAAAATCAATTTACATTATAATAAAGTTAGCACTATAGGCAAAAAAAGTGTTGCATAAGTAGCAGGTTTGTAGTATAATTATAGTATCAATAGTAAACAATCATTAAGGAGGTAAAATGATGGAAAAACAAAAAAAGAAACGTTCATTGAGTGCCTATAGTATTCTTATTCTAATTATACTATTTGTTGCAATCTTATCATGGATTTTTAATGGAGCACAATTTGCCCCTGTAGTTCCTAAGGGAGCTGAAGAAGCTGTTACTGAAGTAGCAGGAGCTAGACTTCCAGACATCACAATGAGTTTCTACAACGGCTTTGTTGACGCTATAGATATCGCCATCTTCGTTATGGTTATCGGTGGTTTCCTAGCAGTTGTTAACAAGACAGGAGCTCTTGAAGCTGGTATTCACAGACTAGTTAAGAACATGAAGGGTAGAGAAATGGCTCTTATCGCTGTACTTATGATTCTTTTCTCAATAGGTGGATCAACTTACGGTATGGCAGAAGAAACTGTAGCCCTATATCCTCTAATCATTACTGCGATGGTAGCTGCAGGCTTTGATACTATGGTTGCTGTAGCAACTGTTCTTCTTGGAGCAGGTGCCGGCGTACTTGGTTCAACAGTTAACCCATTTGCTACTGGTGTAGCTATGGACGCACTTAACGGTGCCGGCGTTGAATGTAACAAAGGTACTGTAATCCTACTAGGCGCAATACTTTGGGCAGTTGCTCTAGGTACTGCTATGTATTTCGTATTAAAATACGCTAGCAAAGTACACAAAGACAAAGGCTCAACAATACTATCTCTTCAAGAAAGAGAAGTAATGGACAAAGAATTTAAGACAACTAAGACTGAAGACGAACTTGTTTACACAGGTAGACATAAAGTTATTTTACTTATATTCGCAATTACTTTTATAGTTATGATTATATCATTAATTCCTTGGCCAGACTTTGGCGTAACAGCTTTTGAAGGTTGGTCTGCATTCTTGACAGACACAGCACTTGGTGAATGGTACTTCCCAGAAATTTCAGTATTATTCTTCCTAATGTCTATAGTTATAGGCTGGATCGGAAGACTATCTGAAAAGGAATTGGTTAACGCATTTATTGACGGAGCAAAAGACATCTTATCAGTTGTATTAGTAATCGTCGTAGCAAGAGCAGCATCAGTACTTATGGCTCAAACACACATCGACGCACTTATACTAGATAGATCAGCAACAGCTTTAGCAGGCCTACCAGTTTACTTATTCGTACCATTTGCATACATCGTATACATCGCACTATCATTCTTCATACCATCAACATCAGGACTTGCAACACTATCTATCCCAGTTATGGGTGGATTAGCTTCTAGACTTGGTTACTCACCAGAAGTTATGATACTAATATTCTGCGCTGCAGAAGGCGTTGTAAACTATGTAACACCAACATCAGGCGTTGTTATGGGCGCAATACAAATTTCTAAGATGGAATTAGGTACTTGGTATAAATGGGTTAAGAAACCTCTTATATTCACAGTAATATTCTCAATAATTGTATTAACTGTAGCAATGATGATATTCTAAAAAATTGTTTACTATCGAAGAAGTCCCTAAGGGGGCTTCTTTTTTTGTACATAGATATAGAAAATAATCTTCATTTATGATATAATTACATTGGAGGAATGTATGAAGAAGATAATTGAAGAAATAAAAAGATTAAATATAGAAACGATTAAAGAGGACGAAAGCTTATCGAAGTACACTACTTTTAAGATAGGTGGGTCCGCACGCGTCTTAATCGAAGCAAAGAGCGATGAAGAAGTTCTAAAACTTGTGAGGCTCTTTGACGAGATGAAAGAAGACTACCTTATCATTGGCAATGGCAGTAACCTTCTTATCACAGATGCTGGTATTGAAAGACCTGTCATAGTTCTAGATAAAAACTTTTCAAATATCATTATGATAGATGAAGTGACTTTATATGCAGAGGCAGGCGCCTCACTTAAAAGTCTTGCCAATAAGGCGCTTGACTTGGGTCTAGGTGGCCTCGAAGCCATCTCAGGCATACCCGGAACAGTTGGCGGAGCTGTATATATGAACGCCGGCGCCTATGGTAGCGAGATTAAAGATGTAGTGACTAAGATAAGATATATTAAAGATGATAGTATAGCCGAAATTGATGCAAGTGAAGCAAATTTTGCTCACAGAAAAAGCATTTTTCAAGATAAGGGCTACATCATATTAGGTGCCTACTTTAAATTAGAGAAGAAAGATAAGAAAGATATAGAAGAAGAGCAAAGAGATTACACTCAAAGAAGAAAGGACAAGCAGCCACTTGAGTATCCATCGGCTGGCTCGGTATTTAAGAGACCCGAAGGCTACTACGCATCTAAACTGATTGAAGATGCTGGACTAAAAGGACTCTCCGTCGGCGGCGCCATGGTTAGTAAAAAGCACTCAGGCTTTATAATTAACACAGGGAGTGCTAGTTTTGACGATGTAGTCACACTTATTGAAAAAGTTAAAGCCATCGTCTTAGAAAAGTTCGCTGTAAGTCTTGAAGAGGAGATAAGGATTATAAATGAATAAAATTAGATTATATGGCGACTACCATACACATACGATATTCTCGTCAGGAACTAAGGGCAATCTGGGTAGGCACGCCTCACAAACACCTGAAGAGAGCGCAAAGAAAGCGTATATGATGGGTCTAAAAGAGATAGCAATCACAGATCACGGTCTATCTCATTATATGTTCGGTATAAAGAGAAGCAATTTGCCAGTTCTTAGAGAAAGGATTGACAAGCTAAACGAAGAGTATAATGACAAGGGACTTAAGATACTTATGGGTGTCGAAGCGAATTTACTTGACTTTGACGGAACTGTGGACATTGACGACGAGCTTATGAAATACCTTGACATAGTGCTTATGGGCTTTCATTACGGCATAAAGACGAAGAACTTCAAGGAGCAAATGAAGTTATCGATACTGCCGCAAATATCAAAGCCATTTAAAAAATGGCACGCAAAAGTGACTGAGAGGGTTACGGACTCATACATCAAGGCGATAGAGAAGTATCCGATAAAGATAATTACGCATCCAGGCGACAAGATAGACGTAAACATTGTTAGACTTGCCAAAGCATGCAAGGAGCATGGCGTGGCACTAGAAATAAATTCATCGCACAAGAATCTTTCAGTTAAGGACTTAATCAAAATCAAGGACATAGACGTAGACTTATACGTTGGATCAGATGCACACAAATTAGAGCGTGTAGGCGATGTAAAAGAAGCATTAAGAAGAGCTGATGAAGCTCAAATTGATATCAATAGAATCAAAAATATTTATATAGAGTAGGAGGATATTATGGACATATATGTAGTAACAGGCATGAGTGGTGCCGGAAAGAGTTCTTTATTGAATTTCATGGAAGATAACGGATTTTACTGCATTGACAATATGCCTCCTGTTTTATTGCCAAAATTCTTCGAGCTAATTGATAGTGAGAATGAAAACATTAACAAAGTAGCCTTTGGTATGGACATAAGGGGCAAGGAGTTTTTCAATGACATGCTCACTGTGATAGATGGGCTTGAAGAAAAGAATTTAGATTTTAAGCTAATATTTTTAGACGCAAGAGACAGCGAGCTCATAAAGCGTTTCAATGAAAGAAGAAGGCCGCATCCACTCAGCAAAGACGGCTCACTTAAAGATGGTATACAAAAGGAAAGAGAGATACTTAAGGAGCTTAAGGACAAATCAGACTACATCATAGATACAAGCTCAATGAAGAGCAGCGACCTAAAGGACAAGCTATACGAGATACTTTCAAACACTATTACGAGAAAGAAACTTACCATAGTCGTGGAAAGCTTTGGCTTTAAGTACGGCATCTTAGAAGAGGCTGACCTTGTCTTTGATGTACGCTTCCTACCAAATCCATATTATCTTGACGATCTAAGACCATTGTCAGGGCTTGATGCAGAGATAAAAGAATTTTTAGAGAAATTTGATGCGACTGAAGAGTTTTTCCAAAAACTTGTTGATATGCTTGACTTTTTACTACCAAATTATATAAAGGAAGGCAAAAATCAATTAACTATAGGCATGGGATGCACGGGTGGTAGACACAGAAGCGTTTATATGGCTGAAAGGCTATATGAATATTTAAAAGAAAAGAAGAATTTAACTGTTTTGAAGAATAGAGATATGTATAAAGAGGCTCGTAATGTATAATAAGTACAGGAGCCTAAACCCCAAGATACTTGCAATAGGCGGAGGAACGGGATTATCAACTCTACTAAAGGGTATTAAAAATTACTCATCAGATATAACGGCGATAGTGACTATGGCTGACGATGGCGGGGGAAGCGGCATTTTAAGAAGAAGCTTTGGAATGCTGCCACCAGGCGATGTGCGTAACTGCCTTTTGGCGCTTTCTGACATAGAGCCTGAGATGAATACACTGCTTTCACATCGCTTTGAGAAAGGCGAATTAAAAGGACAATCCTTTGGCAATCTATTTTTGCTTGCGATGAATGAGATATACGGCTCTTTTGAAGAAGCTGTCAAGATGGCATCGAGCATATTAAGGGTCAAGGGAACTGTTATGCCCATCACCGTAAACGATGTCAACATCGAGGCGACTTACGATGACAAGAGCAAGGCCTTTGGCGAGAGCATTTTGCCAGCTGAGGCAATTAAAGACAATAAAAAGATAAAGAGGGTTGAGCTTTGTCCGAAGGACGTTGAGCCGCTTGATGGCGTTATCACAGCTATAAACAAAGCGGACATCATCTTAATTGGCCCAGGCAGCTTATATACATCAATCATACCAAATCTACTTGTTAAGGGCGTGACGGAAGCAATCATTTCTTCACCAGCGAAGAAGATTTACGTGCAAAACGTTATGACGCAACATGGCGAGACCGACGATATGTCTGTAAAAGATCACGTGGAAGCAATTTTCGAGCACTCGGACAAAATTTTTGACTCGATTATTATAAATAATAAGGTCTTAAGCGAGGATCTTAAGAAAAAATATCAAGAAGAATATCAAGAACAAATATTTTTGACTGATGGAGACAAGAAATATTTAGAAGAAGAAGCGATTGATTATATCGAAGGCGACTGCTTGGATGGCGGCGACTACGCTAGACACGACAGCGAAAAGCTTTCGAACATGATTATCGATTATTATATAAGGACTAGAAGGATAAAGACTTATGAGAAATAAATTATTCGTGATAGGTAGCCCAATTGAGCAGTCAAAGTCACCAGAAGTGATGGCGGACTTTATCAAAGCGAATGGGCTTGACTTAAGTTACGAAAAAAGAGAAGTGAATAAAGACTGCCTTGAAAGCTTTGTAAATGAAGCGCAGAATGGCGAAGTTCTCGGCTTTAATATAACAACGCCACTTAAGGAAGAAATACTTAAATACGCAGACGATATGAGTGAAGCGGTTAAGATACTTGAAGCAGCCAATACAGCTAGCCTTGCCAGTGGCAAGATGAGTCTACACAATACTGACTACATCGGCTTTATGAAGGACATCACTAGATTAATACCAAAGTATGAGAGATACTCCTACGCCGTTTTAGGTACTGGCGGAGCGGCTCGCAGCATCATATATGCACTTACTAAGCTAGATATCTTTCAGATAACTGTTTATACGCGCGACGAGGTCGAAGCGCATTACAAGCTAAAGAACTTCGAAGACGATATCGAAATATATCCTTACGGCTATGGCATGGATCAAGACGTAATCATAAACGCGACTGGCCTTGGAATGGCTGGTAAGCTTGACGAGAGCCCATTGTCAAAAGAAGACTTCGAGATGAGCAGAGCTGGCTTTGCTTATGACCTAACATATAACCCTGAAGAGACAAAGTTCTTGACACTTGCTAAAGAAGCGGGTCTCATCACTATGAATGGTTGGGGCATGTTCATGGGTCAAGCCGAAGAAGCTTTTAAAATTTGGACTGGAGCTGATAGAAATGAACTTTGAACAAGAAAAATCATCAAAGACATATAAAGAAAAGACAATTATTAATATAGGCGGCGAAAAGATTGGCGATGGCTTTACAGTGATCGCGGGTCCTTGCGCGTGCGAATCATACGAGTCCCTTCTTGATGAGGTAAAATTTTTATCATCTCGCGGAATAAAGTTTATTAGAGCAGGCGCCTTCAAGCCGAGGACATCGCCATATAGCTTCCAAGGTCTAGGACGCGAGGCACTTGAATATTTCAAAGAGATAAAAAAGGCTTACGACGTGAAATTTGTCTCCGAGCTAATGGATTTGCGTGAGCTTGATTATTTCATGGACGCAGTCGACATAATTCAAGTTGGCGCAAGAAATATGCAAAACTTTTCCTTATTAACCGAGCTTGGCAAGATAAATAAACCAGTTCTATTAAAAAGAGGTTTTGCAAACAAGATAAAAGAATTTATAGCGGCAGCTGAATATATATTAAAGGGTGGTAACGAAGATGTCATTTTATGTGAAAGAGGCATCAGGACATTTGAGACAGCTACGAGAAACACGCTAGACATCTCAAGCGTGCCTATAATTAAGAAATATACAAATCTACCTATCATAGTCGATCCATCACACGCGGGCGGCCTTGACTACCTAGTGAAGCCACTAAGTCTAGCGAGTGCGGCTGTTGGCGCTGACGGCATCATCATTGAAGTAAATGATAAAAAGACAGAGGCACTGTCAGATGGGGAACAAGCCATAAATTACGAAGAGTTCGATGATCTTTTACAAGATCTAAAGAAAATACTTAAGGCGATGGACAAAACTTATGAATAGAGATGAACTTTCTTATGAAATAAAAATCATTCACAAGGCGAGTGAAATAGTTTTAGAAGAAAAATTTACTAAGTATCTTGTATTAATGGATAGAAATGTATATAGTGAGCAAAAAGATTTCGTAGAAGAAATAGTAAAGAAATATGATGCTTATCTATATGTGATAGACGCTGGCGAAGAGGCAAAGAGCCTCGGCGTTTTAGAAAATCTTCTTGAGTACGCAGCAGATAAGCTTGATAGGCACTCACTTATAATCAATGTGGGTGGCGGCGTAGTAACGGACATAGGCGGCTTTGCAGCGTCGATTCTATTTCGCGGCATAAAGCACGTAAACATTGCAACAAGCTTACTAGCTATGACTGACGCGGCCATTGGGTCCAAGACTGGAATCGATTTTTGCGATAAGAAAAACATCTTGGGCACTTTTTACGATCCATACAAGGTCTTTATCGCCATAGATGCACTTGAAACGCTTCCTAAGGATGAGTATATATCAGGATTTGCTGAAGTCATCAAGCATGCGCTTATCTATGACAATGGCCTATATGACTTAATAAAAAACGATGCGGCGATTGAAGAAGTGCTTCAAAAATCTATTTGGGCGAAAGTTCATTTTGTCTGTGAAGATAAAAATGAAAAAGGCGCTCGCATGGCACTAAACTTTGGTCATACATTTGGACATGTGATTGAAGCTGCTAGTCATTACACTTTCTCACATGGCTATAGCGTTGCCATTGGCATGAAAATTGCCCTTGAGCTTGGAAAAATTTTAAATATAACAGACGAAGAAACTTATACGAGAAGTTTTGAATTAATACACAAATATTATCCACTTGAAGAAATAAATTACGAGATAAAGTCACTTAAGAGTGATAAGAAGATGATGGGGGACGAGATTAACTTTGTTTTTCTTAAGAATAGAACTGCCATCATTAAAACGATGGATGAAAGAAAGGTAGTAGAGCTTTATAATGAGCATATTAAGAATAAAAAACTCTAAATTAATGGGGCCGGTTTATGTAAACCACTCAAAAAGCTACTTGCACAGATATATCTTTGCAAGTTCTTTTGCTGCCGAAAACACAATTATCAAGGGCTTTGACCTATCTGAAGACATCAAAGACACTATGCTTAGCCTAATAAGCTTTGCGGATTTTGATCTTTTGGATAGTGGCGACGTCCTTGTTAAGCCGCGCGAAAATAAGAAAAGTCTAGATAGAGTGCGCATAGAAGCATCAGGCACAACACTTCGCTTCATGCTATTTAATATACTTGATGGCAATTCGCACGAGATATACATGGGCGATAAGCTATTCGAAAGGCCAAATGAGCCCGCGTTTAAGATATTTGACGCAAATGGCATTAAGTACCGCATCAACGATAAGAACAAGTCTATCAGCATAAAAGGTGACTTAGTTAAGGATGAATACATAATTACGGAAGACATATCGAGTCAATTCGTTTCATCACTACTATTTAAGCTCGCACGCATGGACTTTGATTCGCGTATAGTTCTTGACTGTGACTTATCTTCGCGTTCATACATAGACATGACTATAAAGTGCCTTAATGACTTTGGCGTCGAGATTGATGCGAGCGAAAATGAATTTAAGATAAAGGGCGGACAAGAATTTAAATCCGCTGGCGAATATATTATCGAAAGAGATTACTCAAACGCGGCTAATTACTATGCAGCAAACTACTTAGGCTCAGATATTGACATCATGGACATGGCCGAGACAAGCATACAAGCTGACAAGATGGTTAAGGATACTTTATTAAGATACGATCAAACTCAGAAACTCACTATCGATATGAAAAATAGTCCAGACGCAGTGCCAATACTTGCGATGGCTGCGCTATTTAGAAAGCATAAAACTACTTTCACTTCAGTAAAGAGACTGATGTATAAGGAGTCGAATAGGGTTCAGGCCATAATCAATGAGCTAAAAAAGATTGGCGCGAAGATCACATTTACTGATGATAGCCTAATTGTGAATCCGCTTGAGGACATCATCATGTATACGAACAAGTTTGACGCGTATAACGACCACAGGATAGCTATGATGATAGCGATACTTGCGACAAGGCTTGATCAAGACATATTCCTAAGTGGCTACGAGTGTGTAAATAAGTCATATCCGAAGTTTTTTGAAGACTATATAAGTTTAGGAGGCGAGGTCAATGTCATCGACAATTGGAAATAGAATTAGACTCACTCTTTCAGGCGAATCGCATGGGCTATACATGACAGCGACGCTTGATGGTTTAGCTAGCGGCATAGAAATCGACAGAGATTACATTGACAAAATCCTCGCAGAAAGAAGACCAAGTACGAAAGGCTCAAGCACTAGAAGAGAGAAGGATGATTACGCAATCATCTCTGGCGTCTTTAACGGCTTCACTACAGGAGCCGCGCTTACCATACTTATGAAAAATGCTGACATAGACAGCTCTTCTTATGAAGCTACAAAGGATTTAGCAAGACCGTCGCAGGCTGATTACCCTGCCTTTATTAAGTACAAGGGCTTTAATGACTATCGCGGCTCGGGTATATTCTCAGCTCGTTTAACAGCGCCCGTATGTGCAGCTGCTGCAATTATTTTAAAAGAGCTAGAAAAAAAGGGAATTACTTTTGAAACTCATCTAAAAAGACTTGGTAAATTCATTGACGAAGCGAGTGGCAAAGAATTTTTATCGAAAAAATATCATATGTACAAATACAGTGACGATGAAATCGAAAAGTACTTAGATGAAATAAAAAATGAAAACGACAGCCTTGGAGCAGAGGTCGAATTGATTATAAAAGGCGTCAAGGCAGGTCTTGGTGAGCCGCCATTTGCCCCGCTTGATGGGGAGCTAGCGAGGTATATGTACTTGATACCATCTGTAAAGTCCGTCTCCTTTGGTCGTGGATATGGCTTTGCTCAAAGCCTTGGCAGCGAAGTAGCTGACGAGATGAGGGTAGATGCAGGCGAAGTAAAATTTTTAGATAATAATAATGGCGGCATCATTGGCGGTATATCAAATGGTGCAGACATAGTTCTAAGCTGTGTGTTTAAGCCAATCGCATCAATCGCTCGTGAGTTCAAGGCCATAAACATGAAGACTACGGAAAACGCTGAGATAAAGATAAATGGCAGGCATGACGCTTCAGTCGTCCCACGTGTCTACACAATTATGAAGTGCTATGCGGCTCTTGCCATCTACGATATGCTGGTGAGCGCATGAACATCATTATCATAGGTATGCCAAACAGTGGCAAGACGACCATCGCCTACGAGCTAGCCCGTAAGATTGGTTACAAAGCCATTGACACGGACAGGCTGATTGAAAAAGAAGCGGGCATGAGCATAAACGAAATTTTTAAAAAATATGGCGAGGAAGAGTTTAGATTAAGAGAGACAAAGGTTTGCGAAAGAGTAAGTAAACTAGACAAAAGAATCATAGCGACTGGCGGCGGAACGGTTATGCGCGAAGAAAACATGGCGCATTTAAAAAGCAATGGCTACGTTATTTACCTAAAGAGGCCGCTTGAGTTTTTGAAAACAAATCTCGATACATCGAGAAGGCCCTTACTAAGAGCTGAGGGCGACCCGATGAAAAAGCTATACGAAGAGAGGGCACCGCTATTTGAAAAGTACGCGGACATGACGATGAAGGCGGACCAATCAGTCTTTTTGATGTGCAAGGAGCTCAAAAGGCGTTTAAAGGTACAAGGAGTGATTAAATGAAGAAGATACTTGTGGTCAACGGACCGAATATCAATATACTTGGCAAGAGAGAGCTTGAAATTTATGGCGAATTATCATATAATAATTTAGTGGATGAATTAAAGTCTTATGCGAAGAAGAAAGGCGTTTGCTTAGATGAGTTTCAGTCAAATAGCGAAGGCGCCATTATTGATAAGCTTCAAGAGCTTATTGATGGGGAATATGACGCACTTATCATCAATCCAGCTGCTTACTCGCACTACAGCTACGCCATATACGACGCGCTAAAGGCCATAAAGATAAAAAAAGTCGAATTGCACTTAACAAATATATTTGCGCGAGACGAGTTTAGAAAAACATCTGTCACAGCAGGTGCTTGTGACGGTGTTATCTCAGGCTTTGGCTTTGATTCATACAAATTAGCAATAGATTATTTATTAAGGGAGGAATAAAAATGGACGTAAAACACGATTTAGACTACATGGTAGAATTTATGGTGAAGCTATTAAAGACACCATCACCAACAGGGGACACTATTAAGGCGCTTAACTTAGTTGAAGAAGAGTTCGCTAAGTACGGTTTAAAGACTCATAAAAATGCAAAGAACGGTTTCTATGTAACAGTAGAGGGCGAAGATGACGAAGAGCAAGTGACTTTATCAGCTCACGTTGATACACTCGGCTGCATGGTTAAGGACATCACAGCTGGTGGCAGACTTAAGCTTACTAAACTAGGCGGCTACCCATGGAACGTTATCGAAGGATGTGAATGCGTTATCTCAACTATAGATGACGGCGAATACACAGGAACTATACTTACTAATGTTTCTTCAACTCACGTTTATGGCGCAAAAGCTGACGAAACAAAGAGAGATGAAGACTCAATGGAAATAAGAATCGACGAAAAAGTTTCAACAAGAAAAGATGTTGAAGAGCTTGGCATCAATGTTGGTGACTACGTTTACCTATATCCAGGCACATGGGTTACACCATCAGGCTTTATTAAATCAAGACACCTTGACGACAAGGCATGCGTTGCAGTTCTTGTAGGACTTGTAAAATATTTAAAAGAAAACAATATAAAACCAAAACACACAACAAACTTCTTCATCTCAAACTATGAAGAGCTTGGACATGGATCAACAGCTGGCCTACCTGAAAAGACAGTTGAATTTATCTCTGTAGATATGGCAGCGCCAGGCACTGGACAAACATCATCTGAATTCAAATGCACAGTTTGTGTAAAGGATTCTTCAGGACCATATGACAAGATGATGAGTGAAAAATTCATCAAACTTGCTAGAAAAAATGATATACCATACGCTATAGACATCTATCCATACTACGGTTCAGACGCATCAGCAGTACTAAGAGCTGGCTGGAACGTTAGAGCCGCACTTATAGGACCGGGCGTAGACGCATCACACAGCTTTGAAAGAACACATAAGGAAGCAGTTGATGCAACATTCAAACTAGCACTAGCTTATCTACTAGAAGATTAATAGCCTATATATAAAAAATGCTTACAGCGATCGCTGTAAGCATTTTCTTTTTGCATCTTTACTTAAAAACGTAATTATAAATTATATTTATGAACTCATCTCTATTAATCTTTGCGTTCTTGTCAATGGCCTTGCCATCAATATATCCTAGTGCCTTGGCGATGGCAAGATATGAATTTTCTTCGCTTGTAAGTTTAGCCTTTGCGTTCACAGGTTTAAATATGTCTTTACCAACAAGCTCTTCCATGCCTTTTAGTCTAACAATGAATTCTGCTAGGTCAATCGTAGTGACTTCTTTTTCTTTATTCACTTCATTTTCTTTTATTATGCCATTTCTTATAGCTCTTTGATAAGCATAGTCTATCGCCTCATCGATGTCATTTCTTGAGCTAGATCCATAAACAAAAGTCATAAAGTCTTTTTGCTTTAAATTTTTATCTGGCATTATCTCATCTTCAAGATAAGCGTAGCCCATTTGCTTAAGTAGAGTCGCCTTGTCTTTGTATTTTGATTTATCAATGTCGGAGTAATTTCTAAACTCATCTGCATTGTTTGTAAGTTTGCCTGTTATGGCGTCAATCTCAATTCTAGTATTCTTTGGCATATAGCTTAAAACAACTTTTGACTTAGCTGGATCAGATTTATCTCTTATATATTGATAAGCTTCTTCGTATTGAATTTCTTTTTTGACTATATTATAAGCTTCATCTGCCGATATCTTTGCTTTTTCATAGCTAATTGGCTTTCTGTACCAAGCTCTTGAGTAGTCATTTACTTCTTTTGTATCTTTTGAAACTCCTATGCTAATGGAGTTTTCTGGAATGTAGTAGCCGTCCATCACTCTTACAAAGTATATAGAATTATTTTCAGCACTTATGAATTTTAAGTCCTTTTCATCGATGTCTGAAGCATTCTTTTTGATATAGTCCATAGCTATCTTTTTTAATTCTTCAGAGCTTAAATCTTTTTTGTCAGTATCACTATTATCATAATTATTGTATTTGCTATATCTTAAAAGTGTTAGGTCCTTAGCATCGAATGAGATATTATAGTAAGTTTTTTTATCGTCTTTGCCACTTTCCAAATTGATGTGGTAGATGTAGTCCTTACTGATGTAGTCTTGATTTAGACTAGATAAAGTCACCTTAGTCTTGCTAGCATCTTTAACATAAGTTTTTGCTTTTTTTACGGCTTCGTCCTTAGTTTTTATGCCATTAATCTTGTCAATGCCTTTAACTTCGTACTCACTTAGACCATCCATAGCCTCTTCGGTAGCAGCGTCCTTAGTCATGTAATTATTTAAAAAGACAGGGTAGTCGTAGCGCTCATATTTTTTACTAGTAGAATTAACAAAGTAATTTGCATTTAGCTCGTTACTATATATTGTCTTAAATGTAAGCCTTGGCTCCTTCTTTTCATTAATCACAAACTTAATCATAGGCTTTAGATATTCATTGTCCTTGTAAATATTTATAGCCTCGTCCATAGTTATATTGCTCTTAAGTGCATCAAACTCAGCAGTCTTTGAAAAATCAAAGCCTTTGTTGTAGTTAAGCGAGTACATTTGAACGCTCTTGTCAACGTAGCTTATGGTGATGGATGCGCCGTCACCTATAACGCGTCTGCCATTTACATATCTATCAAAGTTAAAAGTATAAGCGTTGTCGCCACCAAAGTTTTGATAAGTGTTTTCATTTAGCTTTAGACTCTTAGCATTTACTGGGTCAATCTTTTTGATCATATCACTAGCATATTTCTTCAAAGCATCATATGAGTACTTTGGTTTAAGTGTTTCGTATTTTTTGTTCTCATATTTATTATAGTTAGTGATGTGTATGTCCTTTGATATGCTGACACTCACTTGACTTGAGTTGTCTTTTTTTGACCATGATAAGTTGTATATAGTGCCGTATTGATCGTCACTCGAGCTGTTAACCTCGAAATTATCATAAACATCTTTGATATTAAAAACATCTTTTGCTTTTAAAACTAATTTTTCCATCGTTTTGTCGTCCACCTTGTTTACGTTTTTTGTTTCTGCAAATGAATTTACTGGCAATGCGCACAAAACCATAACGATGGCTAGCATTGCAGCGATTACGTTCATCTTTTTAAGCATAATATCATCTCCTTTGTTTATATTATACCACTTTATTATAAGTGCATAACGATTTTAACAAAATTGTAATAATTTTGATAAAGTCTGTGGAATTTATAGCTTTAAAAATAAACTTGTGATATAATTATTACAAGAGGTGATTAAATGAAACACGATTTAGTCTTAGTAATAGATTTCGGCGGACAGTATAAGCAATTGATCGCAAGACGTGTAAGAGAAAATAATATTTACTCGGAAATAATTCCTTATACTAAAAGCATAGAAGAAATAAAAGCAAAAGACCCTAAGGCAATAATCTTTACAGGCGGACCGAACTCAGCCTACCTTGATGATTCACCATCGATATCGAAGGAGATATTCGAGCTAGGCATACCTATACTAGGTATTTGTTATGGGGCTCAGCTAACAGCTCATCTATTAGGCGGTGAAGTGAAGAAAGGCTCTGAGAAGAACAGGGAATATGGCAAGACCATCTGCCAATATGAAGAGTCAAAGCTATTTAAGGGCATTGAAAGCGGTCAAGTTTGGATGAGTCACACTGACTATATATCCAAATTGCCAGAGGGATTCAAGTGCATCTCATCGACAGACAACTGTCCTATCGCAGCGATGGAAAATGAAGAAAAGAAGATTTACGCAGTACAATTCCATCCAGAAGTAAAACACTCAATAGACGGCGACAAGATGATTAGAAACTTCCTTTATGACATAGCAGGTCTTAAGGACGATTGGACGAGCGAAAATTTCATTGAAAACAAAGTTAAAGAGATAAGAGAAAAAGTCGGAGATAAAAAGGCCTTACTAGCACTATCGGGCGGTGTTGACTCATCAGTTGCTGCAGCTCTAATGCATAAGGCAATAGGAGACAATCTAACATGCATCTTCGTTGACCACGGTCTACTTAGAAAAGATGAAGGCGATCAAGTCGAAGAGATATTTAAGAATAGATTCAAGATGAACTTCATCAGAGTAAACGCACAAAAGAGGTACATGGATAAGCTTAATGGCGTATCAGAGCCAGAAAAGAAGAGAAAGATTATAGGCGAAGAATTTATCAGAGTCTTTGAAGAAGAAGCAAAGAAGCTTGGCAAGATCGAGTACCTTGTTCAAGGAACCATATATCCAGACGTAGTTGAGTCAGGAACAAACGGTTCAGCAGTTATCAAGAGTCACCACAACGTTGGCGGCTTACCAGATGACATAGGCTTCGAAGGACTGATAGAACCACTAAGAGAGTTATTCAAAGACGAAGTAAGAGCCATAGGACTTGAGCTTGGCCTAGATGAAGACCTTATCTATAGACATCCGTTCCCAGGACCGGGCCTTGCCATCAGAGTCATAGGTGAAATCACAGAACAAAAACTAGAAATACTTCGTGAAGCAGACGCCATCTATATAGACGAACTTAAGAAAAACGGCCTATATAGAAAGATTTGGCAAGCCTTTGCCGCACTACCAGATATAAAAACAGTTGGCGTTATGGGCGACGAAAGAACATACGACTACGTATGTGCCCTAAGAGCCGTAACAAGCACAGACGGCATGACAGCAGAATTTTATCCAATAGATATGGATATACTTGCGAAGATATCGAATAGAATCATAAATGAGGTAAAAGGAATTAATAGAGTGGTGTATGATATTACCAGCAAACCACCAGGAACAATTGAGTGGGAGTGATTCACGGCTATAACGGCGAATTAGGCTCGATTCAAAAATTTACTCTTCAACGTACATTTAGTACGAATCATCGTAAATTTTTTCCATCTTCGCCTACTTCATCCGTTCTATCTCGTGACTCACGGTATTTATGTGATAGGATATGGGAGGGCGTTTAGCCCGCCTCACTCCTAAACATTCTGAACTTCGCGAAATAATTCCGTTTTATCTCACAAATTGAATAAATGGGTTTAGTGCGGATACAAGTATTAAATAAATATTTCTATCTTGTGATTCATGGTATTGATTTTGTATAGACAAAACACTTAAGTAAAATCGACTTAAGTGTTTTTTTTTATGCCATCGCTGCGCCTAATACATCCGAGGCGCTTGATACATCTGCCGCGCTCTATGTATAGCACGCGCACTTCCATTAGCAAGGCAAGATGCTTTGTAAATATTTTGTATAATTATAATCTCATTTTCACCCGCCTTTGTATTGATAAATCACTGCTTTTGTGGTAAAATTAAATTTAGAGGTTGATATAATGACTGAAGTATTAAAAATTACTGATGAGAATATAAAATTATGTGCTGAAGAGATTAAAAGAGGCGGTCTCGTTGCTTTTCCGACTGAAACTGTTTATGGTCTTGGTGCGGATGGACTAAATACTGAGGCTGTAAAAAAGATTTATGAAGCAAAGGGTAGGCAAAGTGATAACCCTCTTATACTTCATATAGCATCTAGGGAGATGATTGAGCCGCTTGCTTACTACGAGAGTAAATACGATGCGCTTCTTGATGCTTTTTGGCCGGGACCCATGACTATAATCTTAAAGAAGAAGGACATCGTTCCGAGCGTTATCACTGCTGGGCTTGATAGCGTCGCTATACGTATGCCATCGAGCGATGTAGCGAGAAAGCTGATTGAGTATGCGGGCACACCCATAGCCGCTCCAAGCGCAAATATATCTGGCTATCCATCGCCAACATGCGCTGAGCACGTCTACAAGGACCTTCATGGCAAGCTTAAGTACATACTTGACGGCGAAATGAGTGAGGTTGGCATCGAATCAACTGTTATCGACCTAAGTAGAGACAAGGTCCGCATCTTAAGGCCGGGCAAAATCTCATTAGAGGATTTACAAAAAATTATTCCTGAAGCTGAATACGACGAGGCCATCACTGACGATAAAGAAGTGAAGAAGCCCATCAGCCCAGGACAAAAATATACGCACTACAAGCCAAATGCCAAGGTAGTCATCATCATGGCTGAGGGCGATGACCTTATTAAAAAGATGAAGGCCGAGTATGAGGAAAATATTGAGAAGAATCCAGTTGTCTTCACGCTTAAGGAGTATGAAGACGAATTTCGTGAGTTTAATACCATGGACCTAGGATCAATCAAGGAGCCCATCAGCATATCGCACAATATATTCAACTTACTTAGAACGGCTGATGACAAGGGCTATGGCTACATCATCTTACAAGGCTACGAACGCAAGGGCATTTTCATGGCGATTATGAACAGAATCATCAAGTCGTCGGGCCACAACATAAAGTATTGAAATTAAAAATTTTATATGATAAAATTGTAAAGGAGAGGTATCATGAGAAAGATAGGCATTGCATCAGATCACGGAGGATTTGAACTAAAGGAAAAATTAAAGAGCTACCTTAATGAAAAAGGTATTGAAGTTGTTGATTATGGAACTGATTCCACTGAGTCGGTTGACTACCCAGTTTATGGCAAGAAGGCTGCAAAAGGTGTAATTGCAGGCGAAGTAGAAAAGGCTGTCGTTATCTGCGGCACTGGCATAGGCATTTCACTTGCTGCGAACAAGGTAGAAGGCATCAGATGCGCTCTTTGCACTAATGAGTACATGGCGAAGATGTCTAGAAATCATAACGACGCGAACATGCTAGCTCTTGGCGCAAGGGTAATCGGTGATGAGCTTGCTAAGTCTATACTTGATACATTTTTAGCGGAAGAATTTTTAGCAGGAAGACATAAAAGAAGAGTCGATTTAATCGAAAATTGTTAGGAGGGTATTATGGTAACTGTATTTGATCATCCACTTATTAAACACAAACTAAGCATATTAAGAATGAAGCAAACTGGTACAAAGCAATTTAAGGAGATAGTTACTGAACTATCTATGCTTATGGGCTACGAAGTAACTAGAGATTTAGGGTTAGAAGAAATGTCTATAGAGACACCTATATGCAAGACTACTGGCTATAGCTTAGCTGGCAAGAAGATTGCGCTAGTGCCAATACTTAGAGCTGGACTTGGTATGGTAGACGGCATGTTAAGCCTACTTCCAGCAGCAAAGGTTGGCCACATAGGTCTATATAGAGATCCAAAGACTTATGAACCAGTTGAATACTACTGCAAACTCCCTTCAGACATTGAGAAGAGAGAGGTTATAGTGCTTGACCCAATGCTTGCAACTGGTGGAAGTGCATCTGCTGCCATAGACTTTTTAAAGAAGAGAGGCGCAAAGCATATCAAGCTTGTAAACATCATTGCTGCTCCTGAAGGAGTTGAGTACGTAAAGAGCCATCACCCAGATGTTGACATCTTCGTAGCGAGTGTTGATGAAAAGCTTAATGAGCATAAATACATCGTTCCAGGTCTTGGAGATGCAGGAGACAGACTTTTCGGAACTAAGTAGGTGAATTAATTGAGGAGAATATATTTTGCGGCTTTTGTAAGCTTGGTCCTTGGACTAATACTTACTAAGCTTCAAATACGCTTGTCTAAGAAATTCGGTTTCATCGACGTACCAAAGGATCAAAGACGTATGCATACTGATGCCATCCCGACTTGCGGGGGCTTTGCTATGTACTTCGCGATCTTTATCCCATATATGATACTATATAAATTTACGCCAAGGAACACAGCCATATTCATAGGTGCGACAATCATCATGCTATCTGGCTTCTACGATGACATGCATGACCTTAAACCAAAATACAAGGTACTATTTCAGCTATTAGCTGGACTTGTAGTATATTTCTTAGGCAATATAAGGATAATGAACATAGGTAACCCATTTATTGATAATAATTTGTTATCGCTTGGCTACCTATCGCTTCCAGCAACGCTATTTTGGATAGTGGCTGTTACAAACATCATAAATTTAATAGATGGGCTCGATGGCCTAGCAGGAGGCGTTGTCTTTATCTCGTCAATGACTTTAGCCGTGGTATCGGTTTCGTATGAACAGTACTCGCTGACAGCTTTATGCCTATGCGTCGGCTTTAGTTATCTAGCCTTTTTAAAATATAATTTTGCTCCGGCAAAGATATTTATGGGCGATACGGGCGCTTTGCTCGCTGGCTTCATGCTCTCTGTCATCACTATACAAGGAGCGATGAAGGCGGTTGCAGCCATTGGTATCATAGTACCAATCATGATACTTGGCCTACCTGTCTTTGATACGACATTTGCAATGATTAGAAGGCTTCTTAGCGGCAGGTCCATCGCCTCGGCGGACAAGGGACACCTGCACCACAGACTCTTAAGAAAGTATTCGACTAAGAAGACGGTTTTGATACTATATACGATATCAGCTATATTCTCAATATTTGGCATACTTGTGATGAAGCTTAGAAATACTGTTTCGGTACTTATTTCAGGAATAATATTTATGATAATAGTTTTTTTAGCATACAAGATTGGATTGTTTAAGGATGGTGAAAATTGAAAGCTTTAGTAATATTTGGAACAAGACCAGAAGGAATAAAGATGGCGCCTATTATTAAGGAGCTTAAAAATGCTGATGGTGTTGAGCTTGTAACGTGTATAACGAGTCAACATAGAGAGCTTTTGGACTCGGTAATAAAGGTTTTTGATTTAGAAATTGATTATGATTTGAATATATTTGAAAAGGGACAGACTTTGACTGACATAACTGTGAGGTCATTAAAGGGACTTGAAGAAGTTATCAAGAAGGAAAAGCCTGATGTTGTCTTGGTTCAAGGTGACACTACAACTGTCTTTGCAGGAGCACTTGAAGCTTTTTACAACGGCGTAAAGATAGGTCACGTTGAGGCGGGACTACGTAGTGGCAATATCTTAAGCCCATTCCCAGAGGAAGCGAACAGGAAGCTAACTGGCATCATGACTGACTTTCATTTCTGCCCAACACAAAGGGCGAAGGAAAACCTTATCAAAGAAGGCTACGATATGGATAAGCTTTACATAACTGGTAATACTGTTATAGACGCGCTTCTGATGACAGCTGACAAGGTTGATTCATTTACAAGAGATGATCTTAAGAAGATAGATTTAAGTAAAAAGCTAATTCTTCTTACTTCACATAGAAGAGAGAACCAAGGCGAGCCTATGGAGAATATCTTTGGTGCAGTGAGAAAAGTGGCTGATGAGTTTAACGATGTGAACATTGTCTTTCCTATGCATCCAAACCCAAGAGTTAGGGAGCTTGCAAAAAAACACTTAGACGGAGCAGACAATGTAATTTTAACTGAGCCGGTTGAGTATGAAGACATGGCTTATATACTTAAACATGCCTACATGGTAGTCACTGACTCAGGTGGACTGCAAGAGGAGGCGCCTGCGCTTGGCGTACCAGTTCTTGTTGTTAGACGCGAGACTGAAAGGCCAGAAGGCATTGAGTATGGTACTGCAAAGCTTGTCGGAACTGAATTTGATAGCGTTTATAATAATATGAAGACGCTACTTACTGATGAAGACGAGTACATGAAGATGCATAAGGCCATCAACCCATATGGCGACGGCAATAGCGCCAAGATGATTAAAGATATATTGATAAGAGAGGTAAAGTAATGAAATTAGGTATAGTAGGACTACCAAACGTTGGTAAGTCAACACTTTTTAACGCCGTGACAAAGGCTGGAGCAGAGGTAGCTAACTACCCATTCTGCACCATAGACCCAAATGTCGGCGTTGTTGAAGTGCCAGATGAGAGACTAAAAATATTAACAGATGTAAATAAATCGAAGAAAACAATTCCAGCTGTAATTGAGTTTTATGATATAGCTGGTCTTGTTAAGGGCGCGTCAAAGGGCGAGGGCCTTGGCAATAAGTTCTTATCGCATATAAGGGAAGTCGAAGCCATTGTCCACGTGCTAAGAGTTTTTGAAGACGAAAACATTGTTCATGTCGATGGAAATATAGATCCAATCAGAGATATAGAGACTATAAACCTAGAACTTATCTTCTCTGACTTAGACATGGTTGAAGCGAGAATACAAAAACTTACAAAGCAAGTGAAAGGCGACAAGTCTTTACAAAGTGAACTTGATTTACTTAATGAAGTGAAAAAGGTTCTTGAAGAAGGAAAGTCAGCCAGAGTGCTTGAGCTTAATGACGATCAAAAGGCTATGCTTAGAGGATTTAATTTGCTTAGCTTAAAACCAATTATCTACGTTTTAAATGTATCTGAAGACGACTACATCAATGATTTAAAGGACAATAAATACGTTGACAAGCTTAGGGAATACGCTGAAGCAGAAGGCTCTGAGATAGTACCAATCTCAGTTAAGATTGAAGAAGAGATGAGTGAGCTTGATGACGAAGAGAGAAAAGCCTTTCTTGAAGACATGGGAATAAAAGAGTCTGGTCTAGATAGACTCATCAGAAAGAGCTATAAGCTACTTGGCCTAATGAGCTTCTTAACAACTGGTGAAGACGAAACAAGAGCGTGGACTATTAAGAAGGGCACTAAAGCCGTTGACGCAGCAGCAAAGATACACTCAGACATTGCTAGAGGCTTTATACGCGCGGAAGTTGTTAGCTACGATGACCTTGTAGCAAATGATATGTCCATGAATAAAGTAAAAGAAAAGGGCCTAATGAGGCTAGAAGGCAAAGACTATATTATGCAAGAAGGAGATATAGTTTACTTCAGGTTTAATGTATAATGAAAATTTTAGAATATGATGAAAAATTAACTTTTAAGTCAAAGTACTACGATGAGGAAGCTGTTTTTCTTGATATTGAAACGACAGGACTTAGCCCCATGAGAAGCTTTATCTACCTCATCGGGCTAGTTTTTATTGACTTAAAGAAGGTGACAATGCACATAACGCAGCTCATAGCTGAGGATAGAGATGAGGAAGAAGAAATTCTTAAGCTAATGAAGGAGAGGCTTAAGGGCTACAAGACAGTCGTTACTTATAACGGAAACTCCTTTGACCTTCCTTTCATCGCGAAGAGGTCCGAGCGTTATGGCATAGAGCCCATAGGCATGGACTCCTTTGATATGTATGAAAGGCTTAGATTGCACAAGGATACGCTAAAACTTGATGGGCTTAAGCAAAAGAATATCGAGAAGAAGCTCGGCATTATTAGAGAGGACCGTTACAATGGCGGCGAGTGCATCAGCTTTTATAAAGACTATGTGAAGAACAAAAATCAAGAAAGTTTCAATAGATTCGTCCTTCATAATTACGATGACCTTTTGTATATGCCGGCAACTATGTCTATACTGGATCTATTGGATGAGAAGATTACCATAGACATAGACGGACGCAAATACAAATTCGATAAGCACAGCATAAAAAAAGACATCTTGATGATTGATTTTACTACCGATATGGGTATTAATACTTATGTAGAGGAAACAGGCTACCTCATTGAAGAGGATGAGGGCTTAAGGCATCTTGAGTTTACGTTAAAGACAGGCTATATGAAGGATGCACGCAAGGTAAAGTACCTTGAGAAGAGCTCCCTAGCTAGCTTAAAGAGCGAGGACTTCGACGGCGAGGACTTAGTCGAGGAAGGCATTGTTCCTATACGTATACAAAATAAATTATTTATTCGAAATATAATTAAATTAGGTAGTATTTAGGAGGTTAAGATGAAATTAGAACTTTATTACAAGGCTGAGTGCCCATTCTGTCAAAAGGTATTAAACTACATGATGGACAATTGTCAAATTAAGGACGTTGAACTTGTTGACATTAAAGAAGGAAATAACAACGAAGACTTAATCAAAAGAGGCGGCAAGGATCAAGTGCCATGCCTATTCATTGACGGCAAGCCGCTTTACGAATCAGACGATATAATTAAGTATTTCAAAGAAAATTTTTAGGAGGTAAAATTATGGATTACAAAGATTTACCAGCACAAGAGGTTTTTCATTGGTTTAAAGAAATTAACCAAATCCCAAGAGGATCAGGCGACGAAAAGAGAATTTCTGATTTTCTATACAATTGGGCTAAGGAAAGAAATTTAGACGTTTGGCAAGATGAGGCGCTAAACATCGTTATACACAAAGCTGCTACTAAGGGCTATGAAAATGCTCCAAAGGTTATCCTACAAGGACATATGGATATGGTTTGCGAAAAAGGTTTAGATAGCAAGCATGATTTCTCTAAAGATCCAATCGAAATGATAGTTGACGGAGACTACTTAAGAGCAAATGATACAACACTTGGCGCTGACGATGGTATAGCAGTTGCTATGGCACTTGCAGTACTTGATGCGGACGACATCGAGCACCCAGCCATCGAAGCAGTGTTTACAACAGCTGAAGAAACATCCATGGTCGGAGCAGTAAACTTAACAAACGAGCACCTAAGCGGCGATTACCTATTCAATATCGACTCTGAAGAAGAAGGTATATTCTTATCATCAAGCTCAGGCGGTGTTAATAGTGAATCAAAATTCGAAGTTGAATTTGAAGACAATAGTGAGCCAGCTCTAGAAATCAGCTTAAAGGGCTTTACTGGCGGACACAGCGGTATGGAAATCATTAAGCAAAGAGCAAACGCTATCAAAGTTTTAGCAAGATTATTAAATGAATGCAACTGCGATAAATTAAGATTAGCTTCAATAGAAGGCGGTACTAAGCACAATGCCATCGCCAATGTAGCCAAGGCTACTATAGTTCATACAGACTACGCTAAAGTTAAAGATGCGATGAATGATTTATTTAATCACATCAAAAAAGATTATCACGTAGAAGACCCAAATATGAGCCTTGAATTTAAAGAAGTAAAAGCTGAAAAAGTAATGACTAAGAAGGATACTAACAGAATCATAAACTTCTTAATGCTTGCTCCACACGGCGTTATCTACATGTCTAAGGACATAGAAGGTCTTGTAATGACAAGCTGTAACGCAGCTGTATTAAGAACTGAGGGAAATGGTGTGAACTATCTATGCTCAATAAGAAGTTCATCAGACGCTGCACTTGTTGAAGTAAGAGAACAAGTTAGAATCATGACTGAAGTACTAGGAGGAAAAGTTGAACTATCAGAGGCATATCCTTCATGGGAATTCGATGAAGACCCAGTACTAAGAGATTTAGTATCAAAGGTTTATAAAGAAGTTACAGGTAAAGATGCAGAAGTAAGCGCTATACACGCAGGACTTGAATGCGGTCTACTAAAACAAATCTTACCAGATACTAAGATGATAAGCTTTGGACCAAACATCTACGACGTTCATACAAACAGAGAACATCTAGATATCAAGTCAACAGCTAGAATGTGGGAATTCCTTAAAGCGCTTCTAAAAGCAGTTCATTAGCTTCTTTCAAATTAAAACAGCGCCTTGTGCTAGTTTCGAATTCTTTTGTCGCTGCGACGTATTTTAATACGACTTAAGTCCATGCACTAAGAGAACGAGCGTTAGCGAAGTTCGATTAGCTATGCATGCCTTATGCCAGAGTTTACAAAGAGACGAAGCATAGCGAACGTCAATTTGGTTAAACTTACGGCCTCTCCAAAAAATTCTGCACAACGCACAATCCATCTGTTTTCTCTTTGAAATAAGCGGTATAGATAAATAAAAGTAACTATTTGCAATAGAATATTTTAATAAAAAATGCACTTCGCTCGCGAAGTGCATTTCTCTTATCTAAGCTACTTTGTTTTTATATTAATACCTTTCTCTTTAAGCCTCTTGTTCTTATATATAGTAAGCAGTTCATATATAGTCGAGAATAGTGGCACGAAGAGTATCATTCCAGTGACGCCAAATAGTGCGCCACCTACAGTTATTGCCACAATTACAAACATTGCAGGTAAGCCGACCTTGTTGCCAACTATCCTTGGATAAGTAACATTGCCATCAAATTGTTGCAAGACTATTATAAATACTATGAACATCAACGCCTTGAACGGTGATTGCAAAAGTATTAGCAGTGCGCCGGTGAAAACACCGATGTAGGCACCTAGTATTGGTATTAAAGCGCCAAGCCCCATGATTATGGATATGGCTGGAGCAAACGGGAATCTAAATATAAGCATACCTACAAAACACATTGCGCCAAAGACAAGGGCCTCGATGAACTGACCAGTGAAGAAATTGTAGAAGTTTTCAAAGATAATCTTACCAAGCTTAACAAGCTTGTCAGACCATCTCTCAGGTAAAGCTGAGTATAAAAGCTCCTTAGACTTTCTAGACAGGTCCTCCTTAGAGATTAAGGCATATATAGCAAAGACAAAGCCCATTAAGACACCAAATAAAGTGTTTAGTACAGAGCCAACCCTTGCAACAATAGTATTAAATAAATCAGTGTTAGCATTTTTGATATAGTCAATCAGAGCCTTTTGAGCGCTATTGATATTAATCTTTGAGAATATTTCGTGAATGTTCTCTTCATAGTCTTTAAGTACTGGTATCTTCACAAGTTGATTTTCAAATTCAGGAAGCTTTTCAACAACACTTATTAGTGAAGCTTGAACCCTTGGACCAACTATATAAATAAGTAAGAAGATTATTAGAGCAAGAGATAGAAGCGTAAGAAGCAAGCAAACAGCACGCTTACCGCCTTTTTTCTTCGGCTGCCACTTCTTAAAAATTTTCTCTTCAAACAACTTAAGTGGTATATTAAGTATAAAAGCAACAAAGCCTCCGGCTAAGAAAGGCGTGATGATGCCTAAGAAAACGTTGAAGTAGTGCCAAATCATATGCAAATTATTTAGCAAAATGTATAAAATTATTCCAAAAGCAATCAAATTTCTATAAAACTTAAAGGCTTTTTTATCGTATTTTTCATCCATAATTATGCCCCCCCCCTTTATAAGCTAATTATACAACAGAAAGAAAGCTAATTCAATACAAAATTAAAATTTACCTAAACTTTACACGCGCTTAACCACAAAAGATGTTATATGCCTTATAATATAAGTGTAGGAATTTTCAAATTAATTAAAGGAGTGTGTTGAATGAAATTAAAGTCATTAGCGTTTTCACTTACTAAGTATCCTTATATCTACAAGAAAGCGGACAAAATACACTTCAAGAAACCTCCAAATTAAAATTTACCAGGGAAAGATAGGCTCGATGAGAGCCTTTCTTTTTCGAAAAAATATCCGTAGGGTCCATAGCCTTACGGATATTTTCTATTATCTTCTATTGTCTATATCATATTTTTAAAGCCACTTGGCAAGGTAACGACGCTTGGCTTTTCTGGCATCTTGCTATTGAGCTCGAGACCCAAGTAGCCAATCTTGTCACTCCCAAACTTTTCTCTGATCTCGTTAAAGACCTTCTCAAGTCTATCGTCTTTGATGACTTTTTTTTGGGCAAATAGACTCAGCTGCTCAGTCTTTGTGTTCCTCGTAAGATTTATCGCGGATATCGTGAGGCTCCTAATCGCTTCTTTGAAGTCGTAGCGCTCCTTAAAGAGCTCCATGGCCTTGTCGTTTAGCCTAAGTGCGCTGATGCTTGTCTCGGTGAAGACCTTTTGGAAGCTCACGTAGCTAAGATTTTTATCCCTTATCGTTATTCTCACGCCGCCTGCCTTGAGATCTTCTTCGATTAATTTTTTACTCACCTCAATGGCGAGCTCCTCGAATATCTTTTTCACCTCATCGTATGAGTTCAGATCGGCCTTGGTGGTTACACCTCTGGATATGGACTTGATCTTGTCACGATGGTAGTAGTCACAAACCTCGCTAGTGTCGTAGCCGTTCGCGTATTGCCATAGATATAGTCCTCTTATTCCAAGCTTTCTTTTTAGTAAATTTACATCTGTCTTAGCAAGTTCACCAAGTGTGTTTATGTTCATGTACATAAGTTTTTTCTTCGTTTTGCTGCCTATGCCAATGATGGCGTCTGTTGATAGCGGCCAAACTATCTCTTTAAAATCATTCTTACTTATAACTGTAACTGCATCGGGCTTCTTAAGGTCACTGCCAAGCTTTGCGAATATCTTGTTGTAGCTCACACCAATGCTGACTGTGATGCCGAGCTCTTTCTTGATGCGCTCCTTAATCTCGTGGGCAATGGTTTCGCCACTGCCAAATAGTTTCTCGGAGCCTGTCACATCGAGCCAGCACTCGTCTAAGCCGAAGGGTTCGACTTGATTAGTATAGCTATAATAAATTTTATGCGCCAGCTTTGAGAACTTGAAGTACTCATCATAGTGCGGTTTTACAGCAACTAAGCCGGGGCACTTCATCTTTGCTTCGAAGAGACTATCTCCCGTCTTTACGCCAAAGGCCTTTGCTTCGTAGCTCTTAGCTAGAACTATGGAGTGCCTGTCACGGGCTGAACCGCAGACTACAAGCCGTTTACCAACGAGAGATGGATTTAGCTTTCTCTCGATAGAGGCGTAGCAGTTATTCATGTCTGAATGAAGTATTGTTCTTGTCATCTTATCACCTGTCTTTCATCTACCTACTTAAATTTTATTGCTACTTGAATGACTAAGACAATTATAGACCATTTATATGGGCTTGTCAATACTACTTTTGTAGTATATTTGACAGTTTTAGTCATATAATCAAATAAAGAAGTTTAGTGACTTGTCTTAGATATAGTGGACGCGCGTATGCTAAGGCGCGGCACTTCACAAGCAAAATCACTAGTCTTATGACGGGCCTTTAATTAGCAAAATTACTATCTGAACAGTTTTTTATAAATGGGCGCAAGACCATAAACGTGGTTAGGCAAAAGACAATAATATTAATTGAGATAATCGCTTAAAAACCTTGTAAAATCGCCGCGAATATGGTATTATTAAGTTTAGGTGATAGCATGATTAAATTTGAAAATGTAAGTTTTGCTTACGACAAAAATGAAAAAGACAAGAAGGCTCTAGACGATGTGAGCTTTGAGATAGAGAAGGGTGAGTTCGTGTCTATACTTGGCATGAACGGAAGTGGCAAGTCAACCATAGCGAAGGTCATGGACGGCATTTTGCTTCCGACTGAAGGCGATGCGACTGTCATGGGCATGAACACGAAGAACGAAGAAAACCTTCTTGAGATAAGACAAAACTTAGGCCTTGTCTTTCAAAATCCGGACAATCAAATCATAGCGACTATAGTTGAAGAGGACGTTGCCTTTGGCCCAGAGAACCTTGGCCTGCCAACGCCTGAGATTAGAAAGAGGGTCGACGAAGCTTTGGAGATAGTATCGATGAGTGAATACAAAAAGCATGCGCCGAACCTATTGAGCGGTGGACAAAAGCAAAGGCTAGCCATCGCAGGCATACTTGCTATCAACCCGAACATCATTGTCTTTGACGAGCCGACTGCCATGCTCGATCCAGTGGGCAGGAAGGAAGTCATGGACACCATTATCAAACTGAACAGAAAATATGAAAAGACTATAGTACTCATCACGCACTTCATGAGTGAGGCGGTTCTGTCTGACAGGCTCATGATTATGCACGAGGGCAAATTGGTCTGGGACGATACACCGAGAAGGATTTTCTCCGACGTAAAAAAGGTGCACTCGCTTGGACTTGATGTGCCGCAAGTGACTGAGCTAAGCAATCTTCTTAAGGAGGACGGCTTTGATGTTGCTGGTGATGAGCTAAGCATAGATGAATTGGTGGCAAAATTATGATTGAAATAAAAAATTTATCATTTATATATAATAAGGACACGCCGTTTGAGGTGAAGGCGCTTGACGATATATCGCTAACTATCAAGGATAATAGCTTTATCGGTATAATCGGTCACACTGGTAGCGGTAAGTCGACTTTTATGCAACAATTAAATGGCCTACTTAGACCTACATCTGGAACTATAATTATAGATGGGGTGGACATAACGCAAAAGGACATCAAGCTAAACAAGCTTCGTGAGAGCGTTGGCATGGTCTTTCAATATCCTGAGTATCAGCTTTTTGAAGAGACTGTTGAAAAGGACGTTGCCTTTGGCCCGAAGAACCTTGGACTAAGTGACGAGGAAGTCGCGATACGTGTTAAGGACGCGATTGAGGACGTTAAGCTTGACTACGAATGGGTTAAGGACAGGTCGCCCTTTGAATTATCGGGTGGACAAAAAAGGCGTGTTGCCATAGCGGGCATACTTGCTATGAGGCCGAAGGTGCTTATACTTGACGAGCCAACAGCGGGTCTTGACCCGAGGGCTAGGGAAGAAATACTTGATGAGATCTATGATATATACAAAAAGACTAAGATCACTGTTGTTTTGGTATCACACTCGATGGAGGACGTCTTTGCTTATGCGAATGAGATAGTCGTTTTAAGCAAGGGTAAGCTTATCATGCACAAGACTACTGACGAAGCGGTTAAGGAGCGTGAACTTCTTAAGAAATACGATGTTGGCGTGCCTGAGATAACTGAGTTTATGTTTACTTTGCAGGAGAAATATCCAGGCCTAAATCCATATGTCAAGACAGTTGAAGAGGCAAGGAGCCATATACACGAGTATTTCGAGGTGAAGAAAAATGTTTAACAACGTATCCATAGGACAATATTTTCCGACAGATAGCTTTGTTCACAGGCTAGACCCAAGAGTTAAACTGATCTTCGTCTTTGTATTTATGATAGCGATCTTTTTCGTTGATTCATATATCATACTTGGACTTGTGGCGATCACCATAATCACGCTTATACTAATGAGTAAAGTGCCTATAAAAATAATTCTCAGAGGGCTTAAGCCGATGCGCGTGATTATCATAATGACTTTAATCTTCAATGTGTTTTTCACGCCGGGAACACAAATATTTCCAAATCTTAAGTGGCCGTCGATGACATATGAAGGGCTAAACACAGGTCTTTTCATGTCATTTAGACTACTACTTTTAATACTTGGTTCCTCACTACTAACGCTTACAACTTCGCCAATCAGACTAACTGATGGACTTGAGTCGCTGATGAGTCCGCTTAAGAAGATCAAGGTACCAACTCATGAACTAGCGATGATGATGACTATAGCCTTAAGATTCATACCGACACTGGCTGAAGAGGCGAACAAGATTAAGATGGCGCAAGAGTCGAGAGGAGCAAGCTTTAGCGGCAAGAACATAATCGAGACGGCTAAGAAGATGCTGCCACTGATGATACCACTTTTCTTAAACGCACTTAAGAGGGCGGATGAACTAGCCATCGCCATGGACGCGCGATGCTACGCAGGTGGCGACAACAGAGGCAAGCTAAATCCACTTATCTACACAAAGACAGATAGAGTGGCTATAATTGTAATACTGATATACTTTGGCTTTATAATATCGACAAAGTATCTATTTAATTTCATATGAAGAACATAAAATTACTTATAGATTTTGACGGGACAAATTATTCGGGCTTTCAAGCGCAAGAGAACGCTCACACAGTAGAGGACACGCTGAACGGATCCATTAGCAAGGCTTTGGGCGAAGACATCAAAGTTATCGGCTGCTCGAGGACTGACAAGGGCGTTAGCGCAAGAGGTTTTGTTTTGAATTTCAAAACTGATTCCGTGTGTCCGGTCGAAAAGATGATATATCCAATCAATGACAAGCTTCCTGAGGACATCAGGGTCCTTAAGAGCGAAGAGGCTCCTGATGACTTTCACGCGCGCTTTTCATCGAAGGGCAAGTATTATAGATACACGCTTGAGCACAGGAAGTTTGGCAGGGCGACCGACAGGCACTTTGCATACAATTTCCCGTATAAACTTGATTTAGATTTGATGCGTGAGGCAGCTAAATACATGGTCGGAGAAAAAGATTATAGAGCCTTCATGGCCATAGGTAGCGATGTTGACACGACGGTGAGGACCATTCACTCGGTCGACATCATTAGGGACGGCGACTTTGTCTACATCGACGTTAAGGGCAGAAGCTTTTTATATAATATGGTCAGGATTATGGCGGGCACACTCGTTTTTGTTGGTACTGGCATCTTGGATATAGATGAGATGGCTAGAGCGATAGACGAGGGCGATAGAAAGGGACTTGCACCTACTTTGCCAGCGAAGGGACTAGTCTTAGAAGAAGTTTATTATTAATATATCTCTTGGTGAGAGCCGAGAGATATTTTTTCGCCTAAAACCCCGCGAATCGCCTAAAATATGGAGGGAATTAGGCGATTATCACGCACAAAAAGACCCAGTTCATATGAACTGGGTCTTGTATTTGATATATGCAATACTATTCTTCTAGAAGTTGTCTGAGCCCTTAAAGCCTCTTCCCTTAACTTCGTTTGTGTCTTGTATAGTAATGAAGGCATTCGGGTCTATGGCGTTAGTTATCTTCTTGACATCAACTATCTCCCTAGGTCTAACTAGCATGAAGATGATCTTTAGATCGCTCTTTGACCAAGCGCCGTATGAGTCGATGATGGTTGCGCCACGCTCAAGCTTGTTCATAAGCTCGTATGAAAGCTCTTCGTAGTCCTTCGATATAATCATAACGCTCTTTGTCGCATCAGCGCCTGTTTGCACTTTGTCAAGCACTTGGTATGCAACGAACATCGATATAACTGTGTAAAGGCCTTTAAGAACACCAAATTTTATACTCGCTAAACTAATTATGATCGCGTTCATCGCCATAAGAGCGCTGCCGATGTTTATGTTGTAGCGTTTTTTACATACTGCGGCAACTATGTCGAGGCCGCCTTGGCAAGCGCCGTGCCTAAATAAAACGCCCATGCCTATACCATTGAGAACGCCTCCGAAGATTGCGCTGATAAGTATGTCATCAAAGGTATTAAGTTTTTGCATCGGTCTTAAGAGTACCATAGTCGCGGACAATACAAATGTTGTAATAAACGCGTAAACCAAGAATTTCTTGTCAAGCTCCTTTAGTCCGAATAAAAATATTGGCAGGTTAATCGCAAAGAGCATGATACCTGCTGGCAGGCCAGTAAGTAGTTCTATGATGATGGAGATGCCGCCAACGCCGCCTGATAAAAGCTTATTTGGTATGAAGAAAAAGTTTATCGCAAAACTTGATAGTAAGCAGCCTATGACGATGGCTGTGATGGTAGTAGCAATTTCTTCGTTGTCGCCGAAGTATTCGTATCTGTCAAATTTCTTTTTCATTGTAATTTTATAAACTCCTTAAATATATTTATTGCTTCTCCATTATTATTCACAGCCATAGCCTCTGGATGGAACTGCACTAGATAGATCTTTCTATGAACGTCCTCCACAGCTTCAATTATGCCGTCGGAAGACTTTGCTGTGACTTTAAAGCCCTCCGCTATATCCTTAACGGCTTGATGATGCTCTGTGTTGACAAGCATCTTCTTAAGGCCAGTTGCCCTGTGTAAAAAGCTTTGCTCTTTGATAGTGATGTAGTGCGCGCCGACAGAAAGTGTATCGAAGCTCACGTGCTCGAGCTTAGCTACGTTTGCCTTGTATATGTCTTGGTATAGCGTTCCCCCTAGGTATGCGTTTATCAGCTGCATCCCTCTGCATATGCCAAGCATAGGCTTTCCTTGTTTAAGTGCTTCCTCTATAAGCTTTAGATCAAAGGCGTCTCTTTCATTCGAAATGCCTTGTATGCCTTTTTGCAGTTCTTCGCCATAGACAAGTGGATTTACATCGTGGCCGCCTGTAAGTATGACTGCATCAGCCATTGCCACGAGTTCACTTACGCCATCAAGGTCAGTGTATGGCGCTATGAAAGGCACTGCACCCGCCATCCTAACAGCTTCGGCGTAATTTCTATTGATTTGTACATAATTTCTCTTGCCATCCGAATATGGCTGAGAGCTAATCAAAATTTTCTTCATTTTATTCTCCAATCTATTTCTTTAATATTGTGTGCTTTTAGATAGGCGTTCGTCTTTGAGAATGGCTTTGATCCGAAAAAGCCTCTGTATGCCGACAAGGGCGATGGGTGAGCCGAAGTGATTACAAGGTTCTTACTTGTATCGATGTACCTCATCTTGCTTCTCGCGTAAGCGCCCCATAAGATATAGACGACGTTTTCTTTATTTTTGCAAAGCGTTTCGATTATCTTATCGGTAAATATTTGCCAGCCTATGTCCTTATGTGAATTGGCATAGCCCTTGCGAACGGTTAGCGTTGAGTTTAAAAGCAGCACGCCTTGTTTTGCCCAAGCATCTAAATCGCCGCTTCTATTGACAATGCCTAAATCGTCGTAGAGCTCCTTATATATATTTCTTAAAGATGGTGGGAGAGCCACGCCGTCATTGACAGAGAAGGCTAGGCCATTGGCTTGATTTACTTCATGGTAAGGGTCTTGACCCAAAATAAAGACCTTGGTGTCCTTTAGTGGCGATAGCTCAAGCGACTTGAATATCTCGTAGTACTTTGGATATATGGTATGCTCCTTGTACTCGCGGCGAAGTGCGTCGCGCATCTTGATGAAGTAGTCCTTAGTGTATTCACTTTGTAAAAATTCTTCCCAATCGCTATTTATGATCATGTTTCTTCATTTCCTTATATCTTGCAAGCTGCTCCTCATCTTCAACCTCTAGGTCTCTGTAATTAGCAAGGCCTTCCATGTGATGAGTGAACTCGTGTTTTAAAACGTGGTATATCATGTCCTTGATATCATCTTCAGGCCAGTCCTCATACATCTTCATAAAAGAACCGTAGTAGATGTATATAGCCTTGCCCATGGCTGAGCGCTCGTATTGACCTAGGATAAATAGGTCATCGTCAATCGCATCGGGCGATATCTTTAAATCCTCTGAGACGACTACACCAAGATTTAGATCTCTAAAGAAAACTTCAGGCAGTCTCTCGCAGGCTTCATCGGTCCATGCTGTGAATGTGTCAATATCTGGCATCATAGGAACTTCGCTCCATCATTAAAATTAAGACCTGCCTTGAATATATCTAAAGCCACATGAGCCGCCTTTAATGCGATGTCCTCTTGTTCGTTAGTGATTTCTACGTGCTTATCAGTAACGCCCGTACCGTAGTTACCAACAACGTTTAGTGAAGCGTACTTGATGCCTAATTCGTTTGCAAGTATAACTTCTGGTGAACCAGTCATGCCAACGACGTCGCCGCCGATGGACTTGTAAAATTTATTTTCGATCTTAGTCTCAAACTTTGGTCCTTCAGTAGTCACTAAAACGCCTGTCATTAACTTGCCATCGTATTTTTCTTCGAATAATTTATTCATCTCTAGTGAATAAGGCTCGTCCATCGCAATGAACTTAACGCCCTTATCAAGACCAGTGAAGAAAGTGTAGTCCCTCTTTTTAGTGAAGTCCAAAAAGTCATTCGCAATGACTATAGTAAGCGGCTCTACTTCTTCTCTAAGCGAGCCAACTGAGTTGATGGCGTAGGCATATTCCACGCCTAAGTCCTTCATCGCCTTGACATTTGCTCTGTAATTTATAAAGGTAGGGGGGACTGAGTAGTTCATTCCGTGCCTTGGAACGAAGATCGTGTCTTCATTAAGAACATTGTATTCACAAAGGCCATATTCATTTTCTATTGTCTTTGTCTCAATGCTCTTCATGCTCTTAAGAGCCGTTCCACCGATTATTGCGTATTTAAACATATTTACCTCCTTGAGCACAGGATGAGACCGAAGACCTTGTCAAAGCCTGCGTCCTTCATGGCGCGAGCCGAGTCCTTCATAGTCGTTCCTGTTGTTATTATATCATCGATTATTAGTACATTGCCACTTGCATCAGCGCTTTTTTGAAATATGCCCTTCATATGAGCTCTTTCAGAGTAGCTCAGCTTGTGCATATCACGCGCTTGTAGTTTTTTATAAGTATATAGCTTTAGGCCCATATCCTTAGAGATGATCTTTACAATTTCTCCCATATGGTCAAAGCCTTTCTTCCTTAGCTTTTCTTCGTTCATGGGTACGCTTGCTATATAATCAATATTCTCATCTTTCATAATGTTTTTAATCTCTTCTTCAAATAGATAGGCGAGGGCAGTTAAGTATTTCTTTTGCATGCCAAACTTGTAGTTAAAGAGGTGCTCTCTAAAAAAGTCGTTGTAGTAGACGATTGAGTAGAGCCTCTCAAAGCCATCAACGAAGAAAGTTTTTCTGATTATCTCAATGTTTGCACTGCAGCTAGAGCAGTAGGGCACTAAGCCGTCAAAAGCTTCATTACAAAATGGACAGATTTTCATTTGAATACCTTCTTTAAATCGCGTATTCTTTTTTCAAGGCTAGTGTATCTAGTGCTGATGAAGTTATTGTCAATCATTAGTTTTAGATATTTTTCTCTGCCGACCAGGATAAGTAGCTTTTTCGCTCTCGTTATGGCAGTGTATAATAAATTTCTTGTTAGTAGCTTTTCATTAGCGTAGGTAATAGGCATGATAACGCAGTCAAACTCACTGCCTTGGGACTTATGAACGGTTAGGGCATAGCTAAGAGAGAGCTCTCCAAGTAAGGAGAAATCATAAGTAGCGCTCTTGCCATCGTCAAAGTCTATGTCAATGGTCTCGTTATCTTTATCGACGCTTCTAATTATGCCTGTGTCGCCATTGAAGACGCCAGTCACTTCCTCGTACTTGCCATTCTTATACTCATGCGAAATTATATCGTAATTATTCTTCATCTGAATTACTTTGTCGCCAACACGAAACTCCTTGCCCATGGCTCTGACAGTTTCATTATCAGCACGTGAATTAAGTAAGTTTTGCAGCATGTAATTTAGATTAAGCGTGCCAAGCTTGCCTTTTTTAGTAGGTGTAAGTATTTGCACGTCTTTGAATGGGTCTAAACTGAAGTAATTTATCAGCCTTTCGTTTAAAAGATCAAGTATCTCTTCAAGTATATCATCGTCCGAGTCTTTACTTATGAAGAAGAAATCGCTGTCCTTCTTATTTACCTCAGGCATACGGCCCATGCGTATCTCTTGCGAATTGATCGCTATCATACTATTTTCACTTTGCCTATAAATATGTTCGAGCTCAGTCGTTTCGACCTCATTCGAATTAATTAAATCCTCTAAGACATTGCCCGCGCCAACACTAGGGAGCTGATCTTTGTCACCAAGTAAGAGTAGTGATTTACCCGGCTCAATAGCTGCTAAGAGCTCACTAAAGAGAAGCGTATCCATCATAGATACTTCATCAACTATAATGAAGTCTGCCTCGATCTCCTCAGAGCTTTCGAAAAAGTCCGCACCATCGATAGGGGCGATATTTAGTAGCCTATGAAGAGTCATAGCTGCTTCACCCGTTTTTTCTTCCATACGCTTGGCGGCCTTACCAGTTGGCGCCGCAAGAGCAAAGCTAATATTGAAAGTCTTTAGTATAGTGATGATAGCTTCGATGATCGAGGTCTTTCCAGTACCTGGTCCACCCGTGATGATGGAGATGTTATTGACAAAGGCCTTCTTAATCGCAAGCTTTTGTTTTTCATCAAAGATAATATTTTCACTTGCTTCATACTTTTCTATAAGCTCGTCGCAGTCGAAGACATAGGTCGATGGGGACGCATTTTTGATGTCATAGAGCCTCTTCGCGCACTCAAGCTCTTTCTCGTAGTAAAGGCTTAGGTAGACGTTATATTTACTTCCGCGTTCCTTCTTAACGGCGATGTTTCCAGTAGTTGCAAGCTCTTTGATGGCGAGATTAAATTTATCTTCGTCCATAGTCATAAGAAATTTTAGTTCTTCATATAGCCTGTCCTTTGGTATGTAGGTCGAGCCTTGAGCAAGATATATATTTAAAAGATAGATGATGGCTGCCTTTAAGCGCTCAAGTCCATTGGCGTCAGCGCCTTCTTCAAGAGCAATCTTATCCGCAGTTTTAAAGCCGATACCAATCTTGTCGTAGATAAGTCTATATGGATTGTTTTTTAATATATTGATGGCTTCATCTCCATATATATTATATATCTTTAAAAGGGTAGCCGTTGGTAGATTGTATTTCGCAAGCTTTTGAAGTATCTCTTCACGCTCTTTATTTGATTTTATGTATTCTTTTATATCGGCAAGGGCCTTTTTACCTATGCCTCTTACTTGAAGAAGTTTATCTGTTTCGTTAAAAATTACTTTAATAGAATCAAGGCCGAAGAGGTCAATAATCTCTTCGGCTCTTTTTTCACCAATCTTAGGAATGCCACTTTTAATCAAGTAGCTCCTAATCGATTCAATTGTGTCTCTCTCCTTAAAGCTAAGCCTAGTAAAATTAATTTGTTCGCCGTACTTCTCGTGAAAGACAAGCTCGCCCTCAAGCTCAACGTAGTCGTGCTCCTTAACAGTCAAGGCAGTGCCAACGCAAGTGATAAGCTCGCCGTCAGAGTTAACTTGCATAACGGTATACGCGTTCAAATCATTTCTATATACAATTTTAATTACTTCACCGTCTATAAGCATATTAACTCCTTTAATTATTCTTCAATAGTGTTTTCTTCAGTATTTTCTTCTTTTGAAATTTTCTCTTCTCTCATTGAATTTTCAATAAGTTCTTTTTCTTCCTTAGTAATAAGTCTTGTGCCAGCCTTAGACATCTTAGGTATATTGTCAATCTTGTTTCTAAGTGCATCAAATTTTTCATTAGTTTCCTTCATTAGATCCATAAATTTGTCGTCAATAGTTTTTGCCATATTATCACTTCCTTAACTTGTATTTGCTATGAACGCCCAGTGAGTAGAGAAGCTTTGTCAGTAAAAACGCAATGAACGATGTGATAGCGTTTACTGGGATAAAAAAGCTCTTCAAAACTAGGTACATAGCTTGATTCATTATATTGAATATGAAATATTTCTCTGTGAATAGCTCCGCCTTTATATAGAACTTCGAAAGTATTAGCGAGGCTATAAATATAATTAGGCCTATAAATATGATTAAGTTGTACGATTTAAGCGCCTTGTTCTTCCTATATCTAGTGTTTACTAAAAAGCCTGATAAATAGAACAGCATAAGTAATACTAGTGAGTAGATAATCATAACTATCCTTAGTACTAGTGGATTATCGAGCTTCTTTAGGGAAAGCATCATAAGTACTGAAATTACCGTGATCAGTATATATGAGAGAAGCGCCCTGAGTGTGTTCTTAAACATTACTTTGTTGCTCCTAAAGCCTTGGAGTAGTGCTTAAGTCCATCAGTGTAGAACTCAGTGTTATCAAAGTTAATCCACAAAGCTTCAGTGTCAGGGAAGTCCTTAAGTACCTCTACGCCTTCTTCATAAGTCAGTGTGAATAGTAGGGTAGACAGGAAGTCCGCTATGCCTGAGTCCTTAGTGATTACAGTGACAGCTCTAAAGTTTCTTGCGCTTGATAGAGTTCTTGTATCTATGATGTGATTGTATTTAACATTGTCAAGGCCATAGAAATATCTTTGGTAGTCACCAGATGTAACGATTGCCTTATCCATAGTGTATAGTATGTCGTAAATTTCAGAGTCGCCTTCCTTCATCTCTGATGCAGAGTAAGGATTTTCAACACCTATAGTCCACTTCCTATCAGTTTCGCCGTTAGGGTGGCCGATGGTCTTAACATTGCCGCCAGCACTGATAACTACTGAGTCAAAGCCATCTTCCTTAAGCTCATTGCATATAAGTTCAACAGCGTATCCCTTGGCAACGGCGCCTAGGTTTAGCTTAGTCTTTTCATCTGAGATATATACAGTATTTTCTTCTTTATCGATGATGATATTATTTAGTGAGGCGTACTTAGCTCTCTCTTTAAGCTCGTTCATATCAGGTATAGCCGCCTTTAATTCATCATTTTCAAGCGCCTCAGTCATGCTCTTCTCCCAAAGTTCGATTATTGCTCCAAAAGCAATATTGACATCAGAGTCATACTTTAGACCAAGTGTTTTTGATTGAGATATAAGATCTATAAGAGCCTTATCAACCTTAACCTTTTCTTTGCCAGCCATCTTGTTGATGGTAAAGACATTGTTGATGCCTTCGTGCTCCTTGTGGCAGTCGAATAGGTGGTCGTAGTACTTTAATTTTTCAGCTAATTTTTTATCGAATTCATCTGCTTCGCCTTGGCTGTAGAAGTAGCCAGTTGCCTTAACCAAAGTATCGAAGCTATCGAAGTAGTTAAACGAAAACTTCGTTCTTAGCTTTGGCTTGCAAGATGATAAGATGCTAAATAATAAAACTAATACTATCATTAGCGAAATTTTTCTTTTATTCATAGTTTCACCTCTAAGTATATAATACAACATAAAGTGGGATTTTTCAAGCTTTAATTAAGTCCGTTCACGCTGCCAAGGACCAAGCAAGTATCGATATCATTCTCCTTGATAAAGTCATTTATCTTTTGATTAAAGAAACGCTTGTCCACCATGTATATAGTTTTGTATTCATTTGTAAATAGACTTGCCACTGCGTTTGCAAAGGAGTCCTTTACTATAAGTAGCGTCTTATCAGACTCAGGATTGCCTTCTATTTCAACTAGACCATAGTTACCGCTAAAGAGTGCCTTGTACTTGTCTTTATTCTTGAACTCATCCTTGTCAAGAACTTTAATCTCTTTGTCATCGCCCTTGACTTTTATCTCATCATAATTTTTTGGCAGGTAAAATAATATTTCGTCGATAGCACTATTATAATAAGAAGACTTTGAATCGAGTGAGCCTCTAAAGTTATCACAAGTCACTTTTTCGATTGTCTTCATCTCTTCTAGGCCCATAGTCCTAGTAAGCTCTTTGTATGCAAGGTAAGCGCCTTCACGCCAGTGGTGGTCTGACTTGTAGAAGATGTATTCATCTTTATGATTCATCATAAGCGTGTATAAATCGATGTAAGTGCCTTCGATTTCATTTTTGTATCTATTAAGAACTTTAGTTTCGTCACTAAAGATGGCACCCTTAGGGAGCCTATCTCTATAGACCTCGCCTTTATCGGGGCAGATGGCGATGTACTTGTCCTTAACATCGATATCGTTCACATACTTAATGAATTTGCGGGCCTTATTTTCATCGTAAATGTATTTTTCGTAATAATTTTTGTCCGTGCCGATATAGACATTATTAAATTCTCTCTTGCCAAGAGTGTAGTCAAGCTTTGATCTAGCGCCAACTAAGGCATCTTTGAATATGAATTGATCCTTGCAATATGCTTCGAACTTCTTTGTGAAGTCGCCGCTTTTTAGTGAAAAGAACGAAAACTTTGGAAGCTCTTCCAAAACTCTATTTTCATTTTGACTAAAGCTTCTGTCTTCACTAATGACATTTGCCACTAAAACCGACGCTATAAATACAAAGAATAGTATTTTGAGTAATTTATCTTTCATATTTATCACCTAAAATCTAAAATATAAGAATGGGTTGTAGGACTCGCTAATTAGTGACATTGTCACAAGTATTAGCAAGATGAATAACAAGGCAATTTCTAAGTAATTCGTTTTTCTTGTCTTGCTAATAAGCTTTTTGCACGCGCCTAATGAAAGCACTGTGCCAAGCACTAGATAGAAGCCATATTCTTTTAAGTAGAATAGCGCTTCAGACGAGGCAAAGTTTTTAAAATTAAACATCGCCTTTAAGAATGGACCTATATCTGCCACTTTAAACTCAAATATAACCCAGCCAATAATTACTAGCAGCATCGTGTATATATGCTTAATGAAATTTGGCGCCTTATCAAGGGCCTTCGCATAAACGAATTTTTCCAAGACAAGTAAAGTGAAGTAGTATAGACCCCAGATAATGAAGTTAAAGTCGGCTCCATGCCAAAAACCTGTTAGGAACCAAGTGATAAATAAGTTTAGTATCTGTCTAGGCAATTTCACTCTATTACCACCAAGTGGTATGTAGACATAATTTCTGAACCATAGCGATAAACTCATGTGCCAGCGTCTCCAAAACTCAGTGATGGACCTTGAAATGTAAGGGAAGTTAAAGTTTTCCAAGAAGTCAAAGCCAAGCATGCGGCCTAAACCTATTGCCATGTCAGAGTAGCCACTAAAGTCAAAGTAGATTTGAAGAGTAAAGGCAATGATGCCAAGCCAAGCCATTGACGAGGCTAGTCCTGCTACTTCTTTCGCAAGTATTATCTTATATAGCTCGCCTAGTTTATTTGCAATCAAAACCTTCTTCGCAAGACCATAAACAAATCTCTTGATGCCGTAAGCGATAGAGCTGTCAGAGAAGTCTCTCTTCTTCAATTGATTATAGATGTCGATGTACCTAACTATAGGTCCAGCGACAAGCTGAGGAAACATTGCGACATAGGCACTGTAGTCGAAGAAGCTATTTGACGCTTCGACCTCGCCTCTATATACGTCGATGGTGTAGCTAAGCGTTTGGAATGTGTAGAAGGATATACCAAGAGGCAGGCTTAGATTGTTTGCGCTGATATTTAAATTAAATAGATAATTTAAGTTGTCAATCACAAAATTATAGTACTTAAAGAAAAAAAGCAGACCAATATTGACAATTACACTCAATATAAGGACTGCTTTACGTTTCCAATCTTCTTTAAATTTATTTAAAAGTCTTCCATTGCAATAATCAAATACACTGGAAAAAAGCATTATCCCTACATATATCGGCTCGCCCCATGCGTAAAAGATGAGGGAGAGGATAAAGAGCGTGAAGTTCTTTATCTTTTCAGGCGATATATAGTATAAGAATAATGCAATTGGTAAGAATACGTATAGAAATAAAAGTGATGAGAATACCATTATTTATATAGATCAGCTAAAGCCTTTTTAACTTCTTCTGACTTATCTGATATTACGAATACGATAGTCTTGCCATGTTCTTCATATACGCTGTCTTTAACAAACTCCGCTTGATCAGGAGCGTAATCTTTATATATGTTCAAAAGATTTTCTTTATATGCATTGATTTTTTCTTTAAATTCACTTGCATCACTCGCACTTTTAAGATTTAATAGCAAAACTGTATTTGTATTTAAATTAGTTTGTGGAACATACACTTCATATGCTTCAATTTTGTCTGTATCAAAATCAAAAGTGTCTTTTAAGAAAGCATTTTCTTCCTCCTTAGCAAAAGTTGAAAAATCAATCGTATCTTTTAGCTTGTCTTTAATATCTGTAAGGCTCACGTCTTTACTTGAGCAGCCAATCATAAATATCATAAGCGCGACGCTTATAAATAAAATAATCTTTTTCATAATTAACCTACCTTTTATACTTTAGTGAATATTCTTGACTTCATTCAACCAGACCTTGTGGAACTTGCTCTTTAAGTGCATGCCGTCTGGTTCGAAGTAGTCTTCGTTTTCTTTTAATAGGTAAGAGAAGTCCAAATAATCAAGTCCTCTCTCACTCGCAATAGTTTTGATAACTTCGTTAAATGAATTTATCTTAGTATTATTTACCCTAGCATCCTCTTTTTCATCCAAAGCTTTACTTACGGGGAAGATGGCTTGTAGATAAATTTTTGCATCAGGGAACTTCGCTTGAAGAGCATCAAGCATCGCTATATACCTTTCCTTAAACTTTTCCTCAGTCTTAACAAAGACAGAGTCATTAAGACCCATCATTAGATAAATGTTTTTAGGTTCAATACCAAAATCCTCATCCGGAATAAGTTTTCTAAGTGTATCAGTATTTAAACCAATCTTTGAAAAGACATTATTATCATAAAGGAATTTGTAGTACTTAAGCTCTTCAGTGATCGAGTCGCCAATGAAGAGGTCTTCCTTAAAGTATTCCTTGTATATAGATATAGGAACAGTGTTTACAGAAGACTTCGAAACCTTTACATTCTTAAAGTCCTTAGGATTAACTTCTTCACCTTTTGCCAATAGTCTAGCAAGTTCTTCTTCCTTACGCTTCTTTCTATATGCAAGAAGCTCCTTCTCTTTTATCTTAAAATTATAGTTGTAGACCTCTTTGTCAATTAATTCCTTAACAATGTTTGTTTGTTTGATACCATCAAAAATTTCATCTACATTTATATTTTCTTTATTTCTATTTAAATAGTAGTTACTATATAAAAAATATATCATTCCTAATAAAATAAGAACGAAGATTGTAAGAGAAATAGTTTTTTTCTTTTTTCTTTTTTTTCTTCTATATTCAAAATTATCTTTCATTTTACACCTCAAATTATTTCGAAACCCTTATTATGAAACAAAATTATATAATTTCATTTTTTTGAAACAATTTCATTCATAAAAAACAGATTATTTGTACGAAATATCTCTTTCAATATTATATAATGTAAACGTAGAAATTTCAATACTCTTTGGCGAAAATCTCGAAAAATAATATGAAGAATTTGTAACATCTCTTAATATTTGCGTCATAATTTAATTAAAAAACTTTAACTAGACATTTACATTAAATTTTGTTACAATAGCAATTGTAAAAATAGGAGGGACAAAATGAATAGGAAAAAATTTATTATTACATTTTTACTATTGTTTGTTTTTCTTTGTGGAAATATATTAAATAGTACAGGGACTATGGCGCAAAGGGAAGATGAAAACAATCAAGACAATAATCAAGAAGATATAGATATGATTATTAACTACAATGAAGAAGACATGATAAACAGAAGAGACAGTGAGATTATTAATGACTTAGACGAACTAGTATTAGTCATGGTAGAAGAAGAAAAGAATCTTACATACGATGTTTATCAAACAACAAACTTAAGTGTGGAAGAATTTAATAAAATATTAGCTAATACAGGACTTGCTGGACAAGGAGAAAGCTTCAAGGCACTAGAAAACACATACGGAGTCAATGGCATCTTTGCCATCGCAGTGTCAATCGCAGAAGCAGGCTGGGAAGGTAGACAAGCAAATACAAATAACTTCTACGGTATGAGAGGATCAAACGGCTACCTAAGCTTTAAAACACCAAAGGACAATATCCTATACTTTGGAGAGCTAATAACAAGAAACCTATATAAAGGCAAATCACTAAAAACATTCGCAAAGATATATTGCCCACCACGCCACAAGAAATGGCACTCAGATGTCGTTTGGCTTATGGGTAAGTTAATGGAAGAAGTTAAATAGATTTAGAAGAAATTATAAATAGTAAATTAAATAGTAAAATGTAATAGATAAGCTTGCAGAGATGCAGGCTTATTTTTATGCGTAAAATATATTATTTAATATAAAAATCATAGAGAAAGATCAAAATTTTAGTAAAAATAAAAATTTAAACAAAAAACACTGCTTTTTATTGCATTTGAAAAAAATCTTCCATTACACCCAAAATTCTTGCAATAAATATAGTATTTCATAAAACTATACACAAAAACAAAATAAACTATGTTCATATTTAAAAATATGAACATGTTTGGTAATGGTAGGACAAAATATTATTTAAAAGAATACTAGAAATATTTATAGATATATTGTATAATTAAGATAAAGTAAAAGAAAAAAGCAAAGGAGATATTATAATGAAAGCCAAAAAAATATTATTAAGTTCAATTATAGCCACACAAGTGTTAACAGCTACAGTCCTAGCAGCACCAGACGAAGCAATCAAAGAATTTAACAAAGTAGCGCCAATCAAACAAGAAGTAAAACACTTCCAAGGTGAAGTAAAACTATTCATCATCAAAGACGGAGAAAAAGTGAGAGTCGATCAAAAGATGACAGACGGTTTAAGGGTAGTAAATGGAAGAACATGTGTGGGAGTAAGAGACCTAGTAAACGCAATCGAAGGAGCTCAAGTTGAGTGGGACGGCACAAACCACATAGTCGACATCACATATGCTGGCAAGACAATATCATACCCAGTAGGAAAACCACTTATGTGGGCAGATGGCAAAGCAGTAACAATAGACGTGCCAGCACAAATCGACCCAGCAATATCAAAAACATTCTTACCTATAAGAAACATAGCAGAGACATTGGGCTTCAAAGTTGACTGGGACAATAAAGCAAAGGAAGTAGTCTTAACACCAGGCGCAGGTAAAACAACAACTACAACAGCTCAACAACCAAAACCAACAACACCACAAAACAGCAAGACAAAAATAACACTAGCAAGTGGACAAGTAATTGACTTTAACAATCCTGTTTTAGATAAAACTGAATATGATCAAGGTAAAGTACATGCTAAATACCACACATACTACCTAAGTGATAAAGACTTTATTGATAATGGAGATGGCACTTTAACATTTGCAAAAGGAACTAAGTATGAACAAGATATATTAAAACAATTTAAACTAGTTAGTTCATCTCCTGCAAATCCTAATTTCAAAATATGGGGAGAAAACAAAAATGATAGCAGAGTAGGCACACATATGCTGGGTGACGGTAGTGAATACTTTGAAAGAGCATGGCAAGAAAGGACTAGTAAAAAGAAAGAACTTTATACAAGTGTATTTGGTGGGCCATATGTAGGAACTGAGAAATCAATTCTTAGGACTGCTATATCAATGGATCGCGGTTTTTTCTTAGCTAAAAATGATCAAAATATTTTATCAACAATATTTAAAGATAGACAAATAAGCCAAGATAAGGCAAATGAATTCTTAAACAATGCAAAAGCACAAGGGGAATCTTCAAAATTAAATTTAAATAAATATAAAAATAGAAAATTTTATGATGCAACAGGTATTATAGATATGCCATTATTGTGTGTAGGAAGTAATAACCCAAAATTTAATAAATATGTAGCATCATCTACATACTTAACTACAGATGGAAGATTATTTTTTTCATTAGAGGAAATTAACAGTGGTGAGGAAATTATAATTGATAAAGTATTATTAGATCTATCATATGCACCAGATAATTATTCAAAATCTGTTTTCGTTGTGGATATCCCTAATATAAAGATCAGGCCAACTTATGATTTCTTCTCAGACTATAAAGGAGTACATCCATTCTTAACACCAAAATCTTTCTCTTGGAGGAAATTAAATATATAAAATAAAGGAGTGATAGAATTGAATAAATATTATAAAACTATGCTTAGTATGATGCTTGTCTTCATACTAGGCTTTTTTAGTATAAATGCAAATGTAAATGCAAAAGAATGTACTGAAATTCCATCAGACCAGTTAGATGATGCAGGTATGAGTGAAGTAAGTGTAGAAATGGTTTTAGAAAATGGTGGCAAACCTGTAATGAAAAAAATCAATGGAGTACTGCATAAAGTTTGGATTCAAAATGGACAACTTAAATGTACAAAATATGTAGTATCACAAAATATGAAAGACAGTAATGGCAAACCAATAATGATAACTAAGGATAATTTTACAACAGGAACTGAAGCAGCAAATAGTGAAAAAGAATCAAAAAATTATGCAGGAGCTTTATGGAATGGAGGTACAGATTCTAACTATGCACCAGAAGGAGAAGTTGGTGATCCAGTATATGATCCTAATACAAATACTACAACAACTCCAATTACTTACTCACAAGATATATCAAAACTAGATACAGGTAATGCAAAGCAGTTAGACTTAGCCTATGCTGCAAAAGAACTAGGTAAAGGTGCTAGCTTTCAAGAAATGAGAAATTTAGTAATAACAATGGGTGGAAGAAATCCAGAAAATGGAGATGATATAGATGCACAAACTCAGTCATTACTGGATAAAGTTAATAGTGGTGAAATTGATAATCATATATCAAAATTAGAGAAGTCAAGAGCCATGGGTTTAGCAACAAGAGAAACTCATCCACCTCAACAAATATGTGATGAAGATACTCCAGATGGGGAAAGAGCATGTGCAATATGGAATGAAAAACCTCAACCAGCTCCTGTACCTTGTGATGATGGAACTCATCAAGGTATAAGAGTAGAATGCAAAATATTAAAAGAAAAGGAACCAAAATCATCTTATACTACAAGTACACCAGATAACTCAGACCCATATATAAAAGATCGATCTCCAATTTGTAACGACCAAAGAGAAGGAATGCTTATGTTCAGTCAAATAATGAACCCATTTGGAGATAGAGCTTATACTAACCCAGAGATTCTAAATAATGGAATTAACAACTTTAACAAGAAGAAACCAATGGATAAATTTGATAATAATTACTGGAAAACTTCATATAGGGGAGAAGGAAGAGAGATTAGAAAGTGGAATCCATTTAAAGATGGCAATAAATTGTCTGGAATACCATACAAAGTTATATGGACAGGAAAATTTGATGGCTGGTATGACCAAGTATATAATATAAATCCTATGATTACTGAATCTATTAATCATGTAAAGAAAATGGAAAATAATAATTCTAAAATAGCATCTAATTATAATCAAAATGGAAATAAGTTCAGGGTATTTTTAAAAGCACCAAACAATAAAATGAAGGTAACTGCATTGAACCTAGATACAAACACGTGGGACAGTGCAGATACAGGAAATTTGTACTGTGTTAGTCAATATATGTTAAAGATAGAACCAAGATATAACCTACAAAGATATACTATATATCAAAAATATGACCATCATAAAACACAAGGAAAATCATATACATATAAATGTGTAAAGACTGATGAATGTAAAAGATGGAGTAGAAGATGTATTGACAGAGATTATAAAACACATAAGTGTTTAGATTGGGAAGACTATTGTGCAGCATATTATACTAAAGGTGAAGAGGTTAGTTTAGGCGGAGTAGATACAAAATATCCAGACGGTCAAGCAACAGAAGGCCCAACACCAGCAGGATCCATTCCACCAGTATACAAACAAAGAAGAAAGTATCAATATAGAAAAGGAGCACTTGTAGAATACCACGCAATGACAAGACCATATGGCAAGACAACTATGATTCCGGTGCCAAACTCAAAAGACACTAGCAAGATGAAGTCTGGATACGGTTTTGGATACACTAGTGGGGTTCAAATGATAACTGACTATGACAGAGCACCATCGACATATAAGTTCAACCCAGTTATCATAAGACCAAACAAGGCTACTAACTTAAATATCAGAACTAATAACTATAAGAGCAGCTACGGTTTATTCGACAGCAATGTTCGTTATAACAAAGCAAAGAATGCACCAGAGAGGTCATCATCTATTGACAAGACATTCATAGAAGAAACACTTAAAGGTGGATTAACAAAGACTACATTTAAACCAAGTGCTATATCTAATGTAGAAAAAGTTGATGGCAAGGCAAAGGACTTTACTGATGTTGAGAGCATGCCTGTTAAATCATCGATGGTAAGAAAGACAGCGGTTAAATGGGGCGAAATGACAAGTACATTTAAGATAAGCTCAAATCCAGCAAAGTATTATCACGCTTATTGGAAGACAAAGGGCGAACCAAACTTAATACCAGCATACAAGCCAGGTCCACTTCATTATGTGTACCTAGACTATCCATCAGGAAGTGACTACACTGTTGCAAGCTTGGATACTATCAACTTAAATGGTAAGGGCTTCTTCGCTACTGGCATGAACACCGGCTCAATCAAGATAGTCGGCAACATGTGGGAGGACAGCTTCCCAAGACCAAATTTTAAGAAGTAAAACACAAATATTAGAGAGGATTAAATAAGCATCAGTACATAGAACATGATTAGATGTTCTTTTTTTATGTCAAAAGCGTTTTAAAATATTATTTTAAAACGAAAAACCAAGTTGTAAAAGAATATTTTTCTAAGTGTAAGATATGTCTTGACAATTTAGAATAAGTAAATTGATTTAAATATAATTATTATTGATAAATAACTTTCATATGTGATATAATGTCTTAAGAGGTGGAAGTATGAACGGAAAATATTTAATTAAAACAGCATTTATTATTTTACTAGCATTCACTATAGCTAATGTAGTATACAAACCAATAGCGGATTATACTGTTCCAGCACTAGCTATCGTTGATATACTTTTAATCGTAGGTTTATCTACAAGTAAACCTGAGAGAAAGGAGAAGAAGATTGATGAAAAATAAATTATCACAGTTCTTAGTTGATGCAAAGGAGTGCCTTGTAAAGACAGTTGACTTACTTAGCAAGGACTTTGACTATGTATCGATACTTGCTACTGATACTGACTCTACTAACTATATGGTATCAAAGAGCATAACACGTGTTGGCGAAGGCATGGACAGCGAGAGAGGTTTTGTAGCACGCGTATATAATAATGATTATTATGGTGAGGTATCTTTTGATAAGCTTCAAAGCCCAGAAGAGCTCTCCAAGATGATAAAAAAAGAAATTACTGAAAATTATAAATTTTATAAAGAGAATAATTTTTCTATGAGAAAATATTCTTTGATCGATGAGGAAGACTTTATTAAGGATTTTTCATCTGATTTAGAAATTTCTCTTGATGAGATGAGCGTTCAAGAGAAGATAAATTACTTAACAAATATAAAGGATAAGATGCTTAAAGAGTCTGATCTTGTTGTTTCTGCGAGAGCTATGTACATAGAAACTGAAGTGAGAAAGCTTTTTGTTTCTAAAAAGATGTGTTTAAATCAAGCATATACTTTTACTAGCGTTATGGCTGAAGCTGACGTTCAAAAGGACGACGACTTTAGATATGATTACAAGAGCGTAAGTAGGCTAGGCGGTTTGGAAGTACTTAAGGAGCTTGACAATATCTATAAAGAAGTGGTTCACAATGCGATTGAACTTCTTGGCTCTGAACTTGTTAAGCCTGGCTACTATGATTTAATTAGTGCGCCAGACATCACAGGTTTACTTGCTCATGAGGCTTTTGGTCATGGAGTAGAGATGGATATGTTTGTTAAGGACAGAGCTTTGGCAAAGGACTATGTCAATAAAAGAGTGGCAAGTGATATAACTACAATGCATGACGGTGCCACAGCTATTGGCGAATGCTCAAGCTACAGCTTTGACGACGAAGGCACTTTAGCGTCTGACACTGTTATTATTGAAAATGGTATACTTAGAAGAGGTATGGCGGATAAGCTATCTGCAATGTCTTTAGGCGTTAAGCCAACAGGCAATGGCAAGAGAGAATCTTTCAGAAGAAAGGCTTATACAAGAATGACAAATACTTTCTTTGAAGGCGGTAAGGACGGCGTTGACGATATGATCAAGTCCATCGACTACGGATTTTTACTTGACGGCATGAACAACGGTATGGAAGACCCTAAGAACTGGGGAATTCAATGTACTGCAATGAAGGCGAGAGAGATAAAGGACGGTAAATTAACTGGAAAAGTATTTAGCCCAGCGACACTAACAGGCTATGTACCTGATGTGCTTGAGTCTATATCTATGGTTTCTGGAGAAATCGAAATGAATGGCTCTGGTTACTGCGGCAAAGGCTATAAGGAATGGGTTAAGACTTCAACTGGTGGCAGCTACTTAAAGTTTAAAGGGAGATTAAGCTAATGGACAGAATTAAAAATATTATCGATATAATAAAAGAAAACAAAGAAATCTCTGATTTTAAGTTAATTAGAAAGAAAACATCTAGCAAGGAGCTTTTCTTAATAAGAGATGCTATAGATATGGACAGAAGCGTTGAGACTGATGACGTGATTGTGACTATATATGCTGATACTGAAGAAGGTGGCAAAAAATTTAGAGGCGACTCTTCATTTAATACAGCTCCATCGGATAGTGACGAAGAAATTGCGAGAAAAGTAGCTCTTGCTTATGAGAGAGCAAAATTCATAAAGAACAAGCACTTTCCTTTAACTGAAGGCACTGAATTAGTAGATGAAAAAGCTTATATAGATGAGCTTGAGACTATAAAAAAGGTGAAGGACATAGTATACAAGGACTATGGAACTAAATCTAAGATAAACTCATGCGAAATCTTTGTTAATAATATAGAAGAAAATCTTGTGAACTCAAGGGGCTGCGACTGCAAGTCTAAAAAGAGCGAGATAATTGTTGAATCAATTGCTGATGCGTGCAGTGAAGCGGGCTCAATTGAAGTTTACAGAATGTTTACTTTTTCTAAGCTAAATGAAAAAGAATTTGAAGAAAATATATATGAAGAGCTAAAAGAGGCAGAGGACAGAGCTATGTCTAAGCCAGCTGAGCCTATCGAAGCAGTTGATGTAATAATCACTGGTCTAGATGTTCCAGCCTTCTTTAACTTTTATGATTATCAAGCAAGCGGCTCTACTCATTATATGAAGCTTAATAAGCTAAAATTAAATGAAGAGGCGCATAAAGGTGCTAAGGGCGATCTTGTAAATATAACTTTAAAGCCTGAAATTAAAGGCTCCGTTCACAATAGCAAATACGATAGTGATGGCGTTAAGCTAAAAGAAACACAAATATTTAAGGACGGTAAGATGATAAACTTATCTGCCGGTCAAAGATTCGCCTCATACATGGGTATTGAAGCTACAGGTAATTTAGTAAATATCGAAGTAGCTCCAGGATCTATGTCTATTGATGAGATGAGAAAGACTAGACACCTTGAGATAAAGAGTTTCTCAAGTTTCCAAGCGGATGCTTCCATCGGTATATTTGGCGGCGAGTTTAGACTTGCCAAGTACTTTGACGGCAAAGAGACAAAAATCATCAATAACGGTGCTTTTTCTGCTAATATCATGGAAAAAGGCTTAGATATGTATTTTTCTAAAGAGATGATTCATATAGATAATTACTATGGACCAAAGTATATTTTAATTAAGGATGTGAACATAGGATAATGTCATACAAAGAAGATTTTATACATTTAATGCTTAAATCGGATGTTTTAAAGTTTGGCGACTTCAAGACTAAGTCTGGAAGGATGAGTCCATACTTTATTAACACAGGATTTTTTAACAATTCTGAAGAGATAGCAAAGCTTGGCGACTTTTATGCCAAAGCTTATATGGACAATATTAAATTAGATAAGCCTTTGCTATTTGGACCAGCATATAAGGGCATACCGCTAGTAGTTTCTTGCGCTGTAAGTCTTTACAAGAACTATGGCCTTGAGATCGGCTATTCATTTAACAGAAAAGAGGCAAAGGACCACGGCGAAAAAGGTATATTCGTTGGAGAGACTCCAAATGCTGACTCAGATGTAGTCATTATCGAAGACGTAATCACTGCTGGAACTGCTGTTAGAGAGTCCATCGACATACTTAAACACTATGACGCAAAAGTTAAGGCTCTGATCATCTCTGTTAATAGGATGGAGAGAGGTACTGGCGACAAGTCAGCTATTCACGAGCTTGAAGACGACTATGGCGTTAAAGTTTATTCGATACTTGATATAAAGTTCATTGCTGATTACTTAAGAAATAAAGAAATTGATGGTAAAGTATATATAGACGAAGAGATGTACGCAAAGATCATGAAGCATCTTGATACTTATAAGGAAAGATAATGCAGATAGAGAATAAAAATCTTGAGACGGCCATAACATTCGTAATTTTAACTTTGACCATGCTATTAACTAGGTACTTAGGCGTGTTTGCGATGCCACTTGTGCTTGGCGCTTACCTAATGAACTCAATCGCGAATAAGGACTACAGTTCTATATATCTTTACATGGCTTCACTTGGCGTATTGGCAATATTTTTAGAGCCGGTCTTCATATTTGAAAAGGCCATACTTGGACTGCCATTCTTAATAATTGCGGTTAAGCTGATTAAAAATAATATGAGGGGCGACAAGCTGCTTATAGCCATGACACTAACATTGGTTGTCTCGAGCATAATATATATAATAGTTTTAAGAGAGTATTTCGATATAAATCTCATCGAAAAGTTCAATGCAAGGCTTGATAAGCAGATGGCGCTCGTTAACTCATACGAGGGCGACTTGGTCTTTGACAAGGACATGGTCATTATGGCGTATCAAGAGTTTAAGAAATACTTAGCAAGCACTGTGTTTTTACTAGCTTTTGTATCGGCCTTCATAGCTTTAAAACTGCCTCATTATATAATCAGAAAAAGAGGCGACGTCAATATTACAGAGCCATTCGTAGAGGCTTTGAAGCTAAAGAAATCAGCATTTTACTTAATGCTAGCAATCTTAATTATATTTATGCTAACAAACTTAGGACTAAATCAGCTTATAGTTGACAATATATCTTTGATGATATTCATGAGTTTTGCTATACAGGGACTGTCTTTTGTAATGTTCTTATTAAAGATTCGTTACAAAAAGAAGACGGCGGCAAATTTTTACTTTGCATTTTCAATATTTTTTGTAGGAATTATGTTTTTCATGAATATTATATTCGGCTTTATTGATGGAACTACAAGTATAAGGGGTGCGTAAAATGTTCAAAAAAATCGAAGCATACGTTAAAGAAAATTTAATAGAGGTAATTTTTGAGCTAGTTCTTGTCATAATGCTCATGATACTAAACATCATCATCGGCTTTATCGCACTTGTCATCTTTGTCTCACTGCACATTAGGTTTTTACAAAACTTTGAAGACCAAACTACACTTAGACAAAAGAACTTTGAAAATATCGAGGAGACCATAGACTCATTAACAAAGCAAGCGGTGTTCAAGATGCCGTTCCCTATGGTTATAATTAAGCAAGACGGTGAAATTAACTGGTATAACAGTAAATTTATCAAGATGCTAGAAATTGAAGATGAGCCAGAGAACAACATACTTGACGCTATATCGTCACTAAATCTTAATGAGATATTAGGTGCAGGCGATGAGCCTTTAAAGATATTATACAGAGATAATTATTATCAAGTTTATGTGAATAAGGTAAAATCAAAAGACAGTAAGGACGGAGAGATGCTTCTTCTTTACTGGATTAACAGAACTGACCTTAAAGAAGCAAAGGACACTATTGACAAGGAAAAGATAGCGACTATACTTCTTTACATCGATAACCTTGATGAAGTTAAAAGCAGTGTTGAAGACAGCCTTAAAGCGACTATCACTGGCAATGTTGAGACTGAAATTATTAACTACTTCAATGGCTATGATGCGACTGTTAGAAAATATGATGACGACAGATATTTAATAATTGCAAATAATGAAAATCTTCAAAAGATTATACAAAAGAAGTTTGATATACTTGACAGAGTTCGTGATTTAAAGGTACAAAGCATAATACCACTAACTCTTTCAATTGCGGCGACTACTGATGGAGAGACGCCTCTTGAGCAATACGAAATTGCTAGAAACACCATGGACATAGCTTTAGGTAGAGGCGGTGACCAAGCTGTTCTTAGAAGAGGGCACAATTATGAGTACTTTGGCGGAAAATCGAAGGCTGTTGAAAAAACTACTAAGGTTAAGGCAAGAGTCGTTGGTGGCGCGCTAAGATCACTTATTGATGATGCATCAAACGTAATTATCATGCCTCACAAAAATGCGGACATGGACGCGATTGGCTCAGCCATCGGCGTAGTGAAGCTTGTTAGAATGAGAGGCAAAACTGCTTATATTGCACTTAACTCGGTCAATATGAGTATTAGAAATATCATGGCAAGGATAAATGAAGAAGAAAGCCTAAAGGGTGTTGTAAAGCCTGAGGGAGAACTTATTGGTTTAGTTGATGAAAAGACTTTACTAATAGTTGTCGATCATCACAAGAAGTCCATCTCCGAGGCACCAGACTTAGTCGATCAAATAAAGGACAGAGTAGTAATTGACCACCATAGAAGAAGTGGCGAGTTTATTGAATCGACTGAACTTGTATTCTTAGAGCCATACGCATCGAGTACGTCTGAGCTTGTTACAGAGCTATTCACATATATGACTGACAATGTAGTTTTAAGTAAATTCGAGGCAGAGGCACTACTTGCGGGCATCACTGTTGATACAAAGAACTTCACTGTTCAAACGGGCGTAAGGACATTCGAAGCGGCATCTATGCTTAGAAGGTTCGGAGCTGACCCAGAAGTAGTTAAAAAGTACTTTAAAGAGGATTACCTAGTTATTAAGAATAGGGCTGACATAGTTAGACAGTCTGAAATATTTATGGACGATACCATCATCGGTATACTTGAAGATAAGGTTGATAACTCAATACTTATAGCGGCACAAGCGGCTGATGAGATGCTAAGCATCAATGGCATGAAGGCATCTTTCGTTGCGGTTAAGGTCTCAAATAACGAAACGCACGTATCAGCAAGATCACTTGGTGAGATAAGCGTACAATTGATTATGGAAAAACTTGGTGGCGGCGGTCACCTCAATCAAGCAGCAACTAGGATAGACTTGTCAGTTGATTTGGCTGTTGAAGAACTAAAGAGAAAAATTAAAGAATATAAAGACGAAGAAAATGAATCTAAGAAAGAAGAAGGTGTTAAATAATGAAAGTTATACTTATAGAAGACGTTAAGGGCCTTGGCAAAAAAGGTGAAATGGTTAATAGCAAGGACGGTTATGCGAGAAACTTCTTATTTCCAAAGAAACTTGCTCTAGAAGCAACAGATGAGAACGTTAAGCAATGGAAGGAAGAGCAAGCCGAACTAAAGGCTAAGATAGAACAAGAGACTAAAGAAGCTAATGCAATCAAAGCAGATATAGAAAAGAAAGTCTTAAAGATGAAGGCTGAAGGCGGAGCAACTGGCAAATTATTTGGCGCAGTTACTTCACAAGACATACAAAAGGCTTTACTTGAAGAATTTGGCCTAGACATCGACAAAAGAAAGATAGAGATGAAGGAAAATATCAAACAAGCAGGTGTATATACTGTCGTTCTAAGACTATATCCACAAATCACAGCTAATTTAAGAGTTAATATAAGTATATAGGGGAGTACTATGGAAGTTTTAAGAGAATTACCTAACAACTTAATAGTTGAGCAGGAAGTTTTAGCTAATGCTATGCAAAATAAGACTGCTGCTGTCAAGGCCATTGAAGGACTTAACGAAGGAGATTTTTATAATGATCTTCATAGAAAGATATTCAATGCGATTAGGACTTTATTCTCTTTAAACAAGCCCATAGACCTATTGACAGTAACAGAGACGCTTGAAACGAGTGAGAATGTTGATGCTGAGACAATAAAGTACATTGCGAGCATCTACGCAAACAACGAAGGACTTAGCTCGAACCAAGATACTTATATAGATATACTTAAGGAAAAGTCTATACTTAGGAGTCTTGCAGAATTTTCAGACGAGATCAAGGCTTTGTCGCTTGAAGATAAATCGCCTGCTAAGAACGTTCTTGAAAAGGCAGAGAAAGGACTTTTTGAAATCTCTCAAGGAGGACTAAGAAACTCATTAACTGCTCTTGATGTAATTATGAGCGATACAGTTCAAACAATTATGAAGAGGGTTCAAAACAGAGGCGAGCTAAGCGGTGTAACTACAGGCTTTACTGATCTTAACTCCTTATTAGGCGGCTTCCAAAAGTCAGACCTAGTACTATTGGCGGCGAGACCATCTATGGGTAAGACAGCTCTTGCGGTTAACCTTGCTGTAAACGCGGCCAAAGCGGGCAAGAAGGTAGCTATGTTTTCACTTGAAATGAGTAAGACGCAAATCGGTCAAAGAATATTGGCCTCATTCGCACAAATGAATTTATCGAGTCTATTCAAAGGCGAGCTTGAAGGCCAAGATCTTGTCAATCTGATTACTGCATCGAATGAACTATCAAAGTACAGTCTTCATATCGATGACACGGCAGCCATCTCCCTAATAGAGCTTAAGGCAAAACTAAGACGACTTAAGATGGAAGAGGGCCTAGACCTAGTTGTTATCGACTACTTACAGCTTATGACGACTGGAGAAAGGATTGAGAATAGAGTTCAAGAAATTTCACAAATATCAAGGGGCCTTAAGGCCATAGCGAAGGAGCTGGATGTACCAGTACTAGCACTTTCACAGCTATCGAGAGCCTTGGAACAAAGACCGGACAAAAGACCTAAGCTATCTGACCTAAGAGAGTCAGGTGCCATAGAGCAAGACGCCGACATAGTTATGTTCCTTTACAGAGACTACGTTTACAATAAAGAGACAGAAAATCCAAATCTAGCAGAAGTGATCGTTTCGAAGCACAGAAACGGTCCTATTGGAGTGGTTAACTTAATCTGGAAGGATGAGTACACAAGGTTCTTTGACGTTTCGAACAAGGCTTATGAAGGTTAATGAGTACAGGATAAAGCCACTCGAGCTCGAAGACGCATACAGGTTTAGAGGCTGGGAGCGAGGTAACTACTACCTCTTAAACGATTACGACTTCATCTATGAAGAGGACTGGGAAGTAAAAGCGTGGCTCAGAACGAAGAAGGGCTTCTTTAAACGTTACTTCGCCATTTATTATCGTGACAAGGCCATTGCCTACATCGGTTTAAAAAAGATAAATTACATATTAAGAAGCGCAGAACTATCCATAGTTATGGATGTGGCATGGCAAAACCATGGCCATGGCTATAAGATACTAGAAGAATTTTTGACTTATGCTTTCACTGATTTAAAAATGAGAAGGATATGGCTTGACGTTAACGCCTTTAATGAGAAGGCCATACACTTATATAAAAAATTAGGCTTTAGGAAGAAGGCCTATTACTTAGATACATACAACATTCAAGACATTGACAAGACTAGAGAAGAATACATAGAACATCAAGATGAGTTTAGACAAGATGGCAAGGAGCTTTTGTCATTTGTCTACACTTATGAGATAAAGAGAGGTGAGTTTTTTGAGCTTCACGCTAGAGAAATTTAATTCAAATTTATTAGATACAAGAGTTAACAACATTTTTATAAGCGAGTTTATGCCGCAAGCGGACGGTACATTTGTCAAGGTATATCTCCTTGCTTTAAGATATGCGCAAGACGATGACATAGAGGCGAGCAATGAAAAGATAGCCGAAGTTTTAAAAATTCCTGTTATAGATGTCGCCAATGCATGGAGATTTTGGAAATCGGTTGGTATAGTTGACTTCGAGGACGATGGCCTCAGCTACAACTTTGATGTCATCTTTAAAGATTTAAAGGCGCTATACCTTGGAGGGGCTTCTTCAGACAAGGGCACAAGCAGCGTGAGTCAAAATACTTTTGATGACGAGATTGACATTGATGAAGATGATTTAAGCAGCGACACTAAATTAATTATAGAAGTAAATAAGGACGAAGGCGTTAAAAAGATGTTTCAAGACGTCGCTCACATCGTTAGAAGGCCGCTTAACACTCAAGAGAAGATTAAGATTATCAAGTGGCTTCGCGACTACAACATTAGCTGCGAGATGATATCGCACGCTTACTCATACGCTTATGATATACTTAAGAAGAAGTCGCCAGCTTATGTTGAGACCATAATCATGAACTGGTACGACAAGGGCTACACAAACCTTTCTCAAGTGATGAGTGACTTTAATGTGATGAACGACAGTCAGAGAAATTACAATAAGCTTATGCAGTCACTAGCAATGCCATTTAAAAATGTATCTGATTTTGAAAAGAAGATCATAGATAAGTGGTACGATGACTTTGATTATGGTAATGACATCATCTTAAAGGCTGCCGAGAACTTTATCTACACATCAAAACCTTCTATAGCCTACCTTGACGCAATACTTGAGGCGTGGCACAAGGAAGGCATAAAGACTGTTGAAGACGCTGAGAGAACAAATGAGCTATATAGGTCGGACAGAAAGACTAATAATACTAAGAAGCCAAAGGCGAGGGCAAAGGACTTTGATGAGAGAGAATACCCAGACGACTACCTAAGCGATACCTATGAAGGCAATTGGAGGAAGTAGCATGACTTTGTTAGATGATGTTTATAGACAAAAAGCAAATATTAAGAACATTAGAGAGAGGGAAAGAAGTGAAAGGGTAGACGCTATATACAAGAAATACCCAGAGCTTTTAAGCCTTGAGCATGAAAAGAACGACGTCCTTAATGACTTTGCATCTATGAATTTTACAAATTATGAAGATATTAATAAAAAGATACTAAATATAGAAGCAAAAAAGCAAAAGCTAATCAAAGATTATGGGCTTGAGGATGCTTTCAAGGTGCACTACGACTGCGACAAATGTGAGGACACTGGCATATATCAGTCGAAGAGATGCTCCTGCATTGACGAGATGCTAAGAGAAAAGATGCTTGAGACGAATGAACTCAATACTGAGATGAGGGAGAAGAGCTTTGAGAACTTCGATGCCAATATATTTACAGACGATATAAGAGATGAAATGCTTGAGATAAAGAAGAGTCTTGAGGATTATGCAGATAATTTTAATCATGAGCACAAATCCATCTTCTTTTTCGGTGATGTGGGTACGGGCAAATCCTTTATGGCGGTTTCACTAGCAAAGAGGCTTATAGAGAAGCTTGTAAATGTTACATACATCGGCTCTTATGAGATGTGCCAAACCATAAATGAGGCTATATTTAAGGCAGATGGCGATGCAATAACTAAGAGAGATCTCTTTTACAACACGGACTTTTTAATAATTGATGACCTTGGAACCGAGATAGATACACAGATTAGCTCGAAGTCTATACTTGATTTGATTAACTATAGACTTAGTAAAAACCTAAAGACGCTTATCACAAGTAACTTAAATGTTGACGCTATAAAAGAAAAGTACGGCGAAAGACTATCGTCGAGGATACTGTCAAATTACTATATATATCGCTTTAAAGGACGCGATTTAAGATTAAGATAAGGAGTGATTTTATGCTAGATATAAAAAGAATCAGAAAAAATCCTGAAGAAGTTCTAGAAGCTTTGAAAAAGAGACACGGAAGCTTCCCAATCGAAGAGCTTCTTGAAGAAGATAAGAAGAGAAGAGAGCTTCTAACAGTTGTTGAGACTATGAAGCAAAAGCAAAATGCGATTTCGAAGGAAGTGCCTAAGCTTAAGAAGGCTGGCGAAGATGTTAGCAAAATCTTTGAAGAGATGAAAGAGTTATCAAACGAAATCAAAGATTATGATGCAAAAGTTAAGGAAATCGACGAGAAGATAGCTAACTATCTACTAAGCATACCAAACGTTCCTAACAAGGATGTTGTCTTTGGTAAGGATGATAGTGATAACGTCGAAGTAAAGAAGTATGGTACGCCAACTGAGTTTGACTTCGAGCCAAAAGCTCACTGGGACTTAGGAACAGACCTTGATATACTTGACTTTGATAGAGCTGGAAAGATATCTGGATCAAGATTTTCTATATTTAAAGGCGATGGAGCAAGACTTGAAAGAAGCTTAATTCAATTTATGCTTGATCTTCATACGCTTGAACAAGATTACACTGAGATGAGTACACCGTTTATGGTCAATAGAGCATCAATGCTAGGTACAGGACAATTGCCAAAGTTTGAAGACGACATGTTCTACTTGCCATCAAAGGACTTTTTCCTTGTGCCAACAGCAGAAGTGCCTCTAACAAATATGCTTAGAGACGAAATTGTTGACGTGAGCGAATTGCCTATAAACATAACTGAGTACACACCATGCTTCAGACAAGAAGCGGGCGCTGCAGGTAGAGACAACAGAGGCCTTATTCGTAACCACCAATTCGATAAGGTTGAACTTGTTAAGTTTGTTGAGCCAGAAACAAGCTACGACGAATTACAAAAGCTATTAGGCGATGCGGAAGCAGTACTTCAAAAGCTTGAAATACCTTATAGAGTCGTTCAACTATCGACAGGCGACCTAGGTTTTTCATCGGCAATGACATACGACATAGAAGTTTGGATGCCAAGCTATGGCAGATACGTTGAAATATCAAGCTGCTCGAACTTTGAGGACTTCCAAGCAAGAAGAGCCAACATTAGATATAGAAATGCCGATGGCAAATTAAACTTCGTTCACACACTTAACGGCTCAGGCCTTGCAGTAGGAAGAACATTTGCGGCACTTGTGGAAAACTATCAAAATAAAGATGGTTCGATCACTATACCAAAGGCACTACAAAAGTACTTTGGCAAGGACCGTATAGTTAAAAAAGAAAAATAGAGTAAGCTAAGTAAGAACTATTAAGTAAGCAAAAAAATTAAAATAGGCAAAACAAATAGAGAAAGTAAAATAACTAAACAAAGCAAAATAACTAAATAAAGTAAAATAACTAAACAAAGCAAAATGCTAAAGAAAGCAAAAATGCAAACTTGGCAAAAAAGATAAAGAAGGCAAAATAAGTAAAGAAAGCAAAAATGCAAACTTGGAAAAATAGATAAAGAAAGCAAAAATAAATTAGAGCTATGTATATCAATTGATACGCATAGCTCTTTTAATTTATATTTATTATAATCTAGTCTTCATTTACATAAGCCTTCACTATCTCACCAATGTAGACGTAGTGAAAGTCATGCTCTGGATAATTTTTCTTAAGTATGTCTTGATCGACGAAGCTCTCCTCATGAAGCTTGCCTCTGTAAACCTTTCTGCAGACGAAAACCATCTTTGCTTCCTTAAAGTAAACGCTCTCGTCACTAAAGACAGGCGTCAAAGATGTCTTTGCAAGCTTATCTTCATCGCGTCCGCTGTGAGTGCCAAGGTACATTAAGTCCTTTTTGTGCGCTTTATCAAAAAAACTTAGTGTGTAGTAATCATTCTTGTCAACAAAGGTCCTCGTATACCTTTGCGGTCTTAAGTAGATGACCGACGTAGGCATATCGCCGTTCCATATAGCGCCCAAGTGGCCCCATTGCGCAGTCATCGTGTTAAACGACTTCTCATTACCAGCGCTAACAAGCATCCATTCTTTGCCGATCAGCGTCATCGGATTAAATTTTAACTCCTTCATATCAATAGCTTTTAAGCTCATGCCATCACCCCTTATATAAATTATATCACAAAGAGCATGAATATATTACTTAAAATTTACATTGCTAGTCTAGAAAAATATTTTTCTTTGTGTTATAATAATCTTTGGTGAGTATATGAATTTATTAGTCGAAATATTTTTAGTGTTTTTCAAGATAGGCCTCTTCAGCTTCGGCGGGGGCTATGCTATGATGCCGCTTTTTGAAAAAGAGATTATCAATGGACTTCATTGGATAAGCTACTCTGACTTTATAGACATAGTTGCCATAGCACAAACAACGCCCGGACCCTTCGCGGTTAACTCAGCTACCTTCATCGGTAACAAGCTAGCAGGCTTTTGGGGCAGCGTTGTCGCAACACTTGGAGTGACACTACCGAGCTTTATCATCATGAGCATAATATTTTTGACCATAAATAAGTTTAGAGACTCAAATGCAATCAAAGTATCGATTAGAGGCATAAGACCAGTCGTCTTAGCACTTGTCTTAGCGGCAGTCGTTACCATTGGCAAGGGCGCCATCATCGACTACAAGTCCATAATCATAGCTATCGTAGCCTTTATATTAGTTAGAGTGAAAAAGCTTAACCCAATACTATTAATGGCTGTAGGCTTTTTGGTCGGCATAGTGATTTACAGGTGATGATATGAAGATACTTGATTTATTTTTTACATTCTTTAAAATAGGTGCCTTCACATTGGGAGGCGGCTTTCCCATGCTACCAATAATTGAGCGTGAGATAGTTACCAAGAAAAAACTGATGTCAGACGAAGAGTACATAGACTCGATAAGCCTTGCGCAAACAGCTCCAGGGCCTATCGCAGCAAACATCTCGATACTAGTTGGCTACAGGATATATGGCTTTTGGGGCGCAATCGCTGCCTTTTTTGGCGCAGTACTGCCAAGCTTTATGATCATACTAGTCATATCGCACTTCTTTATGGGCGTGCAAGACAGTCCATATGTGCAAGCAGCCTTCAAAGGCGTTAGACCAGTTGTGTGTGCACTAGTATTTGCAGCACTTGTAGGCTTAGTTGAAAAGGCCCACCTAAACAAATTCGAGTACGCAATAAGCATCGTAGCTTTTTTAATAGTAGTGTTTTTAGATGTCAATCCCATCTTCGTCATCATTGGCGGCGTTGTGATTGCCTTAAGCAAAGATAAATTTATTAATAAATAGAAATAGGAGGTTATTATGGATTTATTTGAAGAATTAAAAGTTGAAGTAAAAGAAAAACATCCATCGATTGTTTTTCCAGAAGGTGAAGATGAAAGAGTTTTAAAAGCTGCTTTCAGATTAAAAGAAGAAAATATCTTAGAACCAATAGTTCTAGGCAAGAGAAGCGAGGTAGAAGAAACTGCAAAGGCTATAGGCAAGGACCTTGCTAATATCAATTTCATCGATCCAGCTGAAGCTAAGGACATTGATGAGATGGCTCAAAAGTTCTTTGAAAGAAGAAAGGGCAAGATTACTTTAGAAGACGCTAAGGCGCTACTTCTTAAGGACGTTAACTACTTCGGAACTATCTTAGTATATATGAATAAGGCAGATGGCCTTGTATCAGGAGCTGCACATGCAACAAGCGATACAGTTAGACCAGCACTTCAAATCATTAAGATGAAGGAAGGCTACAAGAAGACTTCAGGCGTTTTCGTTATGGTTAAGGGCGACGAAAGATATATCTTCGCTGACTGCGCCATCAACATCGCACCTGACTCAAATGACATCGCAGAAACAGCTATACTATCAAATATAACAGCAAAGAGCTTCGGCGTTGATCCAAAGATCGCTCTACTAAGCTTCTCAACAAAGGGCAGTGCTAAGTCAGACGAAACAGAAAAAGTTATTAAAGCACTTGAAATAGTTAAGGAAAAAGACGCATCCATCGCCGTAGATGGTGAGCTTCAATTCGACGCAGCCTTCGTACCAACAGTTGCTGAAAAGAAGGCAAAGGGCTCAGACATCGCAGGTCATGCGAACGTATTCATATTCCCATCACTAGAAGCAGGTAACATTGGATACAAAATCGCACAAAGACTTGGCGGCTACGACGCTATAGGACCTATACTTCAAGGTTTAAACAGCCCAGTTAACGATTTATCAAGAGGATGTAACTCAGACGACGTTTACAAACTTGCTTTAATCACAGCAAAACAAGCTTTATAATGATACTCGTAATGGCAGTCGACGCCAAATGGGCGATTGGCTACAAAGGTGATATGCTAACAAGGATACCCGAGGATCTCAAACACTTTAAAGAGATGACTATGGGCGGCGTCTTAGTCATGGGACGAAAAACCTTTGACGCGACAGGCGCGCTTCCTGGCAGAGAAACGATTATCGTATCACGCTCACTTAAGGAGATCGAGGGAGCTCACATTGCTCACAGCCTTGACGATTTAAGAGAGATGATAAAAGAAAAATTTTCAGATAAGAAAATCTTCTTAGTTGGCGGCGCGAGCCTTATAGATCAGCTCATAGATGAGGTAGAAGAGGCAGAGATCACCTTTATCAAGAAAGATTTCGAGCTTTATGACACAGTTATGAGAAACCTAGATAAGGATGAGGCATTTGAGCTAGTTCAAAGAAGCGAAGAACATGCTTATAGAGATATGAAGTTTGAGTATAGAAAATACAAAAGAAAATAATTTATATTAAAGACATATGGATGCATATGTCTTTTCTTATGCCATAAAGAAAAGTTTATAATATTTATAATATATGGTTTACAAATTTTTTATGCCATTTATGATATAATTAATAAAAGGGGGTCATAGTATGAAGATCAATCTCATGTCTTTAGCTTTTAAGACGAAGGACCTTGAAGGCAACAAAAACATAATTATAAAATCAATGCGCGAATACGCTCATAAAGCGGACCTACTTGTCTTTGGCGAGTCGTTCCTACATGGTTTTGAAGCGCTGTCTTGGGACTATGAAAAGGACAAGGCCATTGCCATAGATATAAATGATGATATTATTAAGGAAATAAAATTTGCTGCGAGGGAAAATTCTATTGCCGTGAGCTTTGGCATGATTGAAAAAGCTGAGGAGGCTTTTTACTCATCGCAGATCACCATTGGCAAGGCTGGCGAAGTAATTGATGTCTTTAGACGCGTATCTGATGGCTGGAAGGAGCCAATAGCGGACGCTCACTACAAGGAGGGCGAAGGCTTTCACATATTTGCTCTTGAAGGAAAGAAAATTCTAGTTGGCATATGCGGCGACTTTTGGCACGAAGAGCTCATAGAAAAGGCGGGAGCCATTGAGAAGGATCTAGTGCTTTGGCCGGTTTATACGGACTTCGAGCCGCGCGTTTGGAACGAAGAAGAAAAGTTTGAGTACGCAAAACAAGCGGCTAAACTAAAGGCGCCTGTCCTTTATGTGAACTCGGTTTGCTACGACTTTGACGAGCCGTATATATCTAAGGGCGGCGCATGTTATTTTTGTGACGGTGAAATTATTAAAGAAGTGCCATCGGGCGCTGAGGCTGTTCTTGACATTGATATAGCTTAAGGAGGATATATGAGAAGAAAAGATAGAGAAGTAAAAGATATAAATGAAATACTTAGGATAATGAAGGACTGCGACGATGCAGTGCTTGCCTTTAACGATGAGGTAGCTCCATACATCTTGGCTGTGAACTTTGGCGTCAGTGAAAATGGAGGCGAAATCACTTTATACATTCACGGCGCGACTGAAGGAAAGAAGTATGATTATCTTAAGGATGGGGCGGCTGTGAGCTTCCAAATGAGTACTAATCACAAGCTTATCATGGACAAGGAGCGCGGCTACTGCACTATGAATTATGAGTCTATCATAGGTAGGGGCGAGGTGTATGAGCTTCATGATTATGATGATAAAGAGGCGGCACTTGAAGTTTTAGTGCAAAAGTATCATATACCGAGCGAAAAATTTGTTTATGCAAGGGCCGCTATACCTAGGACACGCGTTTTTAAAATTTGCGTGAAAGAGTTAACATGCAAGGCGAAGGCGTAAAACGATGACTTATAAAGACGTAGTTCGTGAGCTAAATGCAAATGCAGATGAAAAGTACAGGGACTTTATAGCCAAACTCGTTCCGACTATTGATAAAGATACTATCATTGGTGTGCGCATGGGCGACTTAAGGCGCTTAGCTCGTGAAATAAGAAAAGAAGCAAATCTTGATATATTTAATGAAGCGAAATTTTATTATAGAGAAGAAAAACTTTTATACGCGCTATGCCTCTTTAAGATGAGTGAGAGCTTTGACAAAGCAATGGAAGCGCTCGATGAGTTTTTGCCATACATCGATAGCTGGGAAGTGACTGACCTAGTCGCGGGTGAGATAATTATAAAAAAGGCGCAACGCGAAGAGGCCTTTCAAAAGGCACAAAGCTATCTATTAAGTGAAGATGAATACACAATTCGCCTCGGCCTAGTTATTTTAAATAGAAAATTTAATGACGACGAGCATATTGATAAAATTCTTACTGTGCTTAAGACAATAAACACAGATGCTTACTATGTTAATATGGCTGCGGCATGGCTACTATGTGAGCTATACTTTACCGACAAAGCTAAAGTAGATGAGTTTTTATCAAGCGAGGCCATTAACGAAGAGATAAAAAAGATGACTCGGCAAAAGATACGCGAGTCACTCAAAAAGTAATACACTAAGAAAGCCAGAGACTAAACTCTGGCTTTTATCTTATTTCTTAACTTGTGCGATAATTTTAACGACATCGTCAAGGCTTGCTCCCTTATTAAAAGTGAACTTACCTGATTTAAGTTTTGTGTCAAGCTTTAGCTCAACGCACTTGTTAACGAAGTCTGTTGCACTTGATACAACGCCTTGTTGCTCAAGTATCTTACCTATCTCGCCTGGTAATGACTTAGCAGGTATATTAACTTCAATCGTTCCACCTGTTTCAGCTGGCTTTTCTTCTGCCGGTTTTTCTTCGGCTGGCTTTTCTTCGTTTGCATCTCCTGCTGTCTCTGTAGGTGCTTCTTCAGATGCATTTGCATCTCCTGCTGTCTCTACAGGCGCTTCTTCGTCACCTGTTTCAGTGTTTCCTGCAGTTTCAGGAAGCTTGTCGCCAGTATCTTCATTAGTGCCTTCGTTGTTTTGATCACCGTCTATATTTTCAACGACCTTTTTGTCGTCATTGTTATTCTCAATGTTCTTTGTTAGAGTAGAGTTGGCACCGTTGTTCACGAACAAGATGTCAAGTCTCCAGCTGATTATACATACAACAGCTATGATTACTATGAGCATAATTATGTAATCAATTGAGTTATACAAAAAGTCTTTAAATTTTTCCCAAAAATTCATTATTACACCTCTTATTTTGAAACTTTCTTTTTTTTATACTTTGTATTATAATTATATCATATATTATAGCAAAATAAAAGGTGAAAATGATGAAAGAGATAAAAATTAATGAAAATGATAACGATCAAAGACTAGATCGCTTCCTTGTGAAATTTTTCCCGAACGCGACAAAGTCCTTCCTCATGAAGATGCTTAGAAAGAAAAATATAGTTTTGAACGGCAAAAAGGCGAGTGGTGATGAGAGAGTCATGACTGGCGACGTCGTCAAAGTATTTTTCTCGGACGAGACTTTCGAGAAATTTACCGAGGCGCCAAAGAAGTTTAACCCCAACATCATTGACTTGAATATAGTTTATGAGGATGAAAACATTGCCATCATCGATAAGGATGAGGGCGTCTTAAGTCATGCCACTAAGGATGGCTTTGAGAAGAATGTTGTCGATAGCTTTATAAAGTATCTAATCGACAAAAAAGAATTCTCTCCTCGTAATGAAAATACTTTTAGGCCCGCCCTTGCTAATAGGCTTGACAGGAACACTAAGGGTCTTTTGATTGGATGCAAAAACTACGAAGCACTTAAAGAGATGACTAAGCTTATCAAAGATAGAAAGATTAATAAATATTACAAAACCATTGTCAAAGGTAATTTTGATGTGGACGAAACTTTTGAAGTGAATTACGAAAAGAACGAGAAGAAGAATATGATGAAGATCTCTGATGATGGCGCTGAGATGATCACGCACTTTAAGACCATGGAGATGAAAAACAATTTTACTGAGCTCGAGGTGCTTTTATTAACTGGCAAGACTCATCAAATACGTTTCCATCTAAAAACGCTTAAACACCCGATTGTAGGTGACAGGAAGTATGGAGATGCGGCGCTTAATGCAAGGCTTGCGCATATAATTAACAATCAGCTTTTATACTCATACAAAATCGCTTTTCCAGAGCTAGATGGTTTCTTTAGCTATTTATCGAATAAAGACTTCTATGCTAATAGCTGGAGTGCTTATGATAAGGTTAAGGAGGTCTTGTTCAAATGATTACTGTATATGAAACGAATAAAGATGCGAGGAACTTATTTAGTGCGATAGCAATGGATGAGGGCGGCAAAACTATTATTTTAACTAAAAATACTGAGTACAAGGACTTCATTGTACAAGAGGGACTAAAGAGGCTTGGCATGCTCATAAACACAAGCGTTCTGAGTATAGACGACTTTTATCTAAGAGAAGCAAAGGGCAATTACAAATTTCTATCTGAGCTTAGTATGCGCCTCATCATTAAGCAAGTGATTGAGATGAATAAGGACGAGATGCCATTTCTAAACTATCCATCGTATATGGATTTGATCTTTGAAGCAATTAAGGACGCAAGCACTAATGATATTGACTTATTAGAAAAGGGCGGCGAGTACAAGAAGATTTACGAGGACTACGAAGCACTTCTTAAGAAGGGCGGCTATCTTGGCATGAATGATGGGTCTGAGCTTGATGACTTAAAGATAAAAGGCGCAAAGGCCATATACTTTATCGGCTTTAACGAGATGAGTAAAAAGCTAGTCCACTTAATTGAGATGGCGAAGAGCTTTGAAAGAGATGTAAAAATTTTCATCGAAGAGGATTTTGCTTCAGATGAGCTAGTCACTTACTTAAAAGAAAATGCAAATGAATTTTATCTTGATGATGAAGGTGACAGTCATTTTGAAAAAATATCGAAAAGTTTATTTAATAAAGAAATTACCCACACAGCTGGAATAAGTTTTGTGCGCGCGGACTCAATCGAGGCCGAGCTTGACTATGCCTTAACTGATATTAAGGAAAAGGTATTGAAGGAAGGCTACGCTTATGCTGATGCTCTTATCTACATTATGGATAAATCAGAGGAGAGGGCTTTAATGGATATGCTAGGCGCCTACGAGATACCAGTGAACAAGAACAGTGTATTTCGCTTAAGGGATTTAGTTTGGCAAGATAAATTATTGTCTGATATAGCTGCGAGCGAAAGCTATATGCCGAGCACTAATGATATGCCGAGCGAATGCCATATGCCGAGCGAATGCCCTATGACGAGCGAATGCCATATGCCGAGCGAAAGCCCTATGACGAGCGGAAGCCTTATGTCGGGCGAATGCCATATGCCGAGCGAATACCATATGACGGGCGAATCGATTTTTGAACTAATTAATAAATACACGGCTGATGAAATGCTCTTAGATAAGTTTAAAACAATAATCGCCGCAATCGAAGATATCTATGGCAAGGCCATTAGCAAAGAGAAGTGGATTGAGTTACTCAAATTAGCTTTTAAATATGAAGTTTACAGAGAAAAGGATAGACTTCCTTTTGGCGTCTCCATATACTCAGCTGATTTTGATACGCTAAGGCACTATAAACTAATCTACATAATCGGCATGAACATGGATAGCTTTCCTAAGAGCATGAGTGAAAACTTTTTGCTTGACAATATTTACGCAGAGACTGGCTTTGACAAGAAAGAAAAGATGTCGAGGCTATCGAAGAACCTCATGAAAAAACTTTTTAAGGCGGCTGATGAAAAAATCACTATGACTTACTCGGCAAGAACAAGTTCGGACGCGGATCAAGGCGCCTCATCCTTCTTTAATGAGTTTCATATTGACGAGTGGATAAGCATGAAGAGCCTTGGCGCTATCGAGAAGAGCGCCTCACTTGCGGTGAGCGATGAACAAAAGAAATTCATTAGCGCTTACAAAAATATTGGCCCAGCGAAGTTCATTAACTACGACGAAATCAATAAGCTTAGGGCAGAGGGCGTCATCTCGAAGTATAATGGCAAGCTCGAGAGCTACTCAGCCATGAGAGTGGTGGATGATTTTGTGAAAAATAAATTAACTGTATCGTTTTTAGAAACTTTCAAGACCTGTCCATATGCGGCGCTCCTTGGCTATATCTATGGTATAGAGCCTGCTGAAGTCGATATGAAGGCGAGAAACATCGGGACTTACATGCATAAGGTTTTGGAGCTTTACTACAGAAACTTTATCGGGAAAAAGGTCATCTATGACGAGGCTCTTTTAGTGAGGACCATGGATATGATTAAGAAAACTAATGAATACGCCGATGTTTATGGCTTTGAACTTGAAAATATCGAGAGCTATATCAAGGACTTTATCATCTTTGATGAAGAGCGAATGAAAAATTCGAATTATATCGTAAAAGAAGTAGAAAAGATGATCACTATAGACGTAGATGGTCATAAGATTAAGGGCAAGATCGATAGGGTCGACGAGGATACTTTGTCTGGCAAGCTCCTTGTACTTGACTACAAAAAGAGCAATTACATCAATAAAGATAGTCTTCAGCTATCAGCCTATGCGCTCTACTATAAACATAGTAGCGTAGACATTGACGCGGCCTTCATTACTATGACTAAGCTTAATGGCAAGCTTGATATTAAAAAGGCTGATGCCGATGCTTGCGAAGAAGAGATAAGGTCTTTAATTGAAAAGCTTAAGACTTATAGCTTTAATATCATTGATGAGGCAAGTAAAGAAAAATGCCTAGCCTTTTGTGATTATAGATGCATGTGCAAGAAGGGGAGAGAGTGATGAACTTAAATGAAAAGCAGCAATTAGCTGTAGATACAATAGATAAAAACGTTTTGCTCGACGCCTCGGCCGGCACTGGTAAGACCACTGTCCTTGTCAATAGATTTGTAAATATCTTGGACAAGGGCGACTTTTCACGCATAAGGCCTGACGAAGTGCTTTCGTCGATAGTCGCTATCACATTTACAAAGAAGGCAAGTAACGAGCTTAAGGAGAGGGTAGCAAAGCTTATCTACGAGAAGGCAAAGACTGATGAAAGCTTCAAGAGCTATTACAATAATATGCCCTCAGCAAATGTTTCGACCGTTCATCAATTTGCCTTCAAGATGCTAAAGGCCTTTCCTTTACTTGCAAATATCGATCCGCGCGCGAAAGTTATTGAAGAGGATGAAGCGGATGAGCTACTTGATAGGGCAGTGAGAGAGGCGCTTGATGAGAAAAATTACGAAGAGCTATTCAAGGCACTTGATAAGAACTACGACGATAATTTTCTTAATAGCTTTAAGAGCGTAATCAATAAGACTAGGGGCATGGACCTTGCTGAGCTGCGCGAAAATACTTTGAGCTACGTAGCTGCCATATATGATGAAGATAGTATAAGAACTGCACTTAGTAAGATGAGTGATGCAGTTAATGAAGTGAGGGACGATTTAAAAGAAAATTCAAAGCTATATGGCGTTATCGATAAACATAAAGACGAAATAGACGCTTTAAGCGAGATGCCTATAGAGCAGCTTGATTTAAATCTGCTTAATGATTTTGCTTATAATATTGGTGTAAATGCAAAAAAGAAAGATTATTACGATGCCATCATAGAAAGTGCTTCTTATGTATTAAAAGCGCTTGAAGTGCGCATGCTTAGCCGCTACGAAGACTTCTTTACTCTATTAGAAAGCGCTCACAAAAAGTACAAGAGCTTTAAAGAGAAAGAGGCAGCACTCGATTTTAACGATTTAGAGATTCTTTTTAGGGACCTTCTTAAGCTAGGTGAAGTACGCGAGACGCTTCAAAATAAGCTTAGCTACATCATGGTCGATGAGTTTCAAGACACATCGCCAATACAAAAGGAAATATACTATCTGCTTAACGAGGCACTTGGCGGAGATAGACTCTTCGTCGTTGGTGACTTTAAGCAGTCCATCTACGCGTTTAGGGGTGCGGACGTGAGTCTATATCAGTCAGTTAAGGAAGACTTCTTAAATGATACTAGGTCCACAGCCATAAGCATGAACGAAAATTATAGGACTGGCGAAAAAATTATTTCAAGCGTGAATAAACTATTTGCTGACGAGATACATGAGTACGAAGATTTAATTTTTAAGGGCGATATTGCTAATAGTGAAGTAATAAGCATCAAATACATTGAGAAAAACGATAGAGAGCTTGAAGCGACTGCCATTGCCAATAAGATTATGGATTTACATGCGCAAGGAACTAACTTTGGCGACATCGTTATCTTGGTGCGCGCCAATAGAGACTCGGCTGCCATAGAAAAGGCGCTAAAGAGGTCGAAGGTGCCTGTATATAACACGGCGAATAAAGCACTGAACGAGCGCGATGAAATGGAAGACATATATAACTTTATTCACTATCTTAGATATGAGGATGAGCTTTCATTAATTGCACTGTTTAGATCAAACTTTTATGCTATCGATGACGACGAAATATTTTTAGCAAAGGACAGAGATGGCTTTAAATATTACAAGGAAGAGCTAGATAAATATATTAAGATGAAGGACAAGCAAAGGCTTGATGATGTGTTGAAAGCCTTCTTCGATGAGACTCATTATATTGAGAAGCTGCTTATAAGGAAGAGAGGCGCGCAAAGCTACACTAATGTCCGCAGTTTTTTAGATAGGATAAGCGCTTACTATGAAATGGGCGAAACAAATTTTGAAGCTCTAGCAGATAAGCTTCTTCTACTACGCGAGAAAGGCGCAGCAGAGCCATCATACATCAGCGAAAGAGATGATATAGTAAGGATCATGACCATACACAAGGCAAAGGGCCTTGAAGCGAAGGTCGTTATCTGTGCGCAAATGGCTTTTAAAAGATCTGCTGATCCTAGTTTTGCAAGACTTGCTGATGATAAGATCTTCTTAAAATTTAAAGAGCTTAACTCGAATTTCAAAGAGGCACAGGCGAATGACAAGGACTTATATGAAGAAGAAAAGATAAGAAATCTCTATGTAATGCTAACGAGAGCGAAAGAGCAGCTCATCGTTTATAAGACTGGCGGCAAGAGCGGTTTTATTCCATATATCGATAAGCTTGACGCAATAAGTGAAGAGCCTGACTTTAATGAAAGAGAACTAGATATAGATGAAGAAGAAATTCCTGTGAGTGATGATGACCTTATTACGAGGGAAGAGATTAGGTGGAGGAGCCCATATGCACCGCTACCATCGAGTGCAGCCTACGCATATGACTTCGGGGCAAACACATTCAAGGTATATGACGATGAGCGCGACATTATCGAAGGAGCTAGTAGTGATAATAAAAATCTCGGTTCCGCGGCTCACAGATTTTGTGAGGCGTATGAGGGCAAGGACTTTGACGAGGTCTTAAGAGAGACAGCCCGCTGCTATAAGCTTAGCGAAAAGCAAAGAGAAGTCTTAATGATATGCGCGAAAAACTATGAAAAGTTTTACAAAACAGTTACAAATGCCAAAACATATAAAGAATTCGAGTATTATTACAGTAAAGATGATATAATATACACAGGAGTTATTGATAGAGTGGATGTATACGATGATCACGCCCTAATAATCGACTACAAGCTCACTAGCCTTGACGAGAAGAGCGCCAAGAGCATTTATGCTACACAAATGGCCATGTATATGGAGGCTGCGAGGACGATATTCAAAAAAGAGGCGAGGGCAAAGTTATTCCTTCTATCAAGAGATAAATTAATCGATATGGAGTAGATTATATGAGTTACAGAGTACTATTAGTCGAAGACGAAGCGGCTATAAGAAAGTTTGTTAAGATAAATTTAGAGAAGGAAGGCTACCTTGTCAGCGACTTTCCAAGCGCTGAGGAGGCGCTTGAAGCGTGCAAAATGCAAAGCTTTGAGATAGCAGTCCTTGATATAATGCTTGAGAAGATGGATGGAGTGACGCTACTTAAGATACTTAGGGAAGTTTATCCACACATGGCCATCATAATGCTGACTGCAAAGAGCGAGGACATTGACAAGATAAACGCCTTTGAATCAGGCGCCGACGATTACTTGTCAAAGCCATTCAACCCGAAGGAGCTTATCTTGAGGATCAAGTCCATTAGCAGAAGACTTATCACGGACAATAAGAGGGAAGAGAATGAAATCGTTCTTGGCAAGTTTAGAATTGATCTTAACTTAAAAGATTTTTATGTCGATGGCAATTTAATTGAGTTAACACCGACTGAGTTTGGCATAATTAAGTATCTGATTGAAAATGCAAATACTCTTGTAAAGAGAAAGGACATAGTCAAAACCGTTTGGGGCTACGACTACCTAATGGATACGAAGCTTGTCGACGTCAATATATCTAGACTTAGAAAGAAGATAGAGAAGGATCCATCAAATCCTGAACATTTAAAAACTATTTGGGGAGAGGGATTTACGTTTGAATACAAAGAATAGCTTGAAGAAGAGCTTGATGCAAAACTTCATCTTGCTTGTCTTTATCTCGCTTGTATTGATAAATATATTTAGTTCATATATGTTCAAGAGGTTTTATTATAAGCAAACTATAAAGAACGCGAAGGACACTTTGGATATGTATGTCGACTATGACAAGAAATTTTACGGCTTTACAAGCAATGATAAGATAAAGGAAGCGATTAACCAGCATCCAAATCTCTTCTACAACAACATCGATCAAAGGCTTGAGATCTTGGACATTGATGGCACTGTACTATTTGACTCGGAAGGATACAAGTATACGGCCGTTCCAGAGATTGATTCTCTTATTAATAATGGCAGTGCGACGTGGATAGGACGTGACTCGGCTAGCGGCGAGAGGGTCCTAACTGTTAGTACGGCTGTCAAGCATAATGAGGAGCCTATATATTATTTAAGATTATTTTTCGGCTTAGGGCAAGTTGATGATTTTACTAGTAAACTATCTATCATCATAGCGGCAATAAGCCTTTTAGTCTTGTTTTTATGTATTATTATTTCTAATTTTATAAGTGATTCTATTGTAAATCCAATTAAGTACTTAACAAGGATAGCTAATCGCATGTCGAAGGGCAACTACAAGGAGAAGTCCAAGCTTGATCTAAAAAATGAAATAGGTGAGCTATCAAACGCGATGAACACGCTATCAGACGAGATTATCAAGCATGACGAGCTTAAGAACGAATTTATCGCAAACATCTCTCACGAGCTAAGAACGCCTCTTACTTCATTAACTGGCTGGGCATATACGCTTAAAGACGGTGACCTCGATAAAGAGACGACAGAGCTTGCTCATGACATTTTAATTAGCGAGAGCGAAAGACTAAGCTCATTACTAGAAGAGTTACTTGATTTTTCAAGACTTATCTCAGGAAAGATCTCACTTAATAAAGATTATTTCGATTTAAAAATCTGTGTTGAAAATATTACTAAGCAAGTATTTCCAAAGCTTGAGAAGAACAAGGAGAGGATTGAGCTTAATGTCTCTGACGTCTCCTACCTTTATTATGGCGATGAGAATAGGATTAAGCAGGTCATGATTAATCTTCTTGACAATGCAGTTAAGTTCAATAAAGAGCATGGTCTTATCACCATAAATCTATATCAAGACAAGGATAATTTCTTTATCGAAGTCATCGATGAAGGCGTCGGCATTGATGAAGACGAAATCAAATACATCTTCGAAAAATTTTATGCTGGCAAAAAATCTAAGTCACATACGGGCGTTGGCCTTGCCATAGTCAAGGAGATAGTGGAGCTTCATAAGGGAAGTGTGGGCGTTGAGTCAAAGCTGGGCGAAGGCACTAAGTTTATTCTAAGGCTAGCGAAGGAGATTAAAGATGAAAAAGATTCTTAGCTTGATAAGCCTATTAGTATTATCATTCTTAATAGCTTCATGCGCGCCAAAAAATACAATATCAAACCCAGACCTATATGGCGTTTGGCAAGTAAAAGAGATAAAGGACGTAGAGGAAAAGCAAAAAGAAGTCGATGCGGCGCTTAGGGTAGACGACTATATCTATATCAGTGACGATGACTATATCATAGGTAACGACGTTATCAAAGACGCCAAGACTAAATATAGAAAAGTATCTTTGGAGGACTATCTCTTTTTCAATTACAAGATAGAGCTTAATGATATAGGTGGCCTCGATGCAGATGTTTACTCCATCTACGAAGATGATAGCTTCAGATACGACCTAATCCTTAGTGATGACAAGATGATGATTAAGCTAGGTAAATACCTTTATACGCTTACAAAGACCGACAAGGCACTTGATGAAGCGCATATGAAGGAGCTAGTCGCTCTTGTAGATAGCACTGAAGGAGATGCGAGTGAAGAAATAGATGAAAATATTGGCTTTTTACTCGGACTTAGAGAGGACAAGGACGGCACATCGACTTACAAGACCATATATATGCAGCCATACAAGGGCGAGGCTTATGAGCTTGATTACCTACTAGTACCAAGGCGCGATGGCTTTGCGAGAATCGAGTGCGCCAAAATTGAAAAAGATGGCGTTTATCAAGAAGATTTCTTAGTTATTAATGACCATGTCAATACTTTTGAATCGCTTGTGCTTTATGATGGGCAAAACGAAAAAGCGCTTGATAGAATGAGAAAGATACTCTTCGTTGGCAATGATTATTTTTCATATGAGATAGAGTCAAAGCTTAGGGACAACGGCGACATAGGTATATATTTCTTAGATAATTACAGCCAAGACAATAAAGCCGCGCTTCGTGAACTTATAGATGAGAGCGAAACAGATAATACAAAGACTTATAAGATGGATGAGTTTAAAAACAGCTTAAATGATGCGAGAAACTTAACAGTAGTAAGAAACAATGGCTACTGGATACTAAAGCAGAGGGACTACGACATGAAGTATCCGGGCCTATATAAGGACAGTTACGTCATGAAGAAGCCAAATAAAAATCTTGTGCGCTTTGACGAGCTCTACTTCAATTACGAGACATTGAAAGAGAAGTTTCCTAAACTCAAGGACGCCTTTAGTGCGCCAAACAAGTCCATGGTCATGATATATAAGGACAAGACGCTTGCTGCCCACGCTGTATATAGAGATGAGATTATGGACGAGATCTTCTCCATCGATTTAAATTCAAATATCATAATGAACGAGTGGGCACTTGGCCAATACGGCGATATGTGGAAAGAAAAATTTATCTCGCTTGGTGCGAAGAAGATAAAATAATTAGGCTTGCAAATAGGGCTCATATGTAGTATAATTAGTAATCATAGCGAAGGTGAAGTAATGGGTACTATAAAATCAATTTTAGAAAAAATACTTACAGAAGTAAAACCATATATGACAGAGACATCGCTTCTATTCATAGTTGCACTTGTCTTTGCTGTTTTAGTTTTATTTTTGCACATAGCCTTTATGAAGTATAAGTTTGTTAAGTATATACCGACTATAGGCTTAATAATATTTGCTGCAGTAGTTTTATTAAAGGGCAATAAAAGAAGTATATTGCAAGCGTCAATCGTTGACATGAAGCTTGCCATAATATCCTTAACGGCGGCATTTACATCACTCTTTGTAGCTATAGCGATGGGGTCGATGGCGAAGAGGAGAAAGTCAAGGAAGACCAGAGTAAGTACAAAAGCTAAGAGTGAAGAAACAAGTAAATAGAGTAGATCATATAAAAAGATAAGAGTAGACAGATTTGCCTACTCTTTTTTTGCGTCTTCTTCTATTAAGTTTAATTTTGCTTCTTTCGTAAGCTTTTTAATCGCGGCCTCTCTTTGCATTGCTTCTTCTTTAGTAAGGAAGCTCTCGTAATGAACTAGCTCAAATGGCCCGCGGCCTCTTGTGTACTTCGCGCCCTTACCGCTCCTATGTTTTTCTATGCGCTTATAAATATTGTCGGTGTAACCGGTGTAGATGGAGCCGTCCTTGCAGCGAAGCATGTAGATATAATAAAGCTTATTCATTATAGATCGACTATGTCCTTGATGTCGGAGTAATCAAAGCCTCTGCTTATTAAAAAGCGAATGATCTTGTTCTTTCTCTTGTATGGATCAGTCTCGCTCTTAGTAGCTTCGAGCTTTCTCTCGTAAGCCTCTTTAAGCGCCTCATACTCCATATCACTTGCTTCTTCTATCGCTTCTTCAATCTTATCGTCATCGATGCCTCTTTGTTTTAGTTCGTAGACTATCTTTCTCGCGCCTTTGTTCTTGATACGAAAACTATCTTCCACAAAAAACTTTACATATAAATCGTCATCGACAAGGCCTACTTCTTCTATGTAGTCACAGACTTCACTCGTTTCTTCATTGCTGAAGCCTTTCCTGATTAAGTAATCGTAGACATCCTTCTTCGTCTTAATGTTCTTCAAATATTTAATTGCATAATTATAAGCTTTCTCGTTCATGATACACCTCTATAATTAATTCTAACAGATTAGTAAATATTTTTCAATATCCATAGCAAAAACTATTGATTTGTGATAAAATAAAGGTGAGGTGAAAGCTGTGGACTTTTTTTCAATACTGTCTATGATATTAAAATATATATTCATCATAATTATATATGCCTTCGTCTTTCAAATAGCGAAGATGATTTTTCAAGACATTAAGTCTACTCAAGTCTCGAGGAAGGGCGCTTACTTGATGCTTATCGATGACGAGGAGAAGGACAAGATATATCCAATCAGAGAGAGCTTAAGCGTTGGCCGTGATAGGTACTCGGACATAAGGCTTGACTACAAGTTTGTGTCGAAGAACCACTTCATCATCGAAGAGGACGAGGGAGAGTACTACTTAACGGATCTTGATAGTAAGAACGGCACTTATGTCAATGGCACTAAGATCGAGGACGAAGTCATCTTAGAGGACGGCGACATCATTGAGCTTAATGACATTAGATTTGTTTTTGTTAATAGGGAGATATAGATGAAAAAGAAAGTAAACATATCAAGGCCTTTACTATTGGTCTTCATGTTTGTAATACTTGAACTAAGTTTATTCTTCTTTTACAAGGACATGAAGCCAACGAAAAATTTTATATATTATACGACTGGCGTACTTGTACTTATCTATTTACTTAATATTTTGCTTATAAAGATATCGCCAAAGGCAGATCGCTACCTAAACCTTATAGTTTCAATGCTATTTTCAATAGGTACCTTTGAGATACTAAGGCTTGATGAGGCGAGTGGCTTTAGGCAAATTATTTGGATAAGCATAGGCATAGTTGTTTTTTATCTAGCCATCTTCATAATGACGGCTATGAAAAATAAATTTGACAAGATGTTTTTCCTAGTCTTGGCACTCATTTACATACTTTTTATAATAACGCTTATCTTTGGCAAGACGAAGTATGGGGCGAGAAACTGGATTAGGATAGGCAAGATCAGGTTTCAACCGGGTGAGTTCATCAAGATACTCTATATATTCTTGCAGGCGATTTACTACAAAAATTATAAGAGATACGCCTCAATCAAGTTTGGCCCTGAGATATTTACGCTTATCTCATATAGCTTCATAATGTTTTTCTTCTTGCAAAAGGACCTTGGCTCGGCAGTTATCATCTACGGTATGATGATGTTTAGCGAGTTTGTTTTTGAGAAGAAAAAGTATATAAAGTATGTGAACCTAGCTTTAGCAGTCGTTATGAGTGTTGTGAGCTACAAGCTATTTAGCCACGTAAGAATAAGGGTCTTGAGCTTTATTAATCCATGGGACTACATGGACGGCATAGGCCTACAGATAACACAGTCACTCTTCGCCATCAGTTCAGGCGGCTTCGTCGGAACAGGCATCGGACTAGGGCTGCCAAAGACTATACCCGTTGCGACAAGCGACTTTATCTTCGCCGCTATATGCGAGGAGATGGGTACACTAGTTGGCATCGCAATCATAATGCTATTCATTATGCTAATATCAAGGATGTTTAAGATATCACTAAAGTCGAATGACACATTCTACAAGGTGCTGAGCTTCAATTGTGCGGTATTATTCTCAATTCAGTCGCTACTGATTTTAGGCGGCGTACTTAAGCTAATACCACTGACAGGGGTTACCTTGCCCTTCGTTGCCTATGGAGGCACATCGATCCTTGCGTCCTTCATAGTACTAGCCATGGTGCAGTTTTCAAGCATAGAAGGTGAAGTCGATGGATAGGACGAATAAGAGAATTATTATTTCACTACTAATATTCTTAGCGGCCTTCTTTGGGATTATAGTCTACTTGACATATTTCCAATTATTTTTGGCGAAGGACATTAAAAACAATCCTTACAATAGAAGGAATAGGGTCGATGAAGAGAATGTTATTAGAGGAAATATTTATGATAGGAATGGCGTGGTTCTTGCCGAAACAAAGGTAAAGGGCGAAGAAAAGACTAGGGTATATCCATTTGGACAAAGGTACTCGCACGTAATTGGTTACACAAGTAAAAAATATGGTAAGCAAGGTCTTGAAAGCACCTTCAATGACGTTTTGACGGACACTGACAAGGACGACTACTTCAAGGACATCAGAAAGATATTTAACGACAGAGCTGGTAAGTCACTAGTTTTATCTATAGATAACAATTTAGAAGCGCTTATTGAGAAAAACTTTGCTAGAGAAAAAGGCGCCGTAATCGTCATGGACAATAGGACTGGAGAGATACTTGCAATGCACTCAAATCCTGGATTTAATCCATCCACCATTGACCAAAACTGGGACGACTTTGTTAACTCAAATAATGGCGAGCTCCTAAATAGAGCAACGCAAGGCCTATATCAACCGGGATCGACATTTAAACTTGTTAGTGCTATGGCGATACTTAAGTCAAAGCAGGACCTAAGCTACACAGATACAGGTAAGGAGACAGTTGACTCATATATATTCAAAAACTCTGGCGGCAATAAATATGGTGAGGTCAATCTAAACACTGCCATGAGCAAATCCATTAACACATATTTTATAAATAAAGTTATGAATATGGATAAGGATGAATTTTTTGATACGATTGAAGAGTTTTACATTGATAAGAACTTTGATTTTGATCTGGTTTTTGCTAAGTCAAAGCTCAATAGAGACGCTGGCAAAACTGAGATTGCGTCTGACGCCATTGGTCAAGGCTCGATACTCGTTAGTCCACTCAATATGCTTATGATGACGAGTGCCATTGCCAAGGAAGGCGTTATGATGAAGCCTTATATCGTGAAGATGGTCAAGGACAATAAAGGCACTTTGCTTGAATCAACTAAGAGCGAAGTATATAAGACCATAGGCAAGAAAGAGGACGCCGACAAGGTTAAAGAGGCGATGATAGAGACTGCAAGGACTGGAACAGCAAGCTCCTTACAAAGAAAGGGCTTTACAATAGGCGCCAAAACTGGTACGGCTGAGCTTGGCAAGGGCAAGTATAACGCTTGGCTCGTAAGCTTTATCCAGTCTGATAAGCTTGACTACAGCATCTGCGTTGTGAGTGAAGACCAAAGGAAGATGGGCTATCAAATGCAAGGCATTACTAAGATGATAAATGATTATCTAATAAAAAATTATAATAAATAGAAAGGGATGTTAATATGGACGAATTAAAAACAAGAGATCAAATTGACGAACAATTTAAGTGGGATTTGACAAAAATCTTTGAAAGCGATGAAAAGTGGGCTGAAGAATATGATAGCTTCTGCAAAGACTTTACAAAGCTAAGTGACTATGAAGGAAAACTTGGTGAAAGCGCAAAGACTTTATATGAATTCACTAAGTTAAAATATGATTTAATTCACAGACTTGAATTAATTTATGTTTATGCAAGTCTAAAGTTTTCACAAGACACTACAGATACTAAGAGTCAAGAGCTTATTGATAAGGCACAAACAGCTGAAATCAAGTTTTCAACAAGCTTAGCCTTTGAATCACCAGAAATATTAAAGCTAGGAAGAAAGAAGATTGAAGACTTTATAGCTGAAGAAAAAGGTCTTGAAGAGTATAGAAAGACTTTTGAAGACATTCTTAGATACGAGGCACACACTTTGAGTGAAAAAGAAGAGGCGCTTCTATCTAAAGCAGGCGACTTATATAGCGCACCAGATGACATCTACCAAATGTTCTCATATGCTGATTTGAAATTTGATTCAGTAGCAGATAAAGATGGCAAGATGCATCCACTAAGCCCAGGCGTATTCACTAAGCTATTGGCTTCAGATGATGAAGTATTAAGAAAAAATACATTCAACACATACTATGACAATTATGCTGACCATATCAATATGCTTGCGGCTACATTAAAAGCAGCTGTTAAGAAAAACATCTTCAGAGCTGAAGTAAGAAACTTCAAGAGCGCTAGAGAAGCTGCATTATTTGCTAACGCTGTTGATGAAAAAATCTATGACAATCTTATCGAGTCAGTTCATGACAAGATTCATTACCTTCATAGATATATGAAGCTTAGAAAGAAATACATGGGTCTTAAAGAGCAACACATGTATGATATCTACATGCCAATGGTAGGCAGCTTAAAATTTGAAATTGATTATCCAGAAGCAACAGAAATTATCAAAGAAGCAATCGCTCCACTTGGCAAAGAATATCAAGACATTGCTTACAAGGGATATCATTCAAGATGGGTTGACGTATATGAAACAAAAGGCAAGAGAGGCGGAGCCTTCTCATCAGGTGTTAAGGGCACTTACCCATACATCTTATTAAACCATAATAAATCAGTTGACTCACTATTTACTTGCTGCCACGAAATGGGCCACTCAATGCACTCATACCTAACAAACACTACTCAACCAATTCAATACGCTAACTACAGCATCTTCTTAGCAGAAATCGCTTCAACTATGAATGAAACGCTATTAACTCACTACATGATTGATAATGCTAAGACTAAGGAAGAAAAACTATATTTCATAGACAATTATCTTGAATCATTCAGAACTACATTATACAGACAAGCGATGTTTGCTGAATTTGAAAATATAATTCACAAATACGCTCAAGAAGGCGGTACTATAAACGCGGATTTCTTAAACAAGACTTACTACGATTTAAATAAGTTCTACTATGGTGACGATGTGGTTGTTGACGAGAAAATCAAGTACGAATGGGCTAGAATACCTCACTTCTACTACAACTTCTACGTATTCCAATACTCAACAGGTATTAGCTGCGCAACTGAATTTGCAAGAAAAGTGCTTTCTAAAGAAGAAGGAGCAGTTGAAAAATATCTTGGCTTCTTGTCAAAGGGCTCAAGCGAGTACCCAATCGATATACTTAAAGAAGCTGGCGTAGATATGACTACTAAGGACCCAATACTAAACAGTTTAGATACATTTAATGAGTTCATGGATAAGTTTGAAGAACTTATGTAGGAGGACTTATGTTCGAACAAATTAAGGATGTATTAGTAAATTTTAAACTAAGCTACCTTGTCGACATCACAATCATTGCGCTAATAATATATCAACTATACAAGCTTGTTAAGCAAACTAGAGCCGAGCAGCTAACCAAAGGCTTCTTGGCCTTGCTTATAGTTACCAAGCTAAGTGAAGTACTCCACCTATATACACTTAGGTGGCTTATCGAAAACCTATTCAATGTAGGTCTAATTGCTTTAGTTGTTGTATTTCAGCCAGAGTTGAGGCGTGGACTTGAGTATATAGGAAGGATGAAGTTCTTTTCTAAATCCATTTCCGATTTTAAAAAGGAAAACTTTTCAAGAACAGTTAATGAGATAGTTGACGCATGCCTATCACTATCGAGACAAAAGATAGGAGCGCTTATCGTTATCGAGAGAAAAACTGGTCTTAACGAGATAGTTGATACAGGAACTGATATAGATGGTCTTGTATCAAGCGACTTACTTATCAATATCTTTATACCGAACACACCTCTTCATGACGGGGCAGTCGTTATTAAGAGCGATAAGGTAAGAGCTGCTGCATGCTTCTTGCCGCTAACAGATAATCAAAACGTTCCAAGAGAATTAGGCACAAGACATAGAGCAGCGCTTGGCGTAACTGAGATGAGTGATGCACTTGCAGTTATAGTATCAGAAGAAACAGGAGCTATATCTACAGCGGAAGAAGGCGTTATCTCAAGATACCTAGACGAGAACACACTTAGAGAGAAACTACTTAGCGTTTATTTACCAGAAAGTAGTGACGAAAAAGCATTATTTAAATGGAGGGCAAAAGATGAAGATCAAGATGAAGAAGTTCAAGATCAAGAACAAGAGTAATATCATTGCTAAGATAGTCTCAGTCATCGTTGCCATCTTCCTTTGGTACTACGTTATGGGACTTGTCAATCCAGAAGAAACAAGAACATATAGAAATATAAACGTAGCATTTAAAAATGTTGAATACCTTAATAACACCAAGCTTGTCAACCTCGGACCAAATGAGGCAAAAGTTACAGTTCAAGTAAAGGGTAAGAAGAGTGAACTTGACAATATTAACGAAAACAATATCAAGGCAGCCATCGACTTTAGAGGCTACGATGCAGGCCAAGTTAGGATACCAGTCAAAGCCGAAATCATCGGTCAATACAATACTTTGCAAGTCACTTCAGTAGGACCAAATGAGGTATTATTTAACCTTGACAGCGTTGAATCATATAAGAAGCCTATAGAGATAAGACAAAAAGGCGAGATAAAAGAAAATCACGCTTTATCGGAGCTATCGATGGATGTTGAAAATGTTAAGCTAACTGGACCAGAAAGCTATTTAGCAAAAGTTGATAAGGTCATAGCCGAAATCGATTTAACAAATAAGGATAAACCATTTACAATATCAAGTAAATTATATGCAGTAGACATCAAGGATAATCAGATAGACCAAGTGAGCCTATATCCACAAGTGGTTAATATCAATGCACAGATAGATAAGACAAAGTTGGTTAATATAGAGACAGACTTCGTAAGCCATCTGCCAAGCAATTACAAGATAGTTAATATCAAGACTAGTCCACAAAAGATAGTTATTAAAGGGCAAGATGGTCTAGACGCCATCAGCTCAATTAAGACAGAAAAGATAGAGGTTAACGATGCGGTCGAGCCTAAGGAAGGCGAAATCATTGTTAAACCAATACTTCCTAAAGGCATTGCGCTTCTTGATGAGAACGTAAATATATCTGTAACTTATGAGATAGAGGAAGAGGCTGAAAGAGAAATTAAAGTGCCACTAGCTAATATTGAGCTTAATAATCTAAAAGATGATTTAGAGCTAAGCGATGCAAATGAAGAATATATCACTTTGACATTGAAAGGATATAAGTCGATTTTAGACAAGATTGACGAAGAAACATTTAAGCTTACAGCGGATGCAACAAATGTAACGACTGAAGGCAAACAGCAATTAAGACTTGAGCTAGTAAGCGATAGTGAGTATATAGAGATACTTAATAACGCTATTAGTCTAGACTTTGTAATGAAGAATAATTAATATGAGGGAGCTGAGTAAGAGATTACTCAGTTTTCTTTTGCTCATATATAAGAAAGGCTTATAATTAATGAAGAAAGTATAAAATTTATTAATATATAAAAATGCTTGTAAAACTTTAGGGGGGGGGTGGTATAATATAGTCAAGAAGAATTTATTTTGCTAAATCATTATAAGGGAGGATCTTATGAAGTACAAGAAATTTTTTATAATCATGTTTATCCTGATACTGTGTTCATCAATATCAGCATTACTTGCCCCGATATTTATACAGCTGTGGAAGGCAAATGGCACGCCGCTTGATACGAAGAAGATAGTATTCATAGTCTTACTTATACTTGCCTCAAAACTGCTTACGATACTATTTACAATATTTAGAGAAAAGTTTGCGAAGGAGTATAACAAAGGCAATTTCATTTCTTACATAAAAAACATTTTCAATATGCATTACGATAGCATAATCGAAAAGGGAGCTATGAACCTACTAGAGAGGGCAGCGATATCTGTTAACAGCATCTACTCCTTCATGATGAACGGCTACATACAGATATTCTCCTCACTTTTAGTTGCCTTAGTATGTTTAATTTTAATTGCAAATGTAAACTTGTATTTGGCCTTGATAATGTTTTTGGCGCTGCCTATAAACTATTTTGGATATAAATTATTAAATAAGAAGCTAAAGAAAAAGTCTGAAGAGATGCAAAAGATGACTGGCATGGGCTTTCAAGAGATACTTTCTTATGTACAAGAGGTCGACTATGTAAAGCAGCTTTCTGATAAGTCTGTGATTTACAATAAACTAGAGCCAGCGACTGAAAGAGTTTATGGTAGCATGGCGAGAGTCAACGAGTACGCTCAATCAATGACGGTAGTCTTAGAAGGCGTTAACGAGATCATCAAAACGCTTCTTCTACTAATAGTTGTTTATGATTACATGGCACATAGCAGCAGCATTTACTCAATAATACTTGTTACTTTAATCTTCCCACTTTACTTTGCCAATGTTTCTACCATAACTAATTCAAATCTTGAGAAGAGAAATTTCGATATAGCAAAAGATTTTGAAAAAGAACTCATAGCCAATAAAGAGGCAGATGGCAGTGAAGATATTGACGTGATTAATGATATAGAACTTGATGTCAATGGCATAAATATTAAAGACATGAAGCTTGACTTTAATGCAAAGGCAAAGCTTAAGAAGGGAGACATAGTCAGAATCAACGGAGCAAATGGTAGTGGCAAGAGTACATTTGCCAAAGGCCTGGTAAAGTTTAGAGACGTTAAGATAATTAAAGTGAATGGCATAGACATTGACAAGTGCAAAAACGAAGACATAAGAGATCGTATTGAATATGTCGTACAAAACGCACCTATAGTCAATGGTTCACTAAGGAAGAACCTTTTACTTGACTTTGATGATGGCAGCCACATTGACTTAGAAGAAAATCAATTCATCAGATCCATACTTGAGAAGAAGTCCCTTGACGACGAGATACTTATGGGCGGCTCAAACCTATCTGGAGGCGAAAAGCAAAAGATATCATTTGCAAGATCCTTACTTAAAAATCCAGACGTACTCGTTTTGGATGAGATATGCTCAAACATTGACAAGGAATCGACGAAAGAGATATATGACTACCTAGATAAAACTAGAGAAGAAAGGATATGCTTCATCATCAGTCACGACGACTTGACAAGTGGCCTAATTAATGTTAATATAAATTAGTAGTATGACTCTAGTACCATTGTCATAGTAAAATATTTTTGCAAAATCAAAAAAAGTACTTGACAAATGCTCTGCATGAGTATATACTATATGAGTAAAGAATAATTATCAAGAAGAAAATGCTTTCTCACCTTATAACCGGTTGTTCATAAGGTTAATTAATTGTAATTGTACGGGCATTTTTTCATGCCCGTTTTTTTAATGGAGGTGTAAACAATTAAAGAGCTACTAATCAACGAAGAGATTAGAAATCAAAAGATAAGACTTATAGGAGAAGATGGAACACAATATGGTATTGTAGATAACAGCAAGGCTTTAGAGATAGCAGAAGCTGCTAAGCTTGACCTTGTAATGGTTTCTCCAAACGCTGACCCTGTTGTTTGTAAGGTTATGGACTACGGTAAGTACAGATACGAGCAACAAAAGAAGAGCAAGGAAGCTAAGAAGAAGCAAAAAGTTATCAATATCAAAGAGATCAGAATGACTCCAAACATTGAAGAACATGATTTAAACGTTAAAGTTAAAACTACAAAAAAATTTATTCAAAATGGAGACAAGGTTAAGGTATCCGTTCGCTTTAGAGGTAGAGAGATGGGACACACTGAGCTTGGTAGAGAAGTTCTTGATCAATTTTTAGAACTATTAGGTCCTGAGGCTATGGTTGAAAAAGCACCAAAGTTAGAAGGTAGAAACATGTCGATGACTGTTATTCAAAATAATAAAAATTAGGAGGAATAGAAATGGCAAAGATGAAAACACACAGAGCGTCTGCAAAGAGATTTAAAAGAACAGCTTCTGGTAAATTAAAAAGATTCAAAGCATACAAAGGACACTTAACAGGTAAGAAATCTGCTAAGAGAGTAAGAAACTTAAGAAAAGGATCATTAGTATCAAAGGGCGATCAAAAGAGAATCGACTCAATGGTAATGTAGTAGGAGGACAAAATGGCTAGAGTAAAAAGAGCAGTAAATTCTAAAAAGAATCATAAAAAAGTTTTAAAACAAGCTAAAGGATATTTTGGCGCAAAGAGCAAGCTATATAGAACTGCTAACGAAGCAGTTATGAAGTCATTAAGCTATGCATATATTGGTAGAAAGAACAGAAAGAGAGACTTCAGAAAACTTTGGATAGCTAGAATCAACGCTGAATGCAGAGTAAACGATATGAGCTATAGCAAATTTATCGGTGGTTTAAAGAAATTAAATATTGACATAAACAGAAAAATGCTTTCCGAAATGGCTATTCATGATAAAGAAAGCTTTAAGAATTTAGTTGATATGGCAAAGAATGCTTAAAGTTCTCAATTTTGGGAACTTTTTCTTTTCTATATGGCAAAAATTCTTGATTTGTAGTAAAATAGATATATGGAAATAAGAAAAAAACTTTTTAAAGACAAACTAAACCCGCCACAAGTTTTGGCGCTGGGTTTTTTATCCTTAATACTCATAGGTAGCGTACTTCTAAACTTGCCTATAGCCTCGACTAGCGGTAGCCCCATTGGCTATGTGAACAGCTTGTTCACTTCAGCATCTGCTGTGTGCGTAACTGGCCTTACAGTACTTAATACTGCAAAGGACTTTACGCCATTTGGCCAAGTAGTTATCATTACACTTATACAATTTGGCGGCCTCGGCATAATGACACTAGCAACAGTCGGCTACATAATCATGGGTAAGAAAATATCTTTTAAGGAAAGACTTATGATTAAGGAGCAACTAAATACTGAATCAATACAAGGTATAGTAAAACTAATGAAGAAAGTTATTGGCTATACATTATTTCTTGAGCTTATGGGCTCCTTGCTATTAGCGCTTCGCTTTGTACCAATGTTTGGACTAGAAAAGGGCTTGGCCTTTAGTATATTTCACTCGATAAGTGCGTATTGCAACGCAGGCTTTGATATATTTGGAGATTCATTAATTATCTTTCAAAATGATTACTACGTTTTGCTTATACTATCGCTATTAATTATACTAGGAGGACTAGGATTCACTGTTTATGCGGATTTACTAGCAAAGGATAAGCTAAGAAAGTTAACGCTACACTCTAAAGTAGTACTTATCATGACTGGATCGCTTTTAGCTATAGGTACACTTAGCTTTTTGCTATTTGAAAGAACAAATCCAGGCACTTTAGGAACAATGAATTTTCCAAGGAAGCTAGCGAACTCGTTTTTCCAAAGTGTTTCGCCAAGAACAGCAGGCTTCTACTCAGTAGATATTTCTAGTATCAGGGATACTACTATATTCTCAATGATTATGCTTATGTTTATAGGTGGATCACCTGGATCAACAGCCGGCGGTGTTAAGACGACGACATTTGCTTGTCTAGTACTGACAACCATATCAGTAGTAAAGGGCGAGGAAGATGTTAACTGCTTAAAGAGAAGACTACCGTTCGAAACGATAAAGAGAGCTGTATCGATATTTTTAATTGGTTTAGCTATAGTTTTTTCAACAGCAATTATACTAACTATTACTGATAGCTCTTTCAAGTTTATCAATCTGCTTTTTGAATCAACATCGGCCTTTGGCACTGTTGGTTTGACTACGGGGATAACTGATAAGCTTAGCACTCTTGGTAGGCTTGTCATCACTCTAACTATGTATATAGGTAGGGTTGGACCACTTACTATGGCATACGCTTTTGCTAAGAGAAACAGGAAGAGAGACTTTAGAAACGCACCAGGCAACCTAATGGTTGGATAGGAGGATATATGAAATCATTTGTAATAATTGGACTTGGAAGATTTGGTATGGCACTTTCAAAGGAGCTTTCAAGGATAGGCCACGAGGTCTTAGCGATAGACTATGACCCAGCCTTAATAAGTGAAGTAGCTGACTATGTTACTCACGCTGTTGAAGCTGACGCTAAAAATGAGATGGCTCTTAAGGAGATAGGTTTATCTAACTTTGACGTTGCCGTTATAAGTATAGGATCTGACCTTGAAGCGAGCATTATAGCTACACTTACTTGTAAGGAGCTTGGCATTAAAACTATAATTGCTAAGGCAACTAGTGAATCACACGGAAAAGTGCTATCAAAGATTGGCGCAAGCAAGATTATCTTCCCTGAAAGAGACATGGGTACAAGGCTTGCACATAACTTAACATTCAAAAACATCATTGATTACATTGAGCTTTCTAGTGAATATTCCATCGCTGAAGTAAAGATACTTAAGTCATGGGTAGGCAAGTCCTTACTTGATCTTAAGCTAAGAAACATTTACGGCGTTAACGTTATTGCTATTAAGAACGATGACAAGATTGATGTGTCACCAAAACCAGATAAGGGTCTTGAGCCTGGAGACGTTTTAGTCCTTCTTGGTCAAGTTGACGATATAAGTGCCTTGGAAAAGGACTCTCAAAATGAGCAGTAGTCTGATTACATCTAAGGACAATAAAATTTATAAGCTAATTAATTCCTTAAAGAAGCCTAAGTATAGAAAGAAAAATTCTATGTTTATTCTAGAGGGCAAAAGATTAGTTTATGAGGCTATAGAACGCTCTGCGTCTATAGTGTACATAGTTATTAACGAAGACTTTGACGATGAATATATATCTGATAAGCCTTATGAAATTATTAAAATCGAAAATAATTTATTTAAAAATTTACAAGATACTGTTACATCTCAGGGTATAATTGCAGTTTGTAAAGAAAAATTGAACGAAACTTATGACTTTGATGAAAAAACAGTTTTATACTTAGAAGATATACAGGACCCTGGCAATTTAGGTACGATAATTAGAAGTGCGGCGTCATTTGGGGTTAAGACCCTTATACTATCAAAAAACTCCTGCGATGTGTACAACGAAAAGGTTTTACGCGCGTCGATGGGAGCCATATTTCTAGTAGACGTTCATTATGAAGATTTAAGTATAATAAATACATTCAAAGAGCAGGGATACAAAGTTTACTCGACATCGCCACGAGGCAAGGCCACACGCTATACAGATGAAAAGGCCTTCATACTCATGGGCAATGAAGGCAATGGCTTAACAGAGGATGCATTTAAGATGAGTGACGAGACCATCACCATAGCCAATACTGGCAAACTTGAATCGCTTAATCTTGCTGTAGCGAGCTCGATTATTATATATGAAAGATATTTAATGCAATAGTAATAATATATGGTATAATATAGGTATCGGAGGAAGCATATGAAAGAAGAACTATTAAAAATTAAAGACGAAGCCAAAGCTTTGATTGAAAAAGCTGAAGACTTAAAGAGTTTAGAAGATTTAAGAGTTAAATTTTTAGGCAAGAAAGGCGACTTAACAGCTATACTTAAGATGATGGGCTCACTATCACCTGAAGAAAGACCTGTTATGGGCCAACTTGCTAACGAAGTAAGAGAAGACATTGAGGCTCTACTTAAGAATAAATTTGACGACTTAAACGCTCTTGAAAGAGAAAAAAGATTAGATGAAGAGACTTTGGACATAAGTATTGACAAAGATCTAGTTTCATTAGGACATGAGCATCCACTAATCAAGGTTAAGGAAAAACTTGAAGACTTATTTATGAGGATGGGCTTTAAGGTTATAGAAGGACCTGAGATAGAAACTGTAGAAAATAACTTTGACTTACTTAACGCGCCACAAGACCACCCATCAAGAGATATGTCTGATACTTTTTATATCGATAAAGAAAATTTACTTAGAACACAAACATCGCCAGTACAAATAAGAGCCATGAAGAAGTACGGAGCACCATTAAAGATGGTTTCATGCGGAAGAACATTTAGGTTTGATGACGTTGATAACACTCACTCACCTATGTTCTATCAAATGGAAGGCCTTGTAGTAGGCGAAAATATTTCTCTAGCTAATTTAAAATTTACTATAGATCAATTTGTTAGAGAGCTTTTAGGTGAAAAGATACAAACAAGATATAGACCGCATCACTTCCCATTCACAGAGCCTAGTATGGAGGTCGACGTTACTTGTCACAAGTGCGGCGGCGAGGGCTGTGAATTCTGCGGAGGAACTGGCTGGTCCATGGAATTACTTGGCTGCGGCATGGTACATCCGAATGTGCTTAGGAACTGCGGCATAGATCCAAAGAAGTACTCTGGCTTTGCCTTTGGTTTCGGCGTTGACAGAATCACTATGGTTTCGTACGGCATCAACGATATAAGATTGCTTTACGAAAACGATCAAAGATTTTTAGATGAGTTTTAGGAGGACGATATGTTATTACCAATTAGATGGCTAAAAGATTATGTAAATATTGATTGCGACAATAAAAAACTAGCTGAAGACATCACTTTAACAGGTTCTCATGTAGATGGTATAGTTGACTCATTTAAAGGACTTGAGGGAGTTATAACTGTTAAGATTAAACGCATAGAAAAGCATCCAGATGCTGATAGATTAAGAATATGCTATGTGGACGATGGCAAGAGTGAGATTGTCATAGTTACTGCTGCACCAAATGTAGAGGAAGGCGATATAGTGCCACTTGCTACAGTTGGAGCAATAATTGCTGGCGGAAACAAAATCGAAGAGCATGATTTTAGAGGAGTAGTTTCATATGGTATGTTCTGCTCACTAGCTGAGCTTGGCTACGACACAAACGTAATCAATAAAAAAGTGGCTGAAGGAGTTTTAGTTCTTGACGAAGATACTCCTATAGGCAAGGATATAAGAGAAGTTCTAGCTTTAGATGAAAAAGTTTTAGATATAGAGATTACACCAAACAGACCTGACTGCCTAAGCGTTTTAGGAATGGCAAGGGAAGCAAAGGCAACCTTTGATAAAGAACTAAAAGAGCCTGAGTATAAAGAGGCAAAAGATTCTGAAGATATTAAAAATTATATCAAAGACATCTCCATCGATACAAAAGACTGTTTAAGATATTACGCAAGAGTCGTAAAAGATGTAAAGATAGCTCTTTCTCCACTTTGGATGCAACAAAGGCTTATGGAGTCAGGCGTTAGACCTATTAACAATATAGTCGATATAACAAATTATGTTATGCTCGAACTAGGCGAACCGCTTCACGCTTTTGATGTAAATACAATTAAAACAAAAGAAATTCATATAAAAAATGCTAAGGAAGAAAAATTCACTACGCTTGATGAAATCGAAAGAGATCTAAAACCTGAAGACATTGTTATAACAGATGGAAGTGACAATCTTGCTCTAGGCGGCATCATGGGAGGACTTGATTCATCTATTACAGATAGTACTGAAACTATCATGCTTGAAGGAGCTAGCTTTAACAGATCTCAAATCAGATACACATCGAAGAGACTTGGACTAAGAACAGAAGCCTCAAATAGATTTGAAAAAGGCATTTCACCACTAATGTCAAAGAAAGCAGTTGATAGAGCTGCTTATCTAATCGAGCTTTTAGGTGTAGGAACAGTAGTTGATGGTTACTACGACATAGTTAACTACGAAGAAAAAGACGAAGTGATTAAGTCTGATCCAACTAGAATAAATACTTTACTTGGTAGCGATTTAAGCGTTGATACAATGCTTGATAATCTATCAAGACTTGGTATAGAAACAAAATATGAAGACGGTCTTTTAATTTCAAAGTCGCCATACTACAGAACTGATCTTGCTATTGAAGAAGATATTGCTGAAGAAGTTGGTCGTATCTATGGCTTCCACAATATTGAAGCAAAACCTATCAAGTCAGAGACATCAGTTGGTATGCTTGACTACAAAAGACAAATCGATAAGCACATCAAGACTTTACTTATAGGACAAGGCATGGATGAGATACTAACTTATTCCTTCATCAGTCCAAAGAACTATGATGCACTTAATTTAAAAGAAGATCATGAGTTTAGAAAATATATCGAATTAATCAATCCACTTGGTGAAGACTTTAGAGCGATGAGAACAACACTTATCGCGAATATGCTTAAGGTTTTATCACTAAACATCAATAATATGAACGAAAAGGGTGCTTTCTTTGAATTTGGAAACACATTTGAAAAAGAAGGTAGTAAGTATATCGAGAACAAGACTATGTCCGTAGGTTTCTACGGCTATGGTGACTTCTATATGATTAAGGACATCTTAGTTAAAATATTAGAGGGACTTGCTATAGAAGGATACGAAGTGAAGAGAAGCGCTGAGACAAGTATATTCCACAAGGGTAGAAGTGCTGACTTTTATATCAATGGCAAAAAATTTGCAAGCCTTGGTCAAATTGATTACGCTGTTTGCGATAATTTCTCCATAAAAACAGATGTTTATGTGATGGATCTTGACTTAGAAAAGATATATCCACTAGTTAATCTAGAAAGAAAATATGTTAAGATAAACAAATTCCCAGCAGTTAAGAGGGACTACGCCATAGTTTTAGATGACGCTGTTCCATTTGGCGACGTTAAGAATGAAATTTTATCGCATGGCTTTGACATCGTTAAAGATGTACAAATCTTTGACGTATACAAGTCCGATAAGCTTGGTTCTGACAAGAAGTCACTAGCCTTCAAGATTAAGTATCAAGGCGAAAAGACTCTTAAAGATAAAGATATACAAAAAGTTGAGAGCGAAATTTTAGCTTCACTTGAAGAAAAATTCGCTGCCATCTTAAGGAAGTAAGGAGGTAGGAAATGCCAGAGAGAGTAACCGTTCATATCAACGGTAGAGATTTCAATATTCGTTCGGAGTATGATGAAAAGTATGTTTCAGATATCGCATACTATGTTAATAAGTTAATAAAGGATCTTTTAGCTAATAACCCAAGACTTGACTCGCTTATGGCAACAACCCTTGCGACTGTCAACGTTACCGATGAATTATTTAAAGCACAAAAGAAGCTTAGTGAGTATGAGAACACTCCTATAAACAAGTCAGCGGAGTACATGGACCTCAATGAAGCTTATCAAGAAGCTCTTAAAAAGATTGAGAAGCTTCAAGAAGAGCTTAATAACAAGGCGGACGAACTTGTTAAGACTAAGCTAAATACAGAGGATCTTTATCAACAGCTTAGCCGTATCAAAGAGGGAACAAGTCAAGACAGTGAAGCAAAAACTACAAATAAGAGCAATATAAAAAACAATCACAATAATAATCACAATAATAATGTTAAATAAAAAGACAAAAGTACTAAGCCCTGTCGGCACCTACGAAGCGTTCATTGCAGCGCTTAAAGCGGGTGCTGACGAGGTTTATTTTGGCAGTGAAAAATTTAACGCAAGACGTTTTGCAAAGGGCATTACAGATGATGAGATAAAATCGATGATAGAGCTAGCAAAGTTATATGATATAAAACTTTGTATGACTGTAAACATCATCTTAGATGATAAAGAAGTTGTCGACGCACTTTTTTTGATAGAGCAGTATAGAAACATGGGTGTCGACGCCTTTATCATTACTGATTTGGGTTTAATATCATTAGTGAAAAAATATTTACCAGACATTGAGGTACATGCGTCAACACAGCTAAACATTGCGAATCTTTCGAGCCTAGACTGGGCTATTGAAAATGGTTTTCAAAGAGCTGTCATAGCGCGCGAAAAGGACTACAGATTTTTAGAAAAAGCGGCAGAAAAGGATATAGAGCTCGAAGCCTTTGTTCATGGAGCGCTTTGTTATGCAGTTTCAGGTCAATGTTTAATGAGCTCACTTATAGGTGAAAGGTCTGGTAACCGCGGCACATGTGCACAGCCATGCCGTAAGATGTATGATGTTTATAGCGAAGGAAGGCTACTTAGGGAAAAAATTTATGCTATATCTGAGTACGATTTAAACACTTTGGACTCAATTGATAAACTTGTGGGATCTGTCGATAGCTTAAAGATAGAGGGCCGTATGAAAAACCCTTCTTATGTTTATCTAATAACAAAGCTATATAAGGATAAAATTTTAGGCATAGAGAATACTCATAGACCTGATGAAGTCTTTAACAGAGGCTTTACTAAGGGACATATCTTAAAAGATGGCATGGACAAGATGCTAGTCAAAGAGAAAAAGCATTTTGAAGGCGGTTTTGAGCTTGAAGATTTTTCATTTGCAAAAAAAGATATAAGTTTTGATTTAAAAGCAAAAATTGGAGAAAAAATAATTTTAACTCTTCATTATATGAGTGAAGAATATACTGGGGAGTCTGAATACATAGTGCAAAAAGCAAAGACAGCTTCACTTGATAGAGAAAAAATTATTGATCCAATCATTAAAACTGGAAAAGACTTTTTAAATGTCAAAGAAGTGAGACTTGATGTAGATGAAGATGCTTTTATACCAGTTAAAGAGCTTAAAACCTTAAGAAGAGAGCTTATAGATGAGCTTCTTAAAAAAGATTTCAAAGGCGTTAACATCGATAGAAAGAAAAAAGATATCTTGACTATTTATGAAAATAAAAAAGCTTTACAGCCAAAAATCATTCTGAGAGCCTCCTCATATAAAGACCTTGAAGGCATTGACATAAACAAGGCTGACACGCTTAGCCTATATCTAAACAAAGACAATCTTACTTACTTAAGTAAAATTAATATAAATAAAGAAGTTTACACATCAAACGCGGCGAGTGACGAAGACCTTACTGAGTACTATAACTTACTTAATGAATATGGTGAAGCTATCGACTCAATAGAAATAAGTGAGCTAGGTGCATATCAAAAGCTAAAGAGCTTTAATAAAAAGATTTATGCATCATACATGATGAACGTCTTTAACTCAGAAGCTGCTAAATACATGAGCGAAAGCCATTTTTCAGGCTTTACCTACTCACTTGAGATGACTTTAGCACAGATGGAAAAAATCATGAACTACGGTCTTGAAACAAGGCTATGGGTTTATGGTTACCCAGTCGTAATGATGAGCAAGGCCTGCCCGCTAGCAAATATTAGAGATGACTGTGACCAACGATGCGACGCCTGCCTTATAAACAAGGCAAATGAACTGGTTTATGAGGATAAGGAGCGTTTTATCTTTACTCGCGAAAATAATTATACGAAGATTTATAACTCGCAAAAGATTTTCATGCTCGACAAGATGGACGACATCAAAAAATTGGGAGCTACAGGCATTATCATAGACCTTGATAATGAAAGCGATAAGAAAAAAATTAATGAATATATAGAAAGAATTAATAATGGAGATGGAATAGACGCGATAGAAAGTTTTACTAGAGCGCATTACTACAAAAAAGTTTTATAGGTGAATAAATGGACAAAGCACTCAAAGTTTTAGAATATGACAAAATAATAGATATGCTACTAGACTTGACTCAAGGTGAGCTTGCAAGAGACTTGGTAGAAAAGCTTGAGCCGTCAAACGACATAGATGAGATAAGGCGCATGCAAGAAGAAACATCTGAAGCCTACAGGGTTTTAGTGAGGTACGGAGATATTGATTACTCAGCTGCAACGCATATAAAGCATCTTGTGTCAAAGGCAAGTCTTGGATCCATGCTTTTTATAGAAGATTTATACGATATAATGCAAAACATCTTTTTAGTGAGCTCAATTAAGAGATATTTAAAGACTGGTATAGATGATGAAAACTTAAAGCTAAAGCATCTAAGAAGGCTAAACGACAGCTTAGCCTCACTTGATGATCTCAAGAAAAAGCTTAGCACGACTATAGTATCGAAAGACGAGATAGCGGACAATGCCTCGAGCACTTTAAGAAGCATAAGGCGAAGCAAGAAGCTTAAGAATCAAGCAATAGAAGATAAATTAAATTCATATATAACTAGTGATAAAACTAAAAAATATTTACAAGATGCCATAGTTACTATGCGTGAAGGAAGATATGTAATACCCGTCAAAAACGAGTACCGATCAAGCGTTGAGGGCATGATACATGATATATCTCAAAAGGGTTCAACAGTTTTTATCGAGCCAATGGCAGTCGTTAAATTAAATAACGAGCTAAGAGAGCTTGAAAACGAAGAGAAAAAAGAGATAGAAAGAATACTTTATGAGCTATCAAGCGAAGTAGCTGAGTACAAGGCCTATCTTGAAACGAATGAAGAAGCTTTAAAAAGCATCTCATTTATATTTGCAAGAGCAAGACTCGCTAGAGAGATGAGGGCGACTGAGCCAGTTTTAAACGATAAAGGCTATGTCAATCTAAAAAATGCAAGGCACCCACTAATACCAAAAGATAAGGTAGTGCCAACAACAGTTGAGCTCGGAGATGAGTACACGTCGCTTATAATAACTGGACCAAACACCGGCGGTAAGACAGTTAGCTTAAAGACAGTTGGACTTATTACGCTGATGGCAAAGTCTGGTTTAAATATACCATGCGATAACAATTCATCAGTGGCAGTCTTTGATAAAGTTTACGCTGATATAGGCGACGAACAATCGATAGAGCAGTCGCTATCAACATTTTCTTCGCACATGAAAAATATTGTTCACATAGTTGAAAACGCTGAGTATAACGACTTAGTTCTATTTGATGAACTAGGAGCGGGTACTGACCCAACTGAGGGCGCGGCTCTTGCCATATCCATACTAAAGCTCTTTAGAGAGAGAAGAATTAGGACCATGGCGACGACACATTACTCACAAATCAAGTTTTATGCGCTTACGAGCGAGGGCGTGAAGAATGCATCGATAGAGTTTAACGTCGATACACTGTCACCAACATACAGGCTCATCATAGGCATACCTGGTAAGTCAAACGCTTTTGAAATATCGAAGCGGCTTGGCCTTGATCAAAAGATTATTGATAGCGCAAAAGAGCTTTTAAATGAGAACGACACTCGTTTTGAAGATGTTCTTAAGGCCATAGAAGAAGATAGAACTGAGATTGAAAACAAAAGAATTAAGATTAATGAAGAGAATGAAGAGATAGAAAGGCTTAGAGAAAAGCTTGAAAATAAAAATAAAAAGCTTGAAGATAGGCAAGAAGCCATCATTAACAAAGCGAAGGAAGAAGCGAGAGAGATAGTTAAGAAGGCAAAGAGCGAGAGTGCCTTCATCATAGACGAACTAAAAGACATCTCATCGCTATCTAAAAAAGAGGATAGACGAAGGCTTCAAGAGGCAAAGGACTACCTAAGGGAGCTTGAAGATGAAAACAGATTAAAGATCAAAGACAATAAGAAGCGAACAAAAGAAATTCCTAAGGACATCAAGCTTGGTGAAAGCGTTAGAATCATTAGCATTGACAAGTTTGGAGAAGTAGAGACGCTTCCTGATGATAAGGGCGACTTAAATATTCAAGTTGGCATCATGAGCGTTAGAAGCAATATTAATGATATAGAGCGAAGTGAATCAAAAGAGGAAGTAAAAGTTGAGAAGAAGACTAAGTCCATTAACAAGGCTAAGTCAAAAAATATAAGTTCAGAAATTAATTTAATCGGAAGAACGGTTGATGAAGCGATACTTTTACTTGACAAATACCTTGATGATGTCTACCTCGCAAGGCTCAAAGAGGTCAGGATAATTCACGGTAAAGGCACTGGCATACTTAGGGATGCAGTAAGAAAGTATTTACAAAATAGCAAACATGTTATAGAATATAGAGAGGCAGACTATACGGAAGGCGGTTCAGGAGCTACCGTAGCTGTTATTAAGTAGGAGGTAATTATGATAAATTTTAAGGAAAAAGTAAGCGACGCTTTAAGCGCAGTTATTGAAGAGCTATCTAAAGAAGAGATAGATAATCTAGTAGAAACACCGCCATCGTTTGATATGGGTGACTACGCGTTCCCAGTATTTAGACTAGCAAAGACATACAAGAAAGCACCTAATCTTATAGCTGAAGACATCAAAGGAAAATTAGGAGATAACGAATATTTTGAAAAGATAGAAAATGCTGGACCATATGTAAACTTCTTTGTTAACAAAGAAAAACTTCTTGAAACAGTTTATAAAGAGATAGAAGAAAAGGGAGAAATGTATGGTTCATCAGACATGGGTAAGGGCAAAAACGTTATAGTTGAGTTCTCATCTCCTAACATTGCAAAACCAATGCACATAGGTCATATAAGATCAACAGTTATTGGTAACGCTCTTTATCATATCTTTAAGCACCTTGGCTACAATACCATCGCCATCAATCACTTAGGTGACTATGGTACTCAATTTGGTATGCTTATAGCTGCTTACAAGCTTTGGGGCGACAGAGAAGCTATAGAAAAGAACCCTATTGACGAACTTCTTGATCTATATGTAAGATACAATAAGCTTCAAGAGCTAGATCCAGCTGCAAGAGACACTGCTAGAGACTGGTTTAAAAAGCTTGAACAAGGCGATGAAGAAGCAACTGAAATATGGACTTGGATGAAACAATTGTCAATAGTTGAGTTCGAAAAAGTATATGATATGCTTGGAATTAAATATGACTCATACAAGGGCGAGGCATTCTACTCAGACAAGATGCCTGCAGTTATCGAAGAGATAAAAGAAAAGAATATCGGTAAGATGGATGACGGCGCATACATCGTTGACTTAAAGCCATATAACTTAACACCTTTAATCATAGTTAAGTCCAACGGAACAACAACTTATGCAACAAGAGACATCGCTGCTGCTAGATATAGAAAGAAAACTTATGACTTCTACAAAAACATCTACGTAGTTGCCAGTGAACAAAACCTTCACTTCCAACAATGGAAGCAAGTTCTTAAGCTAATGGGAGACGAGTGGGCAGATGATTGTATCCACGTTAACTTCGGTTTAATCTCACTTAAGGACGGCGCTCTATCAACTAGACAAGGAAGAGTTTTAAAACTTGAAGACGTTTTAAACAAGGCCATAGAAAAAACTAGAGATATCATTGAAAAGAGAAATCCTAATCTTGAAAATAAAGACGAAGTAGCTAAGATGGTTGGTACTGGAGCTATAGTTTTCCAAGAGCTATTCAACCAAAGAATCAAAGACTATGTATTTGACTGGGACAAGACACTTTCATTCGAAGGCGAAACTGGTCCTTACGCTCAATACACATACGCAAGATGTAAGTCACTTATCGATAAGAACGGCGGCTTCGATCCAGCTAAAGTTGATTTTGATCTAGTTAAAGACGAAGCATATGAAATATTAAAATATGTTTATGACTTACCAAGAACTATAGTTATGGCGATGGAAAAGTACGAAGCCTTCTATATAACAAGAAACATCATCGACATAGCAAAGGCATTCAACAAGTATTACGCAGCAAACCAAATAATTACAGACGACGAAAAGCTTACAAATTCAAGACTTGCTATAGTTGACATAACTCAAAAAGCAATAAAAGTAGGCATGAACCTAATAGGAGTACAAACTCCAGATAGAATGTAATGAAAGTCGTATTTGTAGGTATTAACGCAAAGTTTTCACATACAAATATTGCTATAAGATATTTAAACAATGAGCTTAAAGATATGGTAGATTCTTCCTTTGAGGAATTTACCATAAACGAGCCTTTGGAGAAGATTGTTTACGAACTTCACAAGAAAGACGCCGATGTACTTATGTTTTCAACTTATATTTGGAACATCGATTACGTCCGAAAAGTCATTACATCGCTTAAAAAGATCAAGCCAAGCTATACCATAGTCTTAGGCGGACCTGAGGTGAGCTTTGAAAAAGAAAGCTTTCTTAGAGCCAATCCTGCCTGCGACTACATAATCTATGGCGAGGGTGAGAGGGCTATGAAGGAATTTATCCTTTATAAGCAAGGCGAGCTAAGTATTGACGAGGTTCACAATCTAGCCTATATTAATGATAATAGATACATTAAAACTGAAGAAGCACCCCTTATCGACATGAAGGATCTTAGCTTTCCTTATGAAGATGAAGAGGCTTTGGAGCATAGAACACTCTATTATGAAGCACAAAGAGGCTGTCCATATAGGTGTTCTTTTTGTTTATCTTCAGCAATAAAAGGTCTTAGGTACAAGCCTATTGACTTAGTGAAAAAGGATTTAGATAGGCTTATAGCTATGAAACCGTCTATAGTTAAGTTTATAGACAGAACTTTTAACTCGAACGAAGACTTTGCCATCAATATAATCGAACATATTTTAGAAAATAATAAAACGAATACAAAATTTCACTTCGAAATCACTCTTGATAGGATGAGTGACAGATTTTACGAGACTTTGAAGAAGCTGCCTAAGGATATGGTGCAGTTTGAGATAGGACTTCAATCAATAAACCCACAAACGCTCAAAGCGATTCAAAGGCACAACGACCTAGAGAAAATCAAAGAGCACTCGCAGATGATTAAGGAGCTGGGGACTATTCATCAGCACATAGACCTTATTGCTGGACTTCCTTATGAGGACTTCGAAAGCTTTAAAGAGTCTTTTAACTATCTTTATGCTTTTAAAATAGAAAAAATTCAGCTCGGCTTTTTGAAAATGCTTAAGGGCTCCTTAGTGCGCTCTCAAGAGGAAACTTTTGGATATAAATACACTGATTATGCGCCTTATGAGGTTTTGAAAAATGAATTCTTATCAACTGATGAAATTATTGAGCTAAAGAAAATTGATTACGTCGTTGACAAGATTTATAACGAGGGAAGCTTTAAAAGAACACTCGAGATACTTGAAAGGCTGTACGCAAGCCCATTTGCAATGTTTGAAGATCTAGCAAATTTTATCGATGAAAACTTTGGCGTAGATAAGACCATTAAAAAAGAAAATTTATATAGACTAGTATATGAATTTATAAAAGTAAAAAATATTCTATCGGATGAGCTGGTCAAAGCACTGAGTCTTGACTATGCAGTGAACGTCAAATCACAGGCACCGCTTGACTTTATGCCATTTACAAAGCTTAGAGGTGACAAGCTACACAGCATTTTAAGGGATGAAGAGTTTAGAAAAACTTATTTATGGAAATATATAGAAGAGAAGAACAAAGACATCGTCAATAAGGTCGCCATCATACTTATGGATGGAGCAGCATATCTGGTTGACGAGGACGTAGAAAGGATCAGTGATGACTATGTTCAAAGATATAATTTATACAAACACAGAAGCGTTTAAAAGGCTTGGCACAACAATAAAAGAGAACATTTTAGTGCTTATAGTCATGATGCTAGGCCTATTTGCCTTTGATTATGTGACAAACTTGATAGCTGGAGCACTTGTAATTACGCTTGGAGGCGGCTTTACCACAATGCTTATAAGTCTCTTTATGTATATACTTATGCTTTTGAAATTTTCACTAGTGGCAAGCCTATTATCAAGAGCAGTTGAGGGCGAGAAGATTAGCTTAAACAGCATATTTATGGGCTATAAGTATTACTTAACGAAGCTAGTTAACTACGTCTTCATAACTTATCTATTTGGCTTAGTTTTGGATATAGTCTTTAGATCAGGCTCTTTCACAGATCCATATCAAGTGGACCACAGCCTATTATACGCCAAAATGCTAGTAAACTTCATCGTTATTTTCATTTTTAATGCATCGTTTGAAACACTTTACCAAACAGCTAACAATAGCATATCTATCTTCACATATGGAGCAAAATTCTTTTTTAATAACTTCCTTCAATGGCTATTCGCAGCAATACTATTAGTCCTTGTACTTAACAGTGATATATTTGCAGATGGCATTACATTGAGATATCTAGTGAGCTACGCCTTAATGCCAATCATCTTCATATATAGAGGCCACCTATTTAAAATACTTGACAATTCATCCATGAGAATGAGAGCATTTAGAAGGAGAATGGACTAATGAATATCGATAGCTTTAAATATTTACTTGGTGAAATATTTTTCATAGACTTAAAAGAAGAGAGAGGTGCGTTTAAGAAAAACGTTGAATATCCAGTTCTTATCAAGGACATGAGAAATATTGTAAAAGAGAATAAAGAAGATATAGATGCAAAGCTATTTTTAAAAGCTATGCCCATAGTTTTGTCACTAGATAATAATTTTACGCACAAAAGTGCTTATGAAGATGCAATAAAAACTGTGAGTGACTTTGATAAATTTTTATTGCATGAAAGTTTAAACGAAGGCAATGACATAGATATAAGGCTAGTCTATGCCTATTATCTAAAAGAAAATTACGACGATGTAAATTATCTATATTTATATGTTTCACTTTTAGAAGAAAAGTATAAAGAAAAGGCCATTGACGAAGCTATAGAAATCTTTGAAAAGATCTATCTTGATAATAAGGATGCGAAGTACGCTTTATACAAGCTAGGATATTACTATAGATATAAGAAGGACTACATCAGGAGCAAGGCCTACTTTGAAAAATATCTGAAGCTTGAGGACGAGCTTGAGAAAAAAGAAGAGGTTCAGGGTGTTTTGAGCCTTGATTATGAAGAGTACAAAATTGAACTCGCCGAGTACTTTATAGGCGTGAAAAAGTTTAAGGAAGCATATGATATATTGATAGAAAACATTGACAATGCTAAGGATGACAGAGTCTTTTACTACTTAAGCGTTGTGATGACCATGACAGGCAATTTCAAAGAGGCGCTTGACTACGCGATAGAGGCGAGCAAGGACAGGCAGAGCGCTCAGTACATGGATCAGCTCGCGATATCAAACTACAACAGCGGCAACCTTGATAGTGCCATCGCTATACTAGAAAAGCAGATAAAGAAAGAAGACTACACGCCGAGTACGAAAGAGTACTTAGATAAGATGAAAGAACAAAGAGATATGATGAATAAATAATAATAGATGAACCCTCATTGACGAGCAAGTTAGTGAGGGTTTTAGTTTGTGAAGGACCATGGTCTATGACGAGACAAAATTTCTATTCTTTCTCGTTCAAAGTGCGCCTGAGGCTCGATCGATTTTTGCCAATGCTCAGGTACGGTCTGTACATTCCGCTTGACAAAAATCTCCACTTCGCCTCATCCATCACTTTACTCCAAGAAATAATTAGAAATTTGTAATAAGATATCTTGTAAAATAACGAGAGTAAGATGCAAGTTATATGTAATATAATAGTGTAAATTGATTTGCTTGACAGCTATATAAAGTGGAGTGTAAAGTTATGGTTAAACAATTTTAAAAATAATTTAAAATTGTTTAACTTTTTTCAAAAAAACCCTTGACAAGTAAGAAAATTAATGGTAGAATGGATAAGTCATCTGGAAAAACCATATGACAAGCAAAACTGAATAAAAGTGAAAAGAACGATTTAAACCAATCAATTTTTTTATTGATAAATAA